>Ga0070712_100003216_pt1 | contig 10065 bp, 8 predicted proteins | sample LARL81metaG_FD_71396 | JGI IMG/M metagenome (GOLD analysis project Ga0070712, IMG submission 71396) | Corn, switchgrass and miscanthus rhizosphere microbial communities from Kellogg Biological Station, Michigan, USA - LAR L8-1 metaG | ecosystem: Host-associated > Plants > Roots > Rhizosphere ...
CGATCCCGTCCGGCGGCGGCGTGGTGCGCAACATGATGGTCACGCGCGACGGCAACATCGCGATGGCCGAAAGCGGCGTGAACCGCGTCGCACTGGTGGTCGTCGAATAGGCACCGCTTTCATCGCACCAGCACGGAGCCAAGGAACACGCCGCAGGCCACCAGGTAAGCCACCAACAGCCCGAACCTGATCCGGCGGGTGTACGCGTGCAGTGCCGGCGTCAGGCCGACACCAATGAAAGCCGCCATGGTCACGCCGGTCAGAATCTGAGCGGCCCGTATGTCATCCCCGGACACGGCACTGAACAGACTCACACCCCTCACCTTGCGATCCGGTGTCGGCTATTGTCGCGATCGCTAACGCTATGGCAACACACGAAGGGATGCGATGCACCGCCTGATCCTGGCGCTCCTGCTGCTCGGCGCCGCACCGGCCTCCGCCGCCGATCTCGCGCTCAAACGGGTGATGCTGTCTTCCGCCGGCGTCGGCTATTTCGAGTACGAGACTGAGGTGGACGGTCCGGCGACGCTCGGCCTCGACGTGCCGCTCGATCAGGTGGACGACGTGCTCACCTCGCTCGTGGTGTTCGACAGCACAGGCGCGGTCGGCACGGTGGACCTGCCGGGTCGCGACACCACGCGTGCGAACTTCGGCAACGTGCCGTTCGGCCCCGAGGCGCTGCGATCGGCGGTCGATTACCTGAACAGCCTGCAGGGCGTGGATATTAGCGTCCAGGGCCCGCGTCCGATGACCGGCCGGATCATGCACGCCGAGCATGTCGCCGAGACGCTGCCGGCGACCGACGGCCAACCGAAGCCCACTGTGCAGCATACCCGCGTCACCGTCCTAAGCCTCGAGGGCCTGCGCCAGTTCGTGCTGGAGGAGGCCGACAGCATCCAGGTCACCGATCCCGACCTGCGGGCCCGTATCGGCCAGGCGTTAGACTCGCTGCGCCGCGAGGCCAATCAGAGCGTACGCCATCTCACGCTGCACAGCACGGGCGATGGTCATCGAACGGTTCGCGTCGGCTACGTCGCCGCGGCGCCACTGTGGAAGGCGTCGTATCGGCTGGTGCTGCCGGCGAAGGACGGCGATCCCGCGCGCCTACAGGGCTGGGCGGTGCTCGAGAACCAGTCAGGCGCCGGCTGGAACGATGTCGCGCTGACCCTGCAGTACGGCAACCCCGTCACGTTCCGGCAGGTGATCTACCAGAGCTACTACGTGCAGCGGCCAGAAGTGCCTGTGGAGATCCTGGGCCGCATCCTGCCGAGCGTCGACACGCGGGCGCGACCCTCGGAGTCGGCGATGCAGAAGGCCGCTCCTGCGGCACCGAACCGGTCTCTTGGCGCCATGGCCGCGCCCGCACCGATGCCGATGGCGCCCGCGGACGCGGAACCCATGGCGCCGCCGGCGGAACAGGCGGAGGCCACCGAAGCCGCGGAGCAGACCATCTTCCAGCTTCCCGCACCGGTCTCGCTCGCCGCCGGGCACACGGCGAGCGTGCCGATCATCGATGACGCCATCCCCGCCGAGAGGCTGGACTTGGCGGCAGGCAACGACCCGCATCCGCTGTCGGCGATCCGCATCACCAACGACACCGGCGTGTCGATCCCCGCCGGGGTGCTGACACTGTACGACGCTTCGGGCGCCGCCACCTTCGCGGGCGACGCCAGGCTCGGCGGGCTGCCGGCCGGGGAGCAGCGGCTGCTGTCATTCGCCCAGGATCTGCGCACCACGATAGAGCGCAGCAGCCGCGGAGAGACGACGCTTGCATCGCTCACTGCGGCTGACGGCGTGCTGCACAGCACCACCCGGCAGCGCGAGGTGATGCGGGTGACGATCACCGGCCCTGCCAACGAGCCGCGTCAGGTGCTGGTGGAGATCCCGAAGGAAGGCGAGCGCAAGCTGACGTTGGAGGATGGCGCCATTACTGGCACCGAGGAAACGGCGACTGCGTGGCGTGTGCCGATAGCGTTGAAGCCGGGCGAGGTGCGGAAAGTGACCGCCTACGTCGACCGGCTCGAGCGCGAGCAAACCGCAATACTGGCCGACGACGCACAGGTTGTCGTGCGGCTGCTCAACGAGCAGACATTGACGCCCGAGGCGCGCATGGCGTTGCTGCGGCTGGCCGCGCTGCGCCAGGACGAGGCAGCGAAGCGCGCGACGATGGACCAGCTCAAGACGGAGCAGGCGGTGGTCCTGCAGGATGAGGACCGTATCCGCCGCAACCTCGCCGCGGTTCCGGTGAACGATGCGCTTCACACCAGGCTGACGCGCGCACTCGATACCGATGAGTCAAAGCTGGAGCGCCTCAGCCAGGCGATCGAGCAGGCAACGGCGGCCGCGAACAAGGCCCATCAGGCGCTGGCAGACGCGGCCGGGTCATTGAGGCTATGAAGCCACCCAACTTAACCATGCCGCAATAAATTCCCGCCATCGTGCCGTGTCATGGTGTCATCGCTCACGCAGGCCGATGTTGCGCGTCTACTGGCAGAGCCGTCCACTTCGGCGCGTGCCGAGCTGGCGGACAAGCTGGCGTCGGAACTGGACAGCAGCCAGCTGACAGAAGCAGAACTGCAGATCGCGCACGACATCGTCCGCATCATGGCGAAGGACGTCGAGCTGGCGGTGCGGCGCTCCCTGTCGCACAGCCTGCGCCGCGCCCGGCATCTGCCGCACGACGTGGCACTGCGGCTCGCCAGTGATGTGGAAGCAGTGGCGCTGCCGATCCTCGCCGACTCGCCGGTGCTCACCGACGCCGACCTGATCGACCTCGTGCGCCACGGCTCGTCCCGAAAGCAGGAGACAATCGCCAGTCGCGACGGTGTCCCTGAGCGAGTCGTCGACATTCTCGTGACAGAGGGCAGCGAGACCGCAGTCGCGGCGCTGATGGGTAACGCTCGCGCGCGGATCGCCGAGGCGAGCCTGGCAACCGCGATCGACCGTTTCGGCGACAGCGACCGCGTCAAGACGAACATGGTGCATCGCGCCGATCTGCCGGTGACCATCGCCGAGCGCCTCGTGGTGATGGTGTCCGACCGGCTCCAGGCCTATCTCGTCAGCCACCACGAACTGCCGGTCTCGCTCGCCACCGACATGGTGCTGCAAAGCCGCGAGCGCGCCACGCTTCACCTCAGCCTCGGCTCCAGCGAGCAGGAACTGCTGCGGCTGGTGCGTCAGATGCATCGCAACCACCGCCTCACGCCGCTGCTGGTGCTGCGTGCGCTGTGCCTGGGCGACCTCGCGTTCTTCGAGGTAGCAATGGCGGTGATGGCCGGTATCCCGCCGATCAACGCGCGCACGCTGATCCATGATGCCGGGCCGAGCGGCCTCGCGTCACTGTACGGCCAGGCCGGAATGCCGCCGCGGCTGCTGCCCGCGGTCCGGGTCGCCGTGGACGTGGTGCGGGGCACCGAATTCGACGGTGGCGAACACGACCGGGAGCGCTACCGCGCCCGCGTCATCATTCGTATCTTGACACAATTCGAGGATCTGCCGCAGGAAGACCTCGACTACCTGCTGGACAAACTGGGCGATGTGCTGAACGTTGCAGCGTAGTGATCCTATGAAATCCGCCGACTTCGTTGTCCTCGACAGACCCAGGCTGGCCTCGATCAAGCGATTTCCGACGGTGGAATTCGCCGACTATGAGCGCCGCCTCGCCACCATGCAGGAGACCTTGCAACTGGTGCAGCAGGCCTACCTGGGCACCGCACATCGCGCAGTGATCGTGCTGGAAGGCTGGGACACTGCCGGTAAGGGCGGCGTGGTGCGCCGGCTCGGCTGGGCGCTCGATCCACGCAGCTTCAAGGTCCATGCGACCGCGGCGCCGAACGGGCGGGAGAAGCACCTGCACTACCTGCAGCGCTTCTGGGAGCGACTGCCGCAACACGGCCAGATCGTGGTGTTCGACCGCTCCTGGTATGGCCGTGTGCTGGTCGAACGTGTGGAGGCCTTTGCCAGCCCCACCGAATGGCACCGCGCCTATGACGAGATCAACCATTTCGAGCACATGCTGCTGGCCGACGGCACCCGTCTGGTGAAGCTGTTCCTGCACATAACGCCCGAGGAGCAGCTTCGCCGTTTTCGCGCCCGCCTGACCGATCCGGTGAAGCGCTGGAAGCTATCGTACGAGGACTTCCGCAATCGCGGCCGCTGGTCCGAGTACGAGGACGCGATCGAGGACATGGTGGAGAAGACCTCGACCCGCCGCGCGCCCTGGCATGTGATCCCAGCGAACAACAAGCCGTTCGGCCGGTTGGCCACTTTCCGGGTCATCGTCGATCGTCTGTCCAAGGGGGTCTCGCTGCAGCCCCGCCAGCTCGATCCCGCGGTCGCCGACGAGGCAGAACGGCTGCTGGGCATCCGCCTGCCGGCCGAAAAACACACCAAGGCCCGAGCGGCGGCGGACGCGTTTATCACGCGTTAATAGGACGTCGACAGGATTGGGATTTCTCGGAAACCCACGCCAGGGAATTCCCATGCACGTTCTCAGCCGCCTCCGGCTCCGCACCAAGCTCACCATCTTGATGGGGCTGTCGGCACTCGCACTGGTCGCCTCAATCGGGGTCAGCGCTTCAATCGTACGCCAGCGCATGTTTGATGATCGCGTCGATAAGCTACGCGCCGTTGTCCAGACGACGCTCGGCCTAGCCCAGTCGCTCGAGGACCAGGTTGCCGTCCATCAGCTCACTCGCGAGCAGGCGTTGGAACAGTTGCGCAAGGCAGCCCACGTCATGCGTTTCGATGCAGGTGAAGGCTATATCTATGCCCAGACCCTGGACAACACCTTCGTTATTCATGGTGCCGACCCCAAGCTCGAAAACACGACATCCAAGGTCAAGGACGCGAGCGGCAAATCGCTCACGAGCCTCATCATCGAGGCTTTAGGGACGGGCGACCACGGCGTTGTATCCTATGACTTCGTCAGACCAGGACAGACACAGCTGCAGCCGAAGGTCGCCTACGTTGCTCGGTTTGCTCCCTGGAGCCTGGTATTCGCCGCCGGTGCCTACACCGGCGACCTAAGCGCTGCGTTCCGTGCGATATTACTGGATCTGACAACTATTGGCGGCATCATCATCGTGGTTTGCCTGGCGGTCGCCTGGCTGATCAACCGCGACATCGTCGACTCGCTGCAGCGCCTGATGGCCGCAATGGCGCACCTCGCGAACGGCTTACTCTCGACAGAGGTTCCAGGCACCGAGCGGCGTGACGAGATTGGCCAGATGGCCAGCGCGGTTCTCGTGTTCAAGGAACACATGGTGAAGGAGGAACGCCTTGCGGCAGACCATGAGCAGGAGCGCGAGCAGGCCGACGCGGCCAAGCGCGCTGCACTGGTTGCTATGGCAGAAACGATAGAGAGTGAAGCCACAGCCGCGCTGACCGCGATCGGTCGGCGCACACATGCGATGGCCGAGGCAGCCAACAGCATGAGCGACTCGGCAACGCGCACCGGCGCCTCAGCCGAAAGCGCCGCAGGCGCAGCGGCACAGGCTCTGGCCAACGCACAGACAGTGGCCAGCGCGGCCGAGCAGCTCACCGCCTCGATCCGCGAGATTGGTGGTCAGGTGAACCAGTCCAGCGCCGTGGTCGGCCGCGCCGTCGAGGCCGGTCGCAGCACGCGGGAGACCATCAGCACACTGAACGAACAGGTCGGGCGGATCGGCGCGGTTGCCGACATGATTAGCGAGATCGCGGCCCGCACAAACCTGCTTGCGCTGAACGCCACTATAGAGGCGGCCAGGGCCGGCGATGCTGGCAAGGGGTTCGCCGTGGTCGCCAGCGAGGTGAAGCAACTGGCCACCCAGACGGCGAAGTCGACCGAGGAGATCAGCCGCCATATCGCCGAGGTTCGCGCAGCGACCGGCGCATCGGTCGACGCCGTCGGCCGGATCGACGAAACCATCGGCGAGATCGACACGATCGCTGGATCGATCGCCGCGGCTGTGGAGCAGCAGGGAGCAGCAACCGCGGAGATCGCCCGCAATGTCACCGAGACAGCCGCAGCGGCGAACGCAATGACCAACCGCGCCACCGAGGTCTTAGACGAAGCGAAGAAGACCGGACAGCAGGCAGCGGACGTGCTTGAGAACACCACGGCGCTGGATGGCGAGATGCAGGATCTGCGCAAGTCGGTGATCCACCTCGTCCGCACCTCCACCAGCGAAGTGGATCGGCGTCGGTATCGCCGGCGACCCTGCCACGTCGAGGCTAAACTAACCTGCCAGGGTCGCTCGGAAACCGCATCGCTTCACAACATCTCTGAGCGCGGCTGTCACGCAATCACGGCGCTGCGCTTGCGGACCGGCCAGCGGGTGGAGCTCACCCTGCCGCGGTTCAACACCCACCTCGAGGGCACTGTGATGGAGCAGTCTGAGGATGGGCTCCACATCGCAGTTCTCGGCGACGGGCTGCCCGCGGCCGAGGCCGACCGCATCAGCCTGACAACGATTGCGGAGCTGACACGCGTGGCGAAGGACGATCATGTCACCTTCGTCAAGCGCGTGGCGGAGGCCGTGACTGCCGGCGAGAAACCGTCGCCCGACAGCCTGGCGTCGCCGCATCACTGTCGATTTGGACGGTGGTACGACGGCGTCAGCGACCTTGCGTCGATGTCCTTGGGCTCGTTCAAGGCGATCAAGGCGCCGCATGACGCAGTGCATGAACTTGGCCGCAAGGCTTTCATCGCCCTCGCAGCAGATGACGGCGGTGCGGCCCAACGTTACGTCGGGGAGATGCGCAGCCAGTCGGAGAGGGTGATGCGCTGTCTCGACGAATTCGGTCGCGACTACCCCGCGACATTCTCCAAGCAGGCTGCGTGACGCAGGCTTTGGCCCTAATCGGTACGCGAGCAACAGGCAGCCGGGATGCGGGCGGCAATTAAGGCTTTTTTGTGGCCTCTGAGCCCGGGACGCTGCTATGGTTCGACTGAGCCGTCAGTAGCACCGGCTTGCAGAACCATCTTGGGACTTATTCCGATGCCCGAAGCAATCGGCCCCTACTCGGTGGAAGAGCGCGTCATCGACGGAGACACCACCTGGGTGGCAGTCCGCGCGCGGGGATCCGAATGGTCATGGCTGACACCCGCCGAGGCCGCGCGCCTCGGGCAGCAATGGGTAAGGCGCTACGGACACGTCCTTGAGGACCGAGCGCGGCCGGCCGCCGCAGCCACGCTCGCCGCAGAGTAAAGCCGCCGGGACAGGTCGCCTCTCCCACATACGAGAGAGGCACCCATCAGGACGTCATGCCGTCGGGAACTTGCAGGCGTCGCCAAGCGGATGCAGCACCTCCGACGGCGGCGACGTGTGGATCAGCTGGTAGAGGTCCCACGGTCCCTTGCTCTCGGCCTTGGTCTTCACCTGGAACAGGTAGGCGGGGAACTCGCCGCGGCCGTCGGCGCGCACGCGACCGGCGCCGAACGCATCATCGTCGGTCGGGATGGATTTCAGTTTCGCCACCGTCGCACGCCCGCTCTTCTTCGCCTCCGCCGCACCCATCTGCTGCGCCGTCTTCAGGTAGTGCAGCGTGATGGCGTACGAACTCGCGTGTGCCTGGTTCGGATAGTTGTTCGGCGTCTTGGTCAACAGCCGCTTGGTGAACGCCCGCGTGCGGTCGTCGCGATCCCAATAGAAGGTCTCTGTCGTGGTCAGCCCACCGCACACATCAAGCCCGAGCGAATGGACGTCGGTCAGGAACAGCAGCAGCGGCGCGATCTTCATCGTCTTGTTCAGGCCGAACTCCGCGGCCTGCTTGATGCAGTTCTGCGTATCGACGCCGGCATTCGCCAGACCCAGCACCTTCGCCCCACTTGCGGCCGCCTGCGTCAGATAAGATGAGAAGTCGGTGGTGTCCGGGAACGGATAGCGCAGATCGCCCTTCACATCGCCGCCACCCTTCGTCACCACCTCCTTGGTGAGGTCCGCCAGCGACTGCCCGAACGCGTAGTTGGCGGTGATGAAGAACCACGACTTGTTGCCAGCCGCCATCAGCGCGCCGCCAGTCGAATGCGCATTCTCCCAGGTATCGAAGCTCCACACGATGGAGTTCGGACTGCACTGCTCCCAGGTCAACGCCGCCACGGTCGCGGACGCGTTGAGCATGATCTTGTCCTTCTCCTTCGCCACCTGTGCGACCGCCAGCGCCACCGACGAAGTCGGAACATCGACTGTGGCATCGATGCCCTGGTCGTACCACTGGCGAGCGATCGAGGCGGCGACGTCCGGCTTGTTCTGATGATCCGCGCTGATCAGCTCCACGTCGAAGCTGAGATGCGCCTTCATCTCGTCGATCGCGAGCTGCGCCGCCGCGACCGAGGTGGGGCCGGTATTGTCACGATAGGTACCGCTAAGGTCGGTGAGCACGCCGAGCTTGATGACCGGCCTGGCCTGCCCTTGGGCGCGCAGGATCGGGACAGCCGAGAGAGCGGCAGCACTGGTAAGCAGCGTACGGCGTGCGAGCGGCATGGACGGATCACTCCTGGAAACGTTAGGACAGGTGCTTGCATGACCCAGGCATTTGCCGGGTGGCCGGCATGTGAACGACTTGCGTCCGCAACAGTCAAGGCCTAGTTATCGGTTCCGGATCCAAAATTGAACGGCTGCGCACTGTCAGGGTAGGATTGGCCGGCGGCAGCCAGTGAATCCGAGGAAGAAAGCAATGTCCGGCAACGAAGCCCCCTCTGGCGTCGCCACACCTGTGGCCCTCCTCCAGATGATGACTGGCTACTGGGTTTCGCAGGCGCTCTACGTTGCGGCAAGGCTGGGGGTTGCCGATCTGCTGGCTGATGGACCGCGCTTGGTCGAGGATCTTGCCAAGCAAACGCAGGCCGACGCCCCCACGCTTCGACGTTTGTTTCGGGCCCTTGCGAGCGTCGGCGTCTTCACCGAAGCAAGGTCTAACGCATTCGCGCTTACGCCGCTCGCTGCATTGCTGCGAACAGGAACTCCTGACTCCATGCATGCGCTCGCCATCATGTATGGCGAGGAGCAGTATCGCGTGTGGGGCAACATTTTGCACAGTGTGAAGACAGGCGAGACGGCATTCAATGCTCAGTTCGGCATGAGCTATTTTGAGTACCTTGCCCAGCATCCTGAAGCCGACCGCATATTCAACCAGGCCATGTCCGGATATACAGCGCAACTCGTGCACGCTGTCGTCGAGGCATACGACTTCTCGCCCTGCAGGACTATCGTGGACATTGGCGGCAGCTACGGAACATTGCTTGCGGCGATCCTCCGAGGCAACCCGGCTGCGCGAGGAGTCTTGTTCGATCAGCCGCACGTAGCCACCGCCGCAGAGAGGCACCTTGCCTCGGCTGGCATGGCGGATCGCTGTACGATCGTCAGCGGCGATTTCTTTCTCGAAGTCCCGTCCGCCGGCGATGCCTATCTGTTGGCGCAGATCCTGCATGATTGGAACGACGATCGCTGCGTTGCAATCCTCCGTCATTGCCGGCAGGCGATACCAGCGCACGGGAAGCTTCTGGTGATTGAGGTGGTGCTGCCGGAGGGAGAGGAGCCGTCCTTTGGCAAGTGGCTTGACCTGCACATGTTGGTCATGCTCGGCGCTCGCGAGCGGACCGCGGGCGAATACAGTGCGCTGTTCAAAGCGGCAGGATTCGAACTGAATCGTGTCATCCCCACGAGTGCTGGGGCAAGTGTCGTCGAGGCCGTGCCAATCTGAACGACAGTGCCTCATTGATCTCTGGGTGCTGAACGAAAACCCTGTCGGGAAATCTCGCCGAGCTTCGCGATAGACCTCAGCCGAACTGCCCCGATCACGGAAACCGTTCGCGGCAGCCGTGGCGCAGGCTGCGCCGCTGCAATCATCGGGAAACTCAGATCCCTTGGGATCGAAGTGCGCTGCGGCCTCCGTCATGTCGCTGCGCAACAGGAAGACCATTGGACAGCCTGCCTGCCTCACAACGCCATGCTGGGAACAGCAGGAGAAAGATATCGCCAAGTCCTAGGAGTAGTCCTGCAAACGGCGAGATGCTCAGCGCTGCTTCCCTTTGTCAGGGCATCCACTATGCAAATCTTATGCAAATCTCAGCTTGACAGTTAC
>Ga0070712_100003218_pt1 | contig 10062 bp, 8 predicted proteins | sample LARL81metaG_FD_71396 | JGI IMG/M metagenome (GOLD analysis project Ga0070712, IMG submission 71396) | Corn, switchgrass and miscanthus rhizosphere microbial communities from Kellogg Biological Station, Michigan, USA - LAR L8-1 metaG | ecosystem: Host-associated > Plants > Roots > Rhizosphere ...
TTCGAGCGTCACGGCGGTCCCGTGCTCGCGGTCATGCGCATTCCCAAGGAAGAGATCGGCCGCTACGGCGTCATCAGGCCGCGCGGCCTCGGGGGCAATGTCTTCGAAGTGCTCGATCTGGTCGAGAAGCCCGATCCCAAGGACGCGCCGTCCGACCTCGCCATCATCGGCCGCTATATCCTCACACCGGACCTCTTTCCGATCCTCGCCGAGACGCCCGCGGATTCGCGCGGCGAGATCCAGCTGACCAACGGCCTCCGCACCCTTCGCGGCCGCCGCCCCATCTACGCCGTCGAGTTCGAGGGACGCCGGCACGACACGGGAGAGAAGCTCGGTTTCCTCAAGGCCACGGTGGAGATCGCCCTGGCCCGGCCGGATCTCGCCGACGCCTTCCGCGGGTACCTGAAAAGTCTCGATCTCTAGTCAGAACGCCTTGTGGGGCGGCAACTTGCGCCTCACTCTGTGGGCTCTCGCGATTGACTTCCCCAAGTGATTCTGGGACAATCCGCCCACTTGAGGGCTGGTAGACACGGCTCTCCACGAGCATGGCGAATCAGCCAAGGCGCTTCTTCCATACGGCATCTGAACCCGAGATCAAGGCGGGTCAGGTGTCGGATGTCTACTTCCAGCGAACCATCCAGATCCTGAAGGCCAAGGGTCTCACCAAGCGCGTCAAGGCGGAGATCCGTCTCAAGAGTTTCCCCCAAGCCGATTGGAGCTTCGGAATTCTCGCGGGCATCGAGGAGGCGGCGGGACTCCTCGAAGGATTGCCCGTCGATGTATGGGCCATGGACGAGGGCACAGTCTTCGGCCCGCACGAGCCGGTGCTCGTGATCGAGGGCACCTACGTCGAGTGGGCGGAGTACGAGACGGCGCTCCTCGGCTTTCTCTGCCAGGCCTCCGGAATCGCCACCAAGGCCGCCCGGTGCAAGCGGGCGGCGGCGGAGCGCGCGGTGATCTCCTTCGGGGCGAGGCGGATGCACCCCGCTCTCGCCCCCATGATCGAGCGCAATGCCTTCGTGGGCGGCTGCGACGGCGTGGCGGTGACCAAGGCCGCCGAGCTCATCGACGCCGATCCCACGGGCACCATCCCCCACGCTCTCGTCTTGATGTTCGGCGACACGGTGGAGGCGCTGCAGGCCTTCCACGAGGTGATCGATCCCAAGGTCCGGCGCGTGGCCCTCATCGACACCCTCCAGGACGAAAAGTTCGAAGCGATCCGCGTGGCCCAGGCTCTCGGCAAGGATCTGTACGCGGTGCGGCTCGACACGCCGTCGTCGCGGCGCGGCGATTTCTTCCGCATCCTGGAGGAGGTGCGCTGGGAGCTCGACATCCGCGGCTTCGAGCACGTGAAGATCTTCGCCTCCGGCGGTATCGACGAGTACGAGATTCTCAAGCTCAACCCACTCGTGGACGGCTACGGAGTGGGCACCTCCATCGCCAATGCTCCCGTGCTGTCCTTTGCCCTCGACATCATGGAGATCGAGGGCAAGCCCATGGCCAAGCGCGGCAAGCGGTCGGGCGCGAAGCAGGTGTGGCGGCTCCCCGGCGCCTTCGGAAACATCGTGCTCGCGGCGGGAAAGCCGGCGCCCGTGGACGCGGCGGGCCGCTCCGCGGAGGCGCTGCTGAAGCCGCTCATCAAGGGCGGCAAGATCATTCGTGACCTTCCGCCGCCGCGGACGCTGCGCGACTACGTCATCGAGCAGATGGCGCGCATCGAGCTGGCCCCCGCCCGCGAGCGCGGGCTCCGCGACGACTACTAGGTCATGGGATGGGCGTGCTCGACGAGATCGTCGCGAACAAGCGGGAAGAGCTCCAGAGGCTCCGCGGAGACACACCACAGGCGCAGCTAGAGTCGGCCTGCCGCGGGCTCGCCCCCGCGCTTCCCTTCGAAGCCGCCCTGCGGCCCTCTGGGCCGGGCGGCGTCCGTCTCATCGCCGAGGTCAAGAAGGCCTCTCCCTCCCGGGGCACTCTCAACGCCGCCCTCGATCCCGTGGCCCAGGCCCGTCTCTACGCCGGATCGGGCGCGGCGGCCATCTCCGTGCTCACTGACCAGAAGTACTTTCGCGGAGCGCTCGAGGATCTGATCGCGGTGCGCGCGGCCGTGGACGTTCCGCTGCTCCGCAAGGAGTTCATCCTCGAGGAGTATCAGCTCTGGGAATCGCGCGCGGCGGGCGCCGACGCCGTGCTCCTCATCGTGGCCGCTCTTCCCGGCGGGGAGCTCCGCGATCTGCACGACGCGGCGAAGGGCATCGGGCTGGCCACCCTCGTGGAGGTCCATACCGAAGCCGAGCTGGAACGGGCGGTGGACCTGGGCGCTCCGGTCATCGGGGTCAACAACCGGAATCTCCACACCCTGGAGACGAGTCTCGAGCCCTCGCTCGCCCTCCTGCCGCGTATCCCTCACGCCCACACCGCGGTGAGCGAGAGCGGCATCTTCACCCGGGCCGACGTCGAGGTAGTGGTCCTGGCTGGGGCGCGCGCCGTCCTCGTCGGCGAAGGCCTCGTGCGTGCCCAGGACGTGGCCGCCAAGGTCCGGGAGCTGGCGCTCCTCGCGTGATCAGGGTCAAGATCTGCGGCATCACGAGCATCGAGGACGCCCGCGGCGCCGTCGAGGCGGGCGCGGACGCTCTCGGCTTCATCTTCGTCGAGAAGACGCCCCGCTACGTGGCGCCTCGGGCCGCCGCCGCCATCATCGCCCAGCTCCCGCCCTTCGTGACCGCGGTCGGCATCTTCTGGGATCACGCGCCCGCCCATGTGAAGGCGGTGGCCGCGGAGGCCCGGCTCGGCGTGCTGCAGTTCCACGGTGACGAGAAGCCCGAGGACCTCACCGCCTACGATTTGCCCGTGATCAAGACCATCAAGCTGCCTCCGGCCTCGACCATCGAAGGTCTCCCGGAGTACCGGGTGAGCGAAGGATTCCAGGTGCTGTCCTTCAGCAAGGTCGCCGCCGCCGTGCTCCTCGATACCGCGGTGCGGTGGAGCGAGGGCGAGATCCGCGAGCCGCTCGAATGGCGCCACGCCGCCCGCATCGTGGCTACACATGGAAGCCGGCCGAGACCGAAGGTGATTCTCTCAGGCGGGCTCACCCCGGAGAACGTCGCCCAGGCCATCGCCATCGTGAAGCCCTACGGAGTGGATGTGAACTCCGGGGTCGAGGCGCGTCCCGGCGTCAAGGATCACGACAAGGTGCGGCGCTTCCTCGCCGCGGCCAGGTCCGTCTCCGCATGAGGTCCCGGAATCCTGCTCCCGCGAGTCTGCCCGACGCCTCCGGGCACTTCGGCCGGTTCGGGGGACGCTATGTCCCCGAGACGTTGATGGAGCCGCTCGTCGAGCTGGAGCAGGCGTACGGGAAGGCGATGAAGGACCCGCGCTTCCGGAGCCGCCTGCGTGAGCTCCTCACCACCTACGCGGGCCGCCCCACCCCGCTCTATTTCGCGGAGCGGCTGACCAATCATTGCGGCGGCGCCCGGATCTACCTCAAGCGCGAAGACCTCTGCCACACGGGCGCGCACAAGATCAACAACGTGCTGGGCCAGGCTCTCCTCGCACAGCGCATGGGCAAGCACCGGATCATCGCGGAGACGGGCGCGGGACAGCACGGCGTGGCCTCCGCCACCGCGGCCGCCCTCCTCGGCCTCGAGTGCCAGGTCTACATGGGGAGCGTGGACATCGCGCGACAGGCCCTCAACGTGTTCCGCATGAAGCTTCTCGGCGCCAGCGTCGTCCCGGTGGAGAGCGGCTCCAAGACGCTGAAGGACGCCGTGAACGAGGCGCTGCGCGACTGGGTCACCAACGTGCGGACCACCTATTACCTCCTCGGCTCCTCCCTGGGCCCGCATCCCTATCCCATGATGGTCCGCGATTTCCACCGCGTCATTGGCGACGAGGCGCGGGCGCAGATTCGGAAGCTCGCGGGCAAGCTCCCCGACATTCTCGTCGCCTGCGTGGGCGGCGGCTCCAACGCCATCGGGCTCTTCTGGCCCTTCATCAAGGATCGCCGCGTGCGGATCGTGGGCGTGGAGCCGGGAGGCCACGGCGTCTCCACCGGGCGCCACGGCGCCTCCCTCGGAGCGGGGGCGATCGGCGTGCTCCACGGCAGCATGAGTTACGTGCTCCAGAACGACGACGGCCAGATCACCGAGGCGCACTCCATCTCCGCGGGGCTCGACTATCCGGGTTCCGGGCCCGAGCACGCGTATTACAAGGAGCGGGGACGGTTCGAGTATGAATCGGTGACGGACGCGGAAGCGCTCGCCGCCTTCCAGACCCTGACCAGGCTCGAAGGCATCATGCCCGCGCTCGAGTCTGCCCACGCCGTGGCGTGGGTGCTACGCAACGCCCCGGCCATGCCGAAGAGCAAGAGCATCGTGGTGGGTCTGTCCGGGCGAGGCGACAAGGACGTGCACACCGTCGAGACCGCCCTCGCCTCCGGAAATGGCCATGGCAGCCCCGCGGTATCCGTCACGGCCGGAGGCCGGCGTTGACGGGGGCCGGACGCCTCGCCGCCACCTTCACGGCGCTCCGGCAGAGAGGCGAGCGGGCCCTCGTCCCGTACTTCACCGCGGGCGATCCCTCGCTCGCGGATACGGGCCGGCTGGTCCTGGAGGCGGCCCGGCGCGGCGCCGACTTCGTCGAGCTGGGCGTTCCGTTCTCCGATCCGCTCGCCGACGGCCCGGTGATCCAGCGCGCGACGCAGCGGGCGCTCGCCGCCGGGGTGACGCTGCCCCGCGTGCTCGAGCTCGCGCGCGAGCTGCGCGCCGAGAGCACGGTGCCGCTCGTCTTCCTCACGTACTACAACCCCCTCCTCGCCTTCGGGCTCAAGGCCTTCTGCCTCACCGCGGTGGAGTGCGGGGTGGACGGAGTCATCGTTGCGGACCTTCCGCCCGAGGAGTCCGCTCCGCTGCGCTCACTTGCCGAGCCGGCGGGGCTCGACCTGATTCACCTGGTGGCCCCGACCTCCACCCCCGATCGCATGCGCAAGATTGCGAGGGCGAGCCGCGGCTTCCTGTACATGGTGTCGCTCACCGGGGTGACCGGCGCCCGCTCCGAGCTGCCCGCGGAGCTCGCGCTGCACCTGCGCACCCTGCGTGGAATCACCACCAAGCCCATCTGCGTCGGCTTCGGCATCGGCACTCCCGCCCAGGCGGAAGCGGTGGGTCAGGCCGCCGATGGCGTCATCGTGGGATCGGCCATCGTCCAGCTCGTGGAGAAGCACGCCGGCTCCCCGGAGCTCGTGCCGAGGGTGGGCGACTTCATCGCCTCGCTTAAGGCACCCCTCCGTCTCGCCCGCTCGGCAACGGTGGCCTAGGGTATGACCGCGTGGTTCTGGAAGGGCAACGGGGAAGGGGACGGCGAGGATCGGCCCAAGAAGGTCAACATCGCGGAAGGTCTCTGGGTCAAGTGCGACTCCTGCAAGGAGATCGTGTACCGTCCCGAGGTCGACCGGGCCGGGCGCGTGTGCCCGAAGTGCCGCTATCCGTTCCGGATCAGCGCGCGCGAGCGCATCGCCTCCATCGTGGACGAGGGCTCCTTCGAGGAGCGCGAGGCCGGGCTCACCTCCAAGGATCCTCTCGGCTTCAAGGACACTAAGCGATACACGGATCGCGTCAAGGCGGCGCGCGGCAAGACCGGCCTCGAGGAGGCGGTGCTCACGGGGGTGGGGCGAATCGGCGGCCACCCCGTCGCCCTCGCCGTCTTCGAGTTCGCGTTCCTCGGGGGCAGCATGGCGTCGGTGGTGGGGGAAAAGATCACCCGGGCCATCGAGCTGGCCATCCAGAAGCGCATGCCCCTGCTCATCGTCTCCGCCTCGGGGGGCGCGCGGATGCAGGAGGGGATTCTCTCCCTCATGCAGATGGCCAAGACCTCGGCCGCTCTCAAGCGCCTGGCCGACGAGCGGCTGCCCTTCATCTCGCTCCTCACCGACCCGACCACGGGCGGGGTCACGGCCAGCTTCGCCATGCTGGGCGACCTGATTCTCGCCGAGCCGCGGGCCCTCATCGGCTTCGCAGGGCCGCGGGTCATCGCCGAGACCATCCGTCAGCCGTTGCCGGAAGGCTTCCAGCGCTCGGAGTTCCTGCTCGAGCACGGTCAGCTCGACATGGTCGTCGATCGGCGCGAGATCCGTGAGACCCTTCGCCGCATCGTCGCTTTCTTCTCGGGTCGCCCCCAGCAGGCTTCATGACCTATCGCGAGGCCGTGGCCCGAATCACCGGGCTGCGGGGCGGCGAGATGGCGGGCATGCGCCCCGGCCTCGACCGCATCGAGGCGCTCCTCGCCGCCATCGGCAATCCGGAGCGCTCGATGACCTTGGCCCAGGTCGCGGGCACCAACGGCAAAGGCTCGGTGTCGGCCATGCTCGCGGCGATGATCCAGGCCACGGGCCGCCGCGTGGGGCTCTACAGCTCCCCCCATCTCGTCGACCTCCGCGAGCGCATCCAGGTGGACGGCCGGCCGATTCCCGAGGCCGATCTCGCCGACGGAGTGGACGCCCTGGGTACGCTCATCTCCAGGCTCGACGCCACCATGTTCGAGGCGCTGACCGCTCTCGCCCTCGACCACTTCGCTCGCGAAGGGGTGGAGGTGGCGGTGCTCGAGGTGGGCCTGGGCGGGCGGCTCGATTCCACGACGGTGGGACGCCCCGCCGTCGAGGTGATCACGAGCATCGACTACGATCACCAGGCCTATCTCGGCTCGACCCTCGAGGCCATCGCGGGAGAGAAGGCGGCCATCATCCGGAGCGGCGTGGCGATCTCCGCCCGCCAGGAGCCCGCCGCCGAGGCCGTCGTCGCGTGCCGGGCTGCCGAGGCCGGCATCCCTCTTCTCGTCGAAGGCCGCGATCTTCGCGTGCGCGTGCGGCGCGCGTCGATGGACGGCCAGTGGCTCGATCTCGAAGGTCGCGGGTGGCGGATCGATGATGTCCGCTGCGCGCTCCTCGGGGTCTTCCAGCCGGGCAACGCGCTCCTCGCCGCGGCGGCAGCCCGTGCGCTCGGCGCCGACGACAGCGCTATTCGCCGCGGTCTCGAGGCGACCAGCTGGCCCGGCCGCTTCCAGCTCATCCGGCGCTCTCCGCCCGTGATCGTGGACGGCGCGCACAATCCGGCGGGCGCCCGGGCCCTCGCCGCATCGCTGAACGCGTATCTGCCGGGTCAGCGGGTAACGTTCGTCATCGGAACGTCGGAGGACAAGGACAAGGCGGGCATTCTCGATCCCCTCCTGCCTCTGGCCCGGAGGATGATCTTCGCCGCGGCTGACCATCCCCGATCGGCCTCGGCGGCGTCGCTGGCCGCCCTCGCCCGCCGTCTTTCCCCGGGGGAGGGGGTCCTCGTCGAAGCGGCCGCCACCCCCGCGGAAGCCCTACGGATGGCCGTTGCCGATCCCCAGACCACTACCGTTTGTATCGCGGGGTCGCTCTTCCTCATAGGGGAGATCCTCGCCCAAGCCACTGAAAATACAGATATTTTTAGCCGCGACGTCGCGCCCGGCTGATACCATATGTCGCTGTGTCTCTGAAATTGACGCTCTATCTCTGTCTGCGCGGCTCCCTGAGTCGCTCAGCCTCGGCCGCGTTCGTCGCCGCCTGCCTGTGCGGCGTCCTTGGAGTGTGGCCGGCGCTGGCGCAACAGACACCCTTGACCATTCCCGGAGCCGGCGGCGAGACCAATATCGTCGCCGACCGCATTCAGCAGGTGGGCGGCGCCTCCGATCTCTTCCTGGCCACGGGCAATGTCGAGATCACCCGCGGGATCAACCGCCTCGTGGCCGATCGCGTGGAGCTCAACCGGGCAACCGGCGAGGCCATCGCCCAGGGCAAGGCGGTCTTCTTCGACGGCCAGGATCGCCTCGTGGGTGAGCGCATCGACTTCAACCTCAATACCGGCACCGGTGTCGTCTACAAGGGCGCCACCTTCGTGCCCCCGTACTACCACCTCTCCGCGGACCGCATGGACAGGCTGGGCGACGGGGTTTACAGCATCCGTCAGGGCCTCTTCACTACCTGCGAGGGGGACGACCCCGCCTGGTCCTTCAAGATGGGCTCGGCCGAGGCCGATCTCGAGTCCTCGATCTCGGCCAGCGACGCCTCGTTCCTCGTCAAGGGCGTGACGCTCATTCCCTACGTGCCGTTCTTTGCCGCCCCTCTCAGGAATGAGCGCCAGTCGGGATTCCTCTTCCCCGAGTTTGGCACCAACTCCCGATATGGATTCCTCACGCGGACGCCGTACTACTGGGCCATTAATGAGAGCCAGGATCTGACGGCAACCATGGACGTGTACAGCAAGCGGGGCATCGGCGTCGACATCGACTACCGCTACATGTTTGCCCGGGACGACTACGGTGAGCTGAAGGCATTCGGCGTCAATGAGAGCTTCCTCACATCGCGACAATCGAAGGGGTTGCCCGAGAACCGCGGCTACTCCCAGTTCCAGCACGCGTGGCAGGTCATGCCGAGCCTCTCGGTCAAGATTGACTCCGATGTCACGTCCGACGACAACATCTTCAAGACCTACGCCTACAGAACGGCCGACCGGGTCAAGCAGCGCGCCGATACCAACGTCACCGTCACCCAGCGCTGGGAGACGGTCAATTTCGTCGGGCGCGTCTACTGGTATCAGGACCTGACCCAGGCGCGGGCGGTGGAATTGCAGCGAGCCCCCGAGCTTAAGCTGACCAGCGTGCGCCAGCCCTTGCCGGGGACGACGGGGCTGCTCTATGAAGGACAGGCCTCCTTCACCAACTTCATCCGCGAGATAGGCACCGCCGGTATCCGGGCCGACTTTCACCCACGTTTCTACCTGCCCATACCCGTGGCGGGTTTGTTCACGATGACGCCCTACGCGGGGGGCCGTCTTACCCTCTACAACCGGGAAGTGGTAGGGGTGAAGACTTCGCTCGGGCCAGCCATCCTCGCCGATCCGGTGACGATCGACGATACGAGGGCTACCCTCCGGCTCCGGCAGCAGGAGGAGTTCGGTCTGCTCGTGGAGAGTCGCGCCTCCCGCGTCTACAACCTGGACGGCACGGGCAGCATCGCCGCCCTCCAGCACGTCATCGAGCCGCGCGCCAACATCATCGAGATCCGCGGCCTCAACCAGAAAGCCAACCCCCAGTTCGACCCGGGCGGCGGCCCGACCGCCGGGATCGACCCAGGGTACGAGGCGCGGACGGGCATCGACGCCATCAACAAGGCGAACGAAGTGACATACTCGATCGCCAACCACCTCAACGCTCGGACCACCTCGGGGGCAAACGAGGAGGCGGTGCGCTGGGAGCTTGCGCGGATGACGCTGAGCCAGACGTACAACTTCCTTCCCGTCTCACAGCCGTTCAAGGACCTGATAGGCGAGGCGATGGTGCAGCCCAACGAGCACTTCCGCATCAGCGCGAATGCCCGGTACAATGTATATGGTCTGGGGCTCCGGGACGCGAACGGGCTCTTCTCGGCTATCTTCAGGGATTTCTCGGCGAGCGTGGGACCGCGTTTCAATGAGCAGCAGACCTTCCGGTTCCTTCAGACGGAGGCGACGGCGCGGCTCTCGCGTTTCGTCGAGGCGAAGACGACCAGCGCTTGGGATGTGACCGCGGGGCGGGCCACGGAAGTCAGGGGAGGAGTCGACATCCATTTCGATTGCTGGGCCATCCTGAGTGAGTACATTTACCGCTTCGGCCAGGACAACGAGTTCCGGATTTCCGTCAATCTCTTGGGAGTGGGTCAGGTGTCCACGACCTCGCGAGGGCTGGGCTTCTGATCCCGCAGTTCGACCTCAAGCGCCAGCACGCTGCCCTTCACGGGGAGCTCGAGGCGGCCGCGGCCCGGGTGCTCGCCTCCTGCCGCTTCATCCTGGGTCCCGAGGTGGCGGCCCTCGAGACGGAGCTGGCCGCGCTGTGCGGTGTCACCTACGGCATCGGCGTGAATTCCGGCACCGACGCGCTCGTCCTCGCCCTGAAGGCGGTGGGGGTCCAGCCGGGCGACGAAGTGATCACCTCGGCCTTCTCGTTCGTGGCCTCGGCGAGCGCCGCGCTCATGGTCGGCGCCCGGCCCGTCTTCGTCGACATCGTCCCTTC
>Ga0070712_100003219_pt1 | contig 10061 bp, 12 predicted proteins | sample LARL81metaG_FD_71396 | JGI IMG/M metagenome (GOLD analysis project Ga0070712, IMG submission 71396) | Corn, switchgrass and miscanthus rhizosphere microbial communities from Kellogg Biological Station, Michigan, USA - LAR L8-1 metaG | ecosystem: Host-associated > Plants > Roots > Rhizosphere ...
GTCCCGGCGAAGCGCCCCATTCGGTTGAGTTTACTTGGAGAGCTGTCCCATGAGTGGCTTGCCCCAGGCTCGGCCTCGGCGCGGTCGGGTTGATGGTGCTAGAGACACCGATAACGTGACTGACTAGTTCGGGGAGATCACGATCTGCAATCTCTATTCGAGCATCACCAATCGAGCCGCGATCATCGCGCTGTTCCGCGTGATCAATCGCTACGTCGGCAACCTGCCGCCGATGCCGGGCGTGTTTCCCGACTATCCGGGGCCAGCGATCCGCGACACCGACACGGGGCGCAGTTGGCCATGATGCGCTGGGGCATGCCGGCCCTCGTATTGATTTGGCGCTTCGCCCCCCGAGTCAATCTGCTCATCGCCATGTGAACCGCTTCACATATCTCAGCACAAAGCGGGGTATCCTGTTTTGCGCTCTGGAATGGCCATCGAAAGGGAGGGACGTTCAGCGGAGAAGGCGTGACGTTCTTAGCTGCGGCGACTTCTCGCTGTGGTCGGAGCCGGCGGCCCAATGCAAACGCACCTAGAGGAGGACTGTCAATCGGCGTTGGATTGGGACCCCGGATCGGCATCCAAAAGGGACCCCTTTGAGCGTCGGGTTCGGACGGTAGCGCTCGCGCCGTCGGAGCTGGCCGGGGTTGCGGAGACGGCGCGAGCGCGGATTGGGGTGTGATCGTCGTCGCGGCTCTTGAAGCGCCAACTGTCATTGCCGGTTTCCACGATATCGCAATGGTGGGTCAGACGATCCAGCAGTGCGGTGGTCATCTTTGCGTCACCGAACACTGTGGGCCATTCCCCGAAGGCGAGGTTGGTGGTGACGATGATCGAGGTTCGCTCGTAGAGCCGGCTGACGAGGTGGAACAGGAGCTGACCGCCGGATTGGGCGAACGGCAAATAGCCGAGTTCGTCGAGGACGAGGAAGTCCATGCGGGTCAGATGATCGGCGAGCCGACCTTGCCGTCCGTTGCGCGTCTCGGTCTCGAGCCGGTTGACGAGATCGACCACATTGTAGAACCGGCCGCGGGCAACGGAGCGAACGCAGCTTCTAGCGATGGCGATGGCAAGATGCGTCTTGCCGGTGCCGGTCCCTCCGACCAGCACGGCATTGCGCTGCTGGGCGATGAAGCCACCTCCGGCAAGGTCGTTGACGAGCGTCTGGTTGATCGGCGTACCCTCGAACTGGAAGCCGTCGAGATCCTTGGCGAGCGGCAGCTTGGCAATGGTGAGCTGGTACTTGATCGAGCGCGCCTGCTTCTCGTTGATCTCGGCGTTGAGCAAATCGCCGACGATGCGCTGGGGCTCGTGTTGGCGTTTGACGGCCGTGGCCATGATCTCGTCGAATGCGGCCTTCATGCCGTAGAGCTTGAGCTCGGCCATGAGGTCGAACAGTTGAGTGCGTTCCATCAGATGGTTCTCCTGAGGTGGTCGTAACGGGCACAATCGGCGACGGGCGCATGGCGCAATGTCAGCGCAGCCGGCGTGAGAATCGTGGCTGGCGGGCCTGGATCACGCTGGCGGGCGAGGATGTTGAGGACGACGTCGGCGGAGTGGACGCCGTGGGCGATCGCCTCGGCACAGGCGGCCTCAACCGCGGGCAGTCCGTCGGTGAGCACCGCGGTGAGGATGTCGACCATCTGCCGACGCCGGCGAGCTTGCGCCGCACGCGTTCCATCGCAGGCCGGCAGCACCCAGTCCTTGAAGGGAGCACCGTTGCGCAAGGCGCCTGGCTTACGGGCAAGCACCGGCACGTAATGCCAGGGGTCGTAGAGCGTATCGCCGCGGCCGAATGAGCGGGGATGCTCACCACGATCCGGCCGTCCTGGCGGATCACAACGCGATCGGCATAGGCATGAACCTCCACCGGACGTCCGACCGCACTGGCGGCCACCGAGTATTTGTTGTTGTCGAAGCGCACCAGGCAGGTCTTCGAGACCGAAGCGGGCACGGCATGGAAGCCGTCGAACCGGCCGGCATAGGGAACAAGCTTTGGCCGCTCCGCCTCGAACACCTCCCAGGACCGTCTGCTCGGTCAGCTCCGGATGGCGATGTGCCTTGGCGTAGGCGATGCATTTGTCGGTGAGCCAGGCGTTGAGCTCGTCATAGTTTTTGAACCGCAGCCGCGGCGTGAAGAACCGCTCGCGGACGAGCCCGACCTGGTTCTCGACCTGACCCTTCTCCCAGCCCGACGCCGGCGTGCAGGCGACGGGGTCGACGAGGTAATGGCTGCACATCTGCAGGAAGCGGCGATTGTAGCGACGGTCTTTACCGACAAGGATCGTCTCCACCGCCGTCTTCATGTTGTCGTAGATACCGCGCTGGCATGCGCCCTTGAACAGGGCGAATGCCCGGTCGTGGGCATCGAACACCATCTCTTGCGTCTCGCGCGGATAGGCCCGCACGAACAGCATGCGGCTGTGACAGAGCCGGGCATGGGCGACCTTCACAGTCACCGTCACGCCATTCAGCAGAACGACTTCATGGCTCCAATCGAACTGGTAGGCTTCGCCCGGCGCAAAACTTAGCGGCACATAGGCCGCGGCCGTTGTGGCGCCTCGCTCCTTGCTCCACCGTCGGGCGTAGCGGCGCACAGCATCGTAGCCGCCGGCGTAACCCCAGCCGCGCAGTTCCTCGAACAGGCGGATCAGCGTCAGGCGCTCCCGCGACGCCTTGCCTTCATTCGCCACCAACAGCTGATCGAGCTTGTCGCTCCACGGCCCAATCTTCGGAAGTGGCTGCGCTTCGCGCTCGTAGCGGAACTCCGTCGCCGCCGAACGGATGACCTTCCGTACCACCTTCCGGGACACCCCGAGGTCACGGCAGATCGCCTTGATCGGCTGACCGTGAACGAAATACGCTCAACGGATCTTCGCAATCGTCTCCACGACCAGCATTCCAATCTCGGCTCCCATGAAATGGAAGCCACTGTGGACCCTCAGTGCGGGGGTCCCGATTGGACGCCGATCACCCCGATAACGGGGTGCTTATTCCACGCCGAAACACAGACGGAGCGGATGGCTTGCAGAATATCGGCAATCTTAGTTCGCGCAGAGTCGTAATCGATCCTCGCAATCTTGGTGCTCGGATTGACGCTCGCCGAGATCACTCCGGGGACCGCAGCAGCGGCCTTCTCGATCGCCGGCGGACAATGTGCGCAGGTCATGCCGCCCATGCGCAACTCAACGTGCTCCCTTTGGACAGGCTGCTGGGTCGTGGCATCCGGGCGGCGCGAGCGAATTTCCGTCACAACTGCGCTCATGATGTCCTCCCACATGCGGGTTCGGAAATCGTCGAAATTGGTGCGTTGGCAAGCGCCAGCTCGGTGGTATCGGCTCGTCCGTACAGCACTTCGAACCAGGCCTCGTAACCCTGGTCGCGCAGCTCGCGCACCCGTGTGATCAGCTCCCGCACGGCATCGGACGCTTCGACCTCGCGAACCCTAAGTGGGTTGGAGTTGGGCACCACGTGACGGTCGTGGAGGATCGACTCCGCGATCTCAGCCCAGGCGCGCAGCCAGGGATTGAAGTCGCTCGCGAAGACATACCGGCTGAGGCGCATCGGATGCATCCATTCCAGCCACTGCGCTGTGAGCGGCGTTGCGGTTGCCTCGATCCATTTCCCGAGCGCGGCCGAATACAGGCTATCCAGGTTCGCCGAAACTTCGGCCATGCGGCGGAATGCAGGACGATTTTCGGGGAATTTGAGATCTTCGACGCGCCGTTCCTCGAAGCGAACCGAATAGGCTTCGCGGCCGCAATCCGGATCGCCGGTCGGATTATCGATCTTCATCTCGTAAAGGCCCGGCGGGAGGGCCTCGATCATCGTCAAGCTGTCGAGGATCGCGCGATGCTCGAGACGCGCGACGCTCGCGGATACGAAGATGCCGAGATGCCCGACATGCGGGTTGATGAGATAGACGACACGCTGGCCCGCCCGCTTCAAGTCGTCTGTGCCGGCGTAAACGATCGGAATCCAGCCGAGCGCCTGATGCGGGGTGTGATGTTGTCGCCGAAGGAAGCGAAGATGACGATTGGATTCTGAATCCGGCGGAGATCAACGAAGCAGCCGGGACAGACCTTGAATTTTCCCTGCTCCAGCCTGTTTCCGACAAAGAGGTTATCGACGATCGCCAGCATCTCCTCGCGGCTGAGGAAATAAAAGCCGTTCCACCAGCGCTCGAACTCGAGAAACCGCGTTCGCTCGCGGTCCATATGCGAAAACAGGTTGGCGTATTTCTCAAAGACGCCTTCCGGCTTCAGGTTCTCGAAATTCTGCACCAGCCAGGCGCCATCGAACCGGCCGTCGCCGAGATCGGAGGCGAGATGCGTCAGCCACACGCCACCCGGCAGACCGCCAGACACGCGCGCCGGATTGACGCCGGATGCGCCAGCCCAGTATGACAGCGGCGAGCCATTGAGGACGGCAGGTCCCGCAAGACCCTGGCAATCAGCGGCGAGGATCGCGATCGCCCATCCGGCCTGGCAATTGCCATAGAGAACCGGCGACTTGCCCTCGTGGCGCTTGGAGACTTCCTCCACGAACCGGCGCAGCGTATGGAGCACATACGCCATGGTCTGCCCTGGCGACGGCTCGGGAAAGAAGACCACGAAATAGACCGGATAGCCTTCGTGCATCGCGATCCCGACTTCGGACTCGCGCTTGAAGCCGCCGATCCCGGGTCCGTGGCCCGCGCGCGGATACACGATCATCACCGGCGGCTTTTCCGGATCGAGGCAGTCCTCAAGGCACTTGTCACCATAACGCGTGATGCGCAGGAGCGCATAGTTGACCGGTCGTTCGAACCGGCGCGCGTCGAGGATAAGCTCGTAGTCGAAGTCGAGCAGCGGCGGTTTCCCTGCTCGCTCATGCGCGATCATGTTGTCGGCACGCCGCCGCAGCGTATCCCAGAACAGGATGCTCCGCTCCCAGAGGTCGCGCTGATAGGCCAGGACGTCATCCGGGGCCAGCAAGTCGGACGACCAGCCCCCGGGCCACACTCCGATTGCAGTCTTGGGAGCAGCGCCAGCGGCCAGTTCACCAGATTCTGCCTGCGGCTTGACCACAGGACTAGCCTGCAACCCGCGTTCGCGGATGGACTCGGGGAGAAAGGCTCGGGTCATGGCAACCCTCCAATGTACCGGCAGCTGGAGCCTTACCGCCCTTGCCCCTGCGTCATCATTCCCGGCGGCATCTGGCCGAGACCCATCTGCCCGGACTGCATCATGCCCACTATCGAGTTCATGCCCATATGCGGCGCCAAGAGTTCGTCGGCCGTTTTCTTCTGGTCATCGGAGAGAATCCCGACGAGGCTTGTCAGCGCCGACTTAATCGCGCGGGTGCCTTCCAGGCGCGCAGCCAGCCACTTCTCCTGCAGCGCAAGACGATCGACCACGCCCTGCTGCCCAGCTCCCGCCTGCGGCATCATCGAGGCGCGCACCTCGCCAAGTTTCTTTGCGTTCGTGCGCAGCGTGTCGGCAAACGCATTCCAGGCGGCGTCTTGCGCGTCAGTGATCTTGAGCTCGGTCTTCAGGAAAGCGATCCGACCCTCGACCCGGTCGATGGTCGCCATGTCGCTCATGCCGGCGCATCCAGCCTCAGCGCCTGATTGCCCGATCATTCGCATCATTTGCATCATGGGCATGTTGTCGCCCATCATGCCCCTGCCACCCATCATACCCTGCCCCATCATTCCCGGCTGACCGGCAGGCGACTGAGGTTGTGCGGCCGCGGGCGCACCCTTCTGGTCGGGATGATGAGCTTCGTGATCGGCGGCCGATTGCGCCCAGGACGTTGTGCTCACAATTGCAAGCAGCAATGCGACAGGCAGTGTCAGACGTTTCATGGAACTTCTCCCGCTGATCAGTTGATTGGTCGCAATAAGTGCCGATTTCTACCGGCTGTCGATTGATGCAAGTCAATCTCAGGAGCGACACCAACCAAATTGCTCTCGTGCGCGGACTCCTATCCTGAGCGACTTGCTCGGGATGTGGAATTTTTCACAGCGCAAACGCGCTCCGTCTGGCACCTGCATGATCCAAGATCAGATCGATGCGAGACCGTGCGACCTGACATCCGTCGTTCAAGTGTCACAATGGAGAAGCCGATATGACCATCCGCAAAATTCTTGCCGCTGCTGCCACCCTGTCGCTCATCGCGTTGCCCGCGATGGCGCAGACCACACCCGACACTGAAAAGAACGGCCATCACTATCAGGGCGGGCCGAAGACCGAAGTCCCGCACCATATGGGCAAGAAGGAGACGGTCGGCGTCGCTACAAAGGGTACCGGCGGTCACCACTACCGCGGCGGCACCGCGACATCTGTGCCACACCATATGGGCGACAAGCAGCAGTAAGCTTCTGAGTGTGTTGGTGCGACGGCCCCTGACGGGTCGTCGCACCAGATCAGCCGATCTTGATTCCGACTGACACTAGATCCGGCGCGACCAACAGCGGCTTGCGCGATAGAAGAAACCGAGCGCACTCTCTACAGAGTACACGGATGAGCGTCCGTGGCCCGATTGACCTTGGCGAGGACAACCGCAGTCGCGGCCATCACGGCGATGCCGGCAACGCTGACCAGCGTCTCCGACACCAGATCATTCCAGCCCAGGTTCAAGATTGCGTGCGCCGCAAAGGAGAGCAGCACGCTGATACAATAGATCCCCAGCGAATATTCGCCGCATTGGACCACCGGGCGCAGCAGTGGTGTCCGCAGCAATGGCAGGTCGCTGGGCAGGATGCACCAGCACAGCAGCGCAAGCGCGAGAAAATGCATCAACCGAAGACTATCGAGATCGCCCTTGTCGATCGGATAGATCGTGGCCACGATCACCTGCGGCACGTACGCCTCGAGCGAGTGAAAATGCCAGCCCAGCGTGATGAAGAAGGAGAATAACAGGTAGATCACCGCCAGGCTGACGAGAACGCGCGATTTGAGGACGTCGGGTTTTTCTCGGGCGGACTTCATCCCCCACCACATCCCGATCACGTAGAGCAGTTGCCAATTCAACGGATTGAAGTAGATCACCCCTCTTGGGTACGCCGGGAGCGACCAGTCAAGCCAATGGGAGACAAAGTAAAGCGCTGCCGACGCGATCAGGGTCGGGGTTGGCCAGCGGATCATCGCCGGCAAGACCAGCACCAGACCGAAGTGGAGGATGGCCATCAGTAGCAGCGGGTCGAGGTTGACAGGCGAATATCGCAATAGGGCCGCCTGAAAGAGCGCCTCGGCCGGGTTGGCGACAAAGAGGGCCAGGTTGGCGTGATCCAGCAGGTCGGGCTGTCGAACGGCAAACAGGGCGATCACGGCCAGGAGCCCAACAATCGTGACAATCTGAGCAATGTAGATTTCGAACGCGCGTCGCAGCACTCGCAGCAATGCACTCGTCATGCCGGACTGTCGGGCGATGCCACCATAGACGCTTCCCGACGCAAAGCCGGACAAGAACACCAGGATTTCGGCCGCATCGCTGAATCCGAAATTCTTGGGCGTGAGATGGTTGAGATAGGTCTCGGGAATGTGGTCGAGAAAAATGAACCAGAGCGAGAGGCCGCGAAACAGGTCAATCCGGAAGTCACGGGCCGAGAGGTTCTGAATTGCCATGGCACCGCACTGCGGGACACAGCAGCCATCGGCCAGCTGCCTGCCCGCCACGGCTAAGTCCGATTGATGCTGCGCACTCATCGAATAGAGACGCCTCAACGAGGCTTTACAGCGGTCACCCGCTGCCGGGCCTTGCTCCGTCAAATTGGAGGTGAAGGACTTCGCGCTTCCAGTCCCCTGCGGGCGGGCCATTCGGTGAACGCGAGACTCCATAGCGCGATCAGATTGAGCAACGGAATGAACATCACAATCGCCCACAACGGTGAGAAGCCGATCCGATTCAGAATGCGGCCCACCGGATAGACGACGACGGCGACCATGACGATGAACCAGAGCCAATGGAAAGAACCATATCCGTACATCCAGCCGTCCATCATCATCTGCCGCCTCCGAACAGAATTTTGGGTCACTTTGCTAGAAGTAGCCCTAAGACGCCCGCCGACCTTGATGTAGATTAAAATGCAGAGCCATAGCGGTGGCCATATTTTGCGGCTTTCCGGGGCTTGTTCCGGCGGCCTCGCAGTCGAAATGCCTCGGCGAGGATGAAGCCGGTCATACCCAACACGCAATTGGGAGGAGCGAAATGTCCTATTACTTCTCGAAGACGCTAGACGTGCCTCTTTCGCAAGCCGTCGAGAAAATAATCGACGCACTGAAATCGCGCGGGTTCGGGATATTGACGAGGATCGACGTTCAATCCGTGCTGAAGGAGAAGATCGGTGCCGAGTTTCATCCTTATGTGATCCTCGGTGCCTGCAATCCAAGGATGGCCCATCAGGCGCTCCAGGCCGAAGACAAGATCGGCACGATGCTTCCATGCAATGTCATCGTCCAGGAGGTTGGCGGCAAAACCGAAGTGGCTGCGGTGGACCCGGCCGCTTCAATGCAAGCGATTCAAAATCCTGGGCTTGAAGCCATCGCCGTTAGAGTTCGGGAAGAACTGAAGGCTGCCGTTCAGGCGATCTGAAGCAGAAGTGATCCTCACTTCTACGTCCACAGAGGCATCCGGACGCAATCAGGCGTTTGTCCGACGGCCTTGGCAAGGCAATTCAGGGACCTTGAACCGCAGGGGCCAATGTCCCCAGCAGACTGACGACTGCCACGACGAGAATACCTAGAATTTGCTCGGCCTGAATGTGACGGCGGAGCCTCGTGAGCACGAGGTCCGACACGCCGGCGGCCGGTTTCATCGCCAACGCCGGAACCAGCCAGAATCGGTTCGACGCTGCGAGGCAGAGCATCAGGCCGAACAGGCCCAGTTTCGAGAGCAGCAGCTCGCCATAGCTCGTGCCAAACAGTGCCGACAACGAGCCGACCAGAAAGAAGCCATTGATTACACCCGAGGCGACGAGCGCCGCGACAGCGAGATAGGCCATACCGGAGAAGCGCGACAGCACGAGGACGGCGTCAGCATTCGACAGTTGCTGCGTCTGGCAGGACGCCACGACGAGGCCAAGCGGCAGGAGACCGCTGAGCCAGGCGCCTGCCGCAAGCAGATGGACGGCATCGGACGTGACATGAACGATCGCCCGCGCGCCTTCTTCCGCCTGAGTGTGACCGACGCCAGCCAACGACACCAAGAGGATTGCAGCAAGAATTGCGAGAAGGATGCTCAACCGAGGGCGGAATATCGCCTCGTCGCTCGGCCAGCTCACCGCCATGACGGCCAGCATCACTGCGACGCGGGCAGCCCATACCTGCCCAAAACCGGTATCCGATAGCACCGACCACTGCGTGTCGAAATCGAGCGCGTCTGCGAGGGACCCGCTCATGTTGCCGACCGTAAAGAGAAACCAGGCAAGATCACTGAGAAATGATACGATAGCAACCGCGAACAGGACGGCTGGTTGCAGGCGCAGAAGACGCTCTGATCTGTTCGCGGGGTGCCCCGAATACAGACCGAACAGGGTCCCGCCGAACAGGACGATCGTGAAGGTGAAGTGAATGAAGCGGGCGCCGACGAGTGCCGCCTCAAGCATCATTGTCCAACCTTGAACGAAAAGTGACCCGTTACCCTGTGGGTGTCGACGGACACGGCGTGCCAGTCAACATCGTAAGTTCCGGGCGGAAGCGGGTTTGCGATGGGCACGACAAGCTGGCGCTTGTGGTTCGGATCGACAGAAGGGCTGGCGGTCTCGATCGGATGTCCGCTCTGGTCCTTGACCGTCAATCCGGAGAATTTTGCGACCAGGTCCTCGGTGAACATCAACCGGATCTCCTTCGGAGACGGCACCGTGGTGCCCGGCCCTGGATCCGTCGTTTCAAGAACGGGATGGGCGCGAGCCATCCCACCGATAAGACCGGCGACGAGGATCACAACGGATGTTCGTACCGTTTTGCGCAGCACTTGCCTTCTCTTATTCCGCCCGCAAGTCCTTTGCAAATGCGCTTTCGACGCGCGAGGCCGATCGTGCACCGTTATCCTATTCTCTCCCCAAAGGGGAGTGGCGT
>Ga0070712_100003221_pt1 | contig 10059 bp, 12 predicted proteins | sample LARL81metaG_FD_71396 | JGI IMG/M metagenome (GOLD analysis project Ga0070712, IMG submission 71396) | Corn, switchgrass and miscanthus rhizosphere microbial communities from Kellogg Biological Station, Michigan, USA - LAR L8-1 metaG | ecosystem: Host-associated > Plants > Roots > Rhizosphere ...
GTGATCCGGGCTGCGGTAAGTCGGCGCGGTCGTTCTGAGGAGCAAACCTTACGCACCTGTCACTTTGAGTAGCGTCCGCGACGTGGCTCCGTCTGGGCCCGGGGCTTTCCCGACACAGGCAAGCAACAGTCTCACGAAGCAATTAAAGGGGGAAGCAGATGACGACGCAGACGAAGTCGCTGTATGACCGGCTCGGCGGTCTCGATGCGATCACCGCGCTAACAGAATCATGGGTGGCCCGTGTGGGCGGCGATGACCGGGCCAACGGGAAGTTCGCGCGGACGGACATCCCAAGGCTCAAGAAGGAGATCATCGACCAGCTGTGTGAAGCCACCGGCGGTCCCTGCACCTACACCGGCCGTACCATGCAGGAGACACACGACGGGATGGCGGTCACGGCCGGCGAGTTCGATGTCGCCATGCAGCACCTGGGGGCGACGCTCGACGAGCTCAACATTCCCCGGACGGATCAGGACGAACTGGTCGCCCTGATCATGCCGATGCGCGACGACATCGTCGAGGTCGAGTCGCCGCAGACCGGGACGCCGCTTCCTGACAGCTACCAGGCCGCGCTCCCCTTGAACTGACCGACCCGGCGCGCTGACCGTCAGCCGCCCAGCGGGTCTCGAATCCACGCCCTGCCCAGGTACCCCGCGGCGGCGGTCGTGGTCGCGGGCGCCTCGCAGGCTTGGCGTTCCCTCAGCCGCTGCGACGACTCATCCGGCGCCCACCGAGTGACTAATTGAGTGACGATCGCCTCGTCCCTGCACGGACCTCCACGGACTTCGATGGACACTCGCAGGTCAGCCCGAAGATAAGCCCTGCGTGACGACGTATGAACTTGGCTTCGGGACGAAGAGGCCGGGCTTCACGCAGCACGTCGGCTGCTGCGCAACCGCAGACCTTCAGATCCGTAGATTCCCGTACGGGTGGCTGGTGCCGTTCGGATCAGTCCGTCGCCTCGGGGCAAGACCGTACCCGCCGTCCGTGTGAGTCCGGAGAATCGCAAGGCCGTTCATCTGTGTGGCTCCCGGTGTGGCTCCCAAACCCCAGCCGCATTAGCAGCTCGGGGCTGAGCCGTCTCGATCGGTTCGGCCTGGACCAGCGCCTTAGCCGGTCCCCCTGGACGGCACTGCACGGCGGTGAACTGCAACCCGAACCGCAACCCAGCTATGAGCGTAAAGATGCCGGGACAGAAGACACTGGGCCTTTACGGGCCGTGACCGGTGGAGTGGTACCGCTGCCCCTCTGCGGTACGCGCCGCCTGCCGCGCTGCCGGTGTCTGTCGTGTCTGCTCGCGCGCCAGACGGCGTTCACGCCATCGGCTAACCCACCGGGCAAGCCTGGCCTTCACCATGCTCACCTTCCCCTGCTTCATGGAAGAGTCATGGCGAGCCAGGCTGGCCGCGTCGCTGCTCCGCCTGCGGATCCCGGCTTGTGATGCCCGCCAACGTCAGCGCGCAGGCACAGTCCAGGTTCCAAGACTACGCCCGCACTGTCAGCCCGGGAATCTGTTCGGCTCCGGCTTCTACATGGCCTGACCTGCGGGTCCGGGTGCCCGCGAGCAACCGTGAGAGACCGCTCGATGCCGGGCTAATGGCACGCTAACGGTACGGCGATCTGGTGGTGCGCTACGCATTACGAGCGTGTTCCCGTGCATGTTCGCGTCGCTCGCCTGCGATCCTAGTGCCCGATTGCCTGGCGCGCCGCCGTCCATACCGTACCGCCCGCAGGCAGGCATGCGTCCCTGCCAATGCGGCCAGTATCACCGCGTACGGCCACCACGTCCGGCCCGTGAGCGCGGTGCCGAGCAGGAACAAGGTGTCGAACGTCCCGACGAGGGCCACCAGGAAGCCGCTGAAAATTACCAGCGCAGTGAGCCAGGGCGAGTCTTCGAAGCCCCGGCTGACCTCCTGCAGGCGCCTCTCCTGGTCGGCGCCCTCCTCACCCGGACGGCGCCCCTTCCCCGGCAGCATTGGCGGGTACATGCTGATACGCCTCCTTGGCGTACATCCGGTAGCCCATCTCGTGCCTACCCGCCCGCACGACGGTCATGCGTCGCCTCCGGAATCTTGCACGGATCAGGAGGCTGGGGGTTCGAGTCCCTCCGAGCGTGTCCAGCTCAACGGCCGGTGAGCCTGGGCGGCGCTGATCTTGTACGGTGCCAACTGGTGCGCACCTTCGAGAACCCGGGTACCCCGCAGGCGTGCCGAGCGTCATGGCGATCGGTAATCATGACTGTATGGGCGATGCAGAGACTTCCCTGCGGGCGGAGAACGCTGAGCTCCGCCGATTGCTGGAAAAGCATCAGTGGGCTGGCCTGATTCCCGTCAAGTCCAGCGGATGCTGCCCGGAATGCTGCGGTTCGTCCCCGCCCCACGGCAGCGGGCACCGGCCCGGATGTGCGATTGCGGTTATCTTGGCGATCACGGCGCCCTTCGATGAGTAGCAGCAGCACCCTCGCATGGGCGGAGTTGCGCGATGGCCCGCTGTACCGGTTCGCCGACTGGCCCAACCCGGAGGTCCGCAGCGGCCGGATCGGCGTCTCCACCGTGCGGGGCGGTGATGAGCTCATCTACGTGGGGATGGGAGGGAGGGCGGCAGGCCCCAGCGCAGACACCAACGGGCCGGCATCTGCCAAGCTCACCGGGCTTCGAAGCCGTTTGGCATCGCACTCATCCGGACGCCGGTCCGGTGACCGGTTCCGCACCTGCGTCTGCGGCCGCCTGGTCCTGCCCGCCCTCAGCCTCCAGCAGATACAGGACGCGGCACGCGGGCAGCTCCCGCTGGATCGCCTCACCCGGCAGCTGATCCGACAGTCACCTTGCTACCGGTTCACCCCGGTCGGCGATGCCAGTGCGGCCCGCGCCGTGGAGAGGGAAACCCAACGCGAAGGGCTGGCCAGCAGGCCGCCACTGCCCAACCCGCTCCCCAGATCCTCCAAAGCCAACAGCTCATGACTGCGGCCAAGCCGCTGGACAACGCCCGCCCCGGGTTGACAGCTGCGGAATGCCGGCCCAGCGCGCGGACCGCACGGGACGATTCTGGACAACCCGCCCACTCCTACAGATCAGAAGGTTGGGGTTCGAGTCCCTCCGAGCGCGCCCAGGTCAGAGGCCCCTTACCCACATCCGGAAGGGGCCTTTCTGTTGCTCTTGCGGCCAGATGAGTCGTCAAAAGGTCCAGAGTGCGGCTCAGCCCTTTGCGTGCGCCCCGTGCGGCTGACCGAACCTCGCGGCGACGGTACGCGCCAGCGCAGGTAGTTCCTCCACGCCCAGTGCGTTGGAGAAGCGGAGATAGAGCAGCGCGGCGCCGCCTCCGCCGACCAGCACGGTGACGAGCCCGTAGACCGGCCCGGGCCGCAGTACGGTACCTGCGATAACAGTGACCGCTATCGTGAAGATCAGCGCTGGCACCGTCGCTATGTGCATCCTGGTCACGCTGCGTACCACTTTGCGGCCGTCCAGGCTGCCCACTCGCCGCAGCAGCCATTTTCCGGTCAGCGCCGAGCTGAGCACACTGGTGATCCCGTACACTGCGGCCATCCCGATTACCACCTGCCTGGCGGGCAGCACGGCGAGCACGAGGTAGTTGCCAGCGACCGTCGCGGCCATTGTCCAGAATCCGGCGATCGCCGGGGTCTTGTTGTCGTGCATGGCGTAGAAGACCCAGAGCATCAGCTGGAAGATCACGAACGGCACCAGGCCGAGGGAAAACACGGCGAAGGCTTCGCCGACGTACCTGGCCTGGCTCACCGAGGAGCTGCCGTAGCTGAACATCAGCTCGCACAGCGGCGGGCCGAGCACAGCCAGGATCAGCCCGGCGGGGACCAAGATGGCCGAGGAGAGCCGGATGCTGTAGGAGAAGTCCGCGCGCAGCAGCCAGTACTTGCGAGCGGCGGCATGCCTGCTCATCCGGGGCAGCAGCGCGGTGATCACCGACACGCCGATGACGGTGTAAGGCAGCAGGAACATCGTGTACGCGTTCTGATAGGCGGAGATGCCTGCCATCGGCGCGTGACCTGGGTCGTCAGCACGTAGCCGGCCATCCAGCCGGCCATCCGGCCGCGTGCAGGATCGATCCAATCGCCTTGGGTCATCTGCGCGCGCTGCTGGGCTAGCCAGCGCTCAGGAACTAACCTCTTGTTGTGGCGACGCTCACCCGTGATGGCCTCGATCTGCATTACGAGGTGACCGGATCAGGGCCAGCGCTGCTGCTGCCGAAATTCAACTACTTCCGGTGGGACCGCTACCTCGACGTCGGTCTGCTCGCCGGGCGTTTCACCGTGGTTGTCGCCAGCCCGCGCGGATTCATGGCCAGCAGCCGGCTTGCCGCAGATGGCGACTACCGGGTCGCCGATCTGGCCAGCGACGTGGTGGCCGTGATGGAGGCGGCCGGGTTCGGGCGGTTCTCGGTGTTCGGTTACTCGTTCACCGGCGCCTTCGCGCCGTGGCTCGCGCACCTGACCGGCCGGGTGGACGCCGTCGTATCAGGCGGCTTCCAGATCGCCGGCGACTACTCGCCGCTCTATGCGGAGATTCAGGCCCTGTCAACGGCAGCCGAGGCAGACCCGGCTGCCTGGTCGGAGGTGATTTCTCGTTTTGACAACCGGGCCGCCCTCGGGTTCTACCGGGAGTTGTCGGAGTTGCCGCCGAACTTCCTGGTCGACAGCCTGCCGTGCCCGTTGTTCGCGTTCTGGGGCGAGGACGACGAGGAGATCGCTTTCGGCGGCGGCATGCAGCTGCTCGCCTCCGAGCTGGATCGCCGCGGGATTAAGCACGCGTCCTTCCCCGGTCATGACCATAACGGCATGCTGGACCACATCAATGAGGCGTTGCCCAGTGTCCTGGCCTGGTTCGATGAGCTACGTTAAGGAAGAGGTCCGTGGTTCAGGTTCACTTACCCCCGGCCATCTAAGAGCGTGCCTAGTCGGGCCTCGGCGGTGCGCTTCTCCGCCTCTACCGCGCTTGGCCGGAGGGCTCGGACGATCTTGCCCTTCGGTCAACGGTACAGCAGCTGAGTACAGCAACCCTGGTACATACAGGTGGACGCGGACGGACGTATAGGGATGGGTGACCTGCTGAAACAGCTAGTCAGACTGCGCTTGCCGGTAACTATGGAACGGAAGGTATCCAGCTCCTAGATCGCCGGGCGGGACCCGATAGGCGGCCGTGCGCCGTCGACCCTGACCTAGAGGCACCGCCTATCAGGCGCGCCCTTGGGCCAGGTGACCGCGCAGACTTTGGAAGGTGGCCAGCGACCGCAGCCAGTCGAGCTGCTCTCGCGGCGTCCGCTGCAAGCGGGCGAGCGCACCGGCAAGTGCGGTCGTCCTCTCGGCATCCGGGGAGCTGATCGGCGGCTCGAACCCCGACGGGGCCGCCGCGCGCAACGCATCGAGGCCTGCCGGCATTCGGCCATCGGGCAATATCGGGACAATCCGCAGGCCCTGGCGCAGCGCGGTCTCTACTTCGAGCCGCACGTACGCGCTGCGGTCGGCGGCCGGCGTGGCGATGAGGAACAGGCAACTCGCGCTGTGCACGGCCGTTCGCAGTGTTTCGTCAAGCGGCGCCCCGAGCGTGATCGCGTTCAGATCCCACCAGACGTCGGCGCCCTTGGCCTCCAGATGCGCGACGAGCTCTTGGGCGAGCGGCTCGTCGACGCGTGCGTAGCTGATGAAGCACGACGCGGCCGGATGCTCCAGCCGCATGCGCTGCCCGCGCGTCAACGCCGCGTTGGAGAGGTGGTAGACAAGCGCCAGGAACGCTGCGGTGCGTTCGTCGATCGCATCGATCGACGCAGGCGGCGCGGACCACGGCAGGTCCGCGAACGCTTGCAGAAAGCCCGGCACCTGTCTTTGCTCGGTGCCGATGCCTAGCGCGAAGAGAGCGGCCCTCATCTCGTTCTCTGCGTGCTGCGTGTCCTCATCGGTGTAGAAGCGGCCTGGCATCTGCGCGGCGAACGCGAGCCACACCCGGTAGATCAGGACGAACCATGCGATGCCGTAGGGCTCGCTAGGCGACTGCTTGCGCAACTCGAGCAGATCCTCGCAGACGGCGAAGTAGCGGGCGTCCCGATCGGGCGCGCTGCCCCGCACCAGCCGCTCGCTGGCAAGGAAGAAGGCCGTGAGCAGCGTGCCGTGGAGCGCATTCGGATAGGTATCGCCGGCGGGCGTGCCCGACCCACGGCGTGTGCGCGGCCGCGGCAACCCTTCGCCGAGCACGTCGACCGCCAGGCCGATCTCGAGCGCATCGCCATATTGCCACCACCATTGCTTCGGGTCTGGCGAATCGAGCGCGCGCAGCAGCATGACATAGCGATCGTTGCCGCCGCCGAGCTCGATGGCCACGTTGTCGCCGAGCCAGGCCCACAGCTCGCTCGGAGCGCCGGCCGGCGCGTCGCGATAGAGTTCGGCCTTCGGCATCAAGCAGACGACCATCGGAATCACCGGCCGCGGCTGCCAGTCGGCGAGGCGCAGCCAGAACGCGGGCGACGTCATCGCCGCGCGCGAGAGCAGCACAAGGAGACGTGTCGCCTGCGGCGCGTCGCTCGGCCCAGCGACCAGCGAGACGCCGTGGCTCGTCAGGAACCGCGTCATGTCCTGCGCCTCCTGCGCGTCCACGTCGGCGCTGGCGACGGCGACAGTCGGCAGCGCGAGATCGGGCGTCACGATGCGACGACGCCGCAGCGCCGCGCGATGGAGGAAACGCGCGTACGAGGAGAACAGGTACGTCGCCGCCTGAAGGCTGCGCTGGCTGGGCTTCTGCGGCAGGAAGCGCCCGAACTCCTCGAGGCACTCCTGCGGCGACACGTCGATTCCGAGTTCGGCGAGTGAGGCGACGATCGGCCTGACGAAGATCTCCATGCTGTCGTCGTCAGTGACAGCGAGCCCTGAGAGGGCCGCGATCAAGCAGTAGCTCCAATACGCGAGGCGGAACCACGAAAGCTTGAGATGGCTGTTGAGGAGGCTGGCCCGCTCGCCGACCAACTCCAGCACGCGCACGAGGTACGGATCGTCGGAGGGCAGCCCTTCGGGGTGCCTTGCGACCAGGCCTTGCAGAAAGCGCGTGACGATCGCATGCTCCAGCTCGCCGGTAGGCACCTCGGCAAAATGCCGCTGTGCGGCGAGATGGACGGCGGCAATGAGCTCGATCGCGTCATAGCCACCGGGATAAGCCACCGTGTCGGCAGCTGGCGTGGCTTCCATCGAGGGCACTCCTCGCGCGAGTTATATCCCCAAGATAGATAGTGAAGGCCCGAGTAGCCAACTGAGTAACGACACCTAGCGATACCGGCACACGTTAGCGGACGTTAGCGGACGAGTAATCCCAGGCGAGATACAGTAACCCGAAGGTTGAGCACGCCTAGAACTTCCCTGATAAAGAAAAGGCTATCGCCGCGCTAATGGCCTGCCAATTGCATGGCGTTGTGCTGGGCGGTGATCCACCAGCGGTCGTCTTCCTCCACGAGAACCAGCATCTGCGAGATCCGCACGTCCCCGCCTGGCATGCCGGAGACGCGAGTGTCGAGGTCGACAACGGCGACATCGGGGCGGACTAGGCGGACCTTCCGCACCGCCGTCGAGAACTTTGTTCCCGCTAGAACCCCCTGGAAAGCCGCCTCGGCGGTGCGGACGACCTCATCGCGGCCCTGATCGAGAGTGCCGTCGGTATTGGTAAAGGTCCCATCTGGGCAATAGCGAGCCCCGTAGGCTCGCGCGTCACCTGCGTTCCAGGCCTCAGCTATCTCTCCCACGAGCTGATCGACTGCCGCGTTGACCGCTACCTGATCCATGATCATTCCTTTCCTGGGCCTGTGCCTCGTGGCGAGCCATGCCCGCACCACCGCACTATGGCAACTGATCGGTTGCTATACTATGGCAACCTGATGGTTGCGTCAACCGTGTCAGCGTGCCCGTCATCGAGATGGCCCCGAACCGCCGTTAACAGCCAGCGGTCGCTGTCTTATGCACGAGATGACGGTTGGTAACCTGGCGGACGGACTGCAGCAATGCAGTGGAGAGGGAATCCAGATGCGGACTAAGCAGCTCTTGGCTGCCCTGATCGCCGGAGGCGTTTTCTCGCTTCCGCTGCTGGGGGTGGGCCAGGCGAGCGCAGCTGCTGTGCCAGGTACTGGCACGAACAGCGCGATCAACCTGTACTGGGGTCACAAGCCGCCATCGTCCTTCAGCTATGTCTGGAACAACAGCGGTACGGAAACCGCCAGGCTCGAGAACGCCGCAGGGAAGACTGTCGACTACCGCACCTACGTCGGTAGGTCTGTCTCCGGCCCGGCCTACGTTATCTACGGGCCGTAAACGCCTCACCCGGAGGTAATGCTTTAGCTAGCGCGGACCTGCCCAGACACGCACCTTACTCGCTCGGACGGTCTCCGTCCGTCTGGGCATGATGAGTGGGCAGGCCGGGGGTGTGCAGGTCGCTAGCGGTGGCCTGCGTGGCGGTCAGGTGCTGATGGATTTCCTCGAGTTTGCTGTGAATGGCAGTCTGGCGCTCCAGGTTCTCACGGTGCAGGCGCTCGATGAGCTCATGAGTTGGCTTTTTCCCGTGGAAGTCCGGGTGGTGGCGATAACAGAGGTTGAACTGGCCGTCTGCCGCGGGGTGGTTGCCGATTCGCCAGCAGCCAGGTTCGTGGCAGTTGTACTTCTTCACCAACTGGTAGATGGCCGCGCCGATCGCGCCGAGAATGCCGAACTCTTCGAGGTCGGAGCCGAATCCAGACCAGAACCCGTAATAGGGGCCCGACTCGTTGACGGTCCCGGTGTGAACCTGAAGCCAGCTGCCCACCAGTCGCGCCTGCTGGAGCCAGACGATCAGGCCCGCGAAGACGGCGCACGACAGCCCGACGATGAGGATAAGACGCCACTTCATCTCTGCTCACCTCCCGGCCGGCACCCGTCGCGGCGAGTGCCAGGTGGCGCCAGGCCATGCAGCCACAACCCTTGCGGGCGATCGGCCGCTTGCTAACTGACTAGCCGCGATCGACCGCCCGGTCAGCAGTTCAGCGATGACGCTCCGACATCACCACTGCCGAGACGGTTGATTTCTACCCGGTGCAGGGCCGAGTTAGCCCGTGATTTGGAGGTTGTCACGGACGTCGATGACACCGATGGCCATCTGCGCGGCGACGATGACTGCGTCGTGTTCGGCCCAGGTGCGGACGTGCCCGGTCAGTGTGATGACGCCGTCCTTGGTATCTGCGCTTACGTCGCTGCCGTCGGGGACCAGGGCAGAGCGGTCCAGAGCCTCCTGGATGTGCAGGTCGACGTCGACCGGGTCGGCAGCATAGGCGATGTCGATGTAATCCGCGACGTTGCGGACACCGATCAGGCCGACGATAGCGGCCTCGGCGGCGGCGCGCTCGGTGCCGTAGGACACGGTCCCGGTCAAGGTGATGTTGCCGTCCTCTGCCGTTGCTTCTACGTTGTCCGGTACGGTGACGTTCTGAGCCAGGGCGTTGTTGGCCGCGGTGGCCAGCTTCACGTCATCGCGGTAGCTGCCTTCTGGCAGCACCACCTCCAGGTGGTTGTGCACGCCGGTCACCCCGATGACCCGCCGCGCGGCGTTCGCCGCCTCCAGGTACTGCGGGTAGCTCGGCACGGTGCCGGTGAGTGTGACGTCTCCGCTGATGTTGCTGACGGTGATATGCGCGGAGTCGACACGCGGATCGAAGCCGAGTTCCTTTTCGACCGCCGCGCGGACGTCCTTGGTCTTGGCCACCTGCCTGACTCCTTCCTGTGAGTGCGGACACTAGCCTGGCGCCATGAGCATCCGCTGCCCGGTGAGCCGCGGCGGCGTTGGGCTTGGGTCAAGACTGGCATCCTGGAGATCCTGCTCGGCTTCTGGGCATCCCAGCAGAAAAGGGGCGGTATCACCTGGGCGTGCTCACACGAGAAGCGGTCGCCCGGTGCTTTTAGGACACCCTTCGAGTATCTGGCCCGGTCAGCTCTTGAGAGCTTCCTGCAACTCGCTGGTGATCTCGTCGGTCGTGGCCTCCACCGTGCGCTTGGCGACCTTGGCGGCCTTGGTCAGCGCCTTATCGAGT
>Ga0070712_100003223_pt1 | contig 10057 bp, 11 predicted proteins | sample LARL81metaG_FD_71396 | JGI IMG/M metagenome (GOLD analysis project Ga0070712, IMG submission 71396) | Corn, switchgrass and miscanthus rhizosphere microbial communities from Kellogg Biological Station, Michigan, USA - LAR L8-1 metaG | ecosystem: Host-associated > Plants > Roots > Rhizosphere ...
GCGAGATCAATGCGGCCGAGCTCGCGGCCGCCGAAGATGACGCCATTACCGAAGCGATCCGGCTGCAGGAGCGATTGGGGTTCAAACTTGTCACTGACGGCGAATTCCGCCGCCGCTCCTATCACAGCTTTTTCTACGGCGCGCTCGGTCAATTGCGCATCGACACGATTGGCGGCGCCGACGCTGTCGGTGCGGACGGGCAAGGCGGGCGTGGGGCACAGCCGGTTGCGATTATCGGCAGCCGCGTGCATTGGACGCATCCGATCAATGCGGCCGACGTAGCCTACCTCAAGAGCCGTTCCGATCGCTGGCCGAAGATCACGATTCCCGGGCCCTGCGCGCTGCATTTCCGCGGCGGCGATGCCGCCGTAACGGCAAGCGCATACCGGGACGTGGATCAGTTCTGGTCGGATATCGTAGATTCTTTCACACGTGAGCTTCACGCGCTTGCCGTGGCTGGCTGTCGTTATGTTCAGATCGACGAGACCGCTTTCGCCAAATTCGGCGATCCTCACGTGCAGAGCGCGCTCGCCGCTCGCGGCGATGACTGGAGCACGCTGATTGACAAATATATCGCCGTCACCAACCGCCTGCTCGCAGCCGCGCCGAAGGAAATGTACATCGGCATGCACCTTTGCCCTGGCAATCGCGGCGGCCACTGGCATGCCGAAGGCAGCTACGAAGAGGTTGCGGAGCGGCTGTTCAACGCGTTGGCGATCCAGTTTTATTTTCTGGAGTACGATACGCCGCGTGCCGGCAGCTTCACGCCGCTTCGCTTCGTGCCAAAGCATAAATCCGTTGTGCTTGGCCTTGTCTCCACGAAAGTGCCGGAGCTCGAAGATAAAGCGGCACTCAGACGCCGGTTCGACGAGGCGACCAAATTCGCGGCGGTGGAGCGGCTCGCGGTCAGTCCGCAATGCGGCTTTGCCAGCCTTGATACCGGCAATCCGCTCACGGTCGAGGCGCAAACCCGCAAGCTCGCATTGGTCTGCGAGCTGGCGCGGGATATTTGGGGCGATACCTAGGGACTTTCCGTGCGACCGATGGCATCGACAATCACTCGGATTTCCGCTCTGGCCGCGATGGCTTTGGCGCTGCTTGCGTCGCGTTCGTCGGCGCAAGACGCATATCCAACCCATCCGGTCCGCGTCATCGCGGCTTCGGCCGCCGGCGGCAATCCCGACGTATTGGCGCGCATTCTTTCCGCCCGCTTGAGCGAGATCTGCAACAATCCGTTTGTGGTCGAAGACGTGCCTGGTGTCGGCGGCGTGATTGCGGCCAAGCAGACCGCGGCGGCGCGGCCGGACGGTTACACGCTGGGCCTTAACGATTCCGGCTCGCTCGGCATCAGTATCGCGATGAATCCGGACGCCAATTACACGCTCAAGGATTTCACGCCGATCACCGCGCTGGCGCGGTTGCCGACCATGCTGGTCATTCGGCCAGATGTGCCGGCCGATACGCTTGCCGAATTTGTGGCGCTGGCCAAATCAAAGCCCGGCGCGATGAGCTTCGGCTCTGCCGGTACCGGCTCGATTCATCAGATGACGATGATCATCTTCGCAAAAGCCGCCGGGATTTCTCTCCTTCATGTGCCCTATCGTGGCGGCACCGGCTCGTGAACGCGCTGTTGACGGGTGAGGTCGATGCTGGCTGGTCCGGAATTCCCAACGTGGTTTCGTTGATCAAGACCGGCAAATTGCGGGCACTCTGCATTAGCATCTTGCGGCGTGACGAATCGCTGCCCGAGGTGCCGACCTGCGACGAGCTTGGCTATAAAGGCTTCGACGTTGCAACGGTGCTTGGATTGCAGTCCTCCGCCGGTATGCCGCCAACGATCGTCGCCAAGCTGCAGTCTGCGGTGGCAAAGATCTTGCGCGAGCCCGAGATTGCCGACCGGCTGAAGACGCTGGGAATCCATTTGGCCGAAAACGGCACCGCCGCCTACGCCAAATTCATGCAAGACGACCTCGACCGCTACACCAAAGTCGTTGAGGAATTTCATTTGCAGATAAAACCATAGCGCGATGGCGTCCGGTTAGCTGTGGCCGGCGGAAGGAAAATCTACGCCTCTGTAAGCCGCAACCCGATCAGCCGCTCCAGCGCTGCATGATTGTCAAGAAGCTCTGCCGACAGACCGCGATGCACGATGCGGCCGCGCTCCAGCACGATCACGTTCTGCGTCAGCGGTAGCGCGATTTCAACATGCTGCTCGACCAGCACAAAAGCGTTGGCGCGTTCTGCGATCATCTGCCGGAGCGCCGCCGTCAGCTCTTCCACCACGATCGGCGCCAGGCCCTCGAACGGCTCGTCCAGCAACAGCAGCGCCGGATTGGTCATCAGCGCGCGCGCGATCGCCAGCATTTGCTGCTCGCCGCCGGACAATCGATTGCCCAGATTGCGGCGGCGCTCGGCAAGCCGCGGAAACAATTCATAGATGCGCGGCAGCGACCATGGGCCAATCCGTGCGGCGACGGTGAGGTTTTCCTCAACCGTGAGCGTCGAAAAAATCTCGCGCTCCTGAGCCACCCAGCCGATGCCAGCGCGCGCTCGGCGGTGTGGCGGCTCGTAGGTTAGGTCGGCGCCACGCCAAAGGATGCGGCCACGGCTCACCCGCGTATAACCCATGATAGTGAGCAGCAGCGTCGACTTGCCCACGCCGTTGCGGCCGAGCACGGCGAGGCTGCCCTGCGGCGCGAGCTCGACCGACACGCTGTCGAGCACGATGGCGGGGCCGTAACCGGCGCGCACATCTTCGATCGCAAGCAGCGGCTCAGCCATGGTGAAACAAATTTTCTTTGCGCATGACCTTATCCGACCTGGCTTCGTCCGCCGAAGCGGAGAACGACGATGCAAGCAGCTTGCGCGGCTTCGCGCAGGCGGGAAACCGGTATCCACTTTTCGGGGTCATGCTCTGGTTGCTTTCCCGAGGTAAACCGCGCGCACCCGCGCATCGGACGCAATCTCGGCCGGCGTGCCTTCGACCAAAATGCTGCCGCCGACCATCACGATCACTCTGCTGGCAAACCGAAATACGAGCTCCATGTCGTGCTCGATGAACAGCACCGCAATGTCGCGCGATAGTCCGGCGATAGCGGCGAACAGCTCCTTGCTTTCCTCGCGCGGCACGCCGGCGGCCGGCTCATCGAGCAGCAGGACCTTGGGCCGGCTCGCCAGCGCCAACGCGATTTCGAGAAGCCGCTGTTGTCCATAGGCAAGTTCGCGCGCGGGCCGATGGCAGACGGCGCTCAGCATCAGTGCGCCGAGAATATGATGGGCCTCTTCGATTTCCTCGCGATAGGCGATCAAGCGGCGCCACCAGGTTTGCGCGACCCGCCGCCGCTCGCAGACCGCCAGCGTCACCGATTCGAGCGCAGTCAGCTGCGGAAACAGCGAATTGATTTGATAGGTGCGGGCAAGACCGCGTCGCACGCGCTCTTCTGGAGCAAGTGCCGTCACTTCCTCGTCGCCAAGCAGGATCTGACCGGCATCCGGGCGCAACATGCCGGTCATCAGGTTGATCAGGGTGGTCTTGCCGGCGCCGTTCGGGCCGATCAGCGCATGACGCGCGCCGGGCGGCAGCGTCAGATTGACATCGGCAGCGACGACGAGTGAGCCAAATCGCTTGTTGACGCCGCGAGCCGCCAGCGCGCTCTCACTCACGGTTCGGCCTTCGCGCGCCGCGTCAGAAGCGAAAGGCCGCCAAGGAGCCCGTTCGGCAACACCACCACCACCGCGATCAAGAGAAGCCCAATCCAAAAGTACCAGTATTGCGGATTAAGCCCAGAAAATTGATCGCGCGCGACCATGTACACGACCGCGCCCAAGAGCCCGCCATAAAGGCGGCCAGTGCCGCCGAGAATGAGCATCACCAGCACATCGGCCGAGCGCTGAAAGCCTAATACTTCAAGCGAAACGGTCTCGGTGGTTTGCGTCAGGATGGCGCCGGCCGCGCCCGCGATCATTGCCGCGATCGTATAGATCGTGCGGATATGCGAGTGGGTCGCTGCGCCGATCGCGCGCATCCGCTGGCTGTTGTCCCGGATGCCGCGCAATGCCAGGCCGAACGGCGAATGAATAAGCCGCCGCGCGCCGAGAAAGATCACGAACAGCGCGGCGAGCGCGTAGGCGTATGCGGTGTAGCCGTAGAGATCGAAACGGAATCTGGCGAGAATCGGCCAGGTATGGATGCCTTGCAGGCCATCGAAACCGCCGGTGAGCCAGCTCGCACTGTTCGCCGATTCCTGCAGCAACAGGCCGATGCCGAGCGTGATCATGATCAATGGCAAATGGCGAAACCGGGCGATGATGAAGCTCGTCACATAGCCGAATAAGCCGGCAGCCACTGCGGCAATGACAAGTCCGGTGATCGGCTCGCCCCAGCCCCATTTCGAAATCAGCCCGGCGGCGTAGGCGCCAGTGCCGAAGTAAGCGGCGTGTCCGAGCGACACGATGCCGGCGAAGCCGAGGATGAGATCAAGCGAGAGCACGAAGAGCGCGGCGATGGCGACCTGGCTCGCCAGCAGGAGATAATCGGGCGCAACGATAAAGGGCAGCAGAGTGGCGAGCCAAAAGGCGATTTCGCCCCAGCGCCAGCGCATCTGCGCCTGCAGGTGATGGCGCGGCTCGGCGATCGTTGTGCTGGCCACGCTAGCGTCTCCCGAAAATCCCCGCAGGGCGCAGCATGATGAGCACCGTCATGACCAAATAAATCAAAATCGAGCCAGTGGCCGGCACATAATATTTGCCGGCGATATCGCTGACGCCGAGAAGCATCGCGGCGGCAAGCGAGCCGCCGATCGAACCCAGTCCGCCGACGGAAACGACGATCAGGACGTAGGTCAGGTAGGTGAAGGCAAAGGACGGGTCGAGGCCGACCAGGTCGATGGCGAGCGCGCCGCCGAGTCCGGCAAGGCCGCTGCCAAGCGCGAAAGTGAGGGCGAACAGCGCGTCGACATCAATACCGAGCCCGCGCGCCATACGCTGATTGTTGACGGCGGCGCGGACTTGCGCGCCAAAGCGTGTCATTTCCAGGGTGGCGATGAGCAGGGCGGTGATAATTAGCGCTATGCCGATGAGGAACAGCCGATAGACCGCGAAGTTCAAACCGGCAAAAGCAATCGAGCCGCGCAAAAACGCTGGCAGCTGAACCGGCTGCTGGTCGGTGCCGAAAATGTAGGCCGCCGCCGCGATCGAGACAAATACGATGCCGATCGTCAACAGGCACTGTTCAAGGTCGCTGGCATGATAAAAGCGGCGAAAGAATGCGCGCTCCAGTACGACGCTCGCCGCGGCGGCGGCGATGAAGGCGGCCGGCAGCGTCGCAAAAAACGGCCAGCCGAGCCGGTTCATCAGCGTGACCGTGACGTAACCGCCGAGCATGGCGAAGCTGCAATGCGCCAGATTGACGAAGTTCATCATGCCGAGCGTGACCGACAGCCCGACCGACAAGAGAAACAGCAGCATGCCGTAGGCGAGGCCATCGAACAGAACGCCGAAGACAGGAGACATCGGACGCGGCCGCCGTCGTGCTGTTATTGCCGATTCATGACCCCGCGGCGCGCAAAATTCACTGCGTCATGTGGCCGGGGTCTTTCACGTTCGGAACTTTGTCGCTCTCGACATTGCGCAACTCACCGCCGACTTTTTCAACCTTGAAAATGTGAACGGTTTGCACGACGTCGCGGGTTTGCGGATCGATCGACATCGGGCCGCGCGGTGAATCCCAAGCCATGCCCTTGGCCGCGGCGATCAGCGTGTCACCGTCGGTCTTGCCGCCGGTCTTCTGCAGCGTCGCATAGATCAGATGCATGCCATCGTAGCCGCCGACTGCAAAGAAATCGGGATTGCGATGGAATTCGTCGTTGTAGGCTTTGACGAAGGCTTTGTTCATCGGCGTGTCGAGATTGTAGTCGTAGTAGGCGACCGTGATGATCCCGAGCGACGCGTCGCCCATGCTCTTGAGCGCAGTTTCGGCTGTCAGCGCGTCCTGTCCCAAAATCTTAGTCTTCGATGTGTCGATGCCGCGCTCGGCCAGCGCTTTGCCGATCGCCGCCGGCTGCGCGCCGCCGGGCACCCAGATGTAGATCGCGTCCGGGTTGGAATCCTTGGCGCGCTGGACGAAGGCGGAGAAGTCAGGATTGGCGACCGGGAAGCGCACCGAGCCGACGATCTCGCCGCCGCCGTCTTTGAAGCCTTTCTGGAACCAGGTCTCGGCGTCAATGCCGGGACCGTAATCGGAGACCATGGTGTAGACCCTTTTGATCCCGTTTTTGGCGGCCCATGTCCCCAGCGTGTGATTAAGTTGCGGTGTCGTCACCGAGGTGCGGGCGATGTAGGGGGATTTCGTGGTGATGATCGAGGTCGCCGCGTTCATCACCACCATGAATTTTTTCGCTTCGGCGGAGACGTCGGCGGCGGCCAGCGCATTGGGGGTGAGCACGAAGCCACCGAGAAGGTCGGCGTGGTCGCGCACGATGACCTCTTGCGCCAGCCGCTTGGCGAGATCGGGCGCGATGCCGCCGGTATCCTTGCGAATGAGTTCGACCTTGATCTTTCCGGCGCTGTCGCCGTTTTGCTTCATATAGAGCTTGATGCCGTTGTCCATTTGCGTTGCGGTGTCCGCGAACTGCCCGGAATAGGGCATGATGAGTCCAATTTTCGCGGTGTCCTGGGCATCGGCTGCGGCGGCGCCCAAGACCAGCGCCAACGCACAACCAGCGAAGCCGCAAAGCAAACGGTGCATCCTTCCCTCCCGGTTTTTCTGATGCGCGGACCTTGTTCCAAGTCTATCCTCGTTCAGGTCGGGAGCGAGTGCAACACTCGTCGAGGTCGCGTATCTTTCGCATCTTGCGATGGGCATGGTGGGCTGCGGCCCCGTAATTCTGGGAGCTAATATGGAGCGGCGGCAAAACCGCGCAGACACGGTCGATGACGACGAAGTCGCACGATTCTCGCAGCTGTCAGGCGAGTGGTGGGATGCGCATGGCCCAATGGCGGCACTGCACAAGTTCAATCCGGTGCGGCTTGCCTATATCCGCGACCGCGCGGCCGCCCATTTCCACCGCGATGCAAGCCGCCTCGACAGTCTCGCGGGGCTGCGCATCCTCGATATCGGCTGCGGCTGCGGCATCCTGGCCGAGCCCCTGGCGCGGCTTGGCGCAGCGGTGGTGGGCGTGGATCCATCGGAAAGCAATGTCGCCGTCGCGCGGCGCCACGCCGCCCAGTCGCAGTTGACAATTGATTATCGCAACAGTGGCGCTGAGGCCTTGGCCGGCGCCGGTGAAACATTCGACATCGTGCTGGCGATGGAGGTGGTCGAGCACGTCACCGACCTTAATCTGTTCATCGATGCCGCTGCGACGCTGGTGAAATCCGGCGGGCTGTTGTTTGTTGCAACGCTCAACCGCACCATCAAGAGTTTTGCCCTGGCGATTGTCGGCGCCGAATACATTTTGCGCTGGCTGCCCCGCGGCACGCATCAATGGGACAAATTCGTCACGCCCAATGAACTTGAGATCGCCGTCGCGCAAAGCGGCCTGCACATCACTGGCGAAACCGGCGTGATCTACAATCTTTTGGCCGACCGCTGGCAACTCTCCAGCGACACGGATGTCAATTACATGGTCGTCGCGGAGAAGCGCGCGTGACCGCGACGCCCTGGCTCTGGGCTGTTTTCACCGTTGCCGCCGCCTTCGCCCAGACCATCCGCAATGCCATGCAGCGCGAATTGACCGCCGGGCTCGGCACCGTCGGCGCCACCCAGGCGCGCTTTCTGTTCGGTTTTCCGTTCGCGCTTGTCTTTCTGGCGGTGCTGCTGGCGGTCACCGGCGCGCCGTTGCCGCGACCCGCCTTTTACTTCTGGCCGTGGGTCATCGCCGGCGCATTGACCCAGATCGCCGCCACAGCGTTGATGCTTGCGGCGATGGGCGAGCGGTCGTTCGTTGTCACCATCGCCTATATCAAGACCGAACCGATCCAGGTTGCTTTGTTCGGTTTCATCTTTCTTGGTGACAAGGTGACCGTGCCGATGGCCGCAGCAATTTTGGTGGCGACGACCGGCGTGATTGTCACGTCGACAAAACCAGGCGGCATGATCGGCGGCATGAAACCAACATTGTTAGGCCTGGCCTCGGGCGGCGCCTTCGCGCTCGCTGCAATCGGATTTCGCGGTGCGATCCTTAGTCTAAACTTGCCGGATTATTTTATGGCGGCGACGTTTACGCTGGTCGTCGGCTTGGCCATGCAGTCGGTCGCGCTTTCGCTCTACCTGTCGCTGCGGCGGCCTTCGGTGATGTTCGCGCTGTTGCGCGCCTGGAAACCCTCGTTGTTCGCCGGTTTTATGGGCGCACTCGCCTCGCAGTTCTGGTTTCTTGCTTTCGCACTCGCGACCGCGGCCAGTGTGCGGACACTGGCGCTTATCGAGGTTCTGTTCGCGCAACTGGTGGCGCGCTACGGCTTTGGCCAACGCACCAGCGCGCGCGAAGCCATCGGCATGGTGCTCGTGGTCGCCGGCGTGGCGCTCCTGATTCTGGCCTATTGAAAACAATTCACGCGGCGCGGCGGCGATCCGGCGTCAATTCTTGTCGTCGGGCAGGATCGGCAGCGGGTGAAATTCGATGCCTTCTTCGTGCAATTGCTGCGCTTCTTCCGGCGAAGCTTCGCCATAGATCGAACGGTGCTCGGCCTCGCCATAGTGAATCTTGCGCGCTTCCTCCGGAAAGCGGGGGCCGACATAGTGCGCATTCTTGGTGATGTGGTCGCGCAGTTCTTTGAGCTTGTGCCGCAGCTCGCGCTCCGCGGACGACATCATGGCTACCGGTGTCTTTGGTGGGTTTGGCGGCGCCGGTGCGGCCTGCGGCGGCGGTGCAGGTGGGGTGGCCGTCGGCGGCCGCGGGTCCGCAGTCCCGCCGGGGCCGAGGCTCGCGGCCAAATTAGGAGCCATGATCGCCTTTTCCACCTTCGCCGAGCCGCACATCGGGCACGTCACCAGTCCGCGCTTGGCCTGCTTGTCAAAGGCCGAGGAGCTCGCAAACCAGCTTTCGAAATTGTGACCTTGGCCGCAGTTGAGCGCGTAACGAATCATGTCGGCTCTCGCACTGCGTGGAGATAGGTCGGCTCCGCCAGCGGTTCAACGAGTTCGAAACGGCGGCCGTGATGGAGTGAAGGAATTCGGCTGCGTGCCGCGACGACCTCGGACGGGTCGATCTGCGCCATGACCACGCCCGGTTCGGTGCCGCCCTCGGCCAGGACGCGGCCCCAAGGGTCGACGACCAGCGAATGGCCGTAAGTCTCGCGGCCATTTTCATGCTTGCCGCTCTGCGCCGCGGCGAACACGAAGCAGCCGTTTTCAATGGCGCGCGCGCGCTGCAAGACATGCCAGTGCGCTTCGCCGGTTTGCCGCGTGAAAGCTGACGGAATCGCCAGAAACGACGCGCCGGCTTCCGCCAGCGCGCGGTAGAGCGCCGGAAACCGCAAATCGTAACACACGGTCAGGCCGAGGCGGCCCCACGGCAGATCGGCAACCATGGCCAGCTCGCCGGGACGATAGGTATTGGATTCGCGATAGCTTTCGCCGCCGGCAAGATCGACGTCGAACATGTGGATCTTGTCGTAGCGGGCCACGACCTCGCCGCGGCGATCGATCAGAAACGAGCGGTTGGCGGCTTTTTCCGGCGATGCTTTGATCGCCAGCGAGCCGATATGGATGTAGATCGCAAGCTTGCGCGCCACTTCGCGCAAGGTCGTCAGCGTCGCATCCTGCTCTTCAGCGACAATCTTCGCGAACAATTGCTCGCGCTTTGCCGCCAGGATGTTCGTCATTTCCGGCGTGAGCACGTAATCGGCGCCCGTCTGTTTGGCCTCATCGATCAGGTCCAATGCGGCCGCCAGGTTCGCCGCCGGATCGAGCCCCGAGCGCATCTGAATCATCGCGGCGTTAAAGCTCAAACGCTCTGCGGCGCTCATGATCCCTTCGCCTCGGCAAGCAGCGAATCGAGCTTACCTGCTTCGTCCAGCGCATAAAGATCATCGCAGCCGCCGACATGGGTCGCGCCGA
>Ga0070712_100003224_pt1 | contig 10054 bp, 8 predicted proteins | sample LARL81metaG_FD_71396 | JGI IMG/M metagenome (GOLD analysis project Ga0070712, IMG submission 71396) | Corn, switchgrass and miscanthus rhizosphere microbial communities from Kellogg Biological Station, Michigan, USA - LAR L8-1 metaG | ecosystem: Host-associated > Plants > Roots > Rhizosphere ...
GCAAGAAGGTAGTCTGGAATGCGGCTCGCTATTGCGAAGAAATCGAGCGCGTCGCGCAGCGTTTCAAAAGCCTGACCGGCGCCGAAATCGATCCCTTGTGGCGTGCGCCGGGCGGACGCCTGACGCCGCAATTGCAGGCGGCCGGTGCGGCCTGCGGCTATGCCCACGTCGGCTGGGCCGCAGCCGGATTTTCCGGCGACGAACTGCCGAGCGAAAAGTGGCCGAACCCGATGCTGCTGCAGCGAGCGCTGGATGGCTTGAAGGATGGCGATATCTTCATGGCGCATCTCGGCATCTGGTCGCGCCATCAGCCGTGGGCGCCGGCCGTGCTGGAGCCGCTGATCAGCGGGCTGGAGAAAAAAGGTTTTTGCTTTGCGACCTTGCGCGAGCATCCGGCGTACCGTTCCGCATTGAAGCAGGCTGCGCTGAAGCGCGCGGCGGGTGGCGCGCAATGATCGGGCAGCTCGACAGCCTGTTTTCCGCGGTGCAGGGCTGGTTGTTCCAGAGCGTGGTGCTGCCGCTGATGTACCTCTCCGGCCTGGGCGCGTGGACCGAGGATGCGTTCAATGGCACCGAATGGTTCATGATCGGCGTGATCGAGCTGGCGCTGCTGTACCTGCTGCTGCGGCCGCTGGAGGCATGGATTCCGGCGCAGCCGCAACTGGCGCCGGGGGCGCGCCGCATCGACTTCCTGTACACCTGCATCCACCGTCTCGGTATTTTCACGCTGGCGGTTTTTTTCGTGCTCAACCCGCTGGCCGATGCGTTGGCCGAACAGCTGCGGCTGCACGGCATCAGCCCGTTCAATCTGGAACAGCTGTGGCCCGGCGTGACCGACCTGCCGCTGGCCAGCTTTTTCGTGTACCTGCTGGTGCTGGATTTCTTCGATTACTGGTATCACCGCGCCAGCCATTATTTCAACTGGTGGTGGGGCTTGCACAGCCTGCATCACAGCCAGCGCGACCTGAACCTGTGGTCCGACAACCGCAATCATTTGCTGGACGATTTTTTGCGCGATGCGTGGATGGCGCTGGTGGCGCTGGCAATCGGTGTCGAGCCTGGCCAATACGTGCTGCTGGTGGCCGCTTCGCGCATGGTGCAAAGCCTGCAGCACGCCAATGTGCGGCTGCATTTCGGCGCGCTCGGCGAGCGGCTGCTGGTGTCGCCGCGCTATCACCGGCAACATCACGCGATCAGCGCCAGCCAGGAAGCGAATGCCGATGGCGGCTTTCACGGCCAAAATTTCGCGGTGCTGTTTCCGCTGTGGGACATCGTGTTTGGCACCGCCTTTTTTGGCAAAAATTTCGAGGCGACCGGCGTTCGCGACCAGTTGCCGCCACCGCAGGGCAGCGCGCGCGATTACGGGCACGGCTTCTGGGCGCAGCAATGGCTTGGCCTGAAGCGCATGCGGGAATTTTCGCGCAGAAAAGGTGGCCAATGAGGGCCGCGCTGCTGGCGTTCGGCCGCGCCGTCTGGTCGCAGCTGCATCTGCGCATGCTGCTGCTGACCTTCCTGCCGTTCCTGCTGTCGGCCGCGGTATGGGGCCTCGCGCTGTGGCTCGGGCTGCAACCGATGATCGACTGGCTGCAGGCCTGGTTCATCGAGCATCAGGGTTTTGGCATGGCGGGCCGCGTCTTGAACTGGGTCGGGCTGGGCGCAATCAAGACCGTGATCGTGCCGCTGATCGCGATGTGGGTGCTGCTGCCGCTGATGATACTGACGGCGTTGGTCTTCGTTGCCACGCTGGCGATTCCGGCCATCGTCAAGCATGTCAGCTATCGTTCCTACCCGGCGCTGGAAGAGCGGCGCGGGGGCACCTTTCTGGGCAGCCTGTGGACCTTTGGCTCGACTTTCGTGATCTTTTTGTTGCTGTGGCTGGTGACGTTGCCGCTGTCGGTGATTCCGCCGTTCACGTTCGTGCTGCAGCCGCTGCTGTGGGGCTGGCTGACCTACCGGGTGATGGCCTACGATGCGCTGGCGCAGCATGCCAGCGCCGACGAACGGCAGGCGATTCTGCGCTTGCATCGCTGGCCGCTGCTGCTGATCGGCGCGGTCACCGGCGCCATGGGCGCGGCGCCGACCCTGCTGTGGCTGGGCGGGGCGCTGTCGGTGGTACTGTTTCCGCTGCTGGCCGCAGGCTCGATCTGGCTGTACGTGCTGGTTTTCGTCTTTACCGGCTTATGGTTCGAGCATTACTGCCTGGCGGCGCTGGCGCAATATCGGGCGCAACGGGAAGCGCCGGCGGTGCTGCAGCATCCGGCGCAGGCGATCGAGCTGAAAGACATTAACTAGCGGCAGTGAAGCGTCTCGTCGCCGATGCGCCCCGGAAGGCCAGGGTGGCTTGCGGCGCGCCTTATGCGCCCTCACAGGAGATTCAAGCATGGCTATCGGACTCATCATCATCGGTGATGAAATTCTTTCTGGCAAACGCAGCGACAAGCATTTTCCCAAGGTCGTCGAGATCCTGGCGGCGCGCGGGCTGCAACTGGGTTGGGCCGAAATCATAGGCGACGAGCGCGCCCGGATTACCGCCACGCTGCGCCGCACGCTGGCTGGTGACGACCTGGTATTTTGCTGCGGCGGCATCGGCGCCACGCCCGACGACCATACCCGCCAGTGCGCGGCGGCGGCGCTCGGCGTGCCATTGCAACTGCATCCGGAAGCGCGGCGCCTGATCGAGGAACGGATTGTGGAGATGGCGCATGCCAGCGGCAAGCAGCCCGATCTGGCAGATCCGGAAAACTTGCGCCGGCTGAAAATGAGCGAGTTTCCGCAAGGCGCAGCGGTGGTGCCGAACCCGTACAACAAGATCCCCGGTTTTTCGTTGCGCAGCGGTAAAAACAAGATCGGCGCCCATTATTTCGTGCCCGGCTTCCCGGTGATGGCCTGGCCGATGATCGAATGGGCGCTCGATACCCATCATGCGCAGCTGTTCCACCAGCAGAGTTGGCTGGAACAATCGGTGCTGCTGTACGACGCGATGGAATCGACATTGACGCCGCTGATGGAAGCGATCGAAACCGCCTTTCCGGGCGTCAAGGTATTTAGCTTGCCCAACGTCGGCGATGACCTCACACGGCGCCATATCGAGCTCGGCGTCAAAGGCGAGGCAGCGCTGGCCGAGACGGCGTTTGCAGCGCTGTTGGCCGGGCTGGCGCAGCTGGACATTCCGTACCAGCATCCCTAGCGGATATTCTGCTGGCGCAGCCGCGCTTGCTATGATGGAAGTTTCCCGCGGCTCATTCGATGGCAACCATGTTCGATTTCCTTTTCAAGCGCCGCTCCGGTGCAGCGGCCAGCACAGTAGCTGGCAAGACGGCGCTGGCCGCGTCGCGTGGTACGGCACCGGCTTCAAATCCGGACGCTATCGCTGCCGGCTCATCCGCCACCACGGCGCTCGCCAATGCGCAACGCAAGCAGGCGGCGCTGGCCCAGGCCCACGCCTTCAGCGGCGATGAGGCGGCTGCGGTCGAGTTCATTCTGCAATCCGATTTCGCCGATGCCCGTTTCATCGTTGCGCAGCAGGTACAGTCGCCACAAATGCTGGAACGGCTGCTGCCGTCGATGCGCCAATCCGACCGCCGTGTGGCCCGTCTGGTGCAGCAGCGGCTGGATGCCCTGGCGCAGCAGCAACGCACCGCGCGCCAGGCAGAAGCCTGCATCGACAGCGCGCAGCAATTGCTGGCCGAGCCCCATCTGCTGCCGAATCAGGTGGTCGAGCTGGATCGTGGCTGGCACGCGATTGCGGCAGTGAGCGAGGTGCAGCGCGCGCAGTACCAGCCGCTGCACGCCGCACTGGACCAGCGGCTGCTGGCGCAAAGCGCATTGCAGCGCGCCGCGATCGACACGCTTCGCCATCTGCGTCAATTGCAAAAAACGGTGACAACGGCCGATGTGCTGCCGCCGCCGCAAGACGTCACGCGGGCGCTGGAAATGATCGAAGGGGCGATGGCCAACCATCTGGCGGCGGCTGAAGCAGCGTCGCTGCCGCGCCAGGTCCGTGCCGAATTCGAGCAGCAGCGCGAGGCCTTCGGCGCCGCCTGGCAGCAGGCCCGGCAACGGTCAGAGGCGCACGCCGCGCAACGGCAGGCATTGGCCGCGTGGGAAGCGGAATTGGACGCAGCGCCGGTAGCAGATTCGGGAGCAGATTCGGTAACGACATCGGCCGCGCTGCAGCCGCAGGCCTTGCAACGGCAATGGCGGGAGTTGGCGATGACAGGGGCGAGCGCAGGCGCAGCGCCGGACGACGCGGGGCGCGAGCTGGAGCAGCGATTCCAGGCACTGTTGGCACGCGCCAGCGCCGCGCAGGCATCGTTGGCAACGGCGCCGCACCACTCGGATAGGGCGGCGCAACCGCAGCAGGCACCGATGGCGTTATTGTCGGCACTGGAAGATGCGCTGCAGCAAGGCGCGCTGCAGGAAGCACTCGATTGCGACAGCGCCTTGCGTGCGCTGGATTTGAAGCCGGCCGCCATGTCCGCGCCGCAAGCGGCCCGCCTCGCGGCGGCGCGCCTTGAACTGGGGCGGCTGCAAGGCTGGGCTAGGTGGGGCGGCAACGTGTCGCGTGCCGAACTGTTGAAAACCGTGCAGGAGCTGCCGGGCAGGGCGCTGCCGCCGCCGGAACTGGCGAAACAGGTCGGCGCCTTGCGCGCCTGCTGGAAGGCGCTGGATGTGTCGGCCGGCGTCGCCCCCCAGGATCTGTGGCGCCAATTCGATGCCGCCTGCACGCTGGCGTATGCGCCCGCCGCCGAATATTTTGGCAAGCTGGCCGAACAGCGGCGCGAAGCGCTGGCGCAGGCCGAAGCGCTGCTGGCGCAAGTGCAGCACTATGCGCGGGATTTCGAACGGGATTTGGAACAACAGGCTGCCGGATGCGGCGCTGAAGCAAGTTCGGCGGCAGATGCCGAAGCTCTTGCCGAAGCTACTTCCCATGCCACTCCTGAGATTGGCATGGCCGCTGCGGGCAGCACGATTGACTGGAAGCAAGTGGCGGCGTTTTGCAGCCGGCTGCAGCAGGCGTGGCTGCGTCTGGGTCAGATCGAGCGCAAGGAAAAAAAGCGCCTTGAGCGCGAATTCGAGGCCGCGCTGCAGCGCTTGTGGCAGCCGCTGGCGCAGCAGCAGGCGGCGGCTATCGCGCAGCGCGAGCAACTGATTGCGGCGGTGCTGGCATTGGAGCCAGCCGCGCGCGATATGCCGGAAGCCTTGCGTACGCTGCAACAGCGCTGGCAGCAGATGGCGCAGGCGGTGCCGCTCGAGCGCCGCCAGGAACAGCAATTGTGGCAGCGCTTTCGCGGCGCCTGCGACCAGGTTTTTGCACAGCGCAAACAGGCGGCGGCCAGCAGCGAGCAGTTGCGGCAGCGGCATTTGCAGGACAAGGAAGCGCTGTGCCAGTTGCTGGAGCAGGGTCGCCATCAATCCGCCGCGCAAATCCGCCAGCTGCTGGCGCGCAGCGAAGCCGCCTGGGCCGGTATCGGCGCCGTGCCGCGGGCGCAGGAAGCGGCCTTGGAACAGCGGCGCCAGGCGGCACTGGCAGCGTTGCAGGCTGCGCTGCAGCAGGCCAGGCGCGCCGCCGGTGTGGCCGCTTGCGAGGCGTTGCACGGCAAGCTGGCGCTCTGCCAGGAGTTGGAGCAACGGTTGGTGGCAGGTGCGCCATTCAGTGCGCAGGAACGGCAGCAGGCGGACGCGCGCTGGCAAGCGCTGCCAGCGTTGGCCGGCGCGTGGGACTCTGTGTTGCGGCGCCGTTTCGAGGCGCTCTGGATGCCTGTCGATGGCGCGGAATACGCGCTGCAGCTGGAGCGTAACCGGCCGCAGTTGCTGCAGGCCTTGCTGCAGCTGGAGATACTGAGCGGCGTCGACAGTCCGGCGCAGTGGTCGCGCCAGCGTTTGCAACTGCAGGTGGAGGTGCTGGCGGCCAAGCTGAAACGCGGCGACGCGGCTCTGGCAAGCCAGGCGCAACTGGTGGCGTTGTGCGAACTGCCGGCCTTGGCCGATGCCGATGCCAGCCAACGGATAGCGCGCCTGCTGCAGCCGGAGCACGTCGATGTATCGCTGGCGACAGCTTGAAGCGGCACCAGGAAACCGATGATCGTATAAATGCCAGGAGTATGGTTAAACTTCTGTTAATGCACGCCCGGAAATCACATGCATGGTCTGGAGTATATTTGCAGGCCGGCTAGTCTGGCGCGTTGTGTCAGCCAACCCAGTTGACAGCGGGAAAACGGCCGTGAAAGGTCGCCGGCATCGTCACCACGCGCGAGTTTTTGTAGTCAAAGAAAATGAAGCCGGACTTCGCCATCGCCACTAGCGCCTGATCGTGCGGGCGGCTGATGCGAAACGTGATGTCGCCGCCATACTTGTTGAAATCCATCACGCCTACCTCGAACAGCAACTGGTCGCGCGCGTGCGCTTCGGCCTTGTAGGTGGTGGCCAGATCCGTGACGATGATGCCGATGCCGTCTTCCCGCGCTTCGCGGACGCCGAATTCATACAGGAAACGGGCGCGCGCTTCGGAAATCATCGAAATCATCGAATCGTTGCCGAGATGGCCAGCGGCATTAATGTCGGTCACGCGCACCGTGAGCCGGGTCGAATAGCAGTATTGTTCTTCCGGAAAATCGAGTTGCAGGCGAGCCATGGTGTTGGGTTTAGAGTGAGCGCAGATGCGGAATCGGCCGATTTTACCGGTTGGCAGCGCGCAGCCGCCTGTTTGCGTCGTGACGCTGCGTGCAACTTCCCAGATAAGCAGCCAGCCTCGTCGGTTTATTTAGCGCGAGAAGGGTTCAGCGCGAGCAGGGCGCTGCTGCCGGCGCCACGCCGTCTCGACGGCAAGGACCGCCTTTGGTTTGCGGAAACGCAGAGTCGCCTGTTTTCGAGGATAATTTTTGACCTGAACCGATGGCGCGCAGCGCTGCATCGACCCGCATTGATGCATGTCGGCACCACTGGCGGCGGGCGAGGCAGCGCTGCGCGCCGATCATCCATGACGCAATACCAGGAGCCACAATGCCGTCTGCAGCAACCTTACTGGAGCAAGACTTTACGCCGTTGACCGACATGCTGCGCCAGTATGCGAGCGAGCGCGGTGCGCATCCGGCGCTGATCTGGAATGAGCAGGTCATCAGTTACGCGCAACTCGATGCGCTGAGCGCGCGTTTCGCCGCTTCGCTGCAGCGCGATGGCATAGGCCACGGCGACACGATTGCATTGTGCGCGAGCGCGTCGGTGAATTATGTGGTGGCTTTTCTGGGCGGCTTGCGTGCCGGCGCGGCGGTTGCGCCGCTGGCGCCGTCTTCGACGCCCGCCAGCCTGGTTGGCATGCTGCATAACGCCGAAGCGCGATTGCTGTTCCTTGATGCCGAAGTGGTCGCGGCGCTGTGGCCGCTGTCGGACCAGATCAACGCGCGTTGCGTGCGCCTGGACTGCGACCCAAGTGAGACGCTGCCGCCACAAGCTGCGCAGCCGCTGGCCGACTGGCTGGCGCCGGAAGGCAGCGTGCCGCAGCCGGTCGCGATCGAAGCCGGCTGGTCGTTCAATATCATTTATTCGTCCGGCACCACCGGCGCGCCGAAGGGCATCGTGCAGTCGCATGGCATGCGCTGGGCTTACGCCAAACGCGCCGGCGGCGCGGTCTACGGCCCCGATTCGGTGACGCTGGTGTCGACACCGCTGTATTCGAACACCACGCTGGTCAGCTTTTTCCCGACACTGACGCTGGGCGGGACGGTCGTGCTGATGTCGAAATTCGACGCCGGCCGCTATCTGCAACTCGCTGAAAAATATCGCGTCACGCATACGATGCTGGTGCCGGTGCAATACCAGCGCCTGATGGCGCATCCCGAATTCGCAAGCCATGACCTGTCTTCGTTTCAGGCCAAATTCTGCACCAGCGCGCCGTTTGCCGCCAGTCTCAAGGCCGACGTGTTGCGGCGCTGGCCCGGCAAGCTGACCGAATACTATGGCATGACCGAAGGCGGCGGATCGTGCGAATTGCGCGCGCATGACTATCCGCACAAGCTGCATACGGTCGGCAAACCGATCGAAGGCCATGACATCCGGCTGATCGATGAGGCTGGCCGGCAAGTGGCGCATGGCGAGATCGGCGAAGTGGTGGGCAGCTCGGCCACCATGATGAACGGCTATCACCGCGAACCGGGCAAGACCGCAGACGTCGAATGGCGTGATCCGGATGGCAAGCGCTTCATCCGTACCGGCGATATGGGCCGCTTCGATGCCGACGGTTTCTTGACATTGCTTGATCGCAAGAAAGACATGATCATTTCCGGCGGCTTCAACATTTATGCCAGCGATCTTGAAAATGAACTGCAGCAACATGAGGCAGTGGCGGAGGCGGCGGTGGTCGGCGTGCCATCAGCGGCATGGGGCGAAACGCCGGTGGCTTATGTGGTGCGGCGCGCCGGCGCTGCAATTGCGGCGCCGGAGTTGCTGGCATGGCTCAATGCGCGGGTCGGAAAAACCCAGCGCCTGACTGGCTTGCACTTCACTGAAGCGCTGCCGCGCAGCGCGATCGGCAAGGTGTTGAAGCGCGCCTTGCGCGATGCCTGGCGTGCCTGATTTTCTGTACTGCAATTGTCTGGCTGGCGATCGGCAACCGCCGTAACCGTTGCCACCGTCGCAACGGCTTTCCCAGCAGGATAAAAAAATGCCCCGGCCGTGGGCCGGAGCATTGAAACGGTACCTTACGAGGAGAAAAGACAGGTACCGAGGAGACTCGGTGACGCAATACGGCCAGCCGCTCTTTTTACCCATGCCGCTGCCGGATGCTTCAGCTCAGATTCAAATTGGAAACCGGAACTCTCAATCAGTTCTCAAAAGTGCAAAAATAAATCCGGCTGGTTTTTAGCTCGGCTGATGCCATCCGTCTGCATGCAGGCGCGCAGCGCACGCCTCAACGGTCTTACGGGATTGCGCATAGGTAGAATTGATCCCTTGCAATGCTTGTTGCAACAGCGCAATTTCCTGTTCCGAACGCGCCGGCGTGCTGCGAATGGCATGATCCAGCAACCCTGTCAGCGTCTGATGTATGGCGGCCATGCGTTGTTCCACGCAGCGCACGAATTGCGCATGGGCACAATCGATGAGCTTCCTTTGTCCCTGAAGCTCGACGGATGTGCCTCCTGCGAAGGGCAGCAAGGGCGATTCAGGAAGGTTGCGCAAGCCCATCAATTGCCGCATGGCGGCATCTACTTGCTGGGGAGTGACTGCAACATTGACCAGATTCAGATCGATCAGTTGCTGCATGCCGCAGAACGCTTCTGCATCCAGTTGATTTAGCAACGCCAGATGCGTTTCGCAATCGGCGTCGAAGCGGGAGCGGGAGAGATTTGGAGAGTTCAACACTGGACTTCCTATTCTGGAATGGGCTGCCAGCCATGCGGCTGGAATGGAAAACACGGAGGAGACAATCCACTTCGATCGACTTCCAGAGCGGCACTCGGGGTGAGATGAGATGGGCCGGGCCGGGCCGGGACTGGAGCCGAGGATTGCCGGCTAATCATCAGAGTTCAGATGGCACTTGGTGTCGGCGGTTCCGTGAATATTTCACGGTCGGCGCAAACAGGGCCCATCAACCTCAATTTGCCTGTCCACTTATAATGGCCGGCTGCGTCAGAGTCGGCCTTACAGCGTGCGGCGGCCTCTGATTTTTATTTTTGAATTGTCCACATGATGCCCACATGAGCACCACAGCCACCGCTCCGTCAGATTCTTCATCCGCGCGCTGGCTGGCTCTGATGCCGCTGCTATTCGTTGTCATCTGGAGTACCGGCTTCATCGTTGCAAAATACGGCTTGCCGTATGCGCCGCCGCTGACATTTCTGCTCCTGCGCTTTGCCGGTGTCCTGCTTGTACTATTGCCGCTGGTACTGTTGCTACGCGCGCCGTGGCCGGTGGGCCGCATGCGCCATGTCGCGGTGGCGGGCGTGATGATCCAGGCCGGCTATCTGGCCGGAGTCTGGTGCGCGATCAAGCTGGGCATGCCGGCCGGGCTATCGGCGCTGATCGTTGGGTTGCAGCCGATCCTGACCGCGTTCGCGGC
>Ga0070712_100003225_pt1 | contig 10053 bp, 6 predicted proteins | sample LARL81metaG_FD_71396 | JGI IMG/M metagenome (GOLD analysis project Ga0070712, IMG submission 71396) | Corn, switchgrass and miscanthus rhizosphere microbial communities from Kellogg Biological Station, Michigan, USA - LAR L8-1 metaG | ecosystem: Host-associated > Plants > Roots > Rhizosphere ...
GCAACGGCGAGAAGCTCCTCGGCGCGCTCGCTACGAATCTCTCGGACATGATCCCCGACGACGGCGACGCCATGGGCCCCAAGAGCCAGCTCGCCGAGCGCTTCGTGGGCATCTTCCTCCGCGCCGGCCTCCAGACGCTCAACGATCAGCCGGGGCTCGTGGTGCGCGAGGACCATCTGCAGCAGCTCATCCGGAACACGCTGCCTCCGATCATCGCCGCCCTGCCCTCCGGCCTCGCCGAGCAGAGCCGGTGGCGTGACGTAGCCGACGCCCTCCTCGGACCGGCGGCGAGCGCGGCCATCTCCACCGTGGCCGCCAATCCTGCGGCCTTCCTCGGCCCCACCTTCGATCCCAATCGGGCCGTCGGCGCCCTGACCCAGGCCATGCTGAAGCAGGCCGCCACCACCGGACTCAAGCAGGAGTTCACGGAAGCCGGCTTCATCGGCCTCTATCAGGCCGCCCTCGGCGTGGCCGCGGCGAGGCCCGAGCTGTTCCTGGGGCGGCCGGGCACGTCCGCCGACCAGCTCGCCTCTGATCTCTTCGCCAAGGTGGCGGGAACCCTGAAGACGGCCGCCCCCCCATTCAATTCCGACCTGGGCACCGCCCTCGCGGTGGTCGTGCTCAACACGGTGAAGCAGGACGGCCCGCGCTTCTTCGAGAAGGAAGGCCCGTGGGAGAACACGGTGGGCACCATGGCGCTCCAGGTCATCGACGGGCTCAAGGTCGGGCTCACCGATCCCGCGTCGGGCGGCATCAAGAGCGTGCTCTCGCAGCAGCAGCTCGTCGAGCTGGCCCGCACCTTCCTCGCGCAGGCCGCCAAGACTCCCGGCATGGTGGCGGGGGGAAGCGCGGAGCTGCAGGCCATCGTGGGCGGCGTGGCCAAGGCCATGGCCGAGGACAAGAATCTCCTCCTCGCCCCGGACGACTGGCTCGCCATCGCAGGCGTGGCCGCCGAGGCGGCCGCCGCCAATCCGCAGCGCCTGTTCAAGATCAACACCACCACTCCCGCGGGAGCGATCGGGACCGAGGTGATCAAGGATCTGCTGTCGGTGGCGGCCGTCGATCTGGCCAAGGGCGGACGGAAGGGGGGCGGCGTGCTGTTCGGAGCCACCCTGCGCGACGCCATCACGGTCGCCCTGCGCAGCGCGGCCGGCAACGCCAAGGCCACCGTGGACAATCAGATCGCCCTCAAAGGTCTGGCGGAAACGCTGAGCGATCTCGTCCGCACACATCCGGATCAGTACGGGAGCAAGGAGTGGCTCTCCCTCTACCAGTCGCTCATCGGCCGCGTGCTTCACGGAGGCCCCACCGGCCCGCTGACCGAGGCGGACATCCGAAAGATTCTCGAAGGAGGACTCGTGGCATGAGCCCGAACCTGCGGGCCCTTGTCCTCGCCGTCGCGCTCGTGGCCAGCGGCTGCGCGGGGACGAGTCTTGACAGCCTCGATACCAAGCTCCGGGATCTTTCCAAGCAGAACACCGCGGCCAACCAGGCGCAGCTCGCGGCCCTCGCCGCGGAGGCACAGGCCGACGCGAAGGCGAGCCCCGACCCGAAGAATCGTGTGGCCTTCTACCGGGTGGCGGCGGTGGCGGCGTGGCAGGCCGGCCCGGCCGGCGAGAGCCTGGTCCTGCCCATCACCGACGAGGGAGCGGCCGCCTGCGAAGCGCTGCCCGCCAAGGACGCCTCCGCGCCGCGCGACTGCTCGCTCATCCGCCTCGCCGCGCCGCTGGCCACGCAAGACGCGCTTACCCGCAAGCTCATGATCATCCAGGGCCAGGCGGGCCCGAGCGGAAAGCTTCCGCCCGCCCAACTCGAGCCGGTCCAACAGCTCTTCGATGGGCTCGAGACGCAATTCGACAAGGTCTCCGGCCTTCGCGGCGGCGTGGTCGCCCTCGATCTTCCCGATGACTTCAAGGCGCGTACCGACCGGGAGCGCCTGATCATCTACTGTAACGGCGTGAAGGCGTGGAGCCTCTACGGCGACGTGGAAGGCGCGCCCGCCGCCACCTTCAACGCCATGGCCCAGCGGAAGAAGCAGATGACCGACCGGCTGGAGGCCGATGGAGTCGCCACGGATTGCCGGACCATTCCGGCCACGCAATCCTTTGACGCGACGTAGATCACCTTGCCCGCTGGCGGTGCCCGCCGGTGATGGAGGACGCTCGATGAGCGTGTTCGGTCGGCGTCTCCTCGCCCGGATGGTCTGGCTCGCCTGCGTGGTCTCGTGCCTCGTCGGGCCCGGCGATCCCGTCTTTGCCGACACGGCGAATCCATCCCCCGCGCAGCGAATGTACACCCCCGCTCCCTCCATGCAGGTGCAGGTGCAAGTGCCCGACCTGCGTCAGCGGCTGCTCTCCGACGCGCAGAAGGTCACCACCGATGCGCGTCTCCGCCTCCAGGTGAGCGGCGACGCCCCGTCCGATGCGAGCAAGTTCGTGGTGGTGAGGCAGACGCCGGAGCCCAACGCCACGGTGCCCGCCGGCACCACCGTCACCGTGGTCGTCCAGGCCACCGCCTCCCGGCAGACGGGGCCGTCGCGCGCCGTTATCGTTCCCGACCGGCTCACCGTGGTCCCCGACCTGCTGAAGCACTCGCTGCTCGAGGCCCGGCCGCTGGTGGAGACGGCCCGCCTCAAGCTGGAGGTGAGCGGAGGGGCGCCCGAGGACACGAGCCATGCCATCGTCATGGACCAGAAGCCGTCACCGGGGACACGCGTGCTCGTGGGAACGACCGTGGTGGTCTCGGTTCAGCTCCAGCGGACCGTGGAGTCGACCATCGTCCCCGACGTGCAGAACCGCCGCCTCTCCGAGGCTCAACCCCTGGTCACCAAGGCCGGCCTCAGGCTGGACGTGAGCGGAGGCATGCCGGAGGATACGAGCCATAGCACCGTAGTGACGCAGAAGCCGTCCGCGGGAACCCGCGTGCGGTTGGGCTCGACGGTGATGGTGACGGTCAAGACGGAGGAGCTGGTCGTCGTCCCCGATCTGGTGCCCCAGATCCTGCCGGAGGCCCAGGGACGGGTCAGGGACAAGCGTCTCCGGTTGGAGGTTGCCGGCGACTGGCCCGCCGATCCCTCGCGGTCCATCGTCGTCGAGCAGAAGCCGGCCAAGGGCACGCGCGTGCCCTTGAACTCCATCGTGGTGGTTCGCGTTCGACCGCTCCCGACGCTTCCCACCAATCCGCCGCCTGCTCCTCAGCCGGCGCCCACTGGACCGCCGCAGCTGGGAACGACATCACCGCCGCCGCCGGGAACGGCAACGCCGCCGCCCGTTGACGAGTGGGTCCTCGTCCCCGGGCTGGTGCAGAGACCACTCATGGATGCGCTCTCGCAGGTGAGGACCAGGCGGCTGCGGCTCGAGGTGGCCGGAGGATGGCCGGCGGGTCCGGAGCGCGCCGTGGTTGCCGGCCAGTCGCCCGCCGAAGGTACGCGCGTGCGCATCGGTACCACCGTCACCGTTCAGATCTCGCCCCCGGGCCAGGCGATGCAGCCAGCTCCGCCGCCTCAACCACCGCCGGCCGCGCCGGCCCCTCAGGTGCCGCCGTCGGTACCACCGCCGGCGGCCCCGCCTCGCCCGCCCGCGCGCGCGGACCTGGTCCTCGTCCCTGATCTCCAGCAGCAGCTACTGCCCGAGGCCCGTCAGCTCACAACGAGCGCCCGCCTCGAGCTCCGCGTGCGCGGACAGAGCCCGCCGGACGAGACGCGCACGATCGTCACGAGCCAGCGCCCGGCCGCGGGCGCTCGCGTGGCTGCCCGGTCCATCGTTTTCGTCGAGCTCGGCCCCGCCCTTCTCGCCGTCCCCGACCTGCGCAAGCATCCGCTGGACGAGGCGCGGCAGATGGTGAGCCGGGCCGGCTTCGAGCTCGCGATCATGGGCGATCCACCGTCCAACGAGAGCCGGGCGAACGTCGTGGAGCAGGCGCCACTCCCCGGCGTGCGCGCGGCGGCAGGCAGCACGATCACCGTTCGCGCCAAGGCGAGCCTGCTCACCACCTGGGTCATGGCGGGGGCGGGCGCCCTGCTCGCCGCGGGGGCCGCTCTCGGCATCGCGCGGTGGCGCGGGGTGGGGCAGCATGCCGCGCCCGGTGTGCCGGGCGTGCGCGTGGTGGCGAGCAGCGACATGGGGAAGCAGGAGATCAGCGCCAACGGCGCGGCCGCGGAGGGATTCGCGCTCCGGCTGCGGAGCCGCATCGACGCGGGCTCGCAATCCGTGGATGCGACCACCCGGATCGTGGCGGAAGAACGGAGAGTCAATGGCTGAAGACGCGCTCACCCTCAAGGACTTCCTTCTCGCCCGCACCGAGGACGCCCGCGAGGCCATCGAGAAGAGCCCGGCCGGCGCCAAGCTCAAGGACGCCGTGGGCAAGCTGCCGGGGATCGAGTGGGGCCCGGTGGCGAAGGAAATCGAGGCCAAGATCGGCGAGGTCCTCGACGTGGACATCGTGAGCGTGCTCCTCGGCGGCTGGAAGAAATACCGGCAGCTCCAGCAGTATCGCGACACGGCCAAGTACCCGCCCGAGGAGACCATCCTCCTCTCGCTCACCGAGCATTCGATCGCCTCCGCCCATCATCCCAAGATCGAGATTCTCGCGGGGGAGGTGGCGGTGGGGAGCCTCGAGTTCACCATCACCCTCGCCCTCAAGCTGGAGGGCGTGGTGCTCAAGGTGCGCGGCGGCAAGATCCGGGAGATCTCCGCGGGGCGCTGCCGAGGCAAGGGCACCCTCGAATGCGCGGGGGTGGCCCTCCTGCAGAAGGAGACCGATGCCTACGATCTTCCCGGACGCGTCAGTCTGGGAGAAGGGATCGACATCCCCGCTCCGTAGATCTCCCCCTCAGAACGTGAGGGCGAAGTCGAACAGGCGCTTCTTGTCCCAGTAGACCTTCCCCAGGTAGAGACTGGGCTCGATCTGCCGGATCTCGTCGCGGATCCAGTGGGCGACGTACGAGGTCTCCGAGTAATCGAGCACGATGCACTCCTTGCCGTCGAGCCAGCTCGGCCCCTTGTAGACCTTGGCGATAATGGCGTGCAGCCCGAAGACGAGGATCTTGTTCTTGAGCACACCCTTCTTCGCGTCGAAGATCTTCCCCTGCCAGGCGAAGTGGTTGATGAAGGCCGCGATGTCCGGGGTGAAGGGGGAGCCCGCGGCGATGATGGCGGTGCCCTGGGCCTCGCCGTTGGGAATCTCCCCGGGAGCGCTCTTGGTGAACAGCTCGTCCAGCTGGGCCTGCGTCATCTTCATGAGCTGAGGAACGTCGTGAGCCATGGTCGTGTCCTCCTCGTGCCGTTGAGCCGCTCAGTGAGGCGCGCGCTTCGCGTCGGCGAGAATGACGTCCGCCGCCTTCTCGCCGACCATGTACACCGCGCTCGCGATGAAGAACCCGGGGATGCGCGGGAACACCGAGGCGTCCACCACGCGCAGGCCCCGGGTGCCGTGCACACGGAAGTCGGAGCCGAGCACGCCGTGGGCCTCCCGCGGCCCGATCGCGCAGGTGCCGGACGCGTGGTGCCCCCAGGCCTCACGGCGCGCGAACTCCCGGATCTCGTCGTCCGACTGCACGTGCTCGCCCGGCACCTCCTCTTTGCCGATCAGATGATCCTTCTGGATGCGCCGGGTCACCTCGCGTACGAACTTGACGGCGTGGACCACCGAGTCGAGATCCTCCCCCGCCACGTCGCTTCCTTCGTCGAAGTAGCGGAAGTTGACGAGGGGGGTATCACGCGGATCCGCCGAGCGCAGGGCCACCTCGCCCGCCCGATTGTTCGTATGTCCCTTGACAATGGTCCAGCTCAGATAGTTGAGATGGTCGGCGAGGACCCGGGAATAGCCCGGGTAGTATCCGTCGAAGCGTCCGAGCAGGGCCATGCAGAAGAGGTCGGGCAGCCGCCGGGCGGGGGCCGAGCGCTTGATCACCCCGAGCACCGCTCCGTTGGTCGCGTACACGCCCGCGCGGCGGCGCGCCCACTCCTCGTAGTGTGGGTCCTCCCGGGAGAAGGTCGCCCCCTTGAGCACCGCCCAGTGGTCGAAGTTCATGCGGTTCACCACGCTGACTTCGTACCTATCCTGTAGATTCCGGCCGACCCCCGGCAGATCGACCCGGACTCCGATGCCCCGGCTCTCGAGGGCCGCGCGGGGTCCGATGCCCGAGAGCATGAGGAGCTGCGGGGTGTTGAAGGCGCCCCCGGCCAGGATCACCTCTCGGGAGGCGCGCACCACTCGCGGCTCTCCGGCGCTGTCGCTCGCCCGCCGGTGGGCGCGATACAGCCGCTCGCCGCGGAGATACTCGACGCCGGTCACCTGCCCGTCTCCGTCCCAGGAGAGACGCGTGGCCAGCGCGTTCAGCTCGACCCGGAGGCGCTGAGGAAAACGTCGTGCCGTCTCCACCACCCGCTCCCGCGAGCCCATCCGCGCATGGTCCAGGGTGGTGAGGGGCATGTAGCCGATCCCCACGGAGTTCTGCTTCACGAGCCGCCAGTCGTTCAGGTCGAGCTGGCCCCTCACCAGCCACCGCGCGCCCTTGATCGGCTCCTCGTCGAACTGGAGGAGCGCCTCGCGGGAGGCTGCCTCGATCATCTTGAGGAGCGCGCGGTCGTCGAACATGGAATGCGGAATGGTCTTCTCAGTGTGGAGCCAGCCCTTCCAGCCGTGACGCGTGGGATCGATGCCGATCTTGGCGAGCAGGCGATAGGGCCAGCGATGGTGACAGTTCTCCAGCCGCTGGAAGTATCTCCGCATGCGCCCGGCGCGCCAGGAGGGATCGCCGGTGAGGCTTGCGAGGTCGTCCCAGTCCGCATCGTGCGGATAGAGGAAGATCATCGCGTTGTGGGCGGTGCAGCCGCCCAGGGTCCCCGCCCGCGGATAGAGGACGCCGTCCACGCGCGTCCCCTCCCACGCCTCGCGATACTTGGAGTCCTGGCGCTGGGCGGCGTCGCTCCCGTAGTGACGGACGAAGAAGTTCCAGCTCATCGCGTCGTTCTCGCACGCGAAGCTGTGAAAGGCGGGCACCTCGTAGTCGTCGGGCAGGCGGTTACCCGCAGGGTCGACGGGATCAGCGCCGCGCAGCAGCTTCGGATCGCCTCCCGCCTCGAGGAGGATCACCGAGCGTCCCGCCTCGGCGAGGCGCGCCGCCACCGTTCCCCCGCCCGCCCCCGAGCCGACGACGACGTACTCGCAATCCGCCTGCCCGGGCTCGGGAGCCACTAGTTTAATTAGAAGGTCTTGAGGAACTCGATGAGGGCCCGCTTGTCGTCATCGCCGAGCCCCGGTTCCTCCTTGAAGGCGTCGGTGCCGAAGTAGTGCCCTCGGTTGACCACGTAGTCCGGGCACTTGCTGAGCTTGAACAGCCGATCGCCGAGCGTGGCGAACTGCCGCCGCGCCTCCTCGTCGGTGGCCTGCTCGGGCAGGGTGCGCAGGTTGTGCTCGATATCGACGAGCAGCTTGAGAATCTCCCCCCCGTGCTTGACGCGGTCCGTCGCGCTCCCGCCGTCCGGCATGAGCTCGAGGTTGCCGAAGAGATCGACGGGCACCCCCGCCGGGATGGGTCCGATCTGCACCCCGCCCTCGCCGAAGAGCCAGGGCACGTAGCGATGGAGCGGCCCGAGCAGCGGCCGCAGGAACGGTGGCAGATAGCCGCCGGCCACGCGCAGATAGCTCCGCGTGGTGGTGCGGTCGATGATGCCGGGGATCTTGTCTCCGAGCACGGCATCCTTCTGCCGCTTCTCCGGCCACAGCATCTGCTCGATCGAGCTGTCGAAGGACCGAAGGCGGGCTTCCACGGACGGACTGGGATCGAACTTCCCCACGCTGTTGTTCTGCAGAAACGGGGCCGTCGACCACAGACTCACCAGGGAGGCGGGACGAGTGTAGCCGCGGCCTCCCGCGGGCATGGTGTACTGCTGAGGATCGCCCGTGAACGGGTTGTAGACGGTGACGGTGCCCACCGACGGGAGATCCTTGTAGGATTGCGACGAGAAATTGTCCCAGATATTGCCGGCGATGGCATTGGTGGCCAGCGGGCTGCAGGCATTGGTCTCGAGCAGCGTGGCGGGTACCCGGACGTCCGTGGACAGGAAGTTGTCGTTCAGGAAATCGTCGGCCATGACGATGCTCCGCATCTGCTGCTTGTACTCGTCCGTCTTCGTCCACTCCCAGTATTTGAGCCAGCAGGACATGTAGCCCGGACCCGCGCAGCCGGCGGGATCGAGACCGGGGGCGGCGGGCGGGGCCTTGCTCGAGTGGCAGCGCGCGCAGCGGTCGGCGAACACCATCTTGCCCCTGGCGACGGTGGCCGCGTCCTTGCTCAGATGGGCGGGGCCGTCCGGCGCGTCCTTGAGGTAGTGGGGCGTGGCGCTCTTGAGGAAGAAAAGAGCCATGGACGGCGTCTGCATCTCGGTGGCCAGCCAGTACGCCGAGTTCTTGCGGGCCACCGTGATCTCGATGGGCGAGATGGGCGTCCCCCCCGCCAGCGCGTTGAAGTGGAGCAGCCACTCCTCGCTGAACAAGCCGATATTTAGATAGACGCGATTGAGGGCGCCCAGGGCGCCCACCGAGTCGGAGCCGTCCTTGAGCACATGGGGGGTCCACACCGTCTCGGGCCGTTGGAAGAACTCCGTGAGCGGCCCGTCCTTCACGTAGTCGTTGAACTGTGCGTTGTTGAGGCCGCCCCCGGTCAGGGTCTCCTTGCCCCAGCGCTTGGCGATGCCCAGGCGCGCCCCCAGGTTGTAGACGGCGTTCATGCTGCGCGGGTTGTTGATGTAGTCCGTGGAGACGAGCGAAGTGTCGAGGGTGCCCGGGCGCGAGGTGTGGAGGAGCTGGAACATGTAGTTGGACGGGTCATACTTCCAGGTGAAGATGCGGTCGACCCAGAAGTGCTGCGCGCCCACATTCGAGCTCAGGTTCTCCCACTTCGGATTCTCCGGGTCGGCGGGGGGCTTCACGGGGTTTGGCCCCACGTGGCAGAAGGCGCACGACATGCCCACGCGATAGGGACGGACGAGGTCCTTCGACAAGTAGTACTTCTCGTCGTTGTAGTACTTCTCCGCGTCCCACTTCTTGGCCGCCGCCTCGTCGAAGGCGGGGTTGGGGAACAGGCGCAGGCCGACGATCCCCGTGGCATAGCCGTAGAAAGATCCCAGGGGAAGATTCTTACCCCGGGCTCCGAGGGCTACTCCGGGATACTTCTTGTCGTTCTCGAACGGATCAGCCGCGCAGCCCGCGGAGCGCTTGTCGAGCCACAGACCGAAGCGCTGGGGATCGGGACCGGTGGGTTTTTCGAAGCAGGGCTCATTGGCCAGCCCGAGATAATTCCAGCGATTGTCCCGGCTGAACTTGAGGGCGGCGTGGGAGGACACGATCTTCAGGAGATCGAAATTGCCGAAGCTGTTGACGGTGATGGAGTCCCAAAAGCGATCGTTGCCGCCCGTCCATACCATCCAGGTGTTGCGCCCCTGGATCTCCTCCCGGGTCAGGGGCTGCCCGCTATCCATGTCGTGGAAGTAGTCTTCTTCCGCCGCTGGGAACGACGCGGCGGTCCGTCCCGCCCGGCTCGCCTCGTCGAGAACCTGACCCGACCGGTCCTTGCTGCAGCCCGCGAGTACCAGCGCGCACACCGGCAGCACAGCAAGGATCCAGCGAAGCCGGCGTCCCATCATCGAAGGTCTCCCTCGTTTCCCACGTCTGTGAGCAATCTGCGCGCATCCTCTCCCACCCGTCGCGACGATGTCAAACGCCAAAACTCCCTCGCATCGAGGCTCGTGCCGTTTTTCCCTTCATCGTCGATGACACGCCGGAAGGGGTGGGGGTTCCCCCCGCAGACCACGCTGAGTCGCAGACCGCTTGGCCACTCGTGCCCGCCACGAGATCACGCTTTTCTGCTTCGAAGAATCTCCCCAGAAGATACGGGCCTGCGGGGGGAACCCCCCACCCCTCCCAGCTCACCGCGCGGAAAAATCCAGAACAGCACAGCCCCACGCCGCGCTCCAGATTGGCTGTGGCGTGCAAAGTAGAGGGCGGGGGTGGGGGAGCGCGCCATTCCTGGACCCCTATCTTCTGCGTGTA
>Ga0070712_100003228_pt1 | contig 10049 bp, 8 predicted proteins | sample LARL81metaG_FD_71396 | JGI IMG/M metagenome (GOLD analysis project Ga0070712, IMG submission 71396) | Corn, switchgrass and miscanthus rhizosphere microbial communities from Kellogg Biological Station, Michigan, USA - LAR L8-1 metaG | ecosystem: Host-associated > Plants > Roots > Rhizosphere ...
GGGTCCCCTGACGCCGCTGCCGTTCAGCCCTCCCCTTGTCGAAGGCCTGGTGATGGCGCTCGGCCGCGTGCTGCCGCAGATGCCGTTGGCGGCGGTGCTCGGCGAAGAGAGCCGCGACGGGGGCGTGCTGGTGGTTCTGGCCTCGCGCGACGACGTTCGCGCACTGCGCGTCGATCAGGTGGCCGGCATGGTTCAGGTCGACGTCGAGGCCGTGCAGACCATCGACAATATCGAGCGCGCCGAACAGCCGCTGGTCAGCGCACGCTTTGCCGCGCTCGACGCCGAATGGTCGGTGCTCGATTACGGCAAGCTCACTGCCGAACAACCGATGGAGACGGAAACGACTGAAGGCGCTGCGCTGGTCGGAGTGTCGCGCGACGAAACGACTGTCGCGCCGGCACCCGTCGATAGCGGCGAGCATCTGCCTCTGCTCCACATCGAGGTTTCCGGCGAGAGCTACGCGTTGCCGATCGCGGAAATCGTCGAGATCCTCGTGTCCGGCCTGATCCGCTCGATGCCGGCGGCGCCGGACTGGGTGGCGGGACTGACCGACCGGCGCGGCACGCCGCTGCTCGTCGTGTCCGCGGCGGCATTGCTCGGGCGTCCGCCGACGCGTGAACTCAGCACAGTGCTGGTCATCGAGATGCCCGGCGCCGGCGAAATCGGCATCGCCATCGATCGCGCGGTCGGCATCGAGCGCGCGCATCAGACGGAGATTCACGCGGTCACGCAGGACATGCCCGGCGTGACCCGCTATTTCGTGCTCGCGCGCGAACACATCGTTGGAATCATCGATGCGGCCTCACTGATCGGACAGGTGCGCGAGACCGTTACCGCGCTGATCCCGCGCAGGGAGCAACCCGCCGACAACATTCCGGCGGCCGAGACCGGCAAATCGTCGCGAAAGCTTCTGTCGGTGCGCGTTGGCCGCGAGCTGCTCGCATTGCCGCTGGAGCGAGTCGAGCGGATTCAGGCATCGGTGCTGCTCACGCCATTGCCGCAGCCGGGGACCGGATTTCACGCGATGACCGATGTCGGCGATGCCGCCGTTCCCGTCCTCGATCTGCGCCGGCATATTGCCGATGCAGGCTCGGCGCCGACACCGCCATGCACGCTGGTGCAAATCGAAGGCGCACTCGCAGGGCTTGCAGTCGATCAGGTGTTGCGCATCGAGGACATTCCCGACAGCGACGTCGAAGACGTCGCGACCCATCCGCTGTTACCTGTTTCTCATGTCGCCCGTTCGGGCGAAAATCTGTTGTCTGTCCTGGTGATCGACCGCGTGTTGCCGCCGATGGACGAGGTGATGTCGGCCGACCCGCAGGGTTAGAACACCGTCGCGCAGGGTCTTTCGTGACCTCTGTGAAATCCGCGTGTCACTTCCATAAAAGATCGTGCGGAATTCACGTGATGCCGCATGTGCTTGCGCAACGAAAAATAAAATGATCCGCCTTTCAACAGGCTGATCAAAATTCACGTCCTCCCCTGCCTTATTCGCTCCACGATCGGCATCAATACCACACTCAAGCTAGGATATCGGGCGCTGGATCGCTTCTAAACACGAACGCCTTCTTTCAGGCGAATTCGTTCGTTTGAAACAGCGAGAGGCGAGCCCGAAAGAAGCCCAATCCTTTCCGGATTTGTGGCCAATTGCGACCCAACTCTTTGTCGAGATTTGGGGTTGTACGACGTGTGTAGCGTAGCCGGAGATGCGTATGTCTAGTCGAACCGCGGAATTCGCATCTGCCATTCTGATTGGCGTTCTGGTGGGAGTTTTCGCGGGCGCGTATCTGATCACCATGCCTTACGCCGCGTCCGATGATTGTCTGACGCAGCCCACCGGCGATACGCCGCAAGGCCAGCATTGGTTTTATCGCATCGAGCGCGGATCCAAGCGCCACTGCTGGTATCTGCGCAGTGAGGCCGATAAGCCCTCCCGCGTCGCTTCGTCGGAGAAATCGCCGAAGGCCGCCTCGCGCAAGCAGGATGGCGCATCGCAGCATTCGGTTGCCGACGCCCATGCCGAATTGCGGTCGCGCGCCCGGATCGAAGACAATACCAGTGCAGCCGCGGCTCACCCTGGCGCGATCGTTGCCAATGCTGCCGCTGCGGCGGTGAACGCCCCGGTCGCTGACGACAATGGCGCCGGCTCGAACGTCTTGTCACGCTGGCCGGACCCGATCGGACTAAATTCGTCGGCCACACCGCAGCCGGATACCGCGGCGACCACTGTCGTCGCCGATGCCCAGCAGCCAGATTCGGCCCTCACCGCCCCCCAGATGCCGGTCGCGGCAGCCCCGGCCGCCCCAGCTCCGGCGGACGCGACCGCTGTGGCAGATCAGCAGGAAGCCACGCCTGCGGCTTCGAACGGACCCAAATATTCCGGATCGCTGCAGGAGCTCATGGTGGTCGCATTTGCCGCGCTGGCGCTGGCGGGCCTCACCGGACACGGGGTCTATCGCCTGGCCGGCGCGGGCCGCGCGAGACGGCGCTACAACGCGTCACGACGCAGCACCGATTGGCAGGGGCCGAAGAAAAAGAAGAAAGCGCGGAAAGCCCGGCGCGTCGAGCCGCAGCCGGTCGCCATGGACGCCGAAAGCTTCGCCCCCAAGACCAAATATGCGCCCGAGCCTGCTGCCTATACGCCTGAGCCTGCTTTTGCGCCCGAGCCCGTTCACGACCCGGAGCCGGTTTATGAGCCCGAACCGGACTATGCGCATGCGCAGGAAGCGCATCACGAGCCGGAACCGGAGTATGAACCTGAGCCGGATTATGCGCCTCAGTCTGAATACGTGCCTCAGTCCGAATATGCGCGTCGGCCACAATTTGCGCCCCAGCACAGCTATGCCAACGCGGCTCACTCGGAAGACTACGAGCCGGTGTCAGAATATGCGCCGAAGCCGCGCGGCCGCGTGCTCGATGAAAGTTACGAGAGTATCGAACAGCTCCTGATCCGGCTTGCCAAATAAGGCGGACGCACGCGATCGGAAGGCCGAGAGCAGGACGCCTAAAGCGCGATGACATCAGGCTGGAGCATCATAGCGCTTTAGGTCTTTGATTGAGCATGATCTCCGCGCAAACGCGTACAGCGTTTGTCGCGAGGGAAAACCGCTACACACTTTTCCGGATCATGCTTTAGTTCTCCAACTGGCGCTGCAGTTCGCGAACGAATGTCGTCAGCCCCGTGCGGCGCTCGCGCTTCAGCCGTTCGGCCTTGAGGATGGACTGGACCTCGGCAAAGGCTTCATCCACGTCGCGATTGATGACGATGTAGTCGTATTCCGCCCAATGGCTCATCTCGTGGCTGGCGCGGCTCATGCGCCCCCGGATCACCTCATGGGAATCCTGGGCCCGTGAATGCAGCCGCTTTTCCAGATCGGCGGCCGACGGCGGCAGGATGAAGACGGAGACGACGTCGGCGCGCGCCTTCTCGCGCAATTGCTGCGTGCCCTGCCAGTCAATGTCGAACAGGACGTCCTGCCCCGCCGACAGCGCTGCCTCGACCGGCCCGCGCGGCGTGCCGTAGCGGTTGTCGAACACGGTCGCCCATTCCAGGAGTTCCTGCCGCGTCACCATCTGTTCGAAGCGGGCCTTGTCGACGAAATGATAGTCCCTGCCCTCGACCTCGCCGGGCCGCATCGGTCGCGTCGTCGCCGATACCGACATCCGCAGGCCGCCCATCCGCTCCATCAGGAGCCGCGACAGCGTGGTCTTGCCGGCGCCCGAGGGCGACGACAGCACGAACATCAAACCGCGCCGTTCAACGCCGTCGAAACGATGGCCGTGCGCCGTCATGGGTCACTCCAGATTCTGGACCTGCTCGCGAAACTGCTCGACCACATTCTTCATTTCGAGCCCGGTATTGGTCAGCTCGATGTCGTTGGATTTCGAGCAGCAGGTGTTGACCTCGCGATGAAACTCCTGCGCCAGGAAATCGAGCCGCCGGCCGATCGGCCCGCCCTTGCCGATCAGCTCGCGGGCCTGCGCGATGTGGGAGGCGATGCGATCGAGCTCCTCCCGGATGTCGGCCCGCGCCGCAATCAGCAGCGCTTCCTGGTTGAGCCGGTCCGCATCGAAGCGATCGGACGTCTCGAGCAGTGCTGCAACCTGCTCGGCAAGGCGCGTCCTGATCGCCTCGGGCTTGCGGCCCGGTGCGGTCTCAGCCTTCTTCGCAAACGCCTCCACCTCGTCCATCCGCTGCGAGAGAATCTGGCCAAGGGATGTGCCCTCGCGCTGACGCATTGCGACGAGATCGGTAAGTGCTTTGTCGAATGCCTCCGCCGCGGCAGCACGCGCGACCTTGTCTTCCTCTTCGTTGCTCTCCGGCTCGACCACCTCGATCACGCCCTTGATCGCGAGCAAGCCGTCGATGCTGGGCGCCACCGCGTCGATCCGGGCGGCGAGTTGGCCCGCGACTTTGACGATGGAAGCCAGCACGTCTTCATTGATCCGCACGGTCGAGAGCGCGTTGGCGCGCTTGACGGTGAGATTGGCATAGACGGTACCGCGCGCGAGCAGTTCGGCCGCACGCTTCTTGGCGAACGCCTCAACCTCGTCCCAGCCCTGCGGCATCCGCAAGCGGAGATCAAAGCCCTTGGCGTTGACCGACTTCAATTCCCATTCGAACGTATAAGGGCCGCTTGCGCCGTGACTTCGGGCAAAGCCGGTCATGCTCGACAACGCCATGACGTAAATTTCTCCGGCAAGGATTGTGTCAGATTCGCGGGCAAACGCGCGCGGACCATAAGACGTTTTCAGGAAATGTGGAGTCCGGACTGGCCCGGCGGCGCGGCCGCGCCGGGACACGGTTATTGTTGAACGACCGGCGCCGCTTGCGCCGCGCCCTGCTGGGCGGCGCCCTGCCGCGCCGGGGTCGTCGTCCGAGGTGGCTTTTTCGCCGCAGGCTTGGCGGTCGTCGTGGCCGTCGTCGGCGTGTCGCCGCCGGGCGGCGCGGCTGCGGCGGCGGGTGGCGGATCGTCGGCGGCCGGCTCGACCGTATCGTTCTGGATCTGCTTCTCCATCGCGCGCAGCCGGACGACGTTCTTCTGGTGCTGGTCGTAGGTCTCGGTGAAGGCGTGGCCGCCGGTTCCATCGGCGACGAAATAGAGATCGCGCGTGCGCGCCGGGTTGGCTGCGGCTTCCAGCGAGGCGCGTCCCGGATTGGAGATCGGCCCCGGCGGCAGGCCCTCGATCACATAGGTGTTGTAGGGCGACGGCTGGCTGATCTCGCTGCGCTTGATCGGCCGGCCCAGCGTTCCCTTGCCGCCGACCAGGCCATAGATGATGGTCGGGTCCGACTGCAGCTTGATCCTCTGCCGTAGCCTGTTGGCAAATACCGCAGATACCCGGCTGCGCTCGTCGGCCTTGCCGGTCTCCTTTTCGATGATGGAGGCGAGCGTCACCAACTGCTCCGGCGTCTTGACCGGAGCGTCCTGAGCCCTGTGCTCCCAGACGTCCGCCACCACGCGTTTCTGCGCCTGCTGCATGCGCTGGATCACCTGCTCGCGCGTGGTGCCGCGCGGAAACTTGTAGGTCTCCGGCAGCAGCGTGCCTTCGCGCGGGATCTCGCGAACGCTGCCCGAGAAGATATCGTTGTCGGAAAGCCGGGCCAGGATCTGTTCCGAAGTCAGCCCTTCCGGAATGGTGACGGAATGCTGCACCACCTTGCCCTCGACCATGGTGGCGATGACGCCGCGCAGGCTCGCGCTCTTCTGGAAATTATACTCACCGGGCTTCAGGTCCGCGCGCGCCTTCATCGCGAACACGGCGCCGATGAAGGCCCAGCGATTGGCGTCGATCACGCCTTCACGCTGCAGGACATCGGCAATGTCGGCCATGCCTGCGCGCGACGGAATGTTGACGACCTTGTCCTCCTGCAGCGGACCCGACGCATCGATCAACTGCCGGCCGTAATAATAGACGAGGCCCGCGCCGATCATCATCACGAGCACGATCGTGATGATCGCATTGCCGACGACGACGAAAGGATTGCGGGCGCGTTCCGAACGCCTCGGCGGCGGGGGAACTTTTTCAGGCTCCAGCGCGGCACGCGGGCTACGGGGCGAAATGGGCGGCCTTTCACTCATCGATGCAACCTGAATCCTGTCGCTCTCATCGCGGCCTCGCGCCTTGGCGAGCGGCCCCGCAGTCCACGCCCAATCCTACGATTTATTACTGAATGCGGCGAAACGGTGGATTCCCGCCGGCATGCATCAGTTGCTTACGCGCTGCAAGATCACGGACGCGTTGGTGCCGCCAAAACCGAATGAATTGGACAGCGCGACATTGATCTCGCGCTTGCGCGGCGTCTGCGGAACGAGATCGATCGCCGTCTCCATCGAGGGATTCTCGAGATTGATTGTCGGCGGAGCAATATTATCACGAATCGCAAGAATACTGAAAATCGCTTCGATCGCCCCAGCCGCGCCCAACAAATGCCCGGTGGAGGACTTGGTCGATGACATCGACACCGTCGAAGCAGCGTTGCCGAGCAACCGTTCGACCGCGCCGAGTTCAATCTCGTCGCCGACTTGCGTCGAAGTGCCGTGCGCGTTGATGTAATCGATATCGGATGGCGTGATGCCCGCGCGCTTCATCGCCGCCGTCATGCTGCGGAAACCACCATCGCCGTCCGGCGACGGTGACGTGATGTGATAGGCGTCGCCCGACAAGCCATAGCCGACCACCTCGGCGTAGATCTTGGCGCCGCGCGCCTTAGCGTGCTCATATTCTTCGAGGACCACGATGCCGGCGCCCTCGCCCATCACGAATCCGTCGCGATCCTTGTCATAGGGACGCGAGGCGCGTTGAGGCGTCTCGTTGAAGCCGGTCGACAGTGCGCGCGCGGCGCAGAAGCCCGCCATGCCAATGCGGCAGATCGGCGATTCGGTTCCGCCCGCCACCATCACGTCGGCATCGCCGAGTGCGATCAGCCGGCTGGCGTCGCCAATCGCATGCGCGCCGGTCGAGCACGCCGTCACCACCGCGTGGTTCGGACCTTTCAGCCCGTGCTCGATCGAGACATAGCCCGAGGCGAGATTGATCAGTCGACCGGGGATGAAGAATGGCGACACCTTGCGAGGACCGCGTTCCTTCAAAATGATGGCCGTATCCGCGATGCCGGAAAGGCCGCCGATGCCGGAACCGATCATGGTGCCGGTCGCGCAGCGATCCTCCTCGGTCGCAGGATGCCAGTTCGCATCGTCGAGCGCCTGCCGCGCGGCCGCCATCCCGAAGATGATGAAGTCATCGACCTTGCGCTGATCCTTCGGCTCCATCCACTGGTCGGGATTGAAGCTGCCATTGCTGCCGTCGCCGCGCGGTACCACGCAGGCGATCTTGCTGGGCAGATCGGAGACCTCGAACGTGTCGATCTGCTTCGCGCCGCTCTCGCCGTTCAGAATGCGCTTCCAGGTCGGCTCGACACCACAGCCAAGCGGCGACACCATGCCAAGGCCCGTGACGACAACCCGCCTCATATGCAGCACTCCTGCTCGAATCGGCGAGTCGCGACGGGCAGCCGGTGGACCGTGATCACGGTCCTTCCGGCGACATCAGCGATCACCGCGCGTCGAGCGTCAGCTCTTCGCGTTCTTTTCAAGGAATTTCGTCGCGTCGCCGACGGTCAGAATCGTTTCCGCGGCGTCATCGGGGATCTCGCAGCCGAACTCTTCCTCGAAGGCCATCACGAGCTCGACCGTGTCGAGGCTGTCAGCGCCCAGGTCGTCAATGAAGCTCGCGTTGTCGACCACTTTTTCGGGCTCAACACCAAGGTGTTCGACCACAATCTTCTTCACCCGCTCGCCAATCTCACTCATCGTTCAACCTCGTGCTTGTTCCCTTAGACCCCGACCCCATGATGATACGAGCCATCGTGGTCGCTGAGCTTCCTTCGCAATCGCGCATTAACTGATTTGGCCCCGGACGCGGGCCCGGCGAACGTCGGCAGGCTCCGCCCCGCCAATATACAGGCTTTCGGAATCCTGCAATGGCGTTCTTTGCCGTCCGTATCTGGTCCGGTTATCATACTTCCCACACCTTGACCATAAGCCCCACCCGGTCCTCGGAAACGGCGTTTCGCCGCATCCGTGCCGCCGGTAAACGGCTCAAATCATGGCCATTCCCCCGTTCACATGGATAGTCTGGCCGGTCACATAGGCTGCTTCATTGGAGGCGAGATAGACTGCCGCCGCCGCGACGTCCTCGGGCGTGCCGAGTCGCGCCGCCGGAACCCTCGACAGGATGGTCTCGCGCTGCTTGTCGTTGAGCACATCCGTCATCGGCGACTTGATGAAGCCGGGCGCGATGCAGTTCGCGGTGACGCCGCGCTTGGCATATTCGGCCCCCAGCGTCTTGATCATGCCGATCAGTCCGGCCTTGGACGCGCTATAGTTGCCCTGCCCGGGATTGCCGGTGACGCCGACCACCGAGGTGACCGCGATGATGCGGCCAAACCGCTTGCGCATCATCAGCTTCGTCGCGGCGCGCGCGAGCCGGAAGGTCGCCGTCAGATTGACGTTGATGACGTCGTCCCAGTCCTCGTCGCGCAATTGCACGAACAGATTGTCCCGCGTGATGCCGGCATTGGCGACCAGAATATCGACCTGACCCATGGCCTGCTCCGCCGCGGGCACCAGCGCCTCGACTGCGGTCGTGTCGGACAGATTGCACGGCAGCACATGGACGCGCTCGCCGAGTTTCGTGGCCAGCGAATCGAGCGCCTCGCGCCGCGTACCGGAGATCGCAACGGTTGCCCCCTGCGTATGCAAGGCCAGCGCAATCGCGCCGCCAAGGCCGCCCGTTGCGCCCGTCACGAGCGCCGTCCTGCCAGTCAGATCGAACATCAACTTCTCCTTACGCCGAATGCGCAGCCGCCAGCGCATCCTTTGCGGCAGCAATATCGGCTGGCCCGCTAACTGCAACCCCAATTGCGCCGTCCGCGATGCGCTTGACGAGACCGCTCAGCACCTTGCCGGCGCCGATCTCGAAAAACCGCGTAACGCCGCGACCAGCCATATAGGAGACCGATTCGCGCCAGCGTACCGTCCCGGTGACCTGCTCGACCAGACGCCGGCGGATCTCATCGGGATCCGTGATCCCGCTCGCCAGCACGTTCGAGACCAGCGGCGCCGCCGGCTTCTTGATGGTCACGCCGGCAAGCGCCTGGGCCATCGCTTCCGCGGCAGGCTGCATCAGCCTGCAGTGGAACGGGGCTGACACCGGCAACAGCATCGCCCGCTTGGCGCCCTTGGTCTTGGCGATCTCGACAGCGCGGTCGACGGCAGCCTTGTCACCGGAGACCACGACCTGACCAGCGCCATTATCATTGGCGGCCTGGCAGACCTGTCCCTGCGCGGCCTCGCTCGCGACGGCGGCCGCAGTCTCGTAATCAAGCCCGAGCAGGGCCGCCATCGCGCCGGCCCCGACCGGCACCGCCTTCTGCATGGCCAGCCCGCGGGTCCGCAACAGCCGGGCCGTGTCGGAAATCGTCAGGCTGCCGGCGGCAGCGAGCGCGGAATATTCGCCGAGCGAATGCCCGGCGACGAAAGCGGCATCGCGCTCAACCGAAAACCCGGCTTCCGTCTCCAAAACCCTCAGCGTGGCGAGCGAAACGGCCATCAGCGCGGGCTGGGTGTTTTCCGTAAGCTGCAGGGTGTCCGCGGGGCCGTCCCAGATGGTCGCGGTCAGCTTCTCGCCGAGCGCCGCGTCGACCTCGTCGAACACCGCGCGCGCAGCAGGAAAGGCCTCCGCGAGCGCCTTGCCCATACCGACCATCTGAGATCCCTGTCCCGGAAAAGTGAATGCTGCCGTCATCGGCGCTCCTTGAACCCCTGAATTCCCTAGACTTTGAGGCCGTAAGACACCGCTGTTAAGGGGCTGTCAAGCCGGGAGAGCCTCCCGGGAGGGCCTGGGACCGGGTTTGGAAACGGCTTTTTCCGGTCTTTTCTCGCCTTGTTCTTGCCTTTGCGTGCTTGTCTTGGCGGCCAAAATCCGTATAAAGCGGCGCATCCGTGGGTCCCGGCCGGGAACTGAACGGACGGTCTCAGCAA
>Ga0070712_100003229_pt1 | contig 10048 bp, 8 predicted proteins | sample LARL81metaG_FD_71396 | JGI IMG/M metagenome (GOLD analysis project Ga0070712, IMG submission 71396) | Corn, switchgrass and miscanthus rhizosphere microbial communities from Kellogg Biological Station, Michigan, USA - LAR L8-1 metaG | ecosystem: Host-associated > Plants > Roots > Rhizosphere ...
CGCAACGCCTTACGCGTACGCAACGGGGTGCGCCTGGTTGCGGGAAGCCCTGCCAAAGTCGGTCTGACGCCAAACGATGTGGTTTGGGAAAGCGGGCGGGCCCGTCTGACTCGATACCACCTACCGGGTGTGGCCCAACGCTTTTCGCCGCCTTTGGTGATCGTGTACAGCCTCGTCAGCCGCAGCTACATCTTCGATTTATGTCCCGGGAACAGTTTTGTTGAAACGCTGCTCACGGAAGGCTTCGACGTGTACGTGCTCGACTTCGGGATCCCCGACGAGCGCGACGCGGACAATAAGCTCGAGGATTACGTTGACGGCTACATCCCTGCCGCGCTGCGGCGAGCGGCAACGTTGAGCGGCTCTAACGACGTCAATCTTGTCGGCTACTGCTTGGGTGGCATACTGGCGATCTTGTTCGCTGCTCGCGACCGACGTGGTCTCATCCACAGTCTCACCGCGCTCGCTGCGCCGGTAGATCTCAGCAAACAAGGCGCATTTAGCGAGATGTTTGAAAACGGCCGTATCGAGGTCGACGCGATCGTCGATGACAGCGGCAACATCCCGGCCAGCGTGATGAGTCAATCGTTCAAGCTGCTCAAGCCCACCGCCGACGTAAGCCGATACGCCAATCTGCTCGACCGCATGTGGAACGACGAATACGTCCATGCGTATCAGCTCATGACGTACTGGAATAGCGACCATGTTCCGTTTCCTGGTGCCGTGGCCCGACAAGGGGTCGAGATGCTGATCCGCCGCAACGGGCTGATGACTGGGCGAGTCGTTCTCGGCGGCGAAGCCGTCGACCTCGGGCGGATTGTGTGCCCGACCCTGGTAGTGGTGGCCGACAAGGACCACATCGTGCCGCCGCCTTCGGCGGTGCCCTTAATGGACCTCATCGGCGCCTCAAACAAGGAGTTGTTAGGGCTTCCCACCGGGCATGTCGGCCTGTTCGTCGGCAAATCCGCGGCCAAGACGACGATCCCGCGCTTGGTCGAGTACTTCCGGCGGCACACGTCTCCGTCAACCGACCACCAGAACGAACAATCCGCCAACCACCACGGGATGGAGCCATGAGTACCGATATCCGTGCACTCGAAGTGAGCCTGTTGGCGCCAGTGCAAGCGTTCCTCGAAGAGTTGACTGCGCCGGATTTGACCTTCGTCAAAGAGGATGTCAGCGATCCGCGGGTCGTTCAGGGTTGGATCGACGGTTCAGTCCGAGGTCAGAGATGGGTCGCCATGCAGCGCGGCGCGGTCATCGGCCTGGTTACCCTGCTCCGTCAGGTGCAGTGGTCAAGCCACGTCGCCGACATCCGGCTTGTCGTCAGTCCTCGAGCGCGTGGCCATGGTGTGGGAACTGCGCTAGCGCGGCACGCCGTGCGGGCTGCGCTAGGACAGGACTTGCGCAAGATCGTGGTTGAAATCGTCGCGGTCGATGAAGCGAGCGTCGCCATGTTCGAACGCCTCGGTTTTCAGCCCGAGGCTTTGCTCGTTGACCACATCCGAGATCGCGATGGCGAGCTGCGCGACCTCCTGATGCTCGCATTCCATGCCGCGGACGCTCGTTCGCTGGCAGAGACTCTGGGACTAGAGGAAGCGCTCGGTTGAGAAGTGCCGCACCACATCCCTGCGGCTCACTCCGACGGTACGAGGCGGCGGCGATTCCACTGACCGTGTTGGGCACACCTATACGTTGGAGTCACTGCTCGGTTATGACGCCCTGCTCACTGAGGTGATTGGCGATGATGATGCCGGCGTTACGGATATGGGCACGCATCGCCTCGGCGGCCGCTTGCTCACTACGGTTACGAAGACCTCGAAAGATCAACGCGTGGTCGTCGCGGGCGGCCAACTCCCAACCCTTGATGTGCCCGTACATACTGAACGGTACGTAGCGCAGAGTCAGCGACAACAGCCAGACGAGCTTGGGCGCGGCGGCCGCCCGGTTGATCAGTTGATGGACGGCGAAGTCGGCTTCCTCCACCGCCGCCGAATCGCCTGCCTCAACCGCGGCGACGAGTTTGTCCTGGATCTCGTCGAGTCGGTCCTGGTCGTCGCCGGTGAGGTTCACGGCGGCACGTGCGGCTAGTTCGCCCGACAGGTACGCCTGCACGTCGTACAGGTCCAGCACGTCTTGTCGGCTCATCGGTAGCACTCGAAAGCCACGGCCGGGTTCGAAGGACACCATTCCCTCACCCGCCAGCGCCATCAGCGCTTCGCGCACGGGGGTGGCGCTGACGCCGAGTTCCTCGGCGAGGTGTTCGGTCCGCAGCCGGGAATCGCCCGGCATCGTCCCGCTCATGATCAGCTCCCGGACCTTCTTGACGACCTGGGCATTGAGCCGTTGCCCCGGCTTGCCCAGTCGGGTATCCGAGGTGTCTTCGGCGGCAGCTCGATCACTTGAGGCCATCGATTCACCTCCTGGGTGTCGGCCGTGCGCACGAGTTTAGACGGCGAAGTGCTTTGATCCGGCCGCTGTGGGTGTCGATCAGCGCGCATACGCCGTGCCGAGGACCAGCCGCCCGGACCATCGCTTGGAAGCCGTCGAGGATCGTCGTCGGATAGGTGTTCGGATGCTCGAGTTCCCTTGCGGTTGAAACTATCTCATCGACGAATGTGGCCGCGGCCGAGGAGACGCCCTCGGTACGGTCCGGTCCAACTGCTGAGCATTCCGTCTGATTCCGAGTTCTTCGGTGGTGCCGCCTTCGCCGAAGTGCGCTCAGAGGTTGGCCCTGAGTCGTTTCGCGCATGGTTTCCAACCATTAGCCCTTTCGCTCATCCCAGCTTGATGACCGACCGAGCACCCTGTCCCGACTTCATTCGTTCGAACGCGACGCCGACTTCGTCGAGAGAGATCCGGTGGGTGATCAGTGCAGTCAAGTCGAGCTGCTCGGTCAGTACCTGTTCGGCTATGACCGGGATGTCGCGTTCGGGATCTGAGGCGCCGTAAATGGAGCTGTTGATCGTGCGTGAGAAGTGGAACAGCTCAAGGGGATTGAAGGTCACTTCCTGCTCCTTGCGTCCCACTCCCACGATCGTGCAGCTCCCGCCGCGGCGGACTGAGCTCCACGCCATCCGGATCGTGGCCGCAGCGCCGACGCATTCCAAGGCGTGGTCGGCTCCGCGTCCTTCGGTCAGGGAGCGAATCTGTTTATGCAACTTGGGGTCACTGAGAACGAAGTGCGTGGCGCCGGCAGCTCGGGCGAGTTCCTCCTTCTCCGGGGACACGTCCACAGCGATGATTGGGTTCGCCCCGACAAGTTTGGCGCCCATGACCGCCGACAGGCCGATACCTCCCAGCCCGATGACCAAGACGGATTCGCCGGCCCGAACACCTGCCGTGTTACGGACCGCGCCGACCCCGGTCAATACTGCGCAGCCCATCAATGCCCCGAATTCGAGCGGTACACCCTGGGGGAGGGGTACCACCGAGGTCTCGGGCAGTACGACTTCCTCAGCGAATGCCCCCACTCCCATGCAGTGGTTGAGCGGTGTGCCGTCCGCTAAAGAGCCGCGGCTAAGGGTGGTGACCCCTTCGACCACCTTGCACAACCATGGTTCGCCAGCCTGGCAGAACCAGCATTGCCGACAGGGCGCCGCCCAGTTGAGCACGACACGGTCACCTACCGCCACGGTGGTGACATCAGAGCCAACCTCAGCGATCATGCCGGAAGCTTCGTGGCCGAGGACCACCGGAAACTGCGCTGCGACGGTGCCGTTGACCATCGATAGATCGCTGTGGCACACGCCCGCTGCAACGATCCGGATCCGCACGTCACCCGACCCCACGGGGGCGAGTGCGACATCACAGACTTCCGGCGTCCCATCGAGTTCGTGGACGACAACTGCCTTGACCATTCGTTCCTCCTCTAACAGTGCGGATCCGACCGGTAGCGATATCCAGTAGCCCTTCGGCGATAACGAGAATCGGACGCACGGTTTCTATACAATCTCTGCGATCTCGTTTGATCGTTGATCGGCGTGCGAACCTTCGTATGGCATCGCTCCCACCAAATATTGGGTGCCCGTTCCTGCTCGAGCTCCCGTGGTCGACAAATATCCATTCAATGAATTCTATAGAAAAGCAACTTCACGTCAAGATCTCCCTCGGTTGCAAGCGCTTTGGTACGCACGGCTGTCCCGGTACCGCTCCTCGCTGGTTTTTTCTATAGAGAACTTGCTAGGATCGCGCGTACAAGTTTCGTGAACCCTGCATGAGGAGCAATGCGATGAGCAAGCGCAGCGACTGGTTTGTCGACGGCGGCTGGGCGACAGCCGCCGTCGACAGGGCCATGGTCGATGTCTTCAACCCGGCCACTGAAGAGCTGATCGGGACGATACCGGCCAATACAGCTGAGGACGTGAATCATGCGGTGGCATCGGCGAAATCCGCGTTCGCGAGCTGGTCGCAGACCACCTACGCGGAGCGCGCTGAGCACCTGCGGCGCTTGCGCGATGCCCTGCAGGCGCGCAGCGAGGCCATCGCAACCACCATCGCGTGCGATGTTGGGACGCCGATGCGGATCGCGAGCCGGATCCAAGCGGCACTTCCCATCACAGATATAGAAAACTACGTCGAGATTCTCGATAGCGGCATCGAGGAAACGCATATCGGCAACACCGTCGTGGTCCACGAACCCATCGGCGTCATCGCGGCCATCACCCCGTGGAACTACCCTCTGCATCAGATCACCGCGAAGCTGGCCCCCGCGCTGGCCGCGGGATGCACGGTGGTGCTCAAGCCCAGCGAGGTCGCTCCCCTCGTGGTGAAGCACCTGTTCGAGGCCATAGTCGAGGCGGCGCTCCCGCCCGGGGTGGTCAACCTGGTGCACGGCTACGGGCCTGAAGCCGGCGAGGCGCTGGTCACCCATCCCGACGTCGACGCCGTCTCTTTTACCGGTTCAGTCGCCGCCGGTGCCCGCGTCGCCGGGCTCGCAGCCGCCTCCATCAAGAAGGTAACGCTCGAACTCGGCGGCAAATCCGCCAATGTGGTTCTCGATGACGCCGATCTGAAGACGGCGGTAAAGGTGGGAGTGGCCAACGCGTTCCTCAACAGTGGTCAGACGTGCACCGCTTGGACTCGGCTGTTGGTGCCCGCCGATCGGCACAACGAGGCGGTAGAACTGGCGGTCGGCTTCGCCGAATCCATGACCGTCGGTGACCCACTCGATCCCGCCACCAAGCTGGGCCCGGTGGTCTCCGCCGCCCAGCGTGATCGCGTGCGCAGCTACATCGAAAAAGGCATCGCCGAGGGGGCGACGCTGGCTACCGGCGGTCTTGACGCGCCGGTCGGCCTCGACCGCGGGTTCTTCGTCGCACCAACGATTTTCGCCGACGTTGATCCTGGTTCGACCATCGCTCAAGAAGAGATTTTCGGACCGGTGCTCGCCATCATCCCCTACCAAGGAGACGCCGCCGCCCTCGAAATCGCCAATGGGACCAACTACGGGCTACACGGGTGCGTGTGGTCCGCCGACGCTGGACGAGCCGAAGCGTTCGCCCGTGCGATGCGCACTGGGCAAGTCGATGTCAACGGTGCCGCATACAACGCCAAGGCGCCGTTCGGCGGGTACAAGCGTTCCGGCGTCGGCCGCGAGATGGGCCGCGAAGGCCTTCTCGAGTACCAAGAAACCAAGTCGATCCAGCTGTAGATAACGAGACGGAAAGCAGTTTCGTCAGGCCGGAACGGCGGCCAACCGCCGACACCTCGCCAACTGTGTGCGGCGATCCGGACATGAACACCTGTTACAGATCAACTTCCACTGAATAGAAGGACATCATCGTGCGAATCGTGCTCATGGGCCCACCTGGATCTGGCAACGGCACCCAGGCGCAGCTGTTGTCGCAGATCCTTCGGGTCCCGCACATCTCCACGGGCGAGCTGTTCCGCCAGCACAATTCTGAGCAATCCGAGCTCAGACTGTTGGCGAAGACCTATCTCGACACCGGCGAGTTGGTCCCGTCCGCGGTCAGCAGCGAAATGGTGCGGGACCGGTTGACCGACGAGACGGCGCAGCCGGGTTTTCTCCTTGACGGCTTCCCGCGCACCCTCGAACAGGTCATCGCCCTAGACGAGATCCTCGACGAGCAGCACCACGAACTCACAGCCGTACTTGATTTTTAGATCGCCGAAGACGAAGTGGTCGCCAGGAGGCTCGCCCGCGGACGCGCCGATGACACCGAAGCCGGGATCCGGACACGCCTGCGGGTGTATCGCGGAGTCAACCTCTTCGCGACCACTATGCATCCATCCTGATCACCGTGACGGCGACGTGGGCGAGGTGCGTCAGCGAGCTGTCATTGCCCTCCGCGCGCGGCTTGCGGCCAGACAGCCCGAGCACACTGCCGTCAAGAAGACGTCGGGAGCGATCGAGGGCGGCCTGCGAATGGGCTGACTCCGGCGGGACCCGACGAACTTGTACCGATCGTGCTGGCCTAAAACCGTCACCACATGGCCGTCGATCCGCGGGCCTGCGCAACCAGCACCGCACGCTTCTCACCGCCTGGCGGCCCGCGCCGGCGCTCACCCGGTCGGGCGCTCAACGGATCGCGACTGCATTCGCCGGCGTTGACACGCCGCCAACGACACGGAGCGGGCTCGAGACGAGAAGGCACGTGTGACCTGGTCGAGAAGGGAACACCATGACGATTCACGATGTCGACTGCTTCATCGACGGCGGGGTGGTGACAGCGACCGACACATTCGACGTCATTGACCCTTCGACGGGAAAGACGCTGGCTGCGGTGTCACGCGGCGGCCCAGCACAAATCGATTACGCCGTCAAGGCCGCCCAGTCGGCCTCCAAAGCGTGGTCGCGGTTAGCTGCGCGGGATCGCGCAGATCACCTGCGGGCCGTGGGTGCGGCGATCGCCGCGCAGGTGGATGAGCTCGCGATGGTGGAAAGTCGGGACACCGGAAAGCCGCTCACGCAGGCACGGGTGAATGCGCAGGTGGCAGTGCGGTACTTCGAGTTCTACGCCAACGCCGTCGAGCAATTCTTCGGTGATTCATCCCCGGCGACCCGGTGACTCTCGTCGGCGACTGCCAGGTCGATCAATGTTGCGGGGATGTGGTGACAATGGATGGGATGAATGTGGTGAAGCCATCGAAATATTCGGTTGGGAAAGGAATCTGGGAGTGGAAGGCCGGAGGCGGCACGAGGATTGGAGAACGGTGATGGCGAACGCCGGGTCTGCGTCGTCGCGTCGTGTTCGAGCGGTGTGCTTGGCAGCGGGGCTAAGTCGTCGAAACGTTCGGCCTGTTCGTGGGACGACGGTGGGTTGGCCAGCACCGTCGTGTCGAACCCTTCTGTGCCGGCACCGATTCCGGGCGTGATGCGCCGGTGGGGAGTCTGGTGGGGCGTGGTGGGGTCTTTGGTCAAGGTGATTGGGTGGTGGAGGTTCGGATTGGTGACCATTGTTGCAAGGCGGATGGTCTCGGTGGGGGTGGCCGCTGTTGTCCGGGTCGGGATGGTCGCGTAGCGGGGCTTGTCCCGAATTGATCGCCAGGATAGGTGGTGGTGGGTGTCGGCGCAGTGATATCCGAGCTGTTCGGCTTGTGTCCGGATGGTTCGCGCGTCTGGCCACGAGTAGGTGGGCGGGATCTAGGGTGCTCAATGGCATTGTGCACGCCTAATTTCGGGGTCTGGTCAGTGGGGTTCTGTGCGCTGCGAGGCGACCCACTGTTGTGTGCTGTGCGGTTGCGCCGGATCGAGCGAATGCTGTTGAGACAGAAGAAAACGTCCCAGCGTCAGCCCGATGTGCAGTTCGAGTCGGTGGGCTCCGACCGAGAAGTCCAGTCCGGTGATCGTTTGGGTTTTGGCGAGCCGGTAGTACAGCGTTTGGCGGTGGATGCCCAGGTGTGCCGAGGTGGCGGCGACGTCGCCGGCGTGGTCGAGATAGGCCTGGGCTGTCTCCATCAGATCGGCGTTTCGATGGTCGAGTAAGGCACGCACGGAGGCGGTGAGCACGGCGTCTTGGAGTGACCCGGTGCACCGGCTGGCCGCGATGCGGTAGGCGCCGAGGTGATCCCAGGAGGCGATCGGGCGGAACCTGGAGTCGTGCTGCGCCACGCGCAGGCTCCACTGGGCTTGTTGCCAGCTGCGCGCCACCCCGCGCAAATCGCGGCATCGGCCTCCGATTCCGACCAACGAATCCGCCGCGGCTACCCGTTGGGCGGTGCTGTGCGCCAGGTCGGTGTGCCGGTCGCTGGCCGGCATGATCACTGCCGTGAGGCTGCCCATTGGTACCGAGAGGGCGTCGAGGGCGGTGGCGGGCAGTAGCCCGTCGACGGCCAGAACCCGGAACGGGCCGGTGGTCGGAAACTCGCCGGTTTCCGCGATGCGCCGCCACGAGTGGTCTGCTGCTGGCCGGTCGCCCTCGATGAGATCGACCAACGAATCCGTGACCTCGGTGGCCGACGCGGTCGTGCTCGCCAGTTGCGAGCCTGCCTGACCCGCGAACAGTGTCGCCTCATCGAGGGCGGGGTCGCCGATGATCACGCCAACGTCGGGGAGCAGGAACAGATAACCGTAGGTGTGTCCCTCGTGCCGTATGGGCAGGCAGATCCGCTCACCGGCGCCGTTGCGCCGTGTCAGGGAGGTGCCCGCGGCGCGAGCGGGGACCGCGCGGTGCCATTTGTCAGTGTCGGGTGCGCCGTGGGGACAGCGTCCGGCCAGGATGGAACTGACGTCCTCGTCGACGTCGTCTGACTGTTGGCTGTATGCGATCAACGCGATTCGGTATCGCCGGGTGCGGCGCTCGGTGCTGGTGCCGATCAACACCACCGAAGCCCTCAGGCGTGTGGCAAGCCGCCTCACCATCTCTTCGAGGGTCGCTGGTGGTCCTGTTGCTTCGGTGGGAGGGACTCGGGACAGAACGTGGCCGGATCTCGCTCGCGGCATCGGGTTGGTTAGCAAGTCGCTAGCCTCACAATTCCGCTTGGACCTGGACACCGGTTGGCTGCTCGAGAACCGGAAAACGGCGTCTGGGATTGCGTTCCCGAAGGGGCCCGCGGTGCCTTTGTTGACGCCTTCGGTGGGCGAGCACCGGGGCGGTGGGTCCCGACGAAGGTGCACAGGGCGGTGTGGAAGCGATGCTCATCGACTAACCCTCCGGTCGGCTGGGGTCGTCATTTTGCGGCACCCACCCACTGTACACGGTGACATGTGAAATTGTACAGAGAGTGGCGTGGAATATCGGGCGGCGGGTAGGCGATGGACTCACGGTCGCCGCGGCGCGCCCCGCCGGCGTGTGGCCAACCACCCCCGGGTGTCGCACCAGGCCGATCGCCAACCTTCTGGGCACGACACGATCGACACCAGCGTCTCGCCTCGGGCCGGTGAGTCCCGTGCGCCGCCGATGTCAATCCCGTGCGGCGATGTTCGCGGGTGCGGCCCCGCACGAGTGCCTCCGCCGGGTAGCCAACGGGTGTACGGTCCGAAATGCAATTTGTCGACGCCGGTGTGACAGGTGATTAAGCTCTATAGACAAATGGATGAAGCGCTTTTATTTCCGCACAAATAAGTTCGACAAATAGCAAGTAAATTCGTCACGGCTATTTTCCCAATTTTCATCGACATTCGGCCCGGCGTCCTCGTACACTCCTGACGCAGTACGCATGGAACAGGCCCTATGCATCGGCCCGGTCGACCATCCTGAGATCGGACTGAAAGTGGTCGGCGCCCCAATACGGACTCAGTGAGGAACGTGATCATGCGAAAGTCCGCGCAGCAGGACAGCGGTTTCGATATCGAATTGGCACACCAGAACAGACCTGAATTTGTTGCCCAGCGGCGAAAGTATGTCGGGGCACTCCATATCTCAACAATCAGCACCACGCGATTTCCCCGTCAATGAAGGAGTTTGGTCGTATGTCCCTCACCGCTGCCGCCGACGTTGGCGATTTCGAATCGAGCGATGCCAAGTTACAGCGCAGGATCACCCTTATTGGGCTGATCGGACTTGCCGTCAGCATCCAGGTCGGATCGGGGTGGCTGCTGGCCACGCTGGCAGCAGTGAGCCGATCGGGCCCGGCAGCCATCATC
>Ga0070712_100003230_pt1 | contig 10046 bp, 9 predicted proteins | sample LARL81metaG_FD_71396 | JGI IMG/M metagenome (GOLD analysis project Ga0070712, IMG submission 71396) | Corn, switchgrass and miscanthus rhizosphere microbial communities from Kellogg Biological Station, Michigan, USA - LAR L8-1 metaG | ecosystem: Host-associated > Plants > Roots > Rhizosphere ...
GCCCGCGTCGCGCATGTTGCGCAGGTTGCGGAGCAGAGCCAACGCCCCGAGCTTTTCCTCACGGAGCAGCCGCTCCCAGGCCTCGCGCTTGCCGGCGCCAGAACTCAACGCGACCTCCCACGTATCAGGAGTTGTGAGTTCTCCAGCGATGAGGCGCTTCCACACTTCGGCTTGCACCTTGTCACGCGGCTTCGCGTGCGCCAGGAACAGGACGTCGCGCAGCTTGATGGGTCCGCCGCGATCGTACTTCGCGAGCGCATACTCATCAAACTTGGGGAACGCCGCAGCCAGTCCCTTTTTCACCTGCGCGGAGAGAGGCACGCGGCCGTCCTTCCAGTAGATGGCGACGAACTCGGCGAGTTCGTCGGCACGCTGGATGACGCGAGTCAGCGTTTCAGCCACGAGTGCGCGATGCGTGGCGTGACGCGCCATCTCACGTACGAGCAGAAGCGGTGCGTGACGCAGCTTCATCTTCTCCCGCGCCTCGACGGCGAGTGCGGCCACCTTTTCAGCTGCAACCTTCGGAACGAGTTCCGCGATGCGGCCTGCGATCTCGACTCCGTCTTCGTAGAACTGGCTCTCCCAGAGCAGACAAGCCAGCACCGAGCGCCGCAACTGCAGTTCCGTGGAGATGTTGCGCGCAGGCGCCCCTTCGTGCGTGCGCGTTCCAAAGTTCAGGTTGAGTAGGTTGAGTCGAGCCATTTGTGGCCTCCTTTCGTTTAGCTTTCAGCTATTAGCTGTAAGCTTTCAGTTCGGAGCTTCCAGCTGCTAGCTCCTGGCTAAATTCTGTCGATTGGCAATTCCTTTTCGGCACAGCAGACTTAGAACTTCCTGTTTCTGCTGACGCGGATTGCTTCCGGCTTGCTATGATCCACTCTCTACTTGTTATTTTGAGGTCACAAATTGTGATCTCAAAACTGGTGAACCATCGTGAATAAAACTGCCATCATTCTGGCCAAGCGAGTCAGCACTAAAATCCTCGTTCTGCGTAATCAAAAGGTCATTCTGGACTCTGATCTGGCTGAGCTTTACGGCGTTCCTGTCAGGCAACTCAACCAACAGATCAAGCGCAACTCTGACCGATTTCCATCGGACTTCCTGTTTGCAGTCACTGCTGCTGAGTATGAAGACTTGAGATCACAAAATGTGATCTCAAGTTCAGGTCACGGTGGCCGTCGCTATTTGCCGCATGCCTTCACCGAACACGGCGCAATTATGGCTGCAACGGTGCTCAACTCGAAGCGCGCCATCGAAATGAGCATTTTCGTGGTGCGCGCGTTCGTGCAGATGCGACAGGCCACCGTATTCAATCAGAACGTCGTCTCGAAGCTCGCCGAACTCGAAGCGCGCCTCGATGGACATGACGGCGAACTTCAAGGTTTGGTCGAAGCCATTCGTGAACTTGTCGAGCCCCTGCCGGCCAACAACCGCCGCATCGGTTTCGAGACGCCATCCGGCACGGACCCGAAGCCGTGATCTCCTACACGGATGACTCGCCGGGGAATCAGTCGACTACGGCACGTGACGGACGTCTTGGCTGGACGACGGAGCCGAAAGCCCCGGCAGGATTCCATGCCTGCGTATTCCGTTCCGAAGTAGCCGTAATCTTCGCCACCGGCGAAACTTGCGCCGAACCCGCATCCTTTTCGAAGGAACCGTTGCCTTTCACCACCGGCGACAGTCTTGGTACTGTTTATGCCAGCACCGATCGGTGTTCATCTTCAGTAGCGCTCTGTTTTGCGACTCCATGGATCAGACGTAGGGTTGCGGGATCTTCCGCAACGCCGAGTAGCAGTCCCTGAAACTCTGCCATCGTCTCGCACGGGCCGCAGGCTCTGACAAATTCTCGCGCCTCGGCCTCAGAAGAATCCGGGAAGAATCGCAGATACAAATCCACTTTCTGCACATCCGACGCCTTGCCCAGACACAGCTTGTAATCAATTCGTCCCGGGCGCAGCAACGCCGGATCCAGAGCTTCCATGTGATTGGTCGTCATCATGAACAGGACTCCCGTCGGCGCGAAGAAGCCATCGAGCACATTCAACAGTCCGGAGAGGGTAACTCCGTTTTGGACGCTTTCCTTTTCTCGCTTGCCATCCTGCTTATCGCTGCTACTCGCGAGTTCACGTTTTTGTCCGCCCTTCATGCAGTCGATATCTTCGAACAGCAAGATAGACTCCTTCGGTACCTGACTCACCGCCGCCATCAGACTTCGGTCGTTGAACTCGGTCAGATTCACGCAATAGACCGACAGCCCAAAGTGCGCTGCGACTGCCGAGACCAGCGATGTCTTCCCGGTACCCGGAGGCCCGTACAGCAGGTAACCGCGATGGTAGGGAACACCCAGCCGCGTGTACCGCTGCTTCGATCTGCGAAACCTGCCGATATCGTCGACCAAACACTCTTTGTCTCCCGGCTGCAACACAACCGAATCCAGCAGGCGCGCAGTGTAGTTTTCGGAATAGTCCCAGCCGTCGTTGTATGTGTACAACCACGACTGCACTCCCCTGCGTTTGTTGTGACTTCGAACCACGTCATCGACAAATTGCCTGAGAAACGCCTGTTTTCTGCCCACCGTCCTGAAGGTCAAAGACTCCATTCGCCTTGCAGTACGTTCTTTTGTGTTCTCGGTTCGTGTAAACGACACTTGAAACGGTCGGCCAGCGTACCAGAACCAATGCAGGCCCGGAGCCGGAATCAATGCGACTCGCTCCGATTGAAGAGTCGTATCCAGATCGATCCTCCGCACGCGCTTTAAGAACTTCTGGTCGAGGAACCACTCTTTCACCCAGACGAAAGCTGCGTCGTCATCTTTCACAGTGATCATCATCGTGGTCTGGCCGACGATCCAGTACCACAACTTTTCTGGAATCGATCGCAGATATGCACCCACGGCGCCGATCACCATGAGCAGCAATCCGCCGGAGGCGAACTGGTTTTGGCCGCTCAGTACGTGTTTGAGAAATTCGATCATCTCGTTCTTCAATTACTCCGAAGGCACGATTTCAAGTTCGTCCTCCTCGGGTTCAGGTTCTGCATCGTTGGTGAATCCAACCTGGCGATTCACATCTTTGGTACGAATGATCCAGGCGATATCTTCCATGTCTTTCCTGGTCGGGATTCGCTTGTCCTCGTAGTCGGTGCATTGACTGACTTTGAACGGAACCAGTCGCGCCGGCCGCAGGAAAGCGCAGAGGATGACCTCGTCGCTTTCTGCGAATCCGCGCTGTATGTGCGCCCAGTAGCATGAGTTGCACAGTGACTCGCTTGTCTGCGGCTTTCCGTTTCGAATGACGATGCTCATACACTTCTTTCTAACCGGCGCTCTAGCCGGAGTTGACCGCATGAAAACAATCAGCCGGGGAATCAGCGACAAAGGTGTTTAGGTGCTCTACCGCTGAGCTACACGGGCCCATATTCCCGTGGCAGGAATCGAACCTGCGACCACCCGCTTAGGAGGCGAAGTAACCCTCGTCTTCACCACCGGCCGAACTTGGCTGTGCAAAGGCCGTAGCCCTCAGGGCTAAAGCCCGCCGCTCAAGAATCTTTTACGGCACGAGTGAAAACTCGTACCCTTCCCGTTTGTTACGAACCCTCGCCGGGGAATTTGCGAGAAGAGGATCGACTCGAGGCCGTTTAACTGCGGCAATCCTGTGTTTCGGGACGACGCCCCCAGATCCTTGCGGATCCCGCATTCCCGCAGCACAGCACCTCGGCAGAGCTCGCCAGCCCTGCTCCGTCGGGGCATTGGTGCGAAGTAACTCTTCTCTTTCACCACCGGCGAAACTTCATTTACCTTCCCATCCGACCGCATCCATCGCGGGAGTCAGAAAACCGCCGCGCAGTTCGTGCAGCATCTGACTCAACGGCAACATGGCTTGCTTGCCCATTAACTGTCGCGTCATAAAGCGATGCGCCAACACCACGTTCACAGCCGCGCTCAGATTCAGGCAAAAGTGCGACGGGATGTGAACGAATCGATGACACAAACGCCGGATGACCTGCGGCACGCCACCGTCTTCGGGTCCGAACACGTAGACCCCGTTCTCGGGATGCTCGAACGTGGTCAGCGGTTCGCTTTGCTCGAAGACTTCGACACACACTGGCGTGAAATCTTCGAATAGATAAAACGGCCGCTGGTTATTGCTGAATACCACGCTCTTATATCCCTTCATGCGCTCTTCCCGTGGTAAACGCCGATACTTGGAGGCGTCGACTCGCAGCCCGGTCCACACAAGCGACTCGATGCCAAAACACGAGCAGGCTCGAATCGTCCCGCCAACGTTGTGCGGAAACTTCGGATTGATCAACACCACACCGGGTGCGCGCATATGGGTATCCCTCTTTCAATCTCTCCTGCGCGCAGCGCGGGCATTCTCAGCAGCCGCTGGGGCCCGCGCTGCAGCTACGTCGCAGCCAGGGAACATTGGTCACGGTTGGGGGCTCGAACCCCGGCCTGTGTTACAAGGCACGCCGCGAAGTTGCCGTGAACTTCACCACTGACTGAATCTTGTCGTTACCGCGATCTCGATCTTCATTGGTCCCCCTGGGGCTAAAGCCCCGACCAGCTTTAGCCCCTTGCATCGGCATGCCGATTGCCGTGGCCTCTATTCATCTTGGCCTGTACGCAAGACCCACTTCTGGCAAAACCGGCCAGAAGTGGGGCACCCTAGAACCGCTTACAACTACTGGTCAGGGAACGTTCGGCTACGGAGTGAGCTTGCGCTCTGAGGAATCGAACCTCACAACAAGACCTCCGAGGAGGTCAGGCTGTTCTACCGAGAGAAGTATCCGTTGCCTTTCACCACTGACCGATCTTATGCAGCCTCGCTCTGCTGGGCGGGCGGACCAATGGGTCCGCCCCTACACGAGCTCTTGCAGACGAATGCATCTTGCTGGGGGAATGAACGGACGCGGTCTTGGTCGATCCAGAGTCGAGGAACCGCGGCCTTCGCCACCCAGCGGGTCTAAATTTTTATTAGCTTTGCGTTAAGGGCGCCGTGGAATTAATTAGCGCAATCGGATGACGCCCTAAAGCTGACCAGCCAGTAACATGGCCTTGTCAGCCCGCTAAGCGATTTGTGCGTGTTTATCGACAAAATTTAGGCGTCCTTTCTTTTGGGGATGTTTGAAGATGCCATAACTTTGAGTTTTTCGCAAGAGGAAATTCGCGATTTTGAATTTATTTTCGATTGGAGATGAAATCTGTTCGCTCATTTTTTAAGTAACTCAAAGGCTGGATAGTTGGAAGCGATCGCGACGAAATCCTGCGCAGGAGATCCGGCGGTGACGGTGAAGTACTGTTGTACTTCACGTCGGAAGCTGTCTAGATATGACTTCAGGATCGGAGGCTTCTCAGCCTCGGCAATCGGGCGAAGCTGGAATTTCCTCAGGTCGCTTCCGCGCTTCAGTGTGATTTCACCGGCGGCTTCGGCATTGCGCACCCATTGTGTGCGACCGCGCGGCGCAACCAGGTAATGCTTGCCATCGATCTCAAGCAGGTCGACAGGTGTGCTGTAAATCTTGCCCGATTTTCGTCCGCGAACTTGAAGCAATCTCATGTGCGCCGGTCCGAACCCGATTGAAACGAGTGATCCCATGACCCGGTTGAGGAACTTCTCGACTGCAGTTGGTTCACGGAATGCAGGCAGAACTGGAGTCGTCGACATGCACATATGGATCACAGGAACGGAGAGAGGATGCAGAGTTTTTGTACGCCACTGTTATGGGCGCTTCACGAAGCGGATTGATGCGGATTCGAAAGCATCTCACGGCAGCGGTCGCGTTTCCTGCACTTCACGAAGGCTTAAATGAACGACAGTTCATGCACGGCAGAAGTCTAGACTAATGCATTCGGAGGGCGTCACCGCCAAGGCTGCCAGCAATTTTTTGTGAACGTGCATAATCAGGAGCATGTCTCATAACAAAGGTGAAATCACGCACGTTAGCGATACGGCGCTTATGGTGGCGGCGTGTCGCGCGCATGAAACCGCTTTGCCCGACGCTTTTGTGAGCGATCCGTTTGCGGCGCGGCTGGCGGGAGATCGCGGGAAGGCGATTCTCGATGGAATGCCATATGCAAATGTTCTGCGCATGGGGCTGGCGATTCGAACGCGTTTCGTGGATGAGTTGCTGCTGGAAGCGCTGGCGAAGCATCCGATCACAAGCGTTCTGAGCGTGGGGTGCGGTCTGGATACGCGGCCGTGGCGGTTGGATCTTCCTGGCAAATTGAAGTGGGTCGAAATCGACTTCGCCGACATGCTCGATTACAAGGAGCAGATGATGGCTGGCGAGACGCCTCGCTGTCGCCGCGAACGGTTGATCGCTGACGTGAATGATCCGGCACAGCGGCGTGTCCTGTGTGACGCCGCGGGTACAGAGAACGCGCTGATGATCACCGAAGGGCTGCTAATGTATTTGCCGGCTGCGACTGTCGATGCTCTCGCTGCGGAATGCTGGCAACAGAGCGGGATCGCGCACTGGATCAGCGACATCAACACGACTGCCTTTGCCGCGGCGTTGGGAGGTGCGGACGCCATGAATTCACTAAAGCATGTGCGAGCGCCGGACGCGATGAGGGGCGAGCAGATTCTGGAAGTCTTAGAACGGCATGGTTGGACGAGCGCGTCGCCGCGAAGTTACATCAGGGATGTGGGATTTATCAGGGAGCGCATCCTTCGTAGTACGGGTGGAGTGGAACCGCCTCGGCCGAATTTTCCACCGGGGGATCCGACGGGTGTGCATCGATTTGGGAGGAGTGATGGCCGTGTGTTAGTGGATCGATGAGCGGGAAGCCATAGCCCTAAGGCTGTGTTCGGCCCCCGACCTTTCGCCGGTGTAGTTGCAACTCGGATGAGCGGGGAGAACGCTTTCGACGACCGTGGTGACGCCGAGCCTGCGGGGATCCGTCACTTCGCTCAGGATGACAGAGAATTTTGGGCCGCGGTTAGTCTTCGCTGTGGCCAGCGTAATAACCTGAGCGGGCCTGGATTTTGTAGTTCTGCTTGCTCTTGATTTCGAGCTTCCGGTAGCTGCCATCGAGTTTTGTGTTCGTGGGCACGTAGCCGACGTTGTACTGGCTGCGGAGTTCGGTGGCGATCTGGTCGAATGCTTCTTTGAGCTTGTCGAACTTGTTACCGACGTTGATGACGCGGCCTCCGGTCTGTTCCGTCAGCTTACGCATATCTCCTTCGCCCGAGTATCCGAAGCCGCCATAGAATCCGCGATCGGCGCAGAGCAGGACGTAGACGATGGAGTCGGCTTTTTGGGCGGCTTCGATCGCGTCCTGAATTTTCAGGCGACTGCCTTCATCCTGGCCGTCGGTCAGGAGGATCATGGCTTTGCGGCCGACTTCCTTGGACAGCATGTCGTGAGCCGAAAGATACACCGCGTCGTAGAGCAGGGTGCCTGGCGCGTTATGGGTAGGTACGGGACCGCCTCCCATGCCGGGGACGCCGCCGGTCGTGTAGTCGACGTTGACCTTCGCCTTGTTAAGGGCGGCCTGGAGTCGCTTGGTGTCGCGGGTGAAATCCTGGAGCAGGTCCACGGTGATATCGAAGCTGATGACGAAGGCCTCGTCTTTGTCGGTGAGAATCTGCCGGAGGAAGGCGCCGCCGACTTCCTTCTCCATGTCGATGACATTGCGCTGGCTGCCGCTGGCGTCGATCATCATCCCGATGGTCAGGGGCAGATTGGTCTCCGCTGTGAAGTATTTGATGGTTTGAGGCTTGCCATCTTCGGCGATCGCAAAATCCTCTTTCGTCAGGTTGGGAATCAGACCTCCTTTTTTGTCCTTGACGTTAAAAAACAACTGGACGACGTTGACGTTGACCTTAAGGGTCTCGGAAGGGTTCTGGTCGGCAGGCTGCTGGGACTCTGTCTGTTGGGCAGAGGAAAGCGACGTCAGAGCGGCCAAAACCAGGCAGGGCAGCAATTTACGAAAATTTACGCGATTGGGCATCCGGGGATTCTCGGGACGTTCTTGATAGTCTAATCTTGTACCTTAGATGCACCAAACAGTATCGAATTGGCATCCCAAGGGATGTACAAGTGTAAATTTTTTAGGTGGCGGCGATGATGGCGGATGGGATCCATAGAGTTAGCGGGTGGAGAACTGGGTTTCTGTCGTCCCTTCGGGGCTTTAAGACGTCAAATTCATCTCTCTACGGCTTGCATCGCTTCGGCAAGCTCCGGGCAGAGTGTGGGCTGCATTCTTTCGCTGCTCCGCGACTAGCAGCATTCGTAGCTTGGGCTGCTGCAATCATTTGTCTCGTGGCTGTGCCCCAAAATCTGTGGGGTCAGACACAGAGTACGACTGCAAACCAAGGTCAGGCAGCTGGTAACAGTCAATCGCCGCAGGACATTCCGGATACGCCTTCCGCGGTGCAGCCACCTACGCCGAAGTCGGAACCGGTGGCTAAACCCAGCCAGATTTCCCCTGACAATTCTTCCCCAGGAACTTCGACCAGCCAGACTCAGCCGGGGGATGAGAAGCCGGCACCGCCACCGATGCCGCCAGTCGAGACTATTCCGCCTGGGAGCACGCCGGAGGCAACCTCCCAAGGCTTGCCGAGGAACCAGCTCAATCCTAAGGAAGACCTTGGGTTCACGCTGAGGGTCACATCGAATTTCGTGCAAATTCCGGTGATGGTGAAAAACAAGCAAGGAGTGCGGGTCGATGGCTTGCTGCCGCAGGATTTCACTGTCCTGGAAAACGGGAAGCCGGTAAAGCTGGATTTTTTCACCAGTGATCCTTTCCAGCTTTCGGTGGCCGTGTTGATTGATCTGGGAATGGCGGATGTATCGGTGCAGAAGGTGCATCAGACGTACTCGGCGTTGGTGGGGGCGTTTAGTCCTTACGATGAAGTTTCTCTGTACACGTACAGCAGCACAGTGAGTCAGGTTACAGATTTCACCGGCAGGGCCGAGAAACTATCGGCAGTGCTGGAATCGATGAAGCTGGTGCGAGGACATAACAATGGCCCTCCGGTGTTGGGTGGGCCGCTCGGTCCGCAACCACCCATGGTGAACGGGGTTCCTGTGGGCACGGCGGGACCGCCGCCGGTGTACACACCCCCGAGGGAAGCGCATGTCTTGAACGACGCCATTCTGCGAGCGGCGCTGGACTTAAGCAAGCGAAACCGCGCGCGCCGCAAAGTGATCTTCGTTATCAGCGACGGCCGCGAGCGGGGCAGCAGCGCCAGTTATACCGAGGTGCTACACGTACTTGAAACGCAGGGAATTCAGGTGAAGGCGGTAGTCCTCGATATGGGCGCACTTCCTGTTTACAAGCAAGCGGAAAAACTGCCTCATATATTCCATCAGGGCTACGCCAATATCCTGCCGAAGTACAGCAATGCGACCGGTGGGGGCGATGTGTTCACGGAGCTTTCCCGAAACTCGATCGAAACGGCGTACTCGCAGATCACCTCAGAGGCGCGCAATCAGTACACGCTCGGATATACGCCTAAAGCGGTTGCGGGAAGCTCTGCTTATCGCAGCATTGAGGTGCTCGTGCACCGCAAGGGTCTGGATGTGTATTCCAAGGCGGGATACTATCCGACTCCGCCGCCTCGCTAGCCTCGGTTCTGGGCAACTGGGATGCCGCTTTTGTGCGCCTTGTCATACCGGGGTCACCTGAGTAACCTGCGGTCCCTACCTCCCGTGTGATATAAAATCCCCGAGCCTATAAAAGGACAGAAGTGAAGGCGGCAACCCCGCAGGGGTGTCCGCATTTCGAGGAAAGCCTTTGAGTTTCATCAACTTCGCAGCCCGGGAAATCAATTGCAAGATCGTCTACTATGGCGCCGGGCTCGGCGGCAAAACAACGAATCTGCAAGTGATTTATCAGAAGACGGCGGACCAGCAGAAGGGCAAGATGATCTCGCTGGCGACGGAAACGGAACGTACGCTGTTCTTCGATTTTCTGCCATTGGATCTGGGTTCGGTTCGCGGCTTCAAGACGCGCATTCACCTCTATACCGTTCCGGGACAGGTTTTCTACGATGCCAGCCGCAAGCTGATTCTTCGCGGGGTCGATGGAATTG
>Ga0070712_100003233_pt1 | contig 10041 bp, 4 predicted proteins | sample LARL81metaG_FD_71396 | JGI IMG/M metagenome (GOLD analysis project Ga0070712, IMG submission 71396) | Corn, switchgrass and miscanthus rhizosphere microbial communities from Kellogg Biological Station, Michigan, USA - LAR L8-1 metaG | ecosystem: Host-associated > Plants > Roots > Rhizosphere ...
ATCGATTCGATTGATCGCTGGACGATCTGGCGGCTCGGTGTCCGCAACCGGCTGGAGACCCGACGCGATGACAGCAATGTTACCTGGTTCGAACTCGACACCTATTTCGACGTCAATTTCGAGAATCCTTATGATCGCACTCCCTATTCGAATCTTTTCAACAACATTCGCTTTACTCCGCTACCATGGGCCTCGCTCGCCATTGATTCCCAAGTGCCCGCGTTTGATAAAGGATTTACTGAAGTCGATACGACCGTATCGTTCCAGCCGATTGCGAACCTGCAGCTCAACCTGGGGCACCGCTACCTCAATAACAATCCATTTTTCGTTAACAGCAGCCTCTTTACTTTCGGCGGATATTACCGGATTAACGACAACTGGGGAGTAGCAGTGTCGGAGCAATACGAGGCGCAGACCGGGTTGCTTGAACAACAGCGTTATGCGGTCTATCGCGATCTCTCCAGTTGGGTCGCTTCTTTGGGCGCGGTCGTTCGTAACAATAACGGGGTCAACGAATATGGCGTGCTCCTCACCTTTACCTTGAAAGCGTTCCCGAAACTCGGGTTCGACCTCAATTTCGATCCGGGCGGCGCTGGACAATAATTGATCGCGCAAAGGTCGAATTCGGTTAGCATTTTCGCCACTTCGCTAGGATAACCGCATATGGATCTATCGATTATCGGCTCGGGCTACGTCGGTCTCGTCACCGGCGCCTGCTTTGCCGATGTCGGCCACAACGTTGTCTGCGTCGATAATGATGCGCGTAAGGTCGAAACGCTGCGTACGGGCCGTGTCCCAATCTACGAGCCGGGACTGGAAGAATTAATTCATCGCAATGTCGCCGCGCACCGACTCCGCTTTACCGAAAGCATCAAGGAAGGGGTCGATAACTCGCAGATTGTTTTCATCGCGGTGCCCACTCCGCCGCATTCCGACGGGAGCGTAGACTTGAGCTTTATCGAAAAAGTCGCGCGCGAAATTGCTGGTGTCCTGACCGATTACCGCGTCATCGTCGATAAGAGCACCGTGCCGGTAAAGACCGGGGAGAAAGTGGCCGAATCGATTAAGCGTTACAATCGTCACGGCGCGAAGTTCGACGTCGTCAGCAATCCGGAATTTCTGCGCGAAGGCTGCGCCGTTCACGATTTGATGCATCCCGACCGGATCGTCATCGGTGCACAAAGCGAGCAAGCGGCCGATTTGATGAAAAAAGTCTACGAGCCGTTCGTGGCGCCGATTCTTGTCACCGATATCAACAGCGCGGAGTTAATAAAGCATGCGGCCAACTCATTTCTGGCCCTGAAAATCTCCTACATCAACGCGGTCTCCGCCATTTGCGAAGCCAGCGGCGCGGATGTCGAGAAAGTGGCTGATGGTATCGGGATGGACCGGCGAATCGGCCGGAATTTTCTCAACGCCGGCATCGGTTATGGCGGGTCCTGTTTCCCGAAGGACATCTCAGCATTCATCACGATCAGCGAACAACTCGGTGTTCCATTTTCGCTTTTGAAAGAAGTGCAGCAAATCAACACCGCTCAAAAGGAGCGATTTCTGAAGTCAATTCGTGACACTCTCTGGGTTTTGCGCGAGAAAAAGATCGCAGTCTGGGGACTAACGTTCAAACCGGATACCGACGATATCCGTTCCTCGGTCGCGATTGATCTGGTGGCCGAGATGTTGCGCGAGGGCGCGCAGGTTTCGGTTTACGATCCCAAGGGGATGGAGCGGGCCCGCGAGGTCGCCGAAATCAAGGCGGCCCGCTTTTGCAATACTGCCATCGAAGCAGTCGAACGGGCCGAGGCCCTCGTCATTGCAACGGAATGGGAGGAATTTGCCAACGTTGATCTCGCCGTGGTGAAACAAAAAATGACCACGCCGATTGTTTTCGACGGCCGCAATTTGTTTGATCCACCTACAATGGCGAAGGTGGGATTTCGCTACCATTCCATCGGACGTAATCCGGTTACGCCGAGTTAACAAGGTCGGTTTTCTAAAGATTTGGGATACCCAAAAGCGGTGTCGCGCTGCGCTGCCACCGTAGTCCAAGATACCCAATCTCCGTCAGTTGCATGCGTCGCGAGCAATGGAATCATAGCCATCTATGCACGACGCCCGCTTCGATAAGCTTGCAGAAATCCTGACCGGTTATTCCACCGAATTAAAACGCAACGAGAAGGTATTGATCGAGGCGTTTGACGCGCCGGACGAAATGGCGATTGCTCTGGTGCGGGCGGCCCGAAAGCGAGGTGCGATCCCGTTCGTCCAATCGCAACGAGCGCGAATTAGCCGCGAGCTTGCGCTTCATGCAACCGAGCCTCAGTTGAACCTGCTGGCACGCCATGAACTCGCCCGAATGAAACAAATGGATGCCTACATCGCAGTGCGCGGCAGCCATAACATCACCGAACAGGCCGATGTCCCGACGGACAAACTGAAACTAGTGGCGAAAAAGATGCGGCCCGTCCAAAACCAGCGGGTCGAGAAAACAAAATGGGTGGTGCTGCGGTGGCCGACGCCGGCCATGGCCCAGCTGGCGAGCATGAGCACAGAGGCGTTTGAAGATTTTTTCTTCGAGGTTTGCACGCTCGATTACCGCAAGCTTCGGCCGGGCATGAACGCACTCAAAAAATTAATGGAGCGAACCGATAACGTAAAGATCGTTGGCCCAGGCACGGATTTGCGGTTTAGCATCAAAAAGATTCCGGCTGTGATCTGTGGCGGAGATCGGAATATTCCCGACGGCGAAGTCTTTACCGCTCCGGTCCGTGATTCGGTTAATGGTGTCGTTAGCTTCAACGCGCCGACGATTTATCAGGGCACAAGCTTCGATAACATCCGCCTCGAATTCGAGAAGGGGAAAGTTGTGAAAGCGACAAGCAACCAAACTAAGAAGTTAAACGATATTCTGGACGCTGATGTTGGTGCTCGCTACATCGGTGAATTTTCCCTTGGTTTTAATCCCCACATTTTACATCCGATGCGCGACATTTTGTTCGATGAAAAGATTGCGGGCTCCTTCCACTTTACCCCCGGGCAGGCTTACGAGACGGCGGACAATGGCAACCGCAGCCAGGTGCATTGGGACATGGTCAACATTCAGCGCCGCGACTATGGCGGCGGCGAGATTTACTTTGATGGCAAACTGGTTCGCAAGAACGGCGAATTCGTTGTCCCGGCCCTGCAATCGTTAAACCGGGCAAGGTTGCTCAGGCGAAAATAAGAAACCGCGCTGGGTTGATCCGGCACGGTTCCCAAAAGTTTCCTATCGAAAACGTTAGGAAGGTTTCGCTACCGGATTCAGTTGCAGCATCGCGATCTCGCCATCGTCTGCCATCTGCAGGTTTGTTATTTCGAACATCGGTGCATTTTCAAGGGATGGCGCGCCCATGCCCGGCAACTGTACGGCAACGGTCTTCGAGGTCGAATTGAGAATGATGTCGGCGATTTCGAAGGCAGCAGAAAATTCTACGCTCGTTATCTGGAAGGCCGCCGTGAGGTGCACCGAGGTCTGCGTCTGATGCGACGGCGTCAATTGCAAGGGGGCTGACTCAAATCCCGATACCAGTTGCAGGCTGGAAATATTAAATGACGGCGTCGCAAGCATGGCGGGCCCTTGCTGTTGCGATGGATTCAGGTGCAGTTGGCCGAAGCTACCGGGCGCAGCTTGAATTTTGGAAATCTCGAAGTTGGCCTGCAAATTCATCGGCACTTGCTGCGGCGATGAAGCCAGGCGCATCGTGACTACTTTCGAAATCGGCCGCAATTGCAGCGCGGCTATCTTAAAAGCGGGCGTTAGCTGCATCGAAGTGATTTCGCAAGAGAGGGTGATTTGAACAGCCGTGTGCATGCCACCAGCTTGAATGACAGGAGCTGTTGGAGTCTGGAGTGTTTCAGGCATGGTTTCGATTGTTGTTGTTTGTGAAGCAAAATGTTCTTCGTCACTGGCCGTTGGGATTTCAGTGCCCTCTGGCAAAGCGCCGATACCGGCGATAGCACGGCCAACCCCAGCAATCTCAGCAACAGCTGCAATTTCCGGTTTTTCCGGGGCTGCGATCTCAGCCGATTGCTCCGCGCTCACCACAATTTGATAAGGAACGGGCTGGCCCTGCTCGATCGGCTCTGGCTGAGGCGACGATTCCCGAGTTGAAATTTGTTCCTCGATTTCGGAAAGCGCGACCGCCTCGGCCACCGTTGGCTCGCAGACCTCCGTTTCCGAGACGCTCGCCTGCGCCTCCACGGGTTCCGACATGTCGCACTCGCGCACTGGTTCGCTCGAGGCGCTGTTTTCAGCAGCCGCGGCCACTGGCTCCGGCTCTGCTTGCTCAATCGCAGGTTCAATGGAGGGCTCGATCACCGACTCAACGGCTGGCGCAAACGTTGGCTCAATACACATGGGCGAAGGAAATGCTGGCGGCGCGGGCGCAATCTCGGTCTCGCCGTTTGCTGGCACCTGCTCGATTACCGGTCCGCCGGATGATTCTTCGAAATCGACGTAGGCAGGCACGACGGTGCGACCGCCAGTGGCCGCCGTCTCTGGCTCAACCGGTGGAGCAGCCACGGGCTCAACCACCCGTTTTGCCACCAGGATCACGGCGCGCCCGAGGGCAGGTTCAGAAGCTTTCAGCTCAACCGATATTTGGCGCGGCCCACCCACGAATCGGTTTTGAGTTTGCAACTGCGGCGTCTCCTCTTCGGCTGCATGATCGTCGTGCAGTGATGGACCGGTTACCGTCGCAGGACGATGCCCAATTGACGTTCTGCTAATCAATCGACGAGCTTCCATCACTAGCCAGGCCCCTCCCGAAGCAATGGCACCCAGGATAAAGAGCCAAAACACTAATGGCCGTTGTCCAGTGAATGAACTAATTCGTTCTCCAAACGACGGCGACGGCGTGAATTGGGCGACTTTCTCCGGCGCCGAGGCGGTCGCGGGCGTTGCACTGCTGGTGGTGGTTTCCGCCGGCGCCGCTGTCTGAGCTGCCGCGGCAAGTTCAGGCGCGGGCGTCGCCGGCGCCACTTGAGGCGTGGGAGCCGCGACGACGGAAACCTCAGGCGCTGGAGTTGCAAGCACCTGCGCCGGGGTCGCAGTAGAGGTTGCCAAAGCGAGCGCCGGAGCTGGTGTTGCGTCCGCCGTCGCCGACTCGACAGAAATGCCGGCCGTTGCTGGCGCAGCCGGGAGATCCCCCGGTTGGGCCGAGGAACCAGTCGCCCGCGCATTCGAAACGATCACTTCCGCCGGCGTTGCATTCACAAACGCTTCGCTGGCTTTGGCAGCCGGTGACGGTACCGGTGTCTGCGCCATTGCCAATTGCGTTCCCTCCTCGGTTTTCGCTTCCGAGCCAGGGATCGGACTCGGCTCGATCGCAGGTCCCGATGATTCGGTCTGAGTGGAAGCGATGGCAGCCGCACTCGGGGCCGGCGACGAAATCGCCGCTGCGCTCTTCAACCAACCCAAATCATAAAATCTCGCTGCGTAGAGATCGTTCGATGCCACTGGATAGATCTTTCGTGCCGATGCTATCCAATCGTTCGCCTTTTCCGGATTATTGTGTTGGAACTCCCACGCCGCCTGCGCGTAATAAAGCGACGGGGTCTCACCGGTGAACTGGAATTGCTCCATCAGTTTCTGAGCGCGGCTATCCTTTCCTTCCAGCAGGTAGGTGAGAAAAATCTTGAAGTTGATCAGCTGCGCGGCGTGGTTCTTGTCTCCACCGGGCGTTTGCTTCAACAACGCCTGAAAGCGATCGCGCGCCGTGGCGTAATCCTTATTTCGGAACGGAACATCGGCCAAGTTGAATTGGGCTTCACGAAATTTCGGGTCGGCTTTTAACGCGTCTTTAAAGAATCTTTCAGCTTCGTCGTACTTTTGTTGCTCCAGCAGAATTTCGCCGCGCAGATTCAAAACCTGCGGTTGGTTTGGAGCGGTGTGGTCGGCCTCGGCGGCCAATTTCGAAGCAGACTCCAGGTCGCGCTGCTCATAAGCTTGCAGCGCCTGCTCGAATTGCGCCTTGGCCAATGCTTTCGCCTTGCTCGTGCGTTCCTCGGGCGAGAGCAATTGCACCGCCGGCCGCTGTTGCCCCGGCTGCTTTTTCAACCAGCCGATTTCATATAGCGACTCGGCAAAGAGCTTGTTTAATTGCGGCGAGAAATTCTTTTCCGCTGCCGTCATCCAGTTCTTGGCATCGGGAATATTCTGATTTTGCAGCGAAATCGCCGCATTGGCGTAATGCACTGCCGGCGTATCGGGCGACAACTCAAATTTCGCCAGAATCGAATCGACCATAGTGTCGTTTCCCTCCAGCAGATAAGTCAGCAAAATCTTGTATTGAATCAGCTGCGTTGCTTCGCCCTGCAGCTCTGCCGTATTAGTCGTGAGCAAATCCTGAAAGCGTTTCCGCGCTTCCGACCAATCCTTTTTCAAAAACGGAATCTCAGCCAGATTGAAACGCGCATTCCAAAATTTCGGGTCAAGGTTGTTTGCTTCCGACAATGCGGCTTCAGCTTTATCGTAGATGCCCTGGCGCATGTAGATGACGCCCCGCAAATTTTGCGAGGCCGCCAGATCAGGTTTGCGTGCGTCGATCGCATCCAATTCCTTTAACGCCTGCACATAGTTGGCAGAGTCAAACGCGCGATACGCTCTGTCGTACATCGCTCCGAGCTCCGAATTCGAAGGCGCGACATCGTTCGCGGCGAGGGTCCCGCAGACGAGCGATGAAATCGCAACAAGTTTTAGAATCTTCATGCTGGGGAAGATAGAACTATCAGTGGGGGAGACTGACAAGTTATTTCTACCGATTCCGGGAACAAATTTTTCAAGGCAAAATCCGGCAAATCCGCCGCGGACGCTGGCAAATTTTACCGAAGCCCCGGCGTTCTTCGCAGCCGACAAAGGCGGGGTTTCTCGTTTAAAGTTGATTTGGGCAACGCGAGCGTGACCGTCGCATGGCGACCGTAGACCCGGCGGACCAGAGCGGAGTCTGATGCGGTGATGGAAGATTTTGATATGCCGTGCGAAGCGGAAACAGCCGGTTGCGTCAACGCGTCAGCGACGATTTATGCGCATTGACCGAATCCTTCTAGCTATTTGCTCCCAATACGCATCCGGTAGGTCGAAAGATCAGCTTCGAGCGCTTCGGCGAGGGCAGTATCAGCTTGTTCTCGCGCTAATTTTGCCCCCTGCTCCGCCACATTCAGTGCCTCAGTAAGCTTGCTGTTCGCAGCGTAAGCCGCAGCGATGGTGCGCAGTACTTTGGGATTATTATTTCCGACGAGTTCTTGCAGTCGCTGTGCCAGCGGCAGCGCTTTCAGCCGCTTTTCTGATCCGGTGCCTACCGGCATGGCCAGAATCCAGGTAAGATTGTTAAGCGCATCAATATTATCGGGCTGAATGCGGATCGCCTCCTCCAATTCAGAAATCGCTCGATCGATTTCACCTTTTTGACAGAGAATCGTTGCGAGATTGTTGCGAGCCTCTACCAGGCGTGGGGACAGTTTCAACGCTCGCTCGTATTGCGTGGCGGCCTTTTCTGGATCGCCTTGCTCTAGATAGCAATTTCCCAAACCGTAATAGGCTTCCGCATAGTCAGGCCGCAGCTCGATCGTTTTTTCGTATTGGGCAATTGCTTGATTTAACTGCCCTTGATTGAGAAGGGCGATTGCCAGGTTGCACCGCGCTGGAGCGTGGTCGGGTTCAATCGCGAGTTCATGTTCAAACTCCTTGATTGCGTCATTGGTCTGCCCTTTTTGCAGGAGCGCGTTGCCCAAATTGTAGTGCGCGGTTGGAAAGTTCGGAAGGATGCGAATGGCAGCATTGAGATGATCCACCGCTTCATCAAGCCGACCCATTTTAGTGAGAACAAGGCCAATGTCGTTGTTCGCATAAGGGGAATCCGGCCGGAGATAGAGGGCCGAGCGGAACTCAGCAAGTGCTTTGTTGAGTTCCCCCCGCGCAAAGTAAACGTCCCCCAGGCCATAATGAGGGACATCGTTGTCTTTGGTCACGGCCAAGCTGTGCTCCCAAAGTGTTTCACTGTCGTGCCAGTAGCGCACTTGAGCGCGAGCGATCCACGTCAGGCTCACCAGGACGATCACGGCAGCAGCAGTTAATATTCGATGGCCTGCTCGCCGCCACGCAATCAGATGAGCCACGCTCCAGCTCACCAGAATGTATAGTCCAATCTGCGGAAGGTAAGTATACCGGTCGGCATGTGCCTGGAGTCCGACCTGGACAATTCCGATGACGGGTCCCAACATAATTAGATACCAGAACCAACCGGTAAACACATAAGGCCGCTGTTTTCTCCAAAGAACGGCGGCGATGCTGACACCGATGATTACGACGATGGCGAGCACAATTTGCCAGGCCGGCAATTGATCGGTGACACCAGGCGCGAGCTGGTCGTCCGCAGGATGAGGATAAAACGGGGCGAGGTGTAGCGGCCAGATCATTTGCACGATGTAGATCATGCAGGCGACTGCTGCGTTTCCTACCCGCCCGGCGAGCGGGATATGGGACGCGGTGGTTGATCGCTGCGCGAACAAAGTCACGAGACACGACAGGGCAGCGAGCACAATTAGTGGGAGTTTCTCGATGAACAATCGACGAGCTGAGGACGGGTCGGTAAAGCGGCGAAGCGGCCAGTAATCGATGAGTAGCAGGACAAGTGGCAAGCTCACGAGCATTGGCTTGCACATCAGCCCAAGGGCATAGAGCAAAACCACCACAAGGTAACGCCCAACGGAGGGAGCGCGCGCATGCTTCACGTACGCAGCCAGCGTCAGCATGAAAAACAATCCACTTAGGATGTCTTTGCGCTCCGAGATCCATGCGACTGATTCGACGCGCAATGGATGAATCGCGAAAACAGCGGCCACAAATGCGGCTCTCCATACTGCACCCGTCATTTTCTGCAGAACAATGAAGAGCAGGATCGCGACGACGGCATGTAAAAGCACGCTGGTAAAATGATGCCCGCCGGCATTGAGCCGATAAAGCTGGCAATCGAGCATGTGCGAGAGCCAGGTCAGTGGATGCCAATTGCTTGAATGAAAATGGGTGAAGGCCCAGGTAATCCCACTACGCGTCAAACCAGCCACAACCTTCGGATTTTCGTAGACGTAGGTGTGGTCATCGAAGTTCACGAAATTGTTCTGTAGCTCCGGAAAAAAAGCGACCGAGGTAACCAGCGCTAGACCAGCACAGAGATAGAGTATCAAGAAACGTGGGCGATGGTCGTTGCTACCGCGAACCTCGTTACTCCGGGTCTGAGGCCGTTCTTCCTTCTTATCTTTTCGTCTGGCTAAGCTCATCTTCGCTGAAAGATAATAATGAAATTCTCAGCCAGCTGTAGATCAGCGGTTTCAATCGGCAGATAGTACTCGGTCTGGCCGTGTGGCGGCATGTTTACCAATCCAACAGGTCGATAGTTGTAATTCAGGTACTGATCGGCCCATTGAAAAAGCATGCGTTCGGAACTAGCGGCAACGAGCCATGACATTGGAGTCCAGACCCAAACGACAAAACCCGGCCGGTTCTTTTCGACTTCTTCGATCATTTGCCGCTGCATTTTCGACGCGAATCGCTGTTGCTCCATCAAAGGGTACATGTAGATAAACCCGGTGGCGGATTGTCTTCCCGAATAGAAGTAGATCTCCGGCTCCGAGCCGAGAACAACCAGACGTTCGTCGGGCCGGCTATTGTCCCGAAGGAAATCCGCAACCTTAATCGCTTCTGGAAAAGGGTTCTCGCCGTAGCGAAAGCGGCAAGCGTCGACCGGGGACATCCGAAAGAAGTATTCTGCGCGCGTCGCAATTGGAAACGCCAGGGAAATGGCAAAGACCAAAAGGGCGATTACCCGCGTAATCACGTGCTGCGTTCCCGCAGCGTAGGCTGCTGCAACGCCAGCAAACAATGACAACGCCGGTAGAAGCATGACGAAATAGTGCGGCCGAAAATACAATCCCATCGATACCGCGAGAGCAGACGCGATTGTCAAACCGACCAGAAACAGCGGCCTGAATTTGCCTGGCTTTGCCAAA
>Ga0070712_100003239_pt1 | contig 10031 bp, 10 predicted proteins | sample LARL81metaG_FD_71396 | JGI IMG/M metagenome (GOLD analysis project Ga0070712, IMG submission 71396) | Corn, switchgrass and miscanthus rhizosphere microbial communities from Kellogg Biological Station, Michigan, USA - LAR L8-1 metaG | ecosystem: Host-associated > Plants > Roots > Rhizosphere ...
CTATAATGTCACCTATGTTGGTAAGCTATAATGTCACCTATGTTGGTAAGCTATAATGTCACCTATGTTGGTAAGCTATAATGTCACCTATGTTGGTAAGTACAACAACTAGTATCAGGCCACCCTTGTTGACTGTTAATCTTATAAGACATATTTATCAAACCCCACAAAAGCCTTTCAAAAAGTAGTCTTCTGGATCTAGATCCAGATATGGAAAATCAAGACGTATCTGAAACATTCGGGGTTGACCAAATCAGCATGCACATAAGAATATGCGATCACATCTTGTGCAATACACTGCGTTCTGCCTCCTTTTATACATCAAAAATATTCATACTCATATATGTCGTCAATTAAAAATATAGACTGGCAAAAAACGATAGGAGCGATAGTACGAAGTAAGGATAACTTGGATATGGGTACGGTCATACAAGATGATAATAAAGATTATCGAACCTCGTACTCGCTTACCATTGAGTATGGGGATCGTGAAAGGCTAATCATTCCAAAGGAAACCATTTACAGAATTGATAAGGAGTTTGATAAGACATATCTTCATACAGCGCTTACAGAAAATGAGATACTTACAAGTAGAGATCTACTTGTTACATATATGAGATCCTATGTCCGTGACTTATAATACAATTTCATTGTTTGCAGAGATTTTATTAATGTGATATTGGATATGATAATAATGCAAGTACAATTGTTAACTAAGATAACATTCTTTCTTGTCCTTGGACTGGTCATACTTTCAGTAGTACCTATCACAGTCACGTATGCTAACGCTCAATTGAATGGTTTAACTGGATCAGCCATGGTATACTCAACGACAATGATGGCGGGCACATCTTCATCATCGTCGACGTCTCCTGTTTCAGGAAAGCAATTCCGTGCAGTTTTAACAGGGGATAATGAGGTACCTCCTGTTGATACTCAAGCAACGGGAAGAATTAAGATAGTCCCAAATCCCCAACAAACCGCATTGGACTTTCAGATATCTCTTTCAGATCTAAATGGGGTAGTTACAGGTGCTCATATTCATAGAGGCAGCATAGGAACAAACGGACCTGTAATTGCAACTTTGAATACAGGTAATGCTTTTGCAGGTGCCTTAGCATATACTTTAGGCAGTGGTAGCGGTAGTACTTCTACTTCTGTAGGTGGCACTATTACTTCTGCTGATCTTAAGGGCCCTTTAGCAGGAAAGCAGGTAACTGATCTAATCCGACTTATTGAAGATGGTAAAGCATATGTTAATGTTCATACAGATCGCAACTCAAACGGCGAAATTCGTGGTCAATTGAAATCATCATCTCCTTAGATGCAGGTAATGAAGGATAGAAGGTTGAGCTTGGACAAGAGCATTGGCTAAAGCAATCACACCATCTTATACAATAATGTTAATAATAGCTATATGATAGCTTCTATATGATAACAGAATATTCTTATATATTTTTACTAATAAGCAACTAGTTAAACAGCTTTCATTCGTCTAAACGAATATCCACCAATACTCCAAACGCTATTGTAAAGGCGGCCAAGATCTCAACATCTATCGCAAATGGATAGGTAGCAATTCCCAACATGGCATTTCTGAGAGCATCCACAGCGTATGTGGCAGGGTCTATTTTAGTGAGAATGGCAAGCCCGCCAGGAAGATTACTTAATGGAAATAGCGCCCCACTCAAAAAGAAAATTGGGAACACTACAAAGCTTACTATTAACTGGAATCCTTCTAGGCTTTCAATATAGCTGCCTATAGCTAGACCCAAGGATGTTAAACAAAATGACAGAAGTAATGCAATTGCAATAGTCTGAGGTAGAGAAAGTGCAGTGAAGTGAATTCCCAGTAGTCAGCCTATAACCAAAAGTATTGCTACTTGTACTAGGGAATTGCTCATACCTCCCAATGTCTTTGCTGTGAAAAATAGTGTCTTTGCTAACAGGAGCTACCATTACACTCTAGAAAATCAAACTTTCTATCCTATATTATATATGAGCCAAAAAATACTGAAGAGAATATTATAGACATACTAATTATGCCCGGAAATATGAATTTCTGATAATTTGTATTCGTTGTTAGACTAGGATGCAATACAGAACCAAAGCCAGAACCAATAACAAAGAGCCAAAGCAAAGGGGTAAAAGTAGCTGCAATTAATCTGCTATGCTCTCTTAGAAATACTTTGAATTCTCTGAGCCAGAGTGCGTATAATCTCCCAAGAAGTGTTTCCATTCTACGGATATTGATATTACTGGCCATATTGAGCATATTTTTCCATGAAACCTCCTTCAGCATGATCTTCTTTAGATATATGTCTGCCTGTCGTTTGAAGAAATACATCATTAAGTGTAGGAGTATTGTATTCTGCAGAAACAACGTTAGTAGCATATTTTAGAAGTGCAGGAATATTATGAATTGCATCAGAGACGGAAATAATAATAGATCCGTCGTCTGAGAACTCAACTTTGTGTACGAAGTTAAAGTTTTTTAAAGTGCTAAGTGTCAGATTAGATTTTGAATTTAAACTGGTTTTTATTTTTATAACGTCACCGCCATGCTTTCTTTCAATTTCGCTGGAGAATCAAGAGCAATTATTTTCCCTTTATCTACAATCTCAATTCTATCACATAACATGTCTGCATCTTCCATATAATGAGTTGTCAATATTATAGTGATCTTTTCTTCCTTTACCAATCTCTGAATATATCCCCACATCGTTTCCCTGCTACTTGGATCAAGGCCTAACGTTGGTTCATCAAGAAAAATCACCTTAGGTTTATGGATGAGACCTCTTGCAATTTCTAATCTTCTACGCATACCTCCGGAATATTTCGTGACCTGATCGTCTTTTCTTTCAGCCAGTCCTACTAGATCTAGTACTTCGGTAATTCGCATTTCTTTAATGCCTCTTGGTACTGCGTAAAGTAAAGAGTGAAGTTTTAGATTTTCATATCCAGTAAGCATATCATCGCTGCTTGGTGCTTGAAATACTGTGCCTATACTAGCTCTTACTTTCGAAGCTTCCTTTATAATGTCATAACCATTTACTTTAGCGGTACCTGAACTGGGCTTGAGAAGAGTGGCAAGCATATGGACAGTAGTGGTTTTGCCAGCTCCATTTGGACCTAAAAGACCAAATACTTCGTTCTCCTCAATTGTTAGATTCAGATTATCAACAACGACTAATTTTTCATATTTTTTAGATAGGTTTTTAATGGTTATCAGATGGCACTTCTACTCCATTTCATAGGTTTTATGAATCTATAAACCTTCAGGCTAATGTGCAACATGCTGCAACACTATCATAGAATATATCCATACAAATATTGCTAATCGCCAGCCAACCATCCTATTGCTGGAAGTAATACGACATAGACAGTTATGAGGGTCGTAGTAATCTGTGGTTCTACCACATCTAAAAATAGAGGCTTTCCTGGTTTAATGGACCAGAAATGATCTCGTGTTCTAGCTACAAACAGAAATAGGTGCCCTGCAACTGAGAGCTTTAAATAAATAAATGATTGTAACTTATATTGAATTAATTGAAAAATATCTTTTCCAATATACAGAAGGATAAATGTAGAAGCGACTTCTATTACTCCGAGTAGTTGCTATTCCCAATACTGTACGCCTATTCCACCTTTCTTACACCTATTCCACCTTTCTGGTTGTGCAGAATGATGTACATTGTCATAGGCAATCATCATAACAGGCACATCATTTAAGATAGCCAAAAGTACAATCATAATAGAAGCGATTGGATAAAAAAAATAGACTATAATGTCTAGAGTATCTAAAACATAAAATAGGGAATTATCTTTCGGATGCATAACCTACGATATCCATGCACTGACTAATCTTGTAATATTGATAATGTTTTCTAGAAACACCAACAAAACAAATATTTTATATATTGTATCGTTAGACAATATCGAAATTGATGTGTTTTCTAGAAACACCAACAAAACAAATATTTTATATATTGTATCGTTAGACAATATCGAAATTGATGAGGATGTTTTAAATAGTGCAGAATCACTATCAAATGGTGGCATATGGGAAAAGATACGTGCCTTCGACATACTCGTTGAGAATTTTTGGATATTACCTAGGCACAAATGTGATGAAATTCTGATAAAGCTGGCGCAGAACATCCAGCCAACTGAAGTTAGATTGCATATTGCATTGAGTCTACTTAAAGGACCTCATATAGACAATAATACGTATCAAACACTTGTGCATACTCTCGTGAATCGTCATTAACCTTCGTGAAAATTATTTTACTTCTCACAATTATTAGTATAAATAATAGATGTAGTGCATTATAAAAACTATTAGTTTATAGACTTCACTATACTAATAAAGTTGGCTGAATTCTTAATACAATGGTAAGTACACGAACAAAGCGAACCCGATTACCCTTCATTATAGTACAACATGCACATTTTTGATTTAGACATATTCCTGCTTCTTCATGACTACAGATGGAACATATACATTGGTGCTGGTCAAGGTGATAAATATCGTGGGATCATCTGCATGTTGTTTTGCGATTTGTATTAACGAAAAGAAATATTTGACGCGATCATTAGCCATCAGTGCGTCGTTTATAGCTTTTGGGGAGAAGTAACTTTTGTATACTCAATTCACTAACTATCTCTGTCTTATATATCATGCAAATTCCACCTTAACTTGATAACAGAGTCTAGGATAGAGGCGAGCAGTATTTTTAACACGCATATTTTTAAACCTCATTGGCATTGGGCTATCGATTCCTTTTTCATTATGATTTGCCTATAACAAAATAAATACTTGTTGCAATTATAATTAATAGGGACTGTCTGGTCTGTGTCTCTTACATGATATTTCGAATTTGCTCTTTGCTATCTTTTTCTTTATGAATAAAGGCCATGTTAGCTTAAGTGGATAGTTTATGGGCTTGCTTATGCCTAGCCCACCTCCTTTCTCCTAATCTATAAAATTAGCAATATAGACATCCGTGATGTTACCCTCTAGATTCTGTTATTCTATATTCGGATCAGGTTATGTTAGTATTTAATATTGAAAGGCTGTTAATGTTTAGCAGAGTCTAAGGAAAATCATTTCAAGATAATGGAGGACCCAGTTCCTCTTTCCCCTACATATTGAGGCTATTGCATGCAAGTCGACGAACTTCGTGCGATTGGCGCAATAGGTTGAGGACAGCATCTAATGTGTACTCTCACAAATAACAGGTCTGAGGTGAGATTATAATTATATCTAATTACAAAGTTGAGTTAACATTTAAAATCCTAACTGAAATTTTTATCCTTTTGATTATGTACAATAGAAACTCGTAAATTATGGGTATAAAGACTAATAACTTTAGACCAATGCGTATAATAGGATTTCAAATAAATATGTGATGACAAACGCACAAATATTATTGGAGGGTCAAAGAAAATCAGCTACAAGAGATCACTTGGATTATTTGAGCTTGTTAGTTTAGGTATTGGAGGTACTATTGGCTCAGGGATATTCATTGTTCCTGGTATCGTAGCCGGAATCGCTGGACCAAGTTCAATAATTGCTTGGCTATTTGCTCTAGCATCTGCATCTTGCGTAGCATATTCGCTAGCAAAAGCTTCTTACAAGTATCCCTCAACTGGTGCATTCTATTCTATATTTTCAGTTGTATTTAATAAGAAAATTTCACTAATCATTGTATTTTTATATCTTATCTCTGTAGTAGTTGGAATTGCAGCAATTGCAGATGGAATTGGACAATACTTCTCATTTTTTGGACTTCATTTTGCTTCTTTTGGTATCTTGTTAGTTGAGGTCATAGCAATTTTAGCATTCTGTGCAATTAACATAAGAGGGGTAACTATCTCAGGAAAGACTGAAAATGTATTGACTATAGCCAAGATTGCACCATTGGTTATCCTATCCCTTCTACTAGTTCCTTATATTCATGTAAGTAATTTTTTTCCCTTTTATCCATCTTCAGGAAGCACTAGTTTTTTGAAGGCTTTGGTGATTGTTTATTTTCCCTTTACTGGTTTTGAAATTAGTGCAATACCAGCTCAAGAGACAAGAACTACAGAAAAAATAGTATATAGATCTATGAGACTGACCTTGATTATTGTGGGATTTATATATATATTTTTAAATATTTCATTAATCGGCGCTACAGGCAGCCACGTCCTTGCAAACTCTCCAGCCCCTCTAGCTACAGCGTCAGGATTAATTTCCAAAGAATCTGAATACATAACTGCTATTATTGGAATTATTGCAATGCTATCAGCTGTGAATGCATACATGCTAGCAGCATCAAGAGTACTACAAAATATTTCCTCTTTATTTAGTTTACATAAGATAAGAGATATATCCTCAAGGGGAACACCTGCTAATGCTACAATACTTGTTGCATTAGCAGCTTGTGCTTTAGTAGTATTTCTATCTAATAATTTTGAACTACTAGCAAGTATCTCTGTCATAGCTACATTAGTGTCTTATATTTTCGTTTGCTTATGTGCATACAAAATTTTCTCTAATATTACTATAAGAATCGTTGCATGCGCAGGTATCTTATTAACATCCACAATTCTTGTTATTTATTTCCCCCTGACAATTCAATAGCTTTTGTTATCGATATATAACGTAAGACTTCAAGTCAGGTACAAGCAGATAATACCAGCAGTAAAGAAGATAATAACTGATCTACATCTAACCAAGAGATTTGTATGCACTATGATCAAGGTTAGATAAAGAAAGAGAGCTGGATCTCATTAGGCACCAGAACTCTACAAGATACTAAAGAAATAGCCATTGCCTTAATATCCAAGTGTCAAATAGAACCATGTGGCCAATTAAAAATGTAACCTATTCTATCTGTGCAAGTACAGCAAATAATTATGCATTCAATCAGTTGTCAAATGCCTAATAGATTTTTTCTGCCGCCGTGATCTCTTATGAGATAATTGATTCTTCAAACTATCACTCATCTGGTCAAACATCTTGGCGAGATCCCATCCAATACTCGTATATGTGTGTCGTCTATATGGTGTAATTATACTCATATCTACTTCATATCTTCTCCTTTCCCCTTGAATGTTTCTTAACTTCATATGACATCTAGCCTCTTCAATTTCAGGAGATACTCTTCTTAATAGTTTAATAAGATTTGTGAATTTGGACCTTGAAAGCTCAGCATCAAAAGGATCATCAGGCAGTCCTACCATGAACGTTGGAATCTCTTCTTCGATCTGTTCACCTAATAATGCAATTATATCTCTATATGTTATTATTCCTTGAATCTCATCAAATAATTTTACTATAGTGTATGTTGAATTCATTTCTAGCATTGAATCAATTACCGAATACAGAGAGTCATCAACTTTTGAAACTAAGATGTTATTTTTGTCCATAATTCCACTTATGTCAAGGGAGAGTCTAGTGGGTCTGCTCTCAATTCCAATTGATTTTCTGCCTATTCTTTCAGATGGAATCATGATCCCTAGTATATGACTTGATGTTAGCATTCCCTTTAGAGTAACTGGACCTCTTTTTTGTTTTTCAACTACTGGGAGATGATCGATTCTATGTCTTATCATTATATCTTTGGCAGTTGATACTCTATCCTTAGGTGCTATAGTTGTAGGATTCGGAGTCATTATATCAGAGGAAGATATACGATTAATCATACTACTAATATCAGAATTTTCCAACGCAGCTGTTGCCGCTTTTGATATTGTTTCTGTCTTTTCTGATCCAATGATATTGCTATTATACATAGCTTTCATAATGCCTCTGGCAGAAATCTGGCCGATTATATCACCATGGTGAGATTCTATCACAGGAAGTGCTCTCAGTCTATAGAGACTCATTATTCTAGCAGTGTGTCCTATATTATCTCTATCAGTGAGAGTTGGAATTCTCTTACCTAGCATGGATGGTTTGGTACTAGATATATCTCGAGCTGAAAGAATATCTCTAATATTTATACCTATCACGGCTGTTCCTGCTAAATGAATGAATATATCATAAGCGTTTCTCTCCTTTAGAATGCCTATTATTTTCGATATCGTAGTATTCGCATCAGACACGACTGGAGGATATTCAATAAACGCTTTGACTTCTATGTTACGAAATTCTCGCAGTGATTGATACAGTTGACGGCTAATTTCTTTCCTCACCACATTTAACTGAGATTATCCTTTAATAATTATTTCTTCTGTATTTTTTGAATTGCTCTGTATTCCCATCATTGTAATTATTGTTTATTAACTTCTGCGGCCTTGGCTAATGGTAGTTACAACTCCCTCGCATATTAGAGGAAAGGGCCCATAATACTTTCTAAGTTGCACTACTAATAATTATAAATGCATACTGAATAATATTATACAGGCTTGAATTCTAACGATTCGTTAATTACTCCTATGTAAGACTATAAACAAAATACCATCAAGCTGTATAATCAATCATTTTTTTGGATCTCTTAAATTGTTTGGTAACTTAGTTGCCATAGACTGTAGCCGATGAGCAAGGGTCAAAGATTGTTCCAGAAGCAAAGACAAATTCCGTCATTTAGTGAAACTTCTATAAGCTGTCGAAGGCACAACGGATTTAAGATAGCGGTAATATTAGAAATGTAGAAAATATGGCTTCGGACGATCATGATATTGAGCCATTTGATTGGTTCAATAGATTTTTTGGCAGAAGAGATAGCAGGGGTTTTCCTGATATTTTTAGAGGCTTTGATGAAATGAGAAGAGAAATGGAAAGAGAATTCAATGATGCCATTAGAAATATAGAGACCAAGGCACCTAAAGATCTAGTAAAAGAATATGAAACTCCTGAAGGCGGCAAAGTAAGAGAATATGGACCGTTTGTTTATGGCTATTCAATGACAATAGGTCCTGATGGCAAACCCAAAGTCAGAGAATTTGGTAATGTAAAATCCCCATTTCAAGGTGGAGATTTTTTTAGAAAAACGCCGATGATTTCATCAGAAAGAGAACCACTTGCGGACGTTACAACAACAGATAAGGAAGTAAAAGTGGTTATTGAAATGCCAGGGGTTAGTAAAGAAAACATCAAGGTAAATATTTACGATAACTCAGTGGAAGTTTCAACTACCGAGAGCTCCCAGAGAAGGTATCACGAAGTCATTAAATTACCAGAAGAAGTAAATGTTGAAACTGCTAAATCTACATATAATAATGGAATACTTGAAATAATATTCAAGAAAAAACAAGAACCTAAACCTAAAGGAAAACAGATAAGGATAGACTAGATAGAGCGCCACATATCATTCTTGCTATATAGGCATAGGCATATCAGAGAAATCCAGATAACTCCTGGATGCTAATTTGATGATATTTCTATGTTATCCTTACGGCGGTCGACCCACATCTAGGGCATGCTCTTTCTTTATGTTCTTTACCACACTTCATACAATAGAACTTGAGTGGACTGTAACCATATTCATCTGGACCCAAGTAACCATTACTGTCATGAGTAGTTGTGAATAATGACTTGTATAATCCTCTTATTCCACCACGTACTCCATATTTTCGTAGATTATAGTCCATTCGTAATGCATTAATTAAAAAAAACGCAAGTATATAGACTGCAAATGAAATTGGAAATGGAATAGTAAGAGAAATTACAATACCTATGGCAATAAAGATAAAGAACCATTTCAAATAACTAAGATCTGTCCTATTATTATCATGGTTATTAACATCATTCCTTATAGTATTCATAATAATTCTCTTCCTACATAAGAATTCGTGATAATAATGAATAAATGGTTGGAATACACATTCTTGCAGTGCAGCATATTCTTACATCAGTAAGGATATTCAAGTATAGCTATGCCTTCACATGACCCGTTGTTAATGTGCTTTACTATCCTATCTAAATAGGATGAGACAGATCTATTAATTCTTTGTATGACATAATTATTCAATCTCTATATCTTATGGTTATATTCTTACGGTTCAATTCACTTATGGGTCCTATGTCTTATATTATGATT
>Ga0070712_100003244_pt1 | contig 10026 bp, 13 predicted proteins | sample LARL81metaG_FD_71396 | JGI IMG/M metagenome (GOLD analysis project Ga0070712, IMG submission 71396) | Corn, switchgrass and miscanthus rhizosphere microbial communities from Kellogg Biological Station, Michigan, USA - LAR L8-1 metaG | ecosystem: Host-associated > Plants > Roots > Rhizosphere ...
ATTCAACAGGGTGGCGTATATCAAAGGACCTATCGTCTGCGCCGACGGGACGGGGAATATCGTTGGTTCGCCGTAAGTGGAGTCTCGATTCACGAGAAAGATGGAAGCGTCCGGGAATGGATCGGCACATTCAACGATGTAACCGAGCGCAAGAATATAGAGAAAGAACTGCGAATCGCCAAAGACAAGTTGACGGAGGAAAAGCTTTACTTAGAACACGACATTGTCGATCGTGGCGGATTCGGAGAGATCATTGGCTGGGCGACCGGGTTAAGAAGTGTGATTGAAAGAGTCCAATTGGTCGCGCCTACGGATTCAGCGGTGCTTCTGCTAGGGGAGACGGGAACCGGAAAAGAGTTGATCGCCCGGGCGATCCACAAGCAAAGCCGCCGGGCGGATAAGCCCTTTATCAAGATGAACTGTGCCGCCATTCCTTCTGGACTCCTGGAATGCGAGCTGTTCGGCTCGGAGAGAGGAGCGTTCACAGGATCAGTCAACTAAAGGGTCGACGCATCGAACTAGCGGACCAGGGCACTTTGTTTCTCGACGAGATCGGCGAGATCGCTCCGTCGCCGCAACCGAAACTGCTGCGAGTGCTGCAGGAGCAGGAATTCGAGCGCCTGGGTGGAAATCGCACGATCCGGGTGAACTTCCGGCTGATCGCAGCCAGCAACCGCGATCTTCGGGCGGCAGCGAACGCGAATCAGTTTCGCGCGGACTTGTATTATCGGCTGGCGGTTTTTCCAATCGAATTGCCGGCCCTGCGCCAACGCAAAGGTGATATTCCGCAATTGGTGCAACAACTGGTCGCGGAGACCGCGCGACGCGCCGGGAAGACAATCACGAGCGTTCCCAGGAAGACGATGGACGCTTTGATGAACTGGCACTGGCCGGGAAACGTGCGCGAGCTGGAGAATTTTCTGGAGCGTTCCGTCATCCTGACTAACGGCACGGTGTTAGCCGCGCCCGTCTCGGAGCTGGTGCGACCTCTGGCCAGCGCTGAAAAAAGTGACAAGAACAGCCTGGTTTCCATCGACCGCCGACACATCCTGAAGGCGCTGAAGGATTCGGACGGACGAATCAGCGGACCGCGTGGCGCAGCAGCCCGGCTGGGCCTCAAGCGCACCACCCTGCAATCCAAGCTGAAAAGATTGGGAATCAGGTGATCGGGACCACTCTCGAAACTTCCGCGGAATCGCGATCGACCGAGAAAGCGAATCTCTGCAGAGTTTGGTGCGAAAGGGGGGATTTTATTGAATCCGTTTTCCGCCCCGAATGGGTTTCTTACTACAAATTGGGAACCTCGATGGAGGACAACACCCACCTGTTTCTTCGACCGCCGAAAGATGATGGCGGTTTCTACACGGTAGAGGACGCCGCTAGAAATGTCTTGGCTCACGGTCGAACCGTTGAAGATATTGCCGTCGAATGGCACAAAATTGACGATCAAAAAGTGATTGTAGAAAAGCTGGTTCGTCAAAGTTCGGGTAGCAGCCATCGCCTTCTGAACCTTATCTAGTCGTTGAGGCAAGAACGACTCAGGTACTTAAATGAAGCTGGACGAATTCCACCAATCGCTCACCGCGACTCATCCGCCAGACGGACTCTCGCACGCGCTCGCCGGATTGTGGTGGGACGCCAATGGCAACTGGACACGGGCGCACGAATCCGCCCAGCAGGACGAGGGCGTCGAGGGATCGTGGGTGCATGCCTACCTGCATCGCAAGGAAGGCGATCAGGGAAATGCCGCTTATTGGTACAGTCGGGCTGGCAAGCCCGTTTGCCGCGAGCCACTGGATGCGGAATGGCTCAGCATCGTGAAAGCCTTGCTGCAATAATTCCCATACTAAGGAAAGCCCCGCTGGGCGAGCTGGCTCGCTTCAACTATTCCTGAAAGTGACAGCCTCGTGATTCAGCTATAGCTGAACATGTTTTCATCAAATTTCAGTTTAAACTGAATTCCATGCTACCATGTTTCAGCTAGAACTGAATATTTAGCCTTGGGTGTACGTCTATGAAGCCTGAATTCAAGAGGTTACGCTTGAAGCAGCTAGAGCGAGCAATGGAACCATTTCTTGCTGCTAGGGATTCCACACGCCCGCAAAGAGGTTGGATGCGTGCGATCCGTGAAGCAACGGGAATCCCGCTACGCCAGCTATCACAGAAGCTTCGCAAGAGTCTTTCGTTGGTGATTTATTTGGAAAAGTCTGAGGCAGACTATCGAATCACCTTGGGGAACCTCCGAGACGCGGCGGATGCACTTGGGTGTCAGCTAGTCTACGCACTCGTGCCGAAGAGCGGCAACATTCAGGAACTGGCGGAAGAGCGTGCTCGAACCAAAGCCGCCGAGAACGTTCGGGCTGTGGAGCACACTATGGCGTTGGAAGATCAGGCGGTTGGAGGAGTGCAGGAGAAGATTGAGGAAGAAACCAAACGAATTCTCAAGCGCGGTGGGCGCAAGTGACGTCACTCGCAACAACCAGCGACGGCAACACACCGCTTTCGCCCGAAGAACTTGCAGACTTGATTCCGAATCTGGCGACAAAAGAGGAACTTAACGAATGGGAGCGGGAAAACATACTGCTTGCGAGGGAGTGGGCTACTTCAGACCGTACAGCTCCCTTGCAAATGGTGTCAGATCAATACATCCGCAAGTTGCACGAGAGGATGTTCGACCAAACATGGAAGTGGGCGGGGCTGTACAGGCTGACTGAGAAGAACATCGGGGTTCCAGTCCACGAAATTCGAGAGCGTCTTATGGCGCTACTTGGCGATGTTCGTTATTGGATCGAGAACAAGACGTATTCACCTGATGAGATCGCAGTTCGATTCCACCATCGGCTTGTGTCCATTCACGCCTTCCCAAACGGTAATGGGAGGCACGCCCGTCTTATCGCAGATGTACTCGTCATGAAGTTGGGCAACCCCGCCTTGACATGGGGTTCTGCCAATCTCGTTGAGGACGGCGCGTCACGCACGCGCTATCTTAAAGCGATCAGGACGGCAGATGATGGTGAGATTCAGCCGCTCCTCCAGTTCGCCCGCTCATGATCTAATCGGCGTCATTTGCGGATGCTGATCTCTCTAAGAGCGACGAAAAGCAACAACATCTCCGGCAAGGGCTTGATACGCGGTCTGGGCTTGTGGTCTGCCACTGCGGTGGCTCTCCACAACGGCATCCGCTTCGATCTCAACCAGCCAATCCGGGTCGATGAAGCGCACGACCTGCATGATCGTGTTCGCGGGGCGGATGCTGCCAAAGAACTCGCCGTGGACTGTCGCGACGCGTTCCCAATCCTCTATACGGGTCAGCAGAATTCTTGTTCGGGTCACGTCCGAAAGTTTGCCGCCGAGCCCTTCAATCGCTGATTGGATAATTTCCAGACATCTCCGCGCTTGAGCGGCAGGATCGCCTCTCGCGACCGTTTTTCCATCTTTCCATCAGAACCGAGCGGAGCCGTGCCTGTGACCGCGATGATGCTTCCGCTGCGCACTGCACGAGAAATCCCAACTTTCGGTTCGAAAGGCGATCCCGTTGAAATGTGTTGGCGTTGGCTGCTCAAAGTGTTCGCTCCTGCAATCCTTAAATATAATCGTGGACTGAATGGTTAGTTGCGCGTCATTCCCCGCTAGTTGGAATAGGCGTCTCCTGAAAAAAGACGTTCTGCCACGTGCCACTGCGTTTCATCCATAACGAGGCAGCATTATTGTCGGCTCGGAACGGGTGGTCTTTATACGTGCCGCTTACGGTGACTTGGAAAACTAGCAACACCGTATCAGGAGCAATGACTTTTGCCTTGAAGTTCCTCGGCGAGTAGCTGCTGAGCGTCAGGATGTCCAAGTTAGCAAGAATCTGCTCTCTTTCGAAAACACCATCATCGGTGATCTCTGTGAAATCTTCGGAGAGCAGTTTCGCCAATCCCGCCTTGTCCTTTTTCTTGGTGAGTTCCCAAGCGAGCTTTTCCTCATTAAGCGCATCGGCTGAAACATCTTTTTCTACTGCTTGTCGTCCAGCGACTTGAGAATGGCAAGGGGGTGGAAGACCGGAGAGCACAACAATCAGAGCGATCCACAAGATTCTCATACAGCCTCCTAAAGCTAGACACCCACGGCTTCCGATACTCGCTCGGCTGACTGTTTCGCCGGAGCCAGCGCCAACAGGGTTACACCGATGACGACGAGCACAGCCGAGCCAATCAGTTCCCCGTGTGCGATCAGATTTCGAAAAGCTTGGAATGACATCACGGCAGCGTGGGCAAAGCTTGACCACGCGGTGAAGGCTATTAGGCTGCGGTGCGCGGAAGGGTTGCGGGATGCCAGCAGCAAAAAGATGCCGAGTGTTGCGCAAAGGCTCATCATCATCGCTAACGCAGGCTCTTGCTTCACAAACAACACCAAGGGATAGATCATTGCGGTGAAGAGCAATCCCACCGACATCAACACGATCTTCAGCGCCCGTTCTCGCCACATGGTGCCCCTCCTTTTGAATCCGTTCCGTCACAGGTCAGCGCGGTGGTTTCCAGCCTTGAGAGCCTAAAAGAACCCCGTGATTTCGACCTCTCTCATTGATGTCGTAGATGCGCAGTTCAGTCCAGTCGAGCCGCGTTCGAATCTGATTCAACGAAGGGGCGCTGACCTTCTCATAAACTTGTATCGCGAAAAGCATCTTGTGATGGGAAAATCCCCTCACAACTTGGTCGATAACCTCGATGATCGGAGGTGTAGTGCGATTGAGGTCTAGACCTTGCTTTTCATCTAGCGCGGTACCCCACGGAGGGGCGACGAAGACGACGATACCTCGATCCTCACGGAAGTGAAGCCGCGGAAGCAGTCTTGCATAGTCGCCGTGGACAACTTCGATCCTCTGACCAAGAGCCGCGAGGTTGCGATGCGTAAGTTTAAAGACTTGCGGGTCGGATTCGAACCCGATACCCTCCGAATTTGGCAAGTGCCGGAGAATCCAAAAGATCGTGTTGCAAGAACCCGCGAAGGGATCAATTACCACGAATTGATGGGACGGCATACATGCGGCAACTGACGCAACATCGAGACCAATACGATCGCCGAGCGCGTCACGGGTACACTCCACTGCTGTGCGCCCAAGCAGGCGTATTCCGCACCCGTACCATTCTCGCGGCGACATTCCGTAGATGCTGATGTAGTCAGGATCGGCGAAGCCGTCCCGTCCGTACTGCTCAATTTCCGCAAGACTCAGCACTTCATTGCGTTTGGAGCCATGCAACAGCAACTCCCGGTCGTAGACAGGCAACGTCGCATCGCGCGGGTGCTCGTCCTTTGGAAGGTTTCGCAACATAACCCCGTTCTGCCAAATCGACCTTTGACCCGTTCCCGACCAAGGTTTTTGCTGAGTGAGAAGGTGGTTGCAAGGTCACGCTCAACCCACCTTATTACACTCGCGCAAAGCAGCAGTGAAAGCAAGCAGCTTGACTGCGGCGTATACTCCTGCTGAAAGCCAGCCGGAAGGCGAAGGATCAATCCCATGTCAGAAAAAAGCAACAACGTGATCCGCATCGACGCGAAACCCGAACCGATCAACATCGAACCCTCGAAAACTGCCGTGATTGTGGTGGACATGCAGAACGACTTCGGTTCGAAGGGCGGCATGTTCGACCGTGCCGGATTGGATATTTCGATGATTCAAGCGACGGTGCGCCCAACCTCAAAGGTTCTTGTAGCAGCCCGCAACGCCGGAATACCGATTATCTACTTGAAAATGGGGTTTAGACCCGACCTCGCGGACTTGGGAACTGTTGACTCTCCAAATCGGACACGGCACTTGCACTCCGGCGTGGGGCAAACAATTTCTGCTCCTGACGGAACGCAAGGTCGCATGCTCATTCGGGACACGTGGAACACGGACATAATGACGGAACTAAAGCCGGAGAATGGAGACATCATTCTCTACAAGAACCGATTCAGCGGCTTTTTCGGAACCGAGTTGGACGATGTACTCAAACGTCGCGGAACCAAATACCTGATTGTCACAGGATGCACCACGAGCGTGTGTGTTGAATCGACGGTAAGAGATGCCATGTTCCGCGATTACTCATGTTTGCTCTTCGAAGACTGTATGGGAGAGCCTATTGGCAATGATCTTCCGAGGAGCAACCATGAGGCTTCGCTTTTGACGATGCAAATGCTGTTCGGGTGGGTCTCGAACTCTGATGAGTTTACGAAGGCTCTCGCTTCACCAACAACGGCAACAATGCAAGTCGTGGCGCAATAGCCCACCCGGTAGGAATATCAGAAGAGAAGCTGCTCACTTTTCTTTTCAGGTCTCAAGAAAAGCTCGGATAAGCCTGCTACTGCGGCAGCCCCACCTTCCGCACCAACTCTGTAAACCGTGGGTCGGAACGTATGGGGTCAAATAGAAAGTTAGTCTTCAAACCCAGCAGATATGGATCGCGCTCCTGATAAGCGGTGTTGAGCCAACGGAAAGCCTGATCTTTGTCTCCCAAATCGGCATAAAGCTCAGCAATCCTCAGGGCAGACGAGTAGCCAGTCTTGCGTTGCGCTTGTCGCGCTTCAATACCTTTGGTCAGAGCGCCCTTCCAGCCTGCGGAGCGAAATCCTTGTTCCAGATCAGAAGCGAATCCAGATTCGTTCCGGTCGTCGGAAAGCTGAGCAAACGCCTTCCATTCTTCGATGACCTGCGGGTACATGCGCTTTGCCCAGTAAGAATAGGCTAAACGAAAGTGCGGTCGGGCAAATGTCGGGTTCTCATTCGCAGCCTTCTTGCAGATGACAATAGCCTCGTCGTACTGTCGTGCATAGTAATGAACCTTTCCGACCACACAGCTAATGATCGGTGACAGAGGATCGAGTTGGTGAGCACGATTAGCTTCAGCGAGGGCCTCCTGCTCCCTGCCTCCAATCGAGCCAATGTGTTCCGCGTACCATTGGTGTGCCGTGGCATCGTTGGGGTCAAGTTCCAAAGCCTTCTTGAACTCAGCCTCTCCTCCGGCAAAATCCCAGTCGTACTCCATCTCGCTATAGCCCAGAATGGCATGGGGACGAGCCAAGGTCGCGTCTAACGCCAGCGCCTTGCGGGCAGCGGCATTCGACTTCGGAAAATTTTCGCTGGGCGTGCCGCCGTAGTCAGTCAATATGCCATAGGCATCGGCGAGACCCGAATACGCCAAAGCGTAGCCGGGGTCTTTGGCGATGGCTTGACTAAAATAGGAGATAGACTCCTCAATGTCCCGCACCGTCCGCTTGTTCCACGAGTAGCGCCCCTTCAGATACAGCTCGTAGGCTCCTGGATTTTGCGTGCCCTGCTTGGTGACCTGCTGCCTTTCTGAACTGCTGAGTTTGGAACGCAACTTTACTGCGAGGTCGCCCGCAATCTGCTGTTGCAACGAGATGATGTCTGCGGTGTTGCCGCTGTAGTGCTGCCCCCAGATTTCGGTGTTGTCACGAACATCGGTAAGCTCCGCACTCACTTCGATGCTGTTCCCCCGTGGCACCACTCGCCCGCTCACCAGAGCGGATACACCCAAATCGTTGCCGACCTTCTGTGCATCCACATCCTTCCCTTTGTAGCGGAAGACAGAGTTGCGAGACTTCACCTTGAGCTGGGGTATATGCGTGAGGTTGGCGATCAATGATTCGGTGATGCCGTCGCTGAGATAGTCGGTATTGGCATCTCCGCCCCCGTTGGTAAAGGGCAGCACGGCAACGGAGTCGATCTGAGTTGCTGTTCTGACAGATCGCAGGTACCAAGAGCCGACTGCCGCCAGTCCGATGACCACGATAGAAGTGGCTAGGACAACCCAGAGCTTGCGACTTTTGAGCGTCTTGTCAGGCGATGCTGGTATCGCAACTATTCTGGTGGACTCGGTGTCGCGCTTCAACCGTTGCAGGTCCGTGCGAATCTCAGAGGCATGCTGGTAACGCAAATTACGATCTTTTTCCAGGCACTTGTTGATGATCTCTTCGAGTTTCGGCGGCACATCGGGATTCAGCCGGACTGCCGATGTTGGCGTCCCATCCAGAATGGCTTTGAAGATTACTCCCGAACTCTCTCCACGGAACGGCAACGTCCCGGTCGCCATCTCGTACAACACCGTACCAAAGGAAAAAATGTCAGTACGAGCGTCTAATTCCTTGGTACGGACTTGCTCCGGTGACATATAGGCAATGGTTCCGACAGCCGCTCCCGGACTGGTCAGGCGCTCGGCACTCGATTCGATAGTCGGTTGCGAGGCACTCCCTACCGCTCCCACATTGCTCAGCAGGGGAGTTACTTTAGCCAAACCAAAGTCCAGAATTTTCGCGTGACCCCGTCTGGTCACAAAGATGTTTGCGGGTTTCATGTCTCGGTGAACGATGCCCGCTGCGTGAGCCGCATCGAGTGCATCGGCGATCTCGATGCCGAGCGACAGTACACTCTCGACTTCCAATGGCTTCCCTGCAATTTGGTGCTTCAACGTCACGCCATCCAGAAACTCCATGACGATGAAGGTCTGATATCCGCTCTTCCCAATCTCGTAAATGGTGCAGATGTTGGGATGGTTGAGGGCTGAGGCCGCACGCGCTTCCCGGCGAAAGCGTTCCAATGCCTGCGGGTCTCGGGAAAGGTCATCCGGCAAGAACTTGAGCGCTACGAAACGACCTAGCTCCGTGTCTTCGGCCTTGTAGACGACACCCATGCCGCCGCCACCCAACTTCTCGATGATGCGGTAGTGCGAGATAGTTTGGCCGATCACTGGCGCGAATCTTACGTCTGAGGACCGGGCCGGTCAATGAAAGCCTTGGAGTTGACGGCGGCGGCCAGCACGGATATCAGACATGCGAAGCACCTCATCTCCGACAATAGCTGCACCGCGTATCGGGCGAACTGTATCCGGTGTTATAGCAATACGGGCATACCCGGGAGGCAAGGACCCCGGAAGGAAAAGTTCGCGCTAGTTCTAATGCGGTTCTAAAGCTGCTGCGCGCCCCCTTTCGCACGAACCCGGAGTTCGCAGGTGTGCGTTTAACGCACGACCTCTCTATTGTTTGCTGGGAGACTCGTGAAGACTCTGGTGCATGCACGACAGAAGGCCCGGATATTAGAGACGCGGGCGCACTCATCTGTCCCACGCGTTTCCGCTTGCGGTATTCCCGCATCCAGGCCGCTCTCTGTGCTGGATCGCGATAAGGCATATTTTTACTTAGATGCGTGCACCGTGTACCGTGTACCCCCCAAAAGACCTGTGCCCAACAAGGCATGTTTGCAAAAGTAAGCCTTCTTTTCTGCAAACAATTACACGACCCTTCGGACGCAGTCATTGCATGTCTTCATAAACTCGCATCAGCAAGCGCCAGCTGCGCAACTGAATCAGTTTGGCCCGGAATGCCCTGCGAATTACATCGCGGTCGAGCTTGGCTTTTCTTGCCAGCTGCTTGATGGAAAATCGGCTTTTTAGCTTTTCGATAACCGCTGGGTGCAGGGTTCTTCTGGAGCCCGGGGACCGGTGTTTCAGAGGTTTGTATTCGAGCGGAGGCTCCATGAGGATGTCGACCAGATTGTCTCCCGTTTCCCGTTTACGCTCTACTTCCTTGCCCAGGTAGTGGAACTCATCTGTAGCATGAACCTGCCAGCGGCTCAGCAGTCCGGCGCGATCACCGCCTGGGTACTTCATCTCTTTATGGTGGTGATAGGCAAACAAAGCTCCGCCATAGAGTTGCGGCACGGGAACATTGGGATCATCATGAACCACTCCGTTGATCACCTTTTCTGTGGAGCGGTCGTGCAAGCTGTAAACCTTTCCTGTGTCTTTATCGACATATTTGAGTTTGGGCCATTGCTCGGGATGCAAATTGAACGACGTGATCAGGACTTGCTTTGGCCTAAAGGGATTTTCTACAAGCACGGGTGAGATGCAAAAATTGAACGGACGGGCTTTGTCCGGGTCCAACTTGCGCAGCGCCGCCAGTTCGCGGGGAGTGTTGACGCGCACTTTGCGCATCGCGAGATGGTTCAAGAAGGGATGATGTCCGTCCGTGTGAGCCGCATAGTCT
>Ga0070712_100003245_pt1 | contig 10025 bp, 9 predicted proteins | sample LARL81metaG_FD_71396 | JGI IMG/M metagenome (GOLD analysis project Ga0070712, IMG submission 71396) | Corn, switchgrass and miscanthus rhizosphere microbial communities from Kellogg Biological Station, Michigan, USA - LAR L8-1 metaG | ecosystem: Host-associated > Plants > Roots > Rhizosphere ...
GGTCGTTGTCGCGGTCATTCTTGACTCTCCGGTTGGTCTTCATCAGGGAGGACAGGTTTCGGCGCCGGTTTTTCGTCGCATCTCGCAACAAGTCCTCGAATACATGCACGTTCCGCACGATCTGCCGCTCGACTCGAAACATCAACTACTGCTGGCACGGTCTAAAGTCAAAGACAAAGACTTGGATGACGATACTCCAGATCACCCAGGTGAGCCGCTCGAAACGGCCGAAGTAAACGAAGCGGCGAAGCCCGCAAACTCGGCCGCGGGTATGGGGCGGGCTCCCACCCCCGCGGATGCTGAAAGCGCCACGAGCATAGTCCCGGCAGCGATGCGTGAAACTGTTGTATTGGCACAACCAAGTCAGAACAAGCCAGCAAGTGATGCTCCGCAACCAAAGCTCCCAACTAGCGGCACAGTAGTCCTAGATGTGGAACAAGGCGGAATCGAGGTTCCGTCATTTGTCGGCAAAACATTCCGCGGAGCCGTGGAAGCCGCGCAGGATGCCGGTTTGGAACTCGAAGCTGTCGGCAGTGGAGTGGCCCGCCAGCAGACGCCCATTGCAGGATCACACGTCGCAGCTGGTTCTCGGGTCACGGTTCAGTTCGGAAGATAATTCCCGCAGAGATTCTTCCAACTTTCTCATCCCAACGCCGAATTTATGCCGCAGGGCTGCTTCGTATCGGCCGACTTTTCCACCCGCGGCCAACTTAGAATGACTCCATGAAGCGAATCTGCGTCTTCTGCGGGTCCAGCGCCGGAACTCGCCCTCAATATCGCAAGTGCGCCGAAGAACTAGGTGCCGAGTTCGCGCGTCGCAATATTGGGCTCGTCTATGGCGGGGGAAATGTTGGTCTGATGGGCGCTATCGCCGATGCTGTTCTGGAGTCGGGCGGAGAGGCCATTGGCGTCATTCCGGAACACCTCATGACCCGCGAAATCGGACACAAGCAGCTCACGAAGCTTCACATCGTGCATTCCATGCACGAGCGCAAAGCGCTGATGGCTGATTTGTCGGACGCATTCATTGCGCTTCCCGGCGGGTTCGGAACATTCGAAGAGTTTTTCGAAGTGCTGACTTGGAGCCAGCTCGGTTTGCATCTGAAGCCGTGCGGGATCGTGAACGTCCTTAATTACTACAGCCCGCTGCTGGCGATGCTCGATCATGCCGTCGAAGAGCGATTCCTAAAGGCGCAGAATAGAGCCCTAGTCCTGTCAGCCGAGAATCCGCAAGCCTTACTGCAAGCCCTGGAAGAGTGGCGGCCCGTGCACGTAGAAAAATGGCTCGACCGTGAGACGCGTTAAAGTGTCTCTCGCGACTCCAACCATTCTTTTGGAATCGCTCCCACTCCGGTGTACATGACTACGATTCCGCCGACGATAGCGCATGTCGTGTCGCGATCCCCGAGTCCTCGCCCCGTTGCCCAAAGCGCCTCTTCATAGCTATGGAGATAATTGGCGGCGCACCAAAGCGTGAATGGCACAGTGTCCTGACAGGAAACCAGCGTTCCATTTCCAAGTGCAAACACCGCCTTCTCAACAGTGGTTCCTTTTGGGAGTTCGATCGCCTTTCGAACGCCCTCTCGGACTTTGCTCTCAGGAGTCTTCGCATGTAGTTTTTCGAGGAAATCTTGCGGGTCGTGTTTCCCGCGACTTGCTTTACCGAGAAACGCCAAGCCCGCAGCTAACGCGACAGCCGTCGCCCCTGCAACGGCCTCCCCATGGCAATGCGTAGTAACTGCCGATCGGGCCGCTTGTTCTGGAATCGAATCAAGGTCGTCGGCGAAGTAGGCGCCCAACGGAGCGACTCGCATCGCCGAGCCGTTACCGAACGAACCTTGACCTCCGAACAATGCCTGCGCCTCAATCTTCCAATCCCCTCTGTGGCGAATCTCTGCGAGCAGTTTATGCATTGCGGGGCCATAACCGCGCGACGAGTCATAGCGGTGCGCAAAATCTCGAGCAAGGAAATCGGAATTGATTTCGGCATGTTTTTCCAGCGTGGAAACGATCGAAATCGCCATCATCGTATCGTCGGTGAAAAACCAAGGAGGTGCCGGTGTAGCTCTCTGCGAAATCATTGGGACTGCCACATCTGGAGGGAGAAAGAACCGTTCCCCAAAGGCATCCCCGCAAGCCAGACCTTCCAGCGATTCGAGAGCCCGTTTCATGCGATCAGCGTGCAGAGTCGTCGTCGTGCTTGGCATGCCGTTCATCGTACTATTTGTGTTTGTGCAACGCTTTTCGGAGCTCCCCTTATCATTCCGATCGGCCGATTTTTGGCAGGAAGAATCTGAAGTTGCCGCCAGCGGCGATGCGGCCGGCAAAGGGCATATCCTCACGCTCCTCGGAATGACAAACTCACGAAACTCTATGCTCCTCGGCGCCCTCCGCGGTGAAGCTTTTCCCCGTTTGACCCGCCGAAAATCAACGTGTTACGGTAATCAGTCCGACATGGATATCCACATCTTCTGGCAGCCAGCCACTGCCTCGCTGATTGAGGTTGATTTTGTCTTCCGTTGAGGCTCCGACCGTCCGTAAAACTGCGCTGAACGCCGTCCATCGCGCGATGGGCGCGAAGATGGTGGAATTCAATGGCTGGGACATGCCGGTCGAATACCCCGCGTCGATCGGCGGGGGCATCATCAACGAACACATGGCGGTCCGCACCGGCGTGGGCATCTTCGATGTCAGCCACATGGGAGACATCCGTCTCGCCGGGCCACAGGCTCTCGACGCCGTTCAGCACATTTCGATGAACGATGCCTCGAAGTTGGCGATCGGGCAGGCGCAGTACTCTGCGCTGCTTTATCCTCAAGGCACCTTCGTTGACGACGTAATCGTCCACCGCCTGGGCGAAGACGAGTACTTGCTCGTTATTAATGCTGGGACACGCGAGAAGGATTTCAACTGGGTTCGCGACAATACAAGGCAATTTGGCTGCGCCGTAGAGAATCTCTCGGATGATTTCACCCAGATCGCAATCCAGGGACCCAAGGGAGTCAATCTTCTTCAGAAGTTGACCGATGCCGATCTAGGCAGCGTCAAGTTCTATTGGATCACTCGAGGAAAACTCTGCGGCCTGCCGAATGTCCTCATGGGACGCACTGGTTACACTGCAGAAGATGGATTCGAAATTTATGTCCCCTCAGATGAGAAGACCAGCGCCCGAGTTTGGAATGAAATCCTGGCGGTAGGGAAGGAATTCGATGTTGTTCCCTGCGGGCTCGGCGCTCGAAACACGCTTCGCCTCGAGGGAAAGCTTCCGCTCTACGGGCACGAGATTTCCGATACGATTAATGTCTGGGAAGCTGGCCTTGATCGCTTTTGCAAGATGGAAAAACCGGAGTTCATCGGCCGCGAGGCTCTGGAGCGGGCGAAATCCACTGGCGTCAAGCGGACGCTGGTCGGATTGGAGATGACTGAGCGCGGCATCGCACGCGACGGATACAAGGTGCGAGACGAATCCGGGCGCGAGATCGGTTACGTGACGAGTGGATCTCCGGCACCGTTCCTGAAAAAGAACATCGCGCTGGCTTATGTGCCGGTCGAGCATTCCACGACAGGAACGAAAGTAAGAGTAGAGATTCGAGGTCAAGGTGTTGGAGCGGTGGTGGTCCCAACACCGTTTTATAGGCGGCCGAAGAAAGTTTAACCACAGAGAACACAAGGTTTCACAGAGATCCGCTAGATGCCAGCAGCCAGGAGCTAGAAGGTTTATGCCCTATCCCGCAGACCGCAAGTACACCAAAGAGCACGAATGGATCCAGGTCAACGGCAACTCGGCCACAGTTGGTATCACCGACTACGCGCAAGAGTCGCTGGGCGATATCGTGTTCGTCGAGACGCCGAAGGTCGGTGCCGAACTGACTGCCGGAAAGACGTTCGGAACCGTCGAATCGGTGAAGGCGGTATCAGACTTGTTTGCACCAGCATCGGGCACTGTGACCGAAGTGAATGGGGATCTTGCTACGTCGCCCGAAAACGTAAATAAGGATGCCCATGGTTCCTGGATGTTGAAGATGACGCTGAAGAACGCTAGTGAGCTGAACAACTTGCTTTCTGCCGCAGACTACGAGAAATTCGTCGCCGAAGAGGCAGGACATTGAAATTGTCGATTGCCAAGTGCCGAATGCCTATTGAATTCGCAGACAGCCACCTCTTAGCAAATTGGCAATCGCCAATCGGCAGTCGAAAATCCCGAAGAGCCTCCCATACATCTATATAAATTCCTTATGCGATATCTGCCTAAATCTCCTGCCGACCGCGAGGCCATGCTGAAAGCTATTGGCCTGCGGTCGATCGATGACCTGTTTGCGCCTATACCACCCGAATATCGATTGAATCGGGATCTCAAGATTCCGCGCCAGATGGCTGAGTCCGAGATTGTCGACTTTTTCCGCCAGCGCTCGCGCGAAAACGGCGACGGATATACCAGCTTCCTCGGGGCCGGCGCTTACTTCCACTACCGGCCAGTCATCATCGACAGCCTGATCTCCCGAGGCGAATTCCTCACTGCCTATACGCCATACCAGGCCGAGATTTCGCAGGGCACTCTGCAATCGATTTTCGAGTTCCAGACGATGATCTGCGAGCTCACAGGGATGGAAGTCGCAAATGCCTCTATGTACGACGGATCGACCGGAGCCGCGGAGGCCGTGATGATGGCCGTGCGCCTCACCGGCCGGCGCTCCGTCGTGGTCGCGCGCAACCTGCATCCTGAATATCGCGAAGTGCTAGCGACTTACGCCACACATCAAGGCATACCGCTATCGACAGTCGGATTCGCTGAGAACGGTCGGATCGACCTCAAAGAACTTGAGCGCTCTATCAGTTCCGAAACGGCCTGCGTTCTTGTACAGTCTCCGAACTTCTTCGGCACGATTGAAGACGTCGATGCCATTGCCGAACTCGCGCACAAGCACGGAGCCATGCTTGTCGTCTCGATCGCAGAAGCCGTTTCGCTCGGTATCATCGAGCCTCCGCGCCAAGCCGACATCATCGCGATGGAGGCGCAGTCTTTCGGCGTGCCTCTTGGCTTCGGCGGCCCGTACTGCGGCGTGATCGCAACGCGCGAGAAATACGTTCGCCAGATGCCGGGGCGACTTGTCGGACAGACTGTGGATAAAGATGGCAAGCGCGGATTCGTCCTTACCCTTGCCACACGCGAGCAGCACATCCGCCGCGAGAAGGCAACGTCGAACATCTGCACAAACCAGGCCCTGGTCGCGCTGATGGTCAATATCTTTATGGCCGTCTACGGCAAAGTCGGGTTGAAGGAACTCGCCAAGCAAAATCTGGCTAAGACTGCCTATGCTGCGAGCCAGTTTGCCAAGCACGGCAAAGTGCTCTTCACGAACTCGCCACGATTCAATGAATTCGTCGTTCAGACCAGTGAGGATCCGTACGCAATTAACGGGCGACTGCTGGGCCACAAAATTGTGGGTGGACTTCCGCTGCAGAAGTTTTATCCGGAACTCGGCAATGCGGCCCTCTGGTGCTGCACCGAGATGACCACGCGCAGTGTGATCGATACTGCCGCAGGTCTTGTTGCCGAGAGCGAGCGATCGGTTCGGTCGGCGAAGGAAGAAGTGGAGGAGATGGCGCGATGAAGCATCCAACACCCAAAGCCACGTGCCAAGTCAATCAGAACGAAGGACTGATCTTCGAGAAGTCCTCGCCGGGAAAAGCTGCATGGAAGCTGCCGCCACTTGATGTGCCGGACGTCGATACCGCGAAGCTCCTCGGCACCGCGGAAAGAAAAGATCTGGGCCACATGCCAGAGATCAGCGAGATCGAGATCATTCGCCACTTCACCCGCATGTCGACCTGGAATTACGCGATTGATCTCGGTATGTACCCGCTCGGTTCCTGCACCATGAAGTACAACCCGCGGGTCAATGAAGCTGTTGCTCGTGTCGAAGGCATTGCCAATGGACACCCGTATCAGCCGGAGAAAATTTCTCAAGGCGCGCTGCGCATTATCAAGACGCTGAGCGAATGCCTGATTGAAATCACCGGCATGGAAGCCATCACTCTGCAGCCTGCCGCCGGTGCTCACGGCGAAATGACCGGGCTACTGATGGTGCGTGCGTATCACGAGTCGAAAGGGAACGCGCGTAAGAAGATCCTGATTCCTGATTCGGCACACGGCACGAATCCGGCAACTGCCGCTATGGTCGGCTACGCTGTCGAAAACCTGAAATCCGACTCCCGCGGTATGGTCGACATTGCCTCGCTCGAAGCACAAATGAACGAGGACGTCGCTGCGCTGATGCTGACAAACCCGAACACGCTTGGCGTGTTCGAGCAAGACATTCACAAGATTGCAGACGTCTTGCACGCAAAAGGCGGTCTCCTTTATATGGACGGTGCCAACATGAACGCGCTCGTGGGCAAAGTCCGCCCGGGCGACTTCGGCGTAGACGTCATGCACCTCAACTTGCATAAGACATTCTCTACACCTCACGGCGGCGGAGGCCCAGGTTCCGGCCCGGTCGCGATCAAGAAGGCTCTCGAGCCGTTCCTGCCAAAGCCGGTGGTCATCACGCACTCCGACGGTACACTCGGTTTCGAATATAATCGTCCGCATTCGGTCGGACGCGTCCGCGCTTTCTACGGTAACTTCGGCATGTTCGTCCGTGCCCTAGCGTACATCCAGGCCAATGGCCCTGACGGACTGCGCCAAACCACCGAAGATGCGGTCCTCAATGCTAACTACATCCGCAAGGGACTCGAGGGCACCTACGATCTGCCCTACGACACACCGAGCATGCACGAAGTCGTTTTCAGCGACAAGCTGCAGGCGAAAAAGGGAGTGCGCACGATGGACATAGCGAAGCGCCTGATTGATTACGGATTCCACCCGTATACAACGGCATTTCCATTGATCGTCCCCGGGGCGCTGATGATCGAGCCTACCGAGAGCGAATCGGTGGAAGAAATGGATCTCTTCATCGACGCCATGAAGTCCATCGCGCAAGAGGTGGAAGAAGATCCGCAGACAGTTCTCGACGCGCCTCACACAACGAGAGTGAAGCGTCTCGATGAAACCACGGCGGCAAGAAAGCCGATCCTTCGCTGGAAGCCGGCATAGTTGAATTGCACATTTCTAATTTCAGATTGCAGAGATTGAACACTCCTTGGTTTCAATCCGAAATCTGAAATCTGCAATCTGATATCGGCTGGTTACCTCGGTCACTCGGAATTCAGCCTATCGACCCTTCCGGTACTGGCTCTCCTCCTATAATCAGCCACGGTGGAGGACGTACGCGTGTCGACTGCCCCCGTGCAAGTCCAAGAGACCGAAGCCCCGAAAAAAGAATGGTCTAAGCCGACGGATGGCTTCTTCGCCGCTCCGGAAAAGCGCACGCTCGTTCTGTCCCTGTTACTCGTCGTTTTCACACTTGCCGTTTATAACCAGGCAACACATTTTCAATTCGTCAACTTCGATGACGACCGCTATGTCACAGAAAACCCGCATCTCAAGGCCGGGCTCTCGTGGGGCACGATCAAATGGGCGATCTTCTCGACTGATGAAGCAAACTGGCATCCGCTGACCTGGATGTCGCATGCGCTTGATTATCAGTGGTTCCACCTGAATCCCGCGGGACATCACTTCACAAGCATCATCTTTCATGCGTTGAGCGGATGCATTTTGTTCCTATTGCTCTTTCGATCAACTCGCCGTCTCGGGTTGAGCTTCTTCGTGGCCGCGGTATTTGCGCTACATCCATCGAATGTCGAATCGGTCGTATGGGTCTCAGAACGCAAGAACGTCCTCAGCACTTTCTTTTTCCTGCTGACGCTCGGAGCCTACGGTTGGTGTGCGGTGAAGGCAGACTGGAAGCGCTACCTCGCCGTTGCGGGCTTGTTCATCTGCGCCCTTGCTTCGAAGCCGATGGTGGTGACGCTTCCATTCGTATTACTGCTGCTGGACTACTGGCCGCTGCAGCGGTTTCGGGGCTGGACCGAACCCTGTGGACACTCACAAGCTTCGCCCACAAAGCTCATTGTTGAAAAGATTCCTCTGTTCGCTCTCTCGGCTGCGAGTTGCCTCATCACCATGCGCGCCCAGAGAGCTGCCGGTGCGGTCGGTGCGCTGCCATTTCCTCTTGGTGTGAGGCTGAAGAACGCCCTTTATGCGTATGTCCTGTACATGAAAGAGACGGTCTGGCCTGCGAAGCTGGCGCCGCTGTACCCACATCCCGGAAATTCACTGGCATTATGGAAGGCCGTCGTCGCCGCTCTGGTTCTGCTCGTGGTTAGCGTTCTTGTAGTCAGGTTCCGTGCTCGTGGCTACCTTATGGTTGGGTGGCTCTGGTTCCTGGGAACGCTCGTTCCCGTGATTGGACTCGTACAAGTCGGGAATCAAGCCATGGCCGACCGATATACGTACATTCCGTTTATCGGATTGTTCGTTGCGATCGCTTGGGGAGTGGCAGAACTTGCCGAGACTGCAAAGTTGTCGACCATGATAAAGGTGGCATCCTGCGCCTGCGTCGTGCTGACCCTCGCCTCTGTGACTTACCGCCAAGCGGGATATTGGCGCGACAGTCTGCGGCTTTGGAAGCACGCTCTCGAAGTCACGAACAACAACTTTGTAGCTGAAGACGAATTTGGTGGGGCTTTAACGCAACTCGGCCGTTTCGACGAAGCTTATCCGCACTTTGTTCGCGCCGCCCAATTGCAGCCTGCCGATCCGGTCTCGCACTCCAACATGGGAGCCTACCTTCATCAGCACGGGCACGCCGCGGAAGCGATTCCGCAATATGAAATCGCAGCTCGGCTGACCACCGATACGCGCGTGCTTGCGACGACGTACGCAAATCTAGGTTCAGCTTTCGCCGATGTCGGCGACTACGCCAAAGCGCACGCGGCGTTCGACCAGTCTATCCGCCTGAATCCGATCCGCTTTAATACCTGGGTCGGGATGGGACTACTCGCCGAGCGCGAAGGGAAGGTCGAAGAAGCGATCCGCCACTTTGTCCGCTCTGTTCAACTGCAGCCGAGCGATCAGGGATATTTCGAACTCGGACGTACTCTCGCCCAAAGCGGGAGGAACCAAGAAGCGATTGCCGCCTATCAGTTAGCGCTCCAGATCTCTCCCAATCTCATTGAAGCGCAGCAGGCCATTGAGTCCCTGCGTCAGCAGCCGACTGCACTTAACTCCCGCTAGATTTTCCTGGAAGTCACGGCAAAGAACGCGGCTGCTTTACATTCTCGCTCCCCCAAATGGGAGCCGTTCGGATTCTCTATCTTATCGTGCTCGTTCGATGCCAACGGTTCGTATCAGGGCATCGCTTCAGCGATGCCGCAAATCGGAAGCCCTCCAGCGGTTTTAGCCGCTGCCGTGGAACTTTTACGTTGTCCTCTGTGTCCGTTATGCTAGTGGAGTATGACGCTGCTTGACGCTCAGCAATACGATCCGCAAAAAGCCCGCCGCAGGAAGATGACCTTCAGCGTTGCCATTGTTGCGTTGCTTGTCATCGCTTTCCTTGTGTGGAGATTCCCCTACTGGCGCGCGGAGTGGATCGTCGGCAAATTCTTCGACTCGCTGCAAAAGCAAGACTACAAGTCGGCATATGCCATCTGGATGCACGACCCCAACTGGGCGGCGCATCCCGGCGAACATCCCAAGTACCCGTTCAACGAGTTCTATCAGGATTGGGGACCGGGCGGCGAATGGGGCTTGATCAAAAGTCAGAGTGTGAACGGCGCCGCAACCTGTCCTGGCCCCAGCAGTGGTTTGCTGGTGGATGTCATCGTGAACGACCGTGCCCAGCACGCCCAAGTCTGGGTGGAGAATTCAGACCGGACGCTGAGCTTCCCGCCGTGTGAGTTGATTTTCCACTAAAGCGGTAGTCGTCCCCGTTTCTGCGGTTAAGTATGTCAATGGGTGAAATGGGGATATTTGTGCGCCGGGATAGTGCAGTGAAGCTAGTCGATGGTCTAGCAGGTGAAAGTCCTGCCAGTGCAGATTACCCAGTTGGCACTGTAGTGATATCCGGCGACGGGGCGGGCGA
>Ga0070712_100003247_pt1 | contig 10017 bp, 7 predicted proteins | sample LARL81metaG_FD_71396 | JGI IMG/M metagenome (GOLD analysis project Ga0070712, IMG submission 71396) | Corn, switchgrass and miscanthus rhizosphere microbial communities from Kellogg Biological Station, Michigan, USA - LAR L8-1 metaG | ecosystem: Host-associated > Plants > Roots > Rhizosphere ...
GTTCTTCCTTTTCGCGAGCAGCGGCAGGGCATCCGGCTCACACGACCAGATGCGCTTCAGCGTCGCGGACATCGAGGCTGAAGTGCGCGCGCTGAAGCTGCGAGGCGTGCAGTTCGAGGAGTTTGACTTCCCCGGCTTCGACAAGGCGACGAGCATCGCCTGGGTGATCGACCACAGCGCGGCGTGGTTCAAGGACAGCGAGGGCAACCTGCTGGTCATCGTTCAGCTGGCCGTTGGAGCCATCGACCGGCCTGCCACCTAGCCCGCCTGATTCAGCGGATAAGCAGAGAATTGATTTTGCGGGAACGGCGGTAACGCGACGTACTCTGGCTGAAGACGTAGCGTCAGGGGAGCTTTCCTGTCATGAGAACCGTGCCACGGAGTAGAGCAGCTCGTGTCGTGGTCGCGGTGCTGACCGTAATCGTCGTCGGCGGTGTCGCGGGGATCCTGGCAGGCTGCTCCGGCGGCGGTCACCCGGCGGGCGCCATCCAGGCCCAGAGCCCAGCGAGCCAGCCGGCCAGTTCGCCCAGTTCGCCAACCGCGTCCGCCGCTGGCGCGTCGGGCGGCCAGACCGTCGGCGCGCTGTGCAGCTCGCAGCGGCGGGCGGTGGTCGGCGGCGAGTACATGGTGCAGAACAACGAATGGGGCTCCAGCGCTCCGGAGTGCGTGGCCGTCGCCTCCGGCGGCGGTTTCAGCGTGAGCAAGTCGGCCATCGCCAATTCCCCGACCGGCTCCCCTGGCGGCTACCCGTCTATCTACCGGGGCTGCCACTGGGGCACCTGCACGCCGGGTAGCGGGCTGCCGGTACAGGTCTCCAAGCTGCTGTCACCGGGAACCGTGACCACGAGCTGGGCCACGACCCAGCCCAGCACCGGCGCCTACGACGTCGCCTACGACATCTGGTTCAACAAGGCGCCGAGCACCACCGGCCAGCCCGACGGCGCCGAGCTGATGATCTGGATCAACCACCAAGGTGGCATCCAGCCGTACGGCTCGCAGGTGAGCACGGCCACCGTCAGTGGCCGGTCCTATCAGGTGTGGTTCGGCCAGCAGGGCTGGAACACGATCTCTTACTCGATGGAGACGGGGACCACCTCGGTACAGGATCTGGATATCGGCAAGTTCGTCGCCGATGCGATAAACCGCGGCTGGATCCAGAAATCCTGGTATCTCATCGACGTCGAGGCGGGATTCGAGATATGGCAGGGCGGCGCGGGCCTGGCCACGGACTCCTTCGCGGTGAACGTCAGGGGATAGACCGCGGCGCGGGGGTCCGGCGGGTACTGCCCTGCGGCAAGGGGTAGGGTGCGGGCATGGATGAGAGCCGGGCGCGAGAGCTGCTGGTCAAGGAACGGGATGAGGTCGCTTCGCTGCTGCGGGATACCGAGCGGGAGGCCGAGACCGGGCTCGAGGAGAATGACGACATTCCCCGTGACTACGGGGATGAGGCGCTGCCGCTGACCCAGCAGGGCAACGACGAGGCCGTCGCCGAGGAACTGCAGGACCGGCTCGACGCGATCGACCGGGCGCTGGCACGGCTCGACGCGGGCACGTACGGGCGTTCGGCGCTCAGCGGCAAGCCGATCCCTGACGAGCGGCTCGAGGCCAACCCGGCGGCAGAGCTGACCGTGGAAGAGGCCCGCGCCCAGGAGGCTCAGAACCGGTAACCGGCGGTCGGCGATCCAGACCGCGATCTGGGCGCGCGACCGGAAGCCCAGCTTGGCCATGATGTTGGCGATGTGCCTGGCCACCGTCGCCGGGCTGATGACAAGCTCGGCGCCGATGCCCTTGTTGCTGCCCCCGTCGGCGACGAGCCTGGCGATCTGCAGTTCCCTGGGCGTCAGCACGCCGGGCGGCGAGGGTGTCAGGGCCATGGCGATCGCCGCGAGCGCCGCACCCGCGGACTCCGCCGCCGTCGCAGGCGCCGTCGGCGGCTCAAGCGCCAAGGCGATCGCCGCGGTCGGCGACAGCTCCAGGCCGCGCGCCCATAGCTCGGCGACGGCGGCGTCGCCGAGATGGCGGGCGGGGGCGAGGTAGCGTTCGGCCCGCGCGCCGGACAGCGGAGGCAAGCCGGCCGTCTCGCGCAGCGCGGCAGCTGCGGCGGCGAGCAGCACGGCACGTTCCGGCTCATCTTCGCGGACCGCGAGCGCGGCGAACGACTCGAGGCCGCGCGCCACCCCGATGCGCGTTCCGGTGTCCCGGCTGAGCCGCAGGCTTTCCGTGAGGTGCTCCCTGGCGAGCGTGGTCGCCCCTGCCTCGGTCGCCACACGGCCGAGACCGGACAGGCAGCGCGCTATCTCCGGCCGGGCATTGATCTCCCTCAGGTACGCCAGCGCCTCCATGTACCGCTGGCGGGCGTCGGCGAAGTCGCCGCGCACTCGCGCCAAGTCGCCGAGACCGAGCTGGGCGCGCGCGACACCCCAGCGGTGGTCGATGGCGCGCATGACGTCGACCGACGCGCTGGCCAGTTCGGCCGCCTCGCGCATCCGGCCGCGCAGCCCGGCCACCGCGGCCCGGATGCCGAGCGCCCAGCCTTCGTTCCAGCGGTCGCCCGCCGCCTCGGCGATCCAGGCCGCCTCCCTGCCGAACTCCTCCGCCTGATCCGGCCGTCCGGTGTGCACGGCGATCTCGCTGAGCAGGTTCAGCCCGGCGGCGGTCCAGAAGTCATCCCCGGCGTCCCTGCACAGGTCCAGCCCCGCCAGCGCCGCGGGCTCGGCGGCTGCCGGGTCATTCGGCAGCGTGAGCTGCGCACGGCCGATCAGCGCCGGGCCGCGGATGCCCGGGGGCACGTCGGCTGCCTCGTCCCTGGCGAGGAACGCGTCTACCCACTCACAGCCCATCGCGAACTCGCCGCGGACCAGCATGCAGGGCCGGATAGCGGTACAGATCCGCAGCCCGGTGCCGACGTCGCCGTCGTCGAGGCACTGGCTCAGCACGAGCCAGACGTTGCGCGCGTCCACGTCGTACCTGCGGAACACGTCTACCCGGTCCTGCCACGGCGCGGGGACGAGCGCCATGCCGACCGCGAAGTTCCGCTCCGCCACGGGGAGCACGTAATCGCGGAGCCTGCTGGCGATGGCGGCCGCCTCGCCCGCCGCGGCAAGCCGGTCCGCCGCGTACTCGCGGATCGTGTCGAGCATCCGGAACCGGGCCTGGCCGAGTACCGCCGGCTCGCGGATCACCAGCGACTTGTCCAGCAGCGCGCCCAGCGTGTCCAGCACGCTTCCGGCCGGCACCTGCTCGTCCGCACAGACCAGCTCCGCCATCTCGACTGACCAGCCGGCGAAGTACGACAGCCGTCGCAGCAGCACCTGCTCCCGCTGCGACAGCAGGTCGTGGCTCCAGTCGATCGCGGCGCGCAGCGTCCGCTGGCGCGGCGGCGCGGCCCGGTCCCCGAGCGTCAGCAGCCCGAACCTGTCGGCCATCCGCATCCGGATCTGGTCGACGGTGAGCGTGCGGACCCAGGCGGCGGCCAGCTCGATCGCCAGCGGGATCCCGTCGAGGGAACGGCAAAGTTCCGCGACGGCGCCGGCGTTTTCCGTGGTGAGCGCGAAACCTGGGGCAGCAGCCTGCGCCCGTTCGGTAAAAAGCTGGACAGCATCCCCTGGAGACGTGCCGGTGGCGGTAACGGGCAGCGGGGGCACCGCCCAGACCGTCTCACCGGCGACCCGCAGCGGCTCGCGACTGGTGGCCAGCAGCCGCAGCTCAGCCGAGCTCGCCAGCAGCCGCTGGCTCAGCCGGGCGCAGGCGTCGAGCAGATGCTCGCAGTTGTCGAGCGCGAGCAGCAGCCTGCGCAGATGCAGCGCGTCGGCCAGCGTGTCGAGCAGCGGCCGGCCGCTTTCCTCTGCGACACCCGCGGCGGACGCGACGCGGGCGGGCACCAGGTCCGGATTGGTCAGGTCGGCCAGGTCCACATAGCAGGCCCCGTCGGGAAACTCGGCGGCCATCGTGGTCAGCACGCGCAGCGCCAGCCTGGTCTTCCCGATGCCGCCAGGACCCGTCAGCGTGAGCATGCGAGTACGGCCCACGAGCTTGCTCAGCTCGTCGAGCTCCCGCTCACGGCCGACAAAGCTGTTAGGTTCCTGGGGCAGGGATGCGCTTATGTCCGCTACCTCATTCAGCAGGAATGCATCTACACATATACCTACACAATTGTGATGATGCACTGGAGCCCTGAGCAAGTCTAACCTGCTGCCTGTTAGGCACCTTGGCGCTTGCCGTGGTCCCATTTGTCCCGGTAAGTGCAGCGACATGACTCGACATGCCGTTTGTGCCTTGTGTCCGCCGGTTAGTGAGGAGCCGGCTGGCACAATCGTGCCCCGGTCGCCGTGGCCGGACCGCCTTGGGGGGGATGCGGCGAGTCACGCTGGCGTTTGCGCCGAAGCGATGTCGCGCCGCAGGGAGCGGCCACGGCGACCGGTCAAGACGGTCAGGCCCTGTCGGCCGCTTCGCGGACCGCAGGCACGATCTCCTGCGCGAAGCGGGCCACCGCCACCGGCGCGGGGGTGTCATCCGTGCTGCGGTAGATGAAGCCGCCCGCACCGTGCTCGAGTACCGCCGAGGTCATCTCCTCGATCCACTGCTGCGCTGACCCGCCGATCCAGCGCCCGTCGTCGTCGCGGTTCTGCGCGAGCGGACCGGATGTGATGCGGCCGCCGAAGTTGAAGATGTTCGCGACGCCGGCCGGATCCCGGCCCGCCTCGACGGCGGCCGCGTCGATCAGCGGCCGCGACTCGCGGTACCTGGCGCTCAGCCAGTCCGACCCCATCGAAGGGACCCAGCCGTCGGCGGCCCGCCCGGTCACCGCGAGCGACCTGGGGCCGACCGAGCCTGTCCAGATGGGCGGCGCGGGGACCGGGGCCGGCTGAAGGCCGGTCACCTGGTAGAACGAGCCGTCGAAGGTGACCGGTTCGCCGCCGCCGCACAGCGCCCTGATCAGCGTGATCGCCTCTTCCAGCGCGCGCACCGCGGCGCCAGGGGTCAGCCGCGGGATGCCGAGCTGGGGGATCATGTCCCAGATCGCCCCGGCGCCCATCCCGAGGATGACGCGACCGCCTGACAGCGCGGACAGCGAGCTGATCGTGCGCGCCAGCGCGGGCGCGGGCCGCGTCGGCAGGTTGGTCACGATCACGGCCCCTGAGATGGTGCTGGTGCGGCCGAGCAGGAACCCGACCGCGGAGTAGGCGTCCAGCTTGTCGCCGAAATACAGGTGGTCCGCGACGGTGAACATGTCGAGGCCGCCGCGGTCGGCCGCCGTCGCAATCTCCAGGACGCCAGGCACGTTACCGGCATCCGCGCCGTTCCACTGGCCAAGGCTTGCGCCGAAAAGCACACGTCGCTGCGACATTGTGGCGAGTTCTCCTCACGCCGGCCGGGCTGTCCGCGCCAGCTTACGGGCGTCGGCGCCGGGCGGAATCGATATACGTCAAGTGACCGATGTCTTCCAGGTGCAAGTTGCATGAGCATTTGTTATGCAAGCGGCAAAGGGCTGCCATTGCGGTCCCCACCTGCCGAAACGGTAGTTCCAACCGAAGAGACTCCCGCGTGGCCGGGCCTGCGCCAGTCCGTACACCCTGCACGCACACCGCTGGTCACGCGGGCTAGGTTTCCTCCGGGCAAGGAGCAGAGCGTGTTTGTTAAGGCCCTATCCGGTGCGGCATCGTTCGCGGCGTGCCTTCGGCTCTTCCGATGCTATCCACTCGCGGTCACGCCGCACCCCGCGAACGGCGGATACCCGTCGATGGTCCTGATGAGCCGCGCGGCGGGATCGGCCGGGTTCTACGTGCTCACCCAGGTCGACGACGACGCGTTCGTCATCAGGTCGTGGAACGACTCCCAGGACGCCAGCCAGGAGATCCGTCCTGGTGAACAGGTCTCAGGCGTCATCGGCCAGGTGATCAGCACCGGAATGCCGCTCCCGCACGATGGCGCGCTGCTCGGCTGGGTGACCGACTGCCAGGTCACCGTAATGCTCGCGGTGCACAGCCCGCACCCGGGGACCTGGGATACCCCGGTACCGTTCCCCGAGATCCGGGTCATGCCGATGGCGGGCACCAGCGCCCTGCGGGAATGGCCGCCGTTCACGAGCAGCCCGCTCGAGGACGGCCGCCTGTGGGAGTACGTCGAGTGGGGACAGATCGTGGACATCGTTCCGCTCGTGACCCGCAGTACCGGGCTCGCGTTCTGGGTCCCGCTGCCGGGGACCCGCGGGGCCAGGGGCGAGGGGTTCGTCGTGATCAGCGACAACCTGCCGGGCGACGACTACTGGCTGCCGGCCGGCGTCTACATGGACCACTGGACGCTTCGCGAGGGCATTCAGGCGCCGCCGCCCGGGCGGCTGCTGTCGCTGCCGGGCGTCGTGGACCTGGCATACCAGCTGCGTTAACCGTCGGCCGCGGCCCGGGTCGACCGCCGTCAGCCGTCCAGGAACTTGCTGATCGCGGTCCAGGTGCGCTCGGGCTGATCCGCCTGGTGAACGTGGCCGCAGTCGTCGATCACCTCCACCTGGCTGCCCGCGATGCGGCTGCCGAACTCCTCCGCGTAGGCGACGGGGACGAGCGCGTCCTCGCGGCCCCAGACGATCAGCGTGGGCACGCCGATCCTGTGCAGCCGACGGCCGAGCCCGTGGTCGGCGATCGGCCAGGCGAACTTGGTCGTGCAGCCGACGTTCCACGCGCCTTGCGCGATCGCTTTCGGGATCAGCTCGGGATCGGCGGGCAGGGCCATGACCGCCCGGGCCGCCTCGCTGTCCGGGTGGGCGAACAGGTACTTCGGCATGTCCTCGGGCGGTCCCGCCACCATCGCCATAAGCGGGATCGGCGCGTCGTCGCGCCACAGGCCGGGCGGTGACATCAGCACGAGCTTGCCGAAGAGCTGCGGGAAGCTCGCCGCGAGATCGGCCGCGACCATGCCGCCGAACGACTGGCCGACCGCAACAGGACGATCCAGGCCGAGCGCGCGGATCAGCTCTTCGTAGACGAGCAGCAGCTCCCAGAACGTCTGCACCTCGGAGATCGCGTGGGGGTCGCCTGGCGAGGTGCCGGGGTGCTCAGGCGCGTACACCGTGTGCCGCGCGGCCAGCTGGCTGAGCAGCGGATTCCAGGCCAGCCCGGACAGCGGATGGAAGTACAGCAGCGGCGGCCCGTCGCCGGCGATCTTGACGTGCAGCCGCAGCCGGCCGTCAAAGAGCTCGACCGCCTCGTCGCGCACGTCCATCGGAGTCAAGGTCATCGCGCCTCCGCCTCCGTCCGGACCGGCGCCGCCGCCGGCGCGGTCGCGCGCGGCCACCAGCGGTGCTCCCAGCCCTCGTCGTCCCAGATCGGCCGCAGCCGCGGCAGTACCTCGGCGGTGAACAGCGAGATGTTCTTCTCGGTCAGCGCGCGCGGCATCGAGCCGTTCTGCATCATCACGAGCAGGTTGCCGATCCGGAACTCGCGGACGAACGCCTCGAGCTGGTCGGCGACCGTTGCCGGGCTGCCGACGATAGCGACCTGGCTGTCGACGATGTCCTTGTAGGTCGCCGTCCGCATCCGCGCGAGCATCCCGTCGGGCCCGCCGGCCCGCAGCATGGCCTCGATCGCGGCGGGCTCGGCGTAGCCGGGCACGGCCATGGCGGTGCCAGGGATCGCGCCGAGGCCGGAGTGGTACAGCGACATCAGGTGGCTGGCGTACTCTTTCTCCGCTCGCTCGTCGGTCTCGGCGACGGCGACCACCTGGAGGAAGGCCAGCCGGTACGGGTTGCGGTCCCGGCCCATCTCCTCCGCCAGGGTCCAGTAGCGGTCGAAGACGTGGCGCCCGACGAGCTTCGGCCCGTCCCAGCTCAGGTACACGAACGCGTAGTCGTTGCGGAGGATGTCCCGCAGCGTCCCCGTCGAGCCGGTGCCGGGGACCCAGACCGGCGGGTGCGGCTGCTGGATGGGCCGCGGCCAGATGTTCACCGCGCCGTATTTCTCGAAGCGGCCGTTCCAGGGGAACGGGCTGGGCGAGGTCCACGCCTTGAGGATCAGCTCGCGATGCTCACGGGCGCGGTCGCGGGTCTCGATCGCAGGGAGAGAGGCGTTGAGGTTCGCGTCGTAGCTGAGCCCGACGGGGAACCCGGCGATCAGCCGGCCGCCGCTGATGCAGTCGAGCAGCGCGTACTCCTCGGCGATCTTCAGCGGCTCGCGGGTCTTGCCGAGCGAGCGGCCAAGCACCGCGATCGCCGGGTCCAAGCCCTCCGCCTGCGCCGCGCAGGCCACGGCCGAGGCGAGCAGGGTCGGGTTCGGCGAGACGTCGTAGGAGGACTGGCTGTGCTCGGTCACCACGATGCCGTCGAAGCCGGACCGTACCCCGTGCAGCAGTTCGGCGTACGCGGAGAAGATGGATTCGTGCATCCGGTCCGGGTCGACGACCTGGTACGGCGCGGTCACGACCGAGCTGTTGTGGTCTCCGTAGTCGTCCGGAATGTAGCGATATGGCACCTGCTCGAACAGGCTGACTTTCATCCCTGTTTCCTCCCGCCGTCAGGCGACGGGGCGTCGTCGCCCTACCAGCGGACCACACGGCCGGCCAGTGCCGCAATCCCCGTATTACCGCACCATGACCGCGCCATTACCGCGTTGTCGTCGCGCCACTACCGCTCTACCGCCAGAGGGCGACCGGGTTGCCAGGCGCGTACACGAAGCCGCCGCTGCCCTTGGCCGCGTTCGGGTCGGAGCTGAGGTGGCTGTAGTCGACGGTGAACTGGTACTGGATGCCTGGCCCTACCCGGTAGCCGGTGGCGGCCGCGGGGGGCTGGAGGACTCCCTTGTCGGTGAAGGTGCCGTCGCTGAAGAAGAACTGGGCCGGGTTGATCACGAAGCCGTCCGCGCCGCCGATGACCACCCAGGCGATGATGACGCCGCCGGTGGAGTCGCCCTGCGTGTCGATCAGGCCGATTCGGGAGCCCTCGGGCGTGGTGTACCAGGCCACGTCGCTGAGACTGGTGCTGTCGGTGGACTTGAGCAGCGCCTCGGGCGGGATCGTGCCCCGCAGGCCGAGCAGCCGGGCGGTGCTCTCGTCGAGCAGGCACGCCGCGGTGTCGATCCCCTCGATGGTTCCGCCGGCCTGGTAGGCCTTGGCGCAGACCGTCTGCCTGGCTTCGAGCCATGCGGTGTCGTCGTCGCCGATGGCGGTCTGCTGGGCCGCCGAGCCGCTCTGGTAGCGGTTCTGCTGTACCAGGTCGATCTGCGCGTCGTAGGTCTCGGCCTTGTCCTCGTAGCACTTCTCGATGGCAAGGGTGGTGCCAAGGCTGCCGCAGCTCGCCGGGGTGGTGATGGCGCGGGCCGGGTGGCCGGGGTCGAACGGTTCGACGATCGGCGCGAACGCCGCCGCCGACGCCGTGCTCGAGGCCGAGGCCGTCGCGGTGCTGCTGGCGCTGCCCGATGCCGAGGCGATCTGGGTGGCGCCTCCGCTGGACGAGCTGCTGCTCGAACCGCCGCAGCCGGCGAGCACGCCGACCGCCATGGCGGACATCGTCAGTACCGCGAGTCTGGTGCCGTTCATCCGGATCTCCCCGTCCGTGTGATGTAGAACAATCAGACTATGGACGCCGATGCAGACCTCGTGGTTGCGGGCGCCGGGCACAACAGCCTGATCGCCGCCTGCTATCTGGCGAAGGCGGGGTACCGGTGCCTGGTGCTCGACGCGCGGCCGGTGCCGGGTGGCGGCTGCACCACGGAAGAGCTGCTGCTGCCCGGCTACGGCATCGACACGTGCGCGACCGGCCAGACGCTGATCCGGGTCAACCCGCTGCTCACCGGCGACGAACTCGGGCTGATCGCGCGCTACGGGCTGCGCTACATCGACCCCGACCCAGTCGCGCACGTGGCGTTCCCCGACGGTGAGCAGCTCACCATGTGGCTCGACAGGGACCGCACGGTGGCGGAGATCGCCCGCTTCGATAAGGCCGACGCCGCCGCGTACCAGCGGCTGCTCGACGAGTACGACGAGGTGAAGTCGGCGTTCAGCGGGTCGCAGTTCACCCCGGTGGGCTTCGGC
>Ga0070712_100003248_pt1 | contig 10014 bp, 6 predicted proteins | sample LARL81metaG_FD_71396 | JGI IMG/M metagenome (GOLD analysis project Ga0070712, IMG submission 71396) | Corn, switchgrass and miscanthus rhizosphere microbial communities from Kellogg Biological Station, Michigan, USA - LAR L8-1 metaG | ecosystem: Host-associated > Plants > Roots > Rhizosphere ...
GTGATCGATGCGCAGGCCGTGATTCTTCGGAAACGCGAGCTGGCGGTAGTCCCACCAACTGAACGTCTTCGGCGGCTGATCGAACATGCGAAAGGCGTCGACGAGGCCCAGGTCCAGCCAGCCGCTGAACATCGCGCGCTCGGGCCCGGAGCACATGATCTGATCGCGCCACAGGTCCGGATCGTGAACGTCGCGGTCCTCGGGGGCGACATTGAAGTCGCCGATCACTGCGAGCTGCGGATGCTGCTCGAATTCGCGGCGCAGGAAGCGCGTCGCGGCGGCGAGCCAGTCGAGCTTGTAGCGATATTTTTCCGATCCGACGGCCTGGCCGTTGGGCACATACAAGCAGACGACGCGCACGCCATCGATCGTCGCTGCCAGCACGCGCTTTTGCACATCGTCGTGATCGGGCAGCGCGGCGACCACTTCGGTGCCGGTCGTGCGGGAAAGAAGCGCGACGCCGTTGTAGGTGCGTTGTCCGCAAAACTGCAGCGCGTAGCCTGCGGCGGCAAGCTCCATGACTGGAAACTTGCCGTCTTCAAGCTTGGTTTCCTGCAGCCCGACGATGTCCGGTGCGTTCGCGGCAAGCCAGTCCAGCAGCCGCGGCAGCCGGACATTAAGCGAGTTGACGTTCCAGGTCGCGACCCGCAAGGTCACTGCGGGTACGAGCCTTTCGGCGCCACCTCGGGCGTGACGACCTGCGTGGTCTTGGTGTCAGACGGGGCCGGCGTCGGCGGCCGGCCGACCGCCGTCGTTCGCGGCGGCGGCGTCTTGGGATAGCCGGCATCGGAAAGCATGGTCTGCCACTTGGTCTCGTTGAAGCCGGTCGCCACCTGCTCGCCGACCTGCAATGCCGGCGCCTCGAGCCCGTTGGTCAGGCGCTTCAGGCGGTCGGCGCCGTCGCCCTGCGCGACGTCGACGACCGTGTGCGGCACGCCGCGCTTGTTCAGAAGGCCCTGCGCGGTGTCGCAGACGACGCCGCAGGAAAATGTGTACAGAGTGACCGGGAAGCGCTCCTGCGCTTGCTGCGTCGCAAACGACAATTCGCTGGTTTCGATGCTGTTGCGGCCTATGCGCTTGGCCTGCGCGTTTCGGGCGTCGGCCGGCGGCGGCTTGTCCGAATAGACGACGCGGCCATCGCTGTCGAGGTAGCGGTAGACCTGCTGGGTTTGCGCGATCGCGCATGCGCTCGCCAGCAGCAGCAGGCCGGCGAGGCCCGCGGCGCAGCGTGCCGGCGTGGATGTCCTGCTCATCTTAAGCCTCCCTTGCTCGCATGCTATGACGCTAGCATACCATTATGCCGCAATAATGCACTGATTTCCGGCTTTCGGCCCCGAAACGCCACGAATGAGTCCAACGCCGGCCGGCTGCCGCCCCGGGCGAGGATCTCGTCTCGGAACCGCGCGCCGGCGGTCGCCGAAAGCACGCCTTGCTCCTCGAACAAGCTGTAGGCGTCAGCCGACAGCACTTCGGCCCATTTGTAGCTGTAATAGCCCGCCGCATACCCGCCGGCGAAGACATGACTGAAACCATGGGGCAGGCTGCGGTCGTAATCGGGGCGGGGCACGACGGCCACTTCGCGGCGCACCGACCAGGCGAGCGCCAGCGGCGAAACCGACCGGTCGATGTCGTGGTGCACGTGCATGTCGAACAGGGCGAATTCGAGCTGCCGCACCGTCTGCATGCCGCTCTGGAAATTCCTGGCCGCGAGCAGGCGGTCGAACATGGCCTTGGGCAACGGCTCACCTGTCTCGACGTGCGCGCTCATCTGCTCGACCACGTCCCACTCCCAGCAGAAGTTTTCCATGAACTGGCTGGGCAGTTCGACCGCATCCCACTCGACCCCTTCGAGGCCGGACGCGCCCGGCACATCGACGCGCGTGAGCAGCAGATGCAGCCCATGGCCGAATTCATGGAACAGCGTCGTCACCTCGCGGTGCGTGAACAGTGCAGGCCTGCCGGCGACGGGGGCCGCGAAATTGCATACCAGGAAGGCGACCGGATGCTGGGCTCGGCCATTCGTGTGGCGATACTTGATCGCGGCGTCCATCCACGCGCCGTCGCGCTTTCCCGGCCGCGCGTACAGATCGAGATAGAACTTTCCGACCGGCGCGCCGGTTCGATCGGTGAGCTCGAAAAAGCGCACGGCGGGATCCCACGCCGGCGCCGTCGAAGCGCGCACCGTGATCCCATACAGGGTTTCGACCACGCGAAACATGCCGGACAGCACGCGGTCTTCGGAAAAAAATTGCTTCACCTCCTGATCGGAATAGCTGTAGCGCGCCTGGCGCAGCTTTTCCGAGACATAAGGCAGGTCCCAGGCGGCGAGCTCCGACAGTCCGAGCCTTTCGCGGGCGAATTCCGAAAGCTCGGCCATGTCCCGCTCGGCATAGGGCTTCGCCCGCCTCGCCAGATCGTGCAGGAAATCGATCACCTCGGCCGGCGAGCCCGCCATCTTCGGAACCAGCGACACTTCAGCGTAGCTGGCGTAGCCGAGCAGCGCGGCGGCTTCGGCGCGCAGCGCGAGGATCTTGTCGACCAGCGGCCCGTTGTCCCATTCCGGTTTGCCGAATTCGCTGGCCCTCGTCGCATTGGCGCGGTAAAGCGTTTCGCGCAGGCCCCGATCGTCGGCGTACTGCAGCACCGGGAGGTAAGACGGCATATGCAAGGTGAGCTTCCAACCCGGCTTGCCATCGGCTTGCGCCGAAGCGCGCGCCGCAGCGACGACGTCGGCCGGCATGCCGGCCAGGCGCGATGCGTCCTCGACGTAAAGCGAAAAGGCGTTGGTGGCATCGAGCACATTGTCGGCGAAACGCGAGGAGAGACTGGCGAGCTCTTCCTCGACCGCCTTGAAGCGGGCCTTCGGTGCGGGCGCCAGCTCTGCGCCCGACAGCCGAAAATCGCGCAGCGCATTGTCGACAACGCGGCGCCGGGCCGGATCGGCGGCGGCGAATTCGGGCGAGGCGGCAAGGGCGCGGTAACGGCCGAACAGGCGCCCATCCTGCCCGAGCTCGGTATAGAAGGACGTCACCTTCGGCAAGTTTTCGTTGTATGCCGCGCGCAGCTCGGGCGTGTTGACGACGGCGTTCAGATGTCCGACCTGCGTCCAGGCGCGGTCGAGACGGTCGAGCGCATCGGACAACGGCTGCACAAAAGAATCCCAGGTCGGCGATCCGGGCGCGGTCGCGACGCGCTCTATCGTGGCGCGGGCCTCGCCGAGCAACGCAGCCAATGCGGGCGCAACATGCTCGGGTCGGATGTCGGCGAAGCGCGGCAAGCCGGAAAAATCAAGCAGCGGATTGATCTCGGTGATCTGTGCAACGGTATTCATCGCAGGACTTTCTCGCTTGGCGGTGCCGTAAGTTGACCGTCTAGCTCTCTCAATTCGTCGGGCGTGCCGACATTTGCCCAGACGCCGTCGTAGCGTTCGCCGCTGACCCAGCCGCGGGCGATCCAGTCGCGATACAGCGGCAGCATCCTGATCTTCTCGCCGCGCGGCAGCGCTTCGAACAGCGCACTTCGGTAGAGCGCGATGTTGCCGAACGTCAGTTGCGGGCGCGCGGCGAGCGAAAGCCTGCCGTCGACCAGCGCGAAATCGCCGGCGCGATGGTAATCGGGATTCGGCACCATCACCATGTGCGCGTACGGAGCCTCACGTGTTGCCTTCATCGCGGCCAGACGCGGCAGCAGCGACGCATAGTCGTAGCCGGTATAGATGTCACCGCTGACCACCAGGGTTGCGTCCCGATCGAGGAGATCGAGCGCGGTGGCGATGCCGCCGCCGACTTCGAGCGGCTCGCCCTCGCGCGAGTAGCGGATCGTGGCGCCGAATCGGCGGCCGTCGCCGCAGGTCTTCTCGATCGCCGCGCCGAGGTGGGCGACGTTGATGACCAGATTGGCGAAGCCTGCGGCGACCAGGCGCTCGATCTGCCATACGATCAGCGGCTTGCCGCCGACGGAGAGAAGCGGCTTGGGCGTCAGATCGGACAGCGGGCGCATGCGCTCACCGCGGCCGGCGGCCAGGATCATGGCCGTCGGCGGCGAAGTGCCGTGATGGGGATCGATCGCGGCGTCCATCAGAATGTGTACCCGGTCACCGGCTGCCTTGCTTCGAGCTCGTCGAGCAATTGCAGCAGCGGGCCAAGCGCCCGGTAGCGATCGCAGGCACGGCGCAGATAGCGCATGACGCGAGGCAGGTCGGCGAGGTAGCCATGCTTGCCGTCGCGATGCGCAAGCCGGGCGAAAATGCCCAGGATCTTCAAATGACGCTGCACACCCATCCACTCGAAGTCGCGCCAGAAGTCGCCGAAATCCTCGGCAACCGGCAACCGGGCTTCGCGCGCGCGCTCCCAATAGCGCACGGCCCAGTCGAGCTCCTGCTCCTCGCTCCAGTCGATGTAGGCATCGCGCAGCAGCGAGACCAGGTCGTAGCTGATCGGACCGTACACCGCCCCCTGAAAATCGAGGACGCCTGGATTTGGTTTTGTCACCATCAGATTGCGGGAATGAAAATCGCGGTGCACATAGACAAGCGGTTGCCTGAGAGCGCTGTCGAGAACCTGACGGAAGGCGCTGTCGAGCGTCGCGCGCTGCGCCACGGTCAACGTAATACCGAGATGCTTGGCAACATACCAGTCGGGAAATATCGCGAGCTCGCGCGCCAGCATCGCCTCGTCGTAGCGGGGCAGTACCGAGTCGCGACTGGCGAGCTGCCAGGCGATCAGCGCAGCGCAGGCATCGCGGTACAGCGCCGGCGCGGTCGCGTCGTCGAGCGCGTCGCGATAGGTACGCGTGCCCAGATCGGACAGCAGCAGGAAACCGGCCGACAAGTCCTGCGCATGCACTGTCGGCGCGTGGACACCGGCTGCGGCAAGCAATGAGGCGACCGCCACGTATGCTGCGCTATCCTCCTGCGCCGGCGGCGCATCCATCGCGATAAGTGTGCGCACCGGCGGCGCATCGGCCGGGAGCGAGACCTCGCCGGCCAGCGTGATCCGGAAGTAGCGGCGAAAGCTCGCATCGGACGTTGCCGGCGCGATCGAGCTGATCGGGGCAGGCAACACCCGCTCGAGCCACGCGTTGAGCGCGTGCAACCGGACATCGGAACTCATGCGGGAGGGATCTGACAAAAGAGGCGGGTAGAATGCCCCATTTTAGCATCCGAACATTGTCGATTCACATGCGCCATCGCGCCGCCGTTGCCGCGTTTGCCCTGTTGCCGCTCGCGTTCGCGTGCGAATCGATGGCGCAGACTCCCAATGGCGCTGCGCCTGATCCGCCACCGCAACTCAAATCGTCGCCGGTGCTGGAGCCGCCTCCTCCGAAGGCGCTGCGGCTGACCCCGGGCGCGAATCCGATGGCGCCCGAGCGCGAGCCGATCTTTCTGCGTGCTGACAAGCTCGAAGGCGACAATCAGCAGTGGATCGAAGCGTCGGGGCACGCGGAACTTCGCTCGCGCCGTCAGACGGTGCTGGCGGACTGGCTGCGCTACGACATTCCCTCCGACCAGTTCTGGGCCAAGGGCAACGTCATCCTGCGCCGAGGCATCGATCGCATCAGCGGGCCGGAGGCGAAATTCAAGCGCAGCGACGAAACCGGATTCTTCACCTCGCCCGAGTTCCACATCGGTGAGAACGCGTCGCGCGGCGACGCGAAGGAGCTGACGTTCGTCGGCCCCAACCAGTACGAGCTCAAGGACGTCCGTTACACGACCTGCGTCGCAGGCAACGATGATTGGTATCTGACTTCATCGAGCGTCGAAATCGATCGCACTCGTCTGGTCGGAACTGCGCGCAACGCGACCATACTGTTCAAGGACGTGCCGATCCTGTACTCGCCATACATCGACTTTCCGCTTTCCAATGAGCGCAAGTCGGGATTCCTGGCGCCGCTGTTCGGCTCGACCAGCAGCCGCGGCATCGAGATGTCGCTGCCGTATTACCTGAACCTCGCGCCAAATTACGATGCGACGCTGACACCCCGCTATATGACCCGCCGCGGCCTGCAGCTCAACACCCAGTTTCGCTATCTGTTTCCCGATGTCACCGGCGAGGCGGACGCGGAGATACTTCCCGACCGCATCACCAATACCAATCGCTATGGCCTCACCTGGAAGCATACGCAGGCGATCAGCCAGGTGCCGGGTCTCGCCACTTTCGTCAATGTGCAGAAGGTGTCGGACGACGCGTATTTCACCGATCTGTCCGACCGGCTGATTGTCACGTCGCAGCAGACGCTGCCCCGCGAGGCTGGCTTCTCGTACAGTCACGGGCCATTTGGGTTCCTCGCGCGGGTGCAGTCGTTCCAGACGCTGCAGGACCCGGCCAATCCGATCATACCGCCGTACTTCCGCGAGCCGCAGCTGCTGCTGACGATGAACCCGGTCGAGTGGCAAGGCTTCGATTTCGCCGCCAATGGCGAATACGTTCGCTTCCGCCAGCCGGCGCTGCTCAACGCCGAGCGATCGGTGTTATATCCGACGGCAACGTGGTCTGCGCGCGGCAATGCCTGGTTCTTCGCCGCGCACGCCGGGCTGCATCTGACCCACTACGATTTCCCCGATGACAGCACCGTCGAGGAAAAGCACCTCAATCGCTCGGTGCCGATCACCAGTCTCGACGGCGGACTGGTGTTCGAGCGAGAGACGAACATGTTCGGCCGCGACTACACGCAGACGCTCGAGCCGCGGGCGTTCTACGTCTACATTCCTTACCGCCGGCAGGATCAGATCCCGGCGTTCGACACGGCAATCGACGACTTCAATTTCTCGCAGCTTTTCACCGAGAACCGCTATCTCGGCAACGATCGCGTCGGCGATGCCAACCAGATCACCTTGGCGGTGACTTCGCGCCTGCTCGACCCGGGTTCCGGCGACGAGCGGGCAAGGTTCGCGATCGGGCAGCGCTATTATTTCCAGAGCCAGCGCGTGACGCTCAACGAAGCGCCGCGCAGCGCCAACACGTCCGACCTCTTGCTGTCCGGCGAGGGAAGGCTGTCGGACACCTGGTCGGCGGCGGCCACGCTGCAGTACAGCCTCAATCATCCTCAAACCGAGCTGTTCGACATCGGCGTGCGCTGGCAGCCGGCGCCCGGCAGGGTGCTCAATGCCAGCTATCGCTACAACCGGCAGAACATCGACCCGACCGGCGCCGTCTCGCAGCTGAAGCAGGTCGACATTTCGGGGCAGTTTCCGCTGACCCATCAATGGTCGTTCATCGGCCGCTGGAACTACTCGCTGGTCGATGGCAAGACGCTGGAGGGCGTGGCGGGCTTCGAGTACAATGGCGACTGCTGGGCGTTTCGCATCGTCGCCCAGCGCCTGACCACGACGACGGAACAGGCGAGCAAGTCGATATTCGTGCAATTCGAACTGAACGGTCTCGCACGGCTCGGTACCAATCCGATCGACGTCCTCAAGCGTAGCGTGCCGGGCTATTTGACGGGCAACGAGCCGTCGATGCGGCCGCTCGGTGGCACAGTCACCGACTATTTTCCGGAGTTCTGAAGGCCAGATCATGTACGTTCGCCTCATCGTCTCGATCGCGCTGGCGCTTTGTGCCGCCGGCGTTTGCGCGCAGCCAGCGAAGCCATCCGCCGTCGTCAGCGTCGACCGCGTTGTCGCCATCGTCAATGACGAGGCGCTCACCCAATACGAGCTCGACGACGCGCGCCGGATCGTGCAACAGCAGCTGAGGCAGCAGAAAGTGCAGCCTCCTGCGGCCGACGTGCTCGACAAGCAGGTGCTCGAGCGCCTGATCACCCAGCGCGCGCTACTGCAGGAGGCCAAGGAGGGTGGTGTCAAGATCGATGACAGCCAGGTCGAGCGTGCCATTCAGCGCATCGCGCAGGAAAACAAGCTTTCGGCCGAGGAGTTCCGCAAGTTGCTGGCCCAGGAGAACATTCCCTATACCAAGTATCGCGACGACATCCGCAACGAGATGATCGTGCAGCGCTTGCGCGAACGCGAGGTCGACAGCAAAGTCCAGGTCTCCGACGCTGAGGTCGATCAGTATCTGGCGACGCTGAAGGCGCAGAACGCCGGCGAAACCGAGTACCGTCTCGCGCACATTCTGGTGTCGGTGCCCGAGCAGGCGAGCTCGGACCAGATCGAAAGCCGGCGCCGGCGAGCCGAAGAGGCGCTGCGGTCGATCAAGAGCGGCGCGGACTTCGCCCAGGTCGCAGCGGCATTTTCCGACGCGACCGACGCGTTGCAAGGCGGCAGTCTCGGCTGGCGCACCGGGGCGCGGTTGCCGACAGTTTTCGCCGAGGCAGTGCGCGAGCAGAAGGTCGGCACGGTTTCAGGCGTGCTGCGCAGTGCCGCCGGCTTTCACATCGTCAAGCTGCTGGAGAAACGCAGCCACGACGAGGCGACCCTCGTTGACCAGACGCACGCCCGGCACATCCTGGTCCGCGTCAACGAACTGACTTCCGAAGCCGAGGCCAAGTCGAAGATCGAGCGCATGAAGGACCGGCTCGACACCGGCGCCAACTTCGCGGACCTCGCCAAGCTCAACTCGGAGGACGCCTCGGCGGCCAAGGGCGGCGACCTCGGATGGCTGAGCGCCGGCGACACCGTGGCGGAATTCGACGACGCGATGAAGAAGCTCCAGCCGAACCAGGTCTCGCCGCCGGTTCGCACATCGTTCGGCTGGCACCTGATCGAAGTGCTGGAACGTCGCAAGCAGGACGTCACCATCGATCGCGCGCGCAACGAGGCACAGACCGCGATCCGACAGCGCAAGGCCGACGAGGCGTTTCAGGATTGGGTGCGCCAGGTGCGCGACAAGGCGTTCGTCGAGATACGGCTGGACGACAAGTAGCCTGAGCTGCAGCGTCCGCACCAGCGCAGCTGTTGCCGTGCGTTCGGACTTCCCGCACCGGCGCAAGCGATTGGGTGCTGCCTCGGAGCGGGCGAGACCTGACGAAACGACCAAAACTTAGCCCGCCTCCCAGGCTAAGCTACGCAATGCCGCGCACTCTCAACGCGGGTCTTAACCGGTACGCAGGAACAAGTACGCTTCCAGGGCGATAGCCCAGATACCTAGCGTCACGAGAGGATAAGCGAAGGCGAAATTTCCGAGCCGTAGTCGTCGCCTGTCCACCGTCTGAGATGCCTTGCCGCTGGCCTGGAATGGCCGCTCAATAAGCCAGTAGAGCAATGCGCTGAGCAGCAGAACCAACGGGCATGCAGTCACCAGAATGCGCCACCAACTGACGGTGACTAAGGCGGTGCGTTGAGGGATCAACCCAAGCCATGGCAATAGGTCGATAATGGGAACGTGCACGAGATAAATGCTGTAGCTGATCAGACCCAGTCCGGCGACTATCTTGTTGCCAAAAATACGGACTCCGGCATGGCGATCGCCGGTTAGGCCCAGGAGCATCAGGCAAATGCCTATCTGAATCCAAGGCGCCCGCAGAAACCCCTTGAGATCGTAGTAATGGAAAACCTGGTTATACCCCGCAAAGACCCACGGAGTCGCCAGAAGGATGCCGAGACCAGCCCAGAATGCCGTCGCTGCGAAGGCTCGTGTCGGTGGACGTGCGATCGAATATGCCCCGGCACACATGCCTGCCGCGAATGCGTCGAGGCGAATTGGTAACAGGACTTGTGGATAGCCGTTGTTCGTATACATCACAAACAGCTTCGAGGCGACAACGCCAAGAAGCGCAATGGCGTACAACGACCACCCTCCGTAGCGCTTCAGAACGATCACCAGGAGCGGAAACACGAGGTAGAACTGCCACTCGAATGGCATTGTCCAAAAAACGGAATTCATCGTTGCAATATATTTTTCGATAAAGTTGTGGACCATCCCGAGGTGCAGTAGCAGATCGAGCTCCCCGGGCAGATGCCGATACACGCCCATTGCGGCGAGGATCAGCAACGCAGTAAGGCAAGCGTAATACGCGGGATAGACGCGCAGTATCCTGCGCCGCAGATAGCTGCCGTATTTCTCTCCAAATGCCGAGACGAAACGTGAGGCCGTCCCCGCTGGCAATGTATGTTCCTGC
>Ga0070712_100003256_pt1 | contig 9996 bp, 3 predicted proteins | sample LARL81metaG_FD_71396 | JGI IMG/M metagenome (GOLD analysis project Ga0070712, IMG submission 71396) | Corn, switchgrass and miscanthus rhizosphere microbial communities from Kellogg Biological Station, Michigan, USA - LAR L8-1 metaG | ecosystem: Host-associated > Plants > Roots > Rhizosphere ...
CTCCAGACGGTGACCGAGCAGGTTGCGCCGCTGGTGGATTCCGCGGGGTCGAGCCCTGCACCGCTGGATGCGTCGGGCCACCCGCAGGGAGGATCGTATTCAACGAGCGGAGCGTGGTGGCCGACACTCACCGTGTATCACGGGTCTGCGGTCGGCATCGGCTGGCCTGGGATTGGTTTTCCCGGTTCACCCAACGGTCTGTTGTCGGGCGAAGTGGGAGGCCCCCCTCCGGCTTCTTCGATTCAGGCGTACTTTGGCAACACACTGGCGGAAGTGCTGGGCGAGGCAATCGCCAAAACAAATAACAGCCCCATCGAGGGGCGTGCGCTCGAAGCCTTTGTGCTCGGCGCACTGAACGAGTTCGAGCAGGCCGATGGTGCCAGCCGGGTCGACGCGCGGTTGCACGCCAATGGATTTGGTTCGATGTCCGGTGGCGAGGTGACGGAGACGATCACGCTTCCGGACCGGTCGCCGACTCCGGGAGTGCCCGGGCAACCGGTGAAGTCCGCACCCGGCATATTCGGAGACACAAGCGGGAAAGTCCGGTTCAGCAATGCGGCTACACAATTTGAGCGCGTCGGATCGGTTATTGCAGTGGAACGACCGTCCTCGCGAACATCGCAAGTGCATTTGGGTCCGGAACGAGTAAGCGAGACCACAATTTTTAAGGGAGGCCTTTCGGAAGCGGTTGCGGGTTTGCAGATACCGGTGGCGACTCCCCCTGCACCGCAGCAACCGGTTGAGGTGAAGCGCTCGCTGCCGCGTTTTTTCTATCCCGCGGATCCCGTTTTTCTTCTCCAAGGCGGCGACCGCTCCTTCAAACACGGCGGCGACGGACGCTACTCCGAAGACGGCAGGCTTGTCTGCCGGTTGACTGGATTCGCAGTCACGGAGCTGGCTTGTTCCTCGATTACCGGCGGGCCAGTCGGGCGGCCGGCGATCTCCGGAGACGATTTACTGGAACGTGGAGCAGAGAATGGTAGCATCCCGCCTGAGTGCGAGGATTTGCTGCGCGAGGCAGTGCTTCTGGACCCCGGTGCCGCCGTGCCGGCGGCGCAGATTTCTTCCGGGTTAAGCGGAACTCAGCTTACGGCACAGGCGAGAAACTTTGCCGTGGAGCAGACCGCCTGGTGGAGCACGCGGGATCCGCGAACGGATCCGGCACCGTTGATCGCGAAAAGTGGCTATGCGGGGATGCTTCCATCGCCGATCGCGGTGACTCCGCCCGTGACGCCCTGGACTCCGCTGCACCTCGACTGGGAAATCCAGTTCATTCCGTCGAGCCGAGGAGTGGATGACTGGGGACTTCAGGAGACCGACTATCAGCCGGATGTGAAGGATCTGCCAGCATCAACCGATGTGACGTCGGGTTTCGTGCTGCAGGGACGCTGTTTGCTCACGGGAGGCGCGGCCGCCACCATGGCCGCGAGCGTTCGCAACACAATCAAACAAGCGGCGCAGGTGGGCAGTTCGGCCAGTTTGCCGGCGCGCGGGAATTTCCGCTTTCACTCGCCCATGGCACAGGTGATCAGCATGCAACTCAGCGCGATGACTGTATCCCGGACGCCGGTTGCGGCCAGCAGCGTCGGTGCCCCCAGTATTGACGCCCCCAGCGTCGATCGCTCCACCCTGGAAGACATCGCCGAAGCGCTGGAGAGCATGGATGTGCTGGTCGGTGCGATGGACAATTTCAACACTCGATTACGAGGCAAAATTCCAGGCGATGGCACTTCGGCGCTGCCACCGGGCAATCCGATTCCGAGCCCGTTCCTGCCGATTCGTGCTGGTTTTGTGCGGGTGAGGCGGCTACGTTTGGTCGATTGTTTCGGACAATTCGTTGACCTGGCTGGATCAAGTGACGCTGCGCTCGCCGATCCGACCAAGTGGATTAAATCTGAACCGGTGCATGTAGAAGACCGCGAGGATCTGGCGGCTATGCCGCCGCGCTTCACTGCGCCGACCCGACTCTGGTTTCGTTTCCGAGACGGCTCGGGAGCGGATCAGGACGCCACGGATACGATTAGCCCAGTAAGCGGATATGTGCTCCCGAATCATCTCGATGGCGCAATGGAATTTTTCGACGATGCAGGAAGCAACCTGGGTATCGTGCGACCTGATCCGGCAGCTGGTGTGGTGTGGGAAGAGGCGCCCGGGCAGCCATCGACGCTGGGAAAGTCGCCTGGACGGGCGATTACGAACGAGTTTCTGGGAGGAATTGCACAAGGCCTCGTCGACTGGGGAGTAGCGGACGCGACTCCGGGTGCGCCACAAGACGAAGACGCGCTGAGTGCTGCGTTGCGGATCATTGATTCGACGTTGTGGTCGGTAGACCCTTATGGCCACACCGGCGACGAACACATGGCCCTGCTGATTGGGCATCCGATTGTCGTGTTGCGAGCGCAGTTACGGATTGAAGTACGCGAGCCGGTTACTCCTGATGTTGTGAATCAGACGCGAATCCCGGTTCGGATCGGGGCGCTGGTGCACTGGCAGGATGGGCTGATGGGCTATTTCGTCAACGATGATTACAGCAGGTTGTACTGCGCCGACGCAGCGGTGGCAGGATTCGCGCGCGAGGTGGGTCCGGGGCGCGGGTTCCTACAGCAGATCAACCTCGTGCCGGATTTTTATCAGACCTTTGCCGATGACATCGGTGCTGGTGTGGATAAAGGGGCGACCCCGGTGAATCATCCTTATATAGATGACTCGGGTGTTCTGTTCGTGCAGCCGAATCAAACGGTCAATCTGACTCTGCTGGTCGAGCCACACAGCGTCGTGCATGCGACAACAGGAGTGACTCCTCGCAAGGAAATTGGAGTGCGGCGGAACTGGGTGGCGGACGCCCTGGCCAAGTTGTCGCCGACCTTTCGATTTGGGCCGCTCCTGGTGGACCCGAAGCGAATCCGCATGCCCGTGTCCGGCGACATTAATGGTGGGAGCTGGAGTTGGGATCATCGGACGGACGTCACGACTTGGGCAGAAGATCACGTGGTGAACTCCACGGGAGATGCGCGGATTTCAGCTGACCCGGCGAAAGGCCAGGAAGGATGGCTGCGAATCGTCCCGAAAACAGATGGAGATCCAGCAGCTGGGCAGTGACAGCCAGGAGCAATCGAGCGATGAGCGAAGAACTTGAGAAGGAACAGGAATCTGAGATCGCGGGCGTTGAAGAGGAAACTGCGCCCGAGCTTATTGAACGCTACAAGGACTCGGATGGAGTCGCCCGGCCGGAACTGTGGCGAATCGGCATAGACGAACTGAACGTGGTGAACAGCGCGCCCGGTCTCACGTGGCGTGAAGTCGGCCCCAACCCGCTAAACAATTTGCCCTTGCCAGCCGATTCGCAACTGTTTCAGGGACTGGCCCCGGTCGGAGGCGAAGTCACCGACATTGCCATCGATACTTCGGGTGCAGCAGATGCGACGATGTACGCGGCTACGAACAATGGTGGAATCTTTAAGTCGACCGACGCCGGTGCGACCTGGGCTCCCGCTTCCGATGGCGTCCCTTCCTTATCTATGGGTGCAGTGGCGATTGATGCCGGCAACCGATTGGTCCTTTATGCAGGATCGGGCAACCTGTTTGATGGTCAAGGCGGATTCGTCAAGGCGAGCGGTTTGTACAAGTCGGTGGACGAGGGAAGGACCTGGTTTGTCGCCGACGGAGGAGTGTTCGGGACAACCTTCGGCGGCAAGGCAGACGCCACGGGAAAGGACCGCGGCATCGGTATCAACCGCATCATTTCAACCGCAGCGGATGCTCTTCTGGTGGGAACCGCGAAGGGACTGTTTCGATCCATCGATGGCGGGCTGAATTTCGGAGCCAACGCGCCCAATTTCGACGACGGAAATCCAGTGATCAGCGGTTTCGTGACCGCATTGACCATGGATACTGCGGCACCCAACCGTGCATGGGTGGCCATTCGTGGTTTGGACGACAAGTTGGAACCATTTCCCGGGGGTGGACTGTTTCAGCTTACGTTGAATGCAAATGGTAGCGTCACCGCTTCGGCCAATCTATTGAACAATCCGGGTGGCCTGGCTGGAGTCCGTTTTGGCCTGGTCGTATTTGCCCAGTCCACACAATTCCCCGCCGGTACGGCCAACAGCAACATTATCTATGCGGGCGCCCAGGATATACCACACACTGGGAAACCCTTCTTCATTGGATTGTTCCGTTCCACCGATTCCGGCGCACATTGGACACCTCTTGGCAATCTCAAAACAGGACTTACAGCGGCGAATAATGAAGACAAACAGTCAGGATACGATTTCACGTTGGGAGTGGATCCCCAGAACGCTGACCTTGTTTATGCGGGGTTCACACAGATATGGCGTTCGTTAAATGGTACGACCGCTGCAACCTTTGCGCCGTGCTCGACCAGCGCCGCCACGCAGAACATGGTGCACTGGGATCAGCACGAACTCGTGTTCAGCCCGGCCAGCCATTGGGCGGGTCAGCCTACAACCGTCTATGTCGGCACAGATGGAGGGGTAGCACGAAGCACTAACGCAGGCACGAACTGGGTTCAGTTGAACACCGGCATGGGGAATCATCTCTTCCTTGGCATCGACATAGGACGCGGGGCAACCAGGAATCAGGCCCTTTTTGGAGGAAGCCAGGACAACGGCACTCCGGGGCACCGCGCGACCGACGCTGGAGTTGTCTGGAGTGCGGGCATCGATGGAGACGGAGGCGTGGTCGCAGTGGATCCGTCCAATGCCGCGATCGTGTACGGTTTCGACAATCAGTTCCTCATCAAGACCAGCGATGGTGGTGATCACTGGGCACTGTCAGACCTGGGCAGCATACCGATCATCAACGCCACGATCGGGCCGCCCATCACGGTGACAGCGCGTGGGCACCTCTTTCAGGACGGCCAAGTCGTAACCATTTCCGGGGTGCAGGGCAACACTGCGGCTAATGGTCCGCAAACGGTTGTGATCGTCGACGCCGATAACTTTCACCTGGTGGGGACTACCGGTAATTCTGCCTACACCGGAGGCGGCTTCGCGACCGGAGTGCGCATCGGACGGGGACTGGCGAATCCAGACAGCCACATCCGGCGGGTCGCTCTGGTTCCAAGCGGGATTGCGATTGCGAATGTGGTTTACGTATCGGAGGAGCGGGACCTGCGGAAGAGCACTGACGGCGGGGCAAATTTTGCGGCCGCAGTGGTCAAGCATTTCGATGCTTTCATTTTTGCCCTGGTGTGTCCTGACGCGAATCGGGTGTGGGTGGGGACGGGCGATGGCAAGGTGCACTTCAGCAACGATGCGGGAACCAGCTGGAAAGATTTTTCGCCGGGCGGATCAGGACCGATAACGGGAATCGCGGTGGATACCACCGACTTCACGCGCGTTGTCGTAGTTTATGGGGGATTCTCTGGAATCGACCGGAATTTTCAAACGCGCCATTGCTTCCTGTCTACCAACGAAGGCGGCGACTGGAAAGACATCAGCGGAACCGACGGATCAGCCCTGCCCAATCTTCCCGACCTGCCGTTACATTCGGTGGTCTTGGACAACAGCACGACACCTTCGACGATTGTGGTCGGATGCGATGCCGCCGTACTGCGAAGCGCAAATGAAGGAGCATCCTGGGAATTGCTAGGCGCTGGACTGCCGAACGTGACGTGCAGATCGCTAGCCATCGATAACACGGATACGGCGCGTACGCCGCGCCTTCTGCGGCTAGGCACCTATGGACGAAGCTGCTATGAACTGGCGCAGCTCACCGGAGCACACCTGGTGGTGAAAGCGAATTTTGCCTTCGGTCCGGTCCTGCTCAGCAAGACGCCTTTCCTGTTCGGAAAGTTGGTGAATGTCGGCGATGCTGCGGTGACGTTTGTCAGCTTCACACGAACTGCGGGAGACGCGGACTTCGATTTTGACATTGCACCCGACCTCACCCCGCTGACACCGGGAGGTGTCCGGGCTTTTTCAATCCGCTTTACGGCTGCCGGATCTGGCATTCGCTCGGCCACGTTCACGCTGCAGACCAACGATGCTACGAATCCTCTCATCCAAATTCCCGTCAGCGGTCTGACCTTCACGACCGGCAAGCCACGGCTGGCGGTCAAAGCCAGCTTCCAATTCGGACAGGTGGAGCGCGGCGCGAACCGGTCGATTCGTTTCTACATAACCAATACGGGTCTCGCAGACCTGGTGATGACTGAGTTCGGCCTCAAAAGCAATGGCGAATTCGTTCTCACGTCGCCGACTCCACCGCTCACGCTGACCGCAGGCGAGGAGCAACACTACGACTTGATTTATGGACCAAATACATGGGGCGGCGACTCGAGTACCGCTTTGCATATCGCGAGCAACGACCCGCGACAGCCAGTGCTGGATATCCCAGTCAACGGTACAGCGCCTCGCAACATCGTGCTCATCATCGGCCTCATCATTCTGGGCGCGGCGGTGGTTGTGGGCGGAGTAGTGGCGTATGAGGAACTAACCAAGAAGAAGTGAAACCGGCGGCGCTGGATTCCAGTGGATCTATTCCGTCAACTGCCGTCGCTTTGACGGAGCACCGGCCATAGGCTTACGTGGGAATCCAGCGGTATCGCCGGTGGAAATTGCCTGCACATGGAGGGGTAGCAAATACCTCCTTATGCAGCAGATTTGTTCGAGCAGGCTATCGCGTTACTCCTCAGTGGGGCTAACTGTGATGCCCTTGTCTGTTTCGCGGTATCACCGTCTTGGGGGAGGTGATATAGATAGGGCTATTGTTCACGAACTCTTGCTGCCTCAGTTACTGGACCAAAACAAATTGGACAAATTTTCATTGAGCTTCGAGGAGAAGAGACAAAAGGTGCAGTCTGCCTTACTCACTGTCGCCGAGGCTCTGAAGCACAACATGTGTGTAGTGCTCCCCGCTAAAACTGGACACCTCAGTTAGGTAGTATCAGGGCCTCCAAAACAGGAGGCATAACCCCAAGACCGAAGCCGCGTTTAGGAGTGTTTGCATCTCCGCACGGCTTGGTTCGCAGGTGAAGGAATACTTGGCTGGCAGGACTGACGGCTACCTATTCCAAACTTCTTCCGGCAATCCGTGGGGCGCTAGCAACGTGCTGGAGCGAAAGCTCAACACGGTGCTCGACCGTCTCGATATTCCGAAGATTGATACCAAGCTACTAGCGAAGTTTGTGGGGAGGGAGAGAACCATTGAACAGGCAACGCGGAGCGAGAAACGTGCGGCGTCTCTAGGACTGCACAGTTTCCGTCATACGGCGGCCACAGCAATGGATTCTCTTGGTACCCCACAGCAGATTCGCAGACAGCGTCTGGGCCACAGCGGAAATGGTGTGACGGACGGTTACACCCATACTTTGTCCGATGATGAACGGAACGCGGCCGAAAAACTTGGTGACTTGTTCGGGACTGGATGGGCTGAGATTGATAAGGGGAAACTGATTTCTTTCCCAAGTCTTTCCCAAAAAGAAGAAGGGCTTCCTATTGGAGGTTCGGAAGCCCTTGTGAATCAGTAAGATTGGTTGCGGGGGTCAGATTTGAACTGACGACCTTCGGGTTATGAGTTTGACGATCACTCTCTAAGTCCCATTGATTCGGTTGCCCTTACAACAATGAGACCCCCGAAATCGGCACAAAAAGGCCAAGTTTTGGACCCCAGTTGGACCCTGGAAATTGGGGTGAACCCCTTGGATGGCACAAATTATTTGGACACAGTTTCCGTTTTCATAAGAGGATTCTTGCATCTCCTAGCAGGAGAAGGGGTCGTGCGAGAATCGCTTGGCTTTATTTGCCGGCGCTCGATAGGCGCTTGACCAATTCGTAGAGAAAGGCCTGCCCTTCGAAGAAAGACTCCACGCCCAAGCGTTCGTCCCGGCCGTGGAAGCGAATGTCATCGCGGTCCATAAAGAAGCCCTGGATGCCATAGGTGGGAATGCCGGCGGCGCGGAGGTAGCGGCCGTCTGTGGCCCCCATGACCATGATGGGGACGGTGGGGACGCCGGGCCACATGCGGGTGGTGATATCACTGACGGCCTTGAGCACATCAGGGCGCATTGGGGACGCGATTGCTTTGCCAAAGTCGCTCAGCTGTTTGACGCTGACCTGCTCATCCGTCACGACTTCTTGCAGCGAGCTCAGAACGTATTCTGGGGAGTCCTCCGGCAGGACGCGGCAGTTTACGGTGGCGGCGGCGAGCTGTGGCAAGGCGTTGATGGCGTGGCCGCCTTCCAACATGGTGGCGACGCAAGTGGTTCGGAGAGTGGAATTCCAAGCGGGCGATGCAACAGCGACTCGCTCCATGGCTTCCCGCGAACCGGAGGCGATCTTCGTGAGATCGTCCTTGATGGGGCCAGTTTCGATCTTTGCCATCTGCTGAAAATAGGCAGCGGTGACTTCGTTGGTTTTCAGAGGAAAACCGAAGTCGGCGAGACGCTGCAAAGCTCCAGCAAGATGGTAAATGGCGTTGTCGCGGACCGGCATAGAGCTGTGGCCGCCCTTGTTGTGCACTTCGAAACGGAAATTTAGGACATACTTTTCGCTGACCTGCAGGTCGTTCGAGATTTTCTTGCCTTTGGATTCTTCGCCCCAGCCGCCTTCGTTGAGAGCTAGCTCTGCATCAATGAGATCGCGGTGATTCTTGAGGAGCCAATCGACACCGTTGTACGGGCCCCCGCCCTCTTCGTCGGCGGTGAGGGCGACGATAATGTCGCGGTCGGGCTTGAAGCCTTCGCGCTTGTACTGGATGAGATTGGCGATCCAGACAGCGGCCTGTGCTTTGTCGTCACCGGTGCCGCGGCCATAAAAGAAGCCGTCGCGCTCGTTGAATTGGAACGGGTCCATGCTCCAGTCTTCGCGTTTGGCTTCGACGACATCGGTGTGGGCAAGGAGGAGGATGGGTTTGTTGGCGCCGGTGCCGCGATAACGAACGACGAGATTCGCCTTCTTGGGAATTGCGCCGCCGACGAAGATGTCGGAGTCTGGGAAGCCCGCGGATTTTAAGCGAGCGGCGGCCGCTTCAGCAACTGGAGTGGTGGAACCGGTCGTAAAGCCGGACTGAATTTCGATGAACTGTTTGTAGATGTCCTGGGCAAGTTGTTTTTCGGTGTCCGGGCGCGTAGTTTGAGCATTCGCCGAAGGAGAGCAGAAACAGACGAGAAGCAAGATTTTAGAAGCGAAGCCTATTTTTGTGTTTTGCATCGTGGGATTTTTGCACGGCGACAGCATTCGCGCAACTCGAGGGACAGCCTACATTTTTCGCCGCTTTCGCGCTACCGCGATGGAGACAGCTGAGGTTCCGCAAGCGCTACAGCACACCTGGTCTGGACACGCCAGGACTCACGTGTCCGAGGTTTACAAAAAGCTTCTGAAGCAGCGCGAATGGAGATTAGGATGGGCAGAGAGAGCAGGCATCGGATTTTCACTTCCGGAACGCAAAAATCCGAGAAATACCCAACTCGCCCAACTGATCGAATTTCGAGACGAGAAGGGATTCGAACCCCCGGCCTCCTCGTTGCGAACGAGGTAAAATTTAGGCTAAGACGCGATGCTGCAATCACTTAGTTTTCGCGACGTGGTCGCTAATTGGCCTACGTGGCCTACGGAAGAAAGTGGCTGAGGTGGCCACCCATACCGTTTCCGCTGCATCGTCCGCCACGTGGAAGAAACAGCTCTCAGGCGACAGTTTGATTTGCGCGAACGGCTTGTGCATTGCCGCAAACGCTCGGAAGAGAAGGGAATCGGAATGTTCAAGCTTCCCAAGCTGGCGGCATTTATCTGAAATAGAGTTTCTCGCAATCGGAAAATGATGGAAAATCCACTTTATTCCACCTGCGATCGGCGCTCATCTCTTTCCCTACATAATGCTGCCAGCGGGGATTGCAGAAATAGGGCTGACCTTTTGGCTCATTATCGTCGGCGTGAACGCTTCGAAATGGAAGGCGCAGGCCAGCGTTGCGCGGTCGAGTGACGGCTAACTCGGAAGTAATTCATATGCCTTGATAAACGCCGTTCTCGGGAGTTG
>Ga0070712_100003260_pt1 | contig 9991 bp, 11 predicted proteins | sample LARL81metaG_FD_71396 | JGI IMG/M metagenome (GOLD analysis project Ga0070712, IMG submission 71396) | Corn, switchgrass and miscanthus rhizosphere microbial communities from Kellogg Biological Station, Michigan, USA - LAR L8-1 metaG | ecosystem: Host-associated > Plants > Roots > Rhizosphere ...
GGCGGCGACGATCCAGCCGTCGCCGTACCCGTAGCCGACGTCGTGCACCAGCCAGAGGCCGAACACCAGCGTCATGATCGACCCCAGACCGACGATTGGCACGACCACCTGGGTCATCCGCATCAGCGCCGCCACCTCACTCGGCCGCTCCCGGGTCTGCGCCGACACGTTGAACACCGCGGCGGCGACAGCTCCGCCCAGGAAGAGGAAGGCGCCGGTGATGTGCAGGAACAGCAGCCAGCCGTAGGTCGTCAAGACGCGCGGAGTATACCCACCCCCGTTCTCCCAGATTTCTCCAGGATGGGATTGACAATCCGCCCATGGCCCGTATCCTCGTCCCACTCGATCTGGGAGGGGTCTCAGTATGGTCCGAAGACGCTTGCTCGTGAGCGCGGCCTCGGCCGCGGTGTTGTTCGTTGCCTGGGTGGGACAGGCACAGGCTGCTGTGGTGGGGTCGAAGCCGGCTCCCTCGTATCAGGCCAACGGCCGCGTGGCGGTCGTGGTGATCAGCGGCAACACCGCCTATCTGGGTGGCAAGTTCACGTCCATGCGCCCGGCCGGCAACCCGGCGGGGACCGGCGAGGTGACCCGCAACCATGCGGCCGCCATCAACCTGACAACCGGGGCGCTGCTGCCCTGGAACCCGAACGTGAACGGCCTCGTCGAGGCCATCAAGGTCAGCGGCAACACCGTCTACCTGGGCGGCGGCTTCGGCACGGTCGGCGGCACCAGCCGCAAGAAGATCGCTGCAGTCGACGCCACCAGCGGCGCCGTGATCAAGGGCTTCAAGACGACGGTCAACGGCGAGGTGCGCGGCATCGAGCTCTCGAACGGCCAGCTCTATCTTGGCGGCGCGTTCACGCTGCCGCGGCCGAACGCCGCCTCGGTGAACCCGGCCACCGGCGCCTTCAACTCGGCCTGGGTGCCGACCACCGACGGCCCGGTCGATGCCATCACCACGACCCGGGACGGGTCGAACAAGATCGTCCTCGGCGGCGCCTTCAACACGCTGAACGGGGCCTCCAGCAACGCCATCGGGGCGGTTTCCCCGAGCACCGGAGCATCGCTGTCCTGGGCATGGCACGGGCCGACGCGTGGCATCTCCCACCCATTCGACGTGGTGTCCTTCTACACCGACAGTTCGGGCATCTACGCCTCGGGCACCGGCAACGGCGGCACCGTCGTCAAGAGCGACGCCAGCGGCAACATCCTCTGGCAGGCGGGGGGGAACGGCAACACGGTGGGTGTCGCCGTTGTCGACGGCATCGCCTACATCGCCGGGCACTTCACGGTCTACTGCGGCGCGACGATGGGCGTGAACGGGTGCGCGGGAACGAACCGCGCCCACCTGCTGGCCGTCGATGCGACGACCGGGGCGCTCCAGACCTGGCACCCGGCCGCCAACAGCAGCCTCGGCACCTTCACCATCGCCGGCGGGAGCGGCGTGATCGCGACCGGCGGCGACTTCACGAAGCTCGGCGGCGTGGCCCAGCAGGGCTTCGGGGAGTTCAAGGAGTAGTCGCATACCAAGGGGCCGGGCCGGTACCCGGCCCCTTGGTACCATGAGCCGGTGCTGGAGGTCGGGTCGGAGGCGCGCGCCGCGCTGGTTGCCATCCCCGCCGCGCTGCTCATCGTCGCGGGTGCGGCCAAGCTCGCGGGCGGTGGCCGCGAGCTCGGGCAGGCGCTCACCGAGCTGGGCCTACCGCGCGCGGCCGCCCGGCCGCTGGCCGCCGTCGAACTGGTCGCCGGGGCCGCCTGCCTGCTCGCTCCGTCGCTGCCCGCGCTGATTGCCATGGCCGGCCTCTACGCCTCGTTCGCCGCCGTCACCGTCATCCGCCTGCGACGCGGCGACCACGCTGCCTGCGGGTGCCTGTGGGGAGACGACGAGTCGAGTCGCACGCACGTCGCAGTCAACCTGGCCGCCGCGGTCGCTGCCGCGGCCGCGGCGCTCGCGCCGCCGCCCTCGCTGATCCATCTTGCCGCCGGCCGGCCGGCGCTGGCACCGGCGCTCGCGGCCGGGCTGGCCGCCTGCACGATCTGCCTGGTCGGTTTCCTTCGCTACGGAGGAGCGGCGCTCGGCGCCTACTCCGGCAAGGACGGTCCGGCATGACCGACCGGATCGTCAGCGCCGCCTCCCGGCGGCTGGCCGGCGACGGCTCACGGCGGAGCTTTCTCGTCCGCGTCGCCGTCGTTGCCAGCGCGGTCGCGGTCGGCCCGCTTCGCTACCTGCTGCGGCCGCAGTCGGCCGAGGCCGTCATCAGCTGCCGCGACTGCGGCGGCGGGGCAGCCTGCTGTGACGGCTGGACGACCTTCTGCTGCACCCTGACCGGCCAGAACACCTGCCCCTCCTACACGTTCATCGGCGGCTGGTGGAAATGCACCGACTACCGCGGCGGCGGCCTCTGCGATGCCGAGGGCGTTCGCTATTACGTCGACTGCAACCGGAGCCCCGGCACCCACTGCCCGCACGGCTGCTCCTGCGGCAACGGCAAGTGCCATAACCGCTCCACCTGCTGCAACGTCTTTCGCTACGGCCAGTGCAACACGCACGTCCGCGGCGTGACCGAGGTCGTCTGCCGGGTGGTCACCTGCGCCAACCCGTGCCGGGTCTATCCCGGCCAGTGCTCCTGCTCGGAGTTCGTCGAGAACGCGACCTGCACCCACAACTCGCCCTGCCTGAGCTCGGCGCCCTCGTCGCCGCCGTACCAGGGCCTGAGCACCGGAGGCGGAAACCTGTGACCGCGATCGTGACCATCGAGGCGGTGGCGCTGATCCTGCTGGCGCTGCTCGTCGTCGGCCTGCTGCGCAGCCATGCCGAGATCCTGCGCCGGCTCGACGCTGCGGAGGCGACGCCGGTGGAGCGCGAGTTCGCGGCGGGCATCGCCCGCCCGCGCACCGAGGCGGCGCGGGCCGTCGACGTGGCCGGGCAGACGCCGGCCGGCGACGCCGTCCAGGTGGCTGTCACCCGGCCCGGCAGCCCGACGCTGCTCGCCTTCCTGACCAGCGGCTGCGGTGTCTGCCAGGGCTTCTGGGAGACGATCGGCGCCGACCGCCGGGAACTGGCGGGCGTCGACCTGGTGGTCGTGACCAAGGGCGGCCACGAGGAGAGCCCCAGCCGAATCGCCGAGCTCGCCCGGCCAGGGACACGGGTCGTCATGTCGTCCGATGCCTGGTCGGACTACGCCGTGCCCGGCGCCCCCTACTTCGTCCATGTGGACGGTGCCGGGGACGTGGCCGGCGAGGGCGCCGCCCGCGAGTGGCGGCAGGTGGTGTCGCTCTTCCGGGACGCCCGCGGCGACGCGGCGCTGGCGGTTCACCGCTCCACCCGCGTGAACGACGAGCTGGCCGCCGCCGGCATCGGCCCCGAGCATCCGAGCCTGTACGGGAAGGAGTGAGCGCCACGGTGGACGCGATCGTCCTCCTGGGAGCGGTGCTGGCGCTGGTTGCCGGCCTCCGCTCGGCGTGGTCGCCATGAGGCGAGTCGATGCTCGGGAGCATCACTCCGCTCGGAGAGCGGAGCCGGGGGATGAGATGGCCGGTCACCGTCGCTGCGTTCGCGGTCGGTGCGACCGCGGCCGGTGCCCTGGTGGGCGGGCTGCTGGGGGCGCTGGGTGGCGTGCTCGACATCGCCGAGACGGCCGCGCTGGTGCTGCTGGCGGCGGCGTCCGCCGGCGGTCTGGCGCTCGACCTGCGGCGGGACGGCCGGCGCCTGCCCGGCCCGCGGCGGCAGGTCGACGAGCGCTGGCTGCACCGCTACCGGGGCTGGGTGTACGGCATCGGCTTCGGATTCCAGCTGGGCGCAGGGGTGTTGACGGTGGTCACCACCTCGGCGGTCTACCTGATGCTGCTGGCCGCCTTCCTGAGCGGATCCTGGAGTTCCGGGGCCCTGCTCGGCGTCATCTTCGGCGCCGCCCGGGCGGTGTCGCTCCTGCCCGCGCGGAGGGTCCGCACCGCGGCTGCCGTGGTCGAGATCGACGGCCGCCTGCGCCGGCTGGAAGCGCCGGCGCGACGGCTGACCGTCGCTGCCCTGGCCTGCGTGCTCGCCGTCTCCCTGGCCCTGGCCGTCGTCTGAGCGGGGCGCGGCGATGAGGATCAGCGCGCACGGGATCCGGGCCGACCTCCCGGCCGGCTGGGACGGACGGATCAGCCGCCGCCCGGGCGGGCAGGCGGTGCTCCAGGCTGCCACCTTCCGCCTGCCGCTCGAGGACGGCGACTTCGCCACCGTCGCGACGTCCACGATGCCTGCCGACGGCGTGGTCGTCGTCATCCTCGAGTACGACCGGGAACTGGCAGGCTCTGGCCTGTTCGCCGCGCCCGGGCCTCCCGATGCCCTGGCTGCGGCCGACTTCAGTTCGGCCACCATGCTTCGCCGCATCCCCGGCCAGGCGGGCGTGCAGCGCTTCTTCTCGCACGACGGCCGCGCGTTCGGCCTCTATGCCGTGATCGGGTCGCGGGCGGACGCCGGGGCGCTGGCCGCCCGGGCGACCGCCCTTCTGCGCACCCTGCGGCTGTCCTAGGTGGTCACCCGGAACGGAAGCCAGGTCGATGTCGCGCCCAGCGAGCTGGAGTTCTTCGCGACCGAGAACTGGATGCGCTGCGGCACGCCGACCAGCGCCTTCGACGTGTAGAAGATCCGCAGCTTCAGCTTGCCGCCGGGGCCGGATGGAAACGACCCGCCCACCAGCTTGACCCAGGTGCCGTTGGTGCGCCGGCCCTGGACGACGAACTTGATCGTGCGTCCCGGCGCGAGCGGCGCCGGCCAGGCGACGAACTGCGGGCAGCCGGTGTGGGCAGCGGACTCGCAGCCGGTGGTGAAGTGATAGAGGCGGACTCCAGCGGCTGTCCGGTAGCCGCCGGCGGTCTGGCGGTGCATGACCGGGTGCACGTTCACCCGAACCCCCGCGGACGTGGTCGGCGCGTGGGTGGCGTCGCCGCTCCAGCGGACGGTGTAGACCGTGTCCAGCTTGGGCTCGACCGAGTAGCTGAGGTTCCCGCTGGCGCCGACCTTGCCGGTATGCACCAGCACCGTCGAGCTGGCGGTCGCACCCTTGCGGTAGATGGACACCGTCTTGTTGGTGCTGGCGGTCCCCAGATGCGCGGTCACCGTCACCGCCTTGCCGTTGGTGGTGATCGTCTTCGACGCCTTGATCGTCAGCGATCCGGCCGGCATGACCTGGAGGACCCGCACCACCGGTGCGCCGGTTCCGCTCTTCGTGACCGCATACAGCACCCGTCCGTCGGCGCTGAACGCCAGGCCGCGCGGGTAGGGCGTGATCGTCGTGCTGTTGAAGTCCCACGTCCTGGCGGCGGTCGTGTTCCCGGCGTGAAAGAGGAACACGTCCTTGTCGTAGGCCGACATCGACCCGGCGGCGAACTGGTCGCCCGAGGGCGAGACGGCGACCGAGTTCGGGTAGGGATCGGTCGGATACACGGTCGACGCCGACAGCGTCGGCAGCGAGAACGACTCGGTCTCGTACGGCGATCCCGAGGCTGTCAGCAGAGTCGACCCGTCCGGGGTAACCGCCATGTCGCCCAGGTTGCTAGCCCCGCCGGGGTCGGAAACGCTTGCCAGTTGGCTGAGGTTGTTCGGATCGGTGACGTCTTCGACGTCGATCGTGGTCGGGCTCAACCCAGCTTCCCCGACCACCAGCCAGTTCGGGTCGACCGGCGTGGTGGCGAAGATCGCCTGGTAGTACGAGAGTCCGCTGTCGATCTCGGTGTGCGAGGAGTCGAGCGACACGGACTCCAGGTCGCCCCACTGCTGATCGGTCGAGTTCGAGTACCAGAGCCGCCCGCCCGCCAGCGCCAGGTCGCAGGTGCCGCCGACGTGGGCGGTGAACGAGCCGACCTTGGTCAGCGTGTCCGTCGAGACCTCGTCGATCTCGTCGGAGCCGTCGCAGCGGGCGACGTAGAGCGTGCTCCCCGACAGGACCATCCCGCCGGCGCCCGACTCGCCGCTGATCGTCGTGTCCAGCGTCCCGTCCGGGTTGAGCACGGCGATGCTGGAGTCGGAGCTTGCGCCGGTGATGAAGACGTGCCCGGCGCCGACGAGCATCTTGTTGAACCCGGTCAGCGTGAGGGTCGTGGTGGCGGACGCGGGCGCGCCGATGAGGGCGGCGCCGGTGACGGCCAGCGCCACGAGGGGGAGGGGACGGAGACGCATGCGGTGAACCTGCCTTGGCTTCGAGGAAACGGCCGTCTCTCAGCATCGCCGTGGGCGGGCGTCCCCGACACGCCCGATCGGGGGATCCCGGAGGCGGGGTTCAGGAGAGCCAGGCGGGCAGCTCGCCGCCCTTGCTCGAGACCTCGGTCGGTGACTGGCCCTCGGGGCCGATCGTCCACATTCGATGGTGTCCGCCGGCATCGCTCACGTAGGCGATCCGGGAGCCGTCCGGCGCCCACGCCGGCTGGTAGTCGTTGGCGCTGTCGGTCGTCACCCGCGTCACCGCCAGCGTGTGCACGTCCACGACATAGATCTGGTACTTCCCGCTGGCGTTGCCGGCGAACGCGATGCTGCTGCCGTCGGGCGACCAGGCGGGCTGGACGGCATTCGATGAGGCGGGCGTCAGCGGGACGGGCTTGCCCGGGCCGTGCGCCGGCACCCGCATGATCTGGAAGCGGCCGTTGCGGTTCGAGTCGAAGGCGAGGTGGCTGCCGTCCGGCGACCAGGTGGGCAGGCCGTCGACCGCTGTGGCGGTGGTCAGGCGGCGTATGTGCCCGGCGTTCCACACGTAGATGTCGTAGTTGACGCCGTCCGAGCGGGTGCTCTCGAACGCGATCTCGCCCGTTGACGACCAGGCCGGGAAGGCGTCGATGGCGGGGCCCCTGGTCAGCCTTGCGCTGGCGCCGGTGGCGACCGACGCGATGTAGATGTCGTAGTTTCCGCTCCTTCGCCGGCTGTAGGCGATCTTGCGGCCGCGCGGCGAGACGGCCGGGCGGAAGTCGTTGCCGCCGGTGTCGCGGACGAGCACGGTGGCCTGGCCGCCGGGCGGCTGCGTGTAGATGCGGAAGCGGCCGGAGCGAGAGCTGTCGAAGACCAGCAGGTGCGACGGTGCCGCTCCGAGGGGTGTGGCGAGCGAGCCGAGCCCGGCCGCGGCGGCGGTCAGTCCGAGCGCGGCTGCGGCGAGACGGCGCATGAGGGGATTATCGCGCGCCCGGCGGCCCGCTCACGGGCGGTAGGGGGACGGCCGGTCGACGTGGATCCGGCGATCGCCATCCTCGATCCGGTAGTCGTTGATGCTGGCGTCGCGGCGGCGCATGTACCCCTCGTCGTCGAACTCCCAGTGCTCATTGCCGTGGCTTCGCCACCACTGGCCGGAGGGGTCGCGGCTCTCGTACTCGAAGCGCACCGAGATGCGGTTGCCCTGGTGGCACCAGAGCTCCTTGCGAAGCCGGTAGTCGAGCTCCTTCGACCACTTGCGGTGGAGGAAGTCGACGATCGCCGGCCGGCCCTCGAAGAACTCGTCGCGGTTGCGCCAGCGGGAGTCGATCGTATACGCGCCGGCGACCCGCTCCGGATCGCAGGTGTTCCAGGCATCCTCGGCCGCCTGCACCTTCTGGCGGGCGGTCTCCTCGGTGAACGGCGGCACGGGCGGGCGGGTCATCGGCTCCTCCTGGAGGGTCTCGGCCGGACACTACACAGAGCGCGATTCACAGCTCGGCCTCGATCTCGCGCCGTCGCCGGGCGACGAACTCCTCCAGCGCATCGGCGGTCGACTCGTCCAGCGGCGGCTGCTCGTAGCCGTCCAGAAGCTTGCGCCAGCGCACCTCCGCCCGCGCCGCCGTGTCCTTGCCGCCGCCCGACTGCCAGCGATCGTAGCTTTCGGTCGAGAACGCCAGCGGCCGGTAGAAGCAGTCGCGGAAGTGCTCCAGGGTGTGGGCGGTCCCGAAGAAGTGGCCCCCGTGCCCCGCCTCGGCGAACGACTCCAGCGTCAGGTCGGGCTCGCTGACCTCGAGCGGGGTGAATTCGCGCTCGAGGATGCGCAGCGCGTCGATGTCGGTGACGTACTTCTCGTAGCAGGCGACCAGCCCCGACTCCAGCCAGCCGGCCGCATGCAGGACCAGGTTCGCACCGGCCAGGAACGCCGGCAGCATCGTGTTCAGCGCCTCGAACGCCGCCTGCGCATCGACCAGCTGGGCGGACGTCAGACCGCCGCCGCCGGCCCGCCAGAGCAACCCGTGGCGGCGGGCGATCTGTCCGGAAGCGAGCAGGCCGAGAGCTGACTCGGGGCCGCCGAAGCCGGGCGAGCCGGACTGCATGTCGGAGTGCGAGACGAACGACCCCATGACCGCCGGGCAGCCGGGCCGAACGAGCTGCGAGAGGGCGATCCCGGCCAGCGACTCGGCGGTCTGCTGGGCGAGCGCGGCGGCGATCGAGACCGGCCCCATCGCGCCCATCAGGATGAACGGCGTCACGACGACGATCTGCCCCGCCTCGGCGAATGCGATCAGCGACTCGATCATCCGGGTGTCGAAGCGAAGCGGCGAGTTCGCGTTGATGACTCCAAACAGCGCCGGCTCCTCCTCGATCGCCCGCCGGCCGCCGTGCACCAGCTCGGCCATGGCGATCGAGTCGCGGGCGGCGATGGGATCGAACTGGGCGCCTCCGTACGGCTTGTCGGTCTCCCGGATGAGGGCCATCTGGAGGTCGAGGTGGCGCGTCTCGGGCTCCCGGTCGGCCGGCTCGCAGACCGGGTAGCCGGGTGTGTCCAGCTCGTCCAGCACGTGGGTCAGCCGGACGAAGCGGACGAAGTCGTCGTAGACAGCGTTGCGGCGGGTCGCCCCCTCGCGCACGAAGGGCGCGCTCTGCGAGGAGCAGAAGACCATCCGGTCGGCGGCGAAGCGGATCGTCCGCTCCGGGTTTCGGCCGCGGTGCACGAACTCGGCCGGCACCTGCGCCACCTGCTCGAGCACCCAGTCCGGGTCGAGGTGGACGACCTCGCCCGCCACCCGCTGGCCGGCCGCGCGGAAACGCTCCAGCGCCCCTTCGTGCAGGAACTCGATGCCGTGGTCGGCGACGATCCGCCGCCAGCCGGCCTCGATCACATCCAGCGATCCCGGCGAGAGGATTTCGAGCGGTTGTAGTCGGCGGTGAAACATCTGTGCTCGGCCGGAGACTACGGCGCATGACAACCCGGATGCGGACAATCGATGAGCTCGACCTGCTCGACTGGCGTCGGCGGGTGTTCGAGCTGTACCGCGCGATCGGCGCCTCGGAGGACCCGCACGCCTCCTGGCAGGTCTGGCGGGAGGAGCGCGACCGGCTCTTTTCGATCCATCCCCAGTCGCCGCTCGAGCCGGAGCGGCGGGCCGGGTTCGCCGGCCTGCGGTACTACGACTACGACCCGGCGCTGCGCGCCGTTGCCGCGGTGGCGCCGGTCGAGCCGGCGTCGCTGGAACTGGCGACATCGACCGGCGAGCCGTTTCGCTTCCGCCGTTTCGCCGAGGCACGCTTTGCGCTTACCGGCACCACCTGCACCCTGCCGCTCTACTGGCTCGAGGCGTACGGCGGCGGGATCTTCCTGCCCTTCGCCGACCGCACATCGGGGAGCGAAACCTACGCCTGCCGCTATCTCCTGGATACCGTCAAAGGCGCAGACCTGGGCGGTGGCCCGGACGGCCTCGTGCTCGACTTCAACTTCGCCTACAACCCCTCCTGCGCCTACAACCCGGCCTGGACCTGCCCGCTGGCGCCGGCAGGCAGCCGCCTCGACGTCGCCGTCGAGGCCGGCGAGCTCGTCCCCGGCTGGTGACCGCCGCGGGCTGTCTCCAGCGTCGAGGTGAGCCGACGGCGAGGGCCCCGGTTATGCTCGGCTGGTGAGCGATGTTCGGGCGGCCGTCATGCAGGGCCCGGGACGGGTCTCGGTCGAGCGCTTCCCCGAGCCTGACCCGGCGCCCGGCGCAGTCGTTCTGGCGATCGAGTACTCGGGCATCTGCGGCACCGACAAGCACACCTGGCGCGGCGAGAGCATCCAGTACGCCGGCACCGACC
>Ga0070712_100003264_pt1 | contig 9985 bp, 9 predicted proteins | sample LARL81metaG_FD_71396 | JGI IMG/M metagenome (GOLD analysis project Ga0070712, IMG submission 71396) | Corn, switchgrass and miscanthus rhizosphere microbial communities from Kellogg Biological Station, Michigan, USA - LAR L8-1 metaG | ecosystem: Host-associated > Plants > Roots > Rhizosphere ...
GACTGGGTGAACCTCGGCCTGATGACGTTCTTCTTCTTCGTCGTCGGGCTGGAGGCGCGCCGCGAGTTCGACCTGGGCGAGCTCCGCGAGCGCCGCCGCTTCGCGCTGCCGGTGCTCGCCGGCGTGGGCGGCGCGGCCGTGGCGGTGCTCATCTATCTCGCCATCAACGCCGGTCATGCGTCCGCGCACGGATGGGGGACGGCGATGTCGACGGACACTGCGTTCGCCCTCGGGCTGCTCGCCGTCGTCGGGCCCCACTTCCCCGACCGGCTGCGCGCATTCCTGCTCACGGTCGTGGTCGTCGACGACATCGTCGCCCTCGTCGTCATCGCGGTCTTCTACTCGAGCTCGATCGACGTCGTGGCGCTGGTGGTCGCGGCCTGCTTCTACGCGGCCGTCCTCGTCGTGCGCAGCACCGGCATCCACATCGGGATCGTCTACTTCGTGCTCGGCCTTGGCGCCTGGGTGGCGCTGCTCGAGTCGGGGATCGACCCGGTCGTCATCGGCCTCGCGATGGGGATCCTGGCCTACGCGAATCCGGCGCCGCGCACCAGCCTCGAGGAGGCGACGCAGCGGTTCCGCGAGTTCCGCGAGCAGCCGACCGCGCAGCTTGCGCGTTCCGCGGCGGCGCAGCTCCGGGCGGCGACCTCGCGCAACGAGCGGCTCCAGGAGCTCTACCACCCGTGGACGAGCTACGCGATCGTCCCGCTCTTCGCGCTCGCGAACGCCGGCATCGCGATCGACGGCGACCTCGTCAAGCGGGCGTTCACGTCGCCGATCACCCTCGGGATCCTGTGCGGCTACGTGGTCGGGAAGCCGATCGGGGTCATCGGCGGGACGTGGCTGACCACTCGGCTGAGCAAGGGTCGGCTACGCCCGCCGGTGGGCTGGGCCGCGGTCGCCGGCGGCGGCACGATCGCCGGAGTCGGTTTCACGGTCTCGCTGCTGATCGCGACGCTCGCCTTCAGCGGCCGCCAGCTCGAGGAGGCGAAGCTCGGCACGCTCAGCGCCGCCCTCGGCGCCGCCCTCCTCACGTGGCTGCTGTTCCGGGCGACCGCGTACCTCCCGCGCCGGCTGCGGGTACGCGCCCTGCTCGGCACCTCCGAGACGCTGACCGATCTCTACCTGGACGTCGATCCGACGCGAGACCACATCCGCGGAGCGATCGACGCGCCGGTCACGGTGGTCGAGTACGGGGACTTCGAGTGCCCGTACTGCGGCCAGGCCGAGCCGGTGATGCGCGATCTCCTGCGCGACTTCGGTGACGTGCGCTACGTGTGGCGGCACCTGCCCCTGAACGACGTGCATCCTCGTGCGCAGCTCGCCGCGGAGGCGGCCGAGGCCGCCGCACAGCAGGGCGCGTTCTGGGAGATGCACGACTTCCTGCTCGAGCACCAGGACGCGCTCGGCCCGGACGACCTGCTCGGGTACGCCGGGGAGCTCGGGATCGACGTCGAGCGGTTCGCGACCGACCTGCACGAGCGCGTCGGCGCGGTGCGGGTCGCCGACGACGTCGACAGCGCCGACCTCAGCGGAGTCTCCGGGACGCCGACGTTCTTCATCAACGGGACGCGCCACTACGGCGCGTACGACATCGCGACCCTCTCCGCGGCCGTCCGTGCGGCCGGTGCCCGCGTCGTGTTCGCGAACGCCTAGGCCTCACGCCGCCGCCGCGCGTGCGCGGCGGCGGTTGAAGCGCTCGACCCGATCGCCGCGCACGGCGGCGTGCTGGACGCCGGTGTACGCGGGATGGCAGTTCGAGCACACGTCGAGCGAGAGCGAGTCGGCGGTCGAGCGGAACGTGAAGGTCGTTCCGCAGGTCGCGCAGACCGCCTCGACGAGATGGAGCTCAGGATGCTGCATCAAGTAGCACCTCCTTCCGCTGTGAGAGGCGCGCGCCGGTCGGGCGCGAGCGCCAGGCTTCGAGTGCTACGAGGAGCCCGATCGCCGCGACGACGCTGCCGAAGAGCTCGAACGTCGCCTGCAGCGAGACGTAGGAGACGACGACGCCGGCCAGGATCGCCGGCACCGAGAGCGACCCGTACGCCACGACGTAGAACGCCGACATCACGGCGGCGCGGTGCTCCGTCGGGATCTGCGCGACGAGTGCGCGCAGCCCGCCCAGGAACGCGGCGCCGAACCCGAGCCCGCCGAGGATCGTCCCGACGAGGAAGGTCGCGCTCGAGTCGATCGCGGCCGCGACGACGATCAGGACGATCCCGGCCGCGAGCGCGATCGAGCCGATGCTCGTCGCGATCCAGGGAGCGCTGCGGCCCGTGAACAGCTGCGCGAGGACGGCCGCCCCGGCGAGCGTGACGACGCCGAGGCCGGCGACGACGGCGTTGCTCGTCCCGAAGAGGTGTCCGGCCAGCTGCGGGCCGAGCGAGAAGAAGAGCGCGCCGATCGTCCACGAGGACAGCACGGCGAGCGCGGCCAGGGCAAAGGGCCGCCGGACGACTGCTGGGACGTGCGGGCGCTCGAGCGACAGCCGGAAGCCGGAGCGGCGTGCCACCGGCTCGGGCATCAGGTACGCGCCGAGGAGAGCGGTCGCGATGAGGGCGAGCAGCACGAGGTAGGGGAGCAGGCGCGGCTCCCAGCCGATCTGCACGAGCGACGAGGAGACGAGCATGCCCAGCCCGATCCCGGTCGCGGAGGCCGTGCCGTTCGTCAGCGCGACGCCCGTTGGGTCGCGGCGCGGATGGAGGTCGAGGAGCGCCGCGCTCGCGGCGCTCAGGGCCGCGCCGGTCGCGAGCCCCTGGAGGCCGCGCGCGACGAACAGCCACGCGGCGGAGTCCGCGACGAGGAAGAGGAGTGTGGAGCCCATCAGCCCGGTCAGGGCGGCGAGCAGCACCGGCCGTCGGCCGACATCGTCCGACGCGCCGCCCGCGAGCAGCAGCGTCGTCAGCACGCCGAACGCGTACGTCGCGTAGATCAGGGTCAGCGTCAGCGGCGAGAAGCTCCACAGCTGGCTGTACGTCCGGTAGAGCGGCGACGGCGTCAGCGACGCGAAGAGGCCCAGGCCGATCACGCCGGCCGCGAGCCAGTAGGCCGTTCCGTTCGACAACGTGTGCTTCAGCCTGAAACGTCGCATCCCGCCTCCATGAGTTGCGTCAAGAAACTGTTTCACGGCACCGTAGCAGAGTTAGTTGCTTGATGCAACTAACGGTGGTACAGTGACGTCGTGTTGAAGCGGGACTACGCCGGCCAGAACTGCTCGATCGCCCGGGCGCTCGAGATCGTCGGCGAGCGGTGGACGCTGCTGATCGTCCGCGACGTCTTCCTCGGCTACCGGAAGTTCGACGAGATCCAGCAGAACCTCGGGATCGCCCGCAACGTCCTCACGGAGCGGCTGAACCGGCTGGTCGAGGAGGGGATCCTCGAGCGGGCCCGCTACAGCGAGCGACCCGAGCGCTACGAGTACCGGCTCACGCGGAAGGGGCGCGAGCTCAATATCGCGCTGACGGCGCTCCGGCAGTGGGGCGACGAGTACCTCAGCGACCGGCCTCCGCGGCTCCTCGTGCGCAAGGCGGACCGGGCTCCCGTCGTCGTCGCGCTCGTCCCGGAGGGTACAGACGTCCTGCGGGCGGACGAGGTCGAGACGATTCCGGGCCCCGGGCTCGCGCGCGGTTAGATCGCACGCGGCTTCTGAGGCCGGGTGTACGGTCGTCCGTGATGCTCGTTGCGGCCGCGGCTCAATCCGCCGGCGCGTTCGGGTCGGTCGACCAGCACTATCTGCTGCAGGCGCGGCAGATGCAGGCGCTCTCGTTCGCGGCGCACATCCCGCTCGTCTGCTTCGGGATCGCCTTCCCCGCGATGGTGCTCTTCGTCGAGTGGCTCGGCCACAGGACCGGCGAGCCCGTCTACCGCACGCTCGCGCGCCGCTGGTCGAAGGTGATGCTCGCCCTCTTCGCCGTCGGCGTCGTCACGGGCACGATCCTCAGTTTCGAGATGGGCCTCCTCTGGCCCAACTTCATGGCCACCTTCGGTTCCGTCTTCGGCGTCGGGTTCGCGATCGAGGGCGTGTCGTTCTTCCTCGAGGCGATCTTCATCGCGATCTACGTCTACGCCTGGGGCCGCATCTCGCCGCGCGCCCACCTGCTCACGGGGATCCCGATCGTGATCTCCGGGTTCAGCGGGTCGCTGATGGTGATCACCGTGAACGCGTGGATGAACCACCCGTCGGGCTTCCGGCTCGAGAACGGGGAGGCCGTCGACGTGCACCCGTGGTCGGCCCTGTTCGGCAACGACTATTTCTGGCACGAGCTCGTGCACATGTACCTCGCCGGATTCATCGTCGCCGGCTTCGTCGTCGCCGCGGCCTACGCCTTCGGCTGGCTCCGCGGGCGCCGCAGCCGTTACGACCGCACCGCGCTCGTCGTCTCGCTCACGATCGCGGCGCTCGCGTCGCCGGTGCAGGTCGTCGTCGGGGACTGGGCCGCGCGCACCGTCGCGCAGACGCAGCCCGTGAAGCTCGCCGCGTTCGAGGGCCTGGGCCAGACCCAGCGAGGCGCTCCCGTCCACATCCTCGGCTGGTACTCCGACGGCGAGGTCAAGGGCGGGATCGAGCTCCCGCACCTGCTCTCGCTGCTCGCGTTCCACCGCTGGAACGCGACGGTGCAGGGGCTCGACACGGTTCCCGAGGAGGACCGGCCCCCGGTCAACGTCGTCCGCTTCGCGTTCCAGACGATGGTCGGGATCGGTACCGGGCTCGCCCTGCTCGGCGTCCTCTACGTCGGCACGTGGTGGCGCCACCGCCGGCTCCCGCGCTCCGTGTGGTTCTACCGCGCCGTCGTCGCAGCGGGGCCGCTCTCGCTCGTCGCCCTGATCGCCGGCTGGATCACGACCGAGGTCGGGCGCCAGCCGTGGGTCGTCTACAAGGTGATGCGCACCCAGGAGGCGGTCACCGGCGCAAGCGGGATCCCGGTCGGGTACGTGACGCTCGCGCTCGTCTACCTGGCCCTCGTCGCTGCCGTCGTGTGGATCCTGCGGCGCCTGGCCCGCGTGCCCCTCGACCCCGCCCTCGCCGGAGCAGATGCAGCTCGCTGACGTCCCGCTGATCCTGATGCTCGTGGGCCTGGTGGCCTACGTCGTCCTCGGCGGCGCCGATTTCGGGGCCGGGTTCTGGCAGCTCTGGGGCAGGGCCGGGGAGCGTGACCGCGCGATCCGCGAGCACGCGCACCACGCGATGGGGCCGGTCTGGGAGACGAACCACGTCTGGCTGATCTTCGTGCTCGTGATCTGCTGGACGGCGTATCCGACGGCGTTCGCGTCGATCGCGTCCACGCTCTGCATCCCGCTCTTCATCGCAGGCATCGGGATCATCTTTCGGGGGACGGCGTACGCGCTGCGCTCCGGCACCGCGACGCCGCGCGAGCAGCGCGAGGTGGAAATCGCGTTCGCGATCTCGTCGATCCTGACGCCCTTCGCGCTCGGCGCGGTCGTCGGAGGGATCGCCTCGGGGCGCGTGCCGGTCGGGAACGCCGCGGGCGATCTCTGGACCAGCTGGCTCAACTGGACGTCGTTCTTCGTCGGCGTCCTCGGGGTCTCGACCGCCGCGTACCTCGCCGCCGTCTACCTCGCCGCCGACGCGAAGCGGACCGGCCGTTCGGACATTGCGAACGCGTTCCGGACGCGCGCCCTCGGCGCCGGGCTCGTCGCCGGGGCGCTTGCTCTGGCCGGCCTTCCGGTCGTCCACCACGACGCGCCCGCTCTCTGGGACGGCCTCACGAGCGGCGCGGGCCTCGCCGCGGTGGCCGTCTCCGGCGTCGCCGGCCTCGTGACCCTCGTCCTCGTCTACGGCTCCCGTTTCGAGCCGGCGCGCCTGACGGCGGCAATCGCGGTCGCGGCGATCATCGCGGGGTGGGCGCTCGCCCAGCGGCCGCAGTTCCTCCCCGGGCTGACGATCGACGAGGCGGCCGCCGGCCGCTCGACGCTGATCGCGGTCATCGTCGCCGCCGTGATCGCCCTGGTCGTCCTCGGCCCCGCGCTCTGGCTCCTCTTCAGCCTCTTCCTGCACGGGCGGTTCGACCCGCACACCGTCGAGCCCGCGGAGCCGGGCCGCGAGCCGGTCGGCCCGGGCAGGCTTGCGGCGCCGCAGCTCGGGGTGGTCGCGGCCGGGTGCTTCGTCGTCGGCGTCCCGCTCACGTTCCTCCTCGAGGACTCGTGGGCGCACGCGGTCGGCGTCACCGCCCTGCTCGGCTTCGTCGGGCTCGGCTTCGTCGCCGTCGGGACGCTCATCACCGAGTCCGAGTAGGACGCGGCCGCTACGCTCACGCGGATGCGCTCGCTCCTCGCGTTCAAGCTCGGCTTCTGGAGCGGAGTGGCCGCGGCGGCCGTCTTCGCGAAGCGCGCGTTTCCGTCGCGCGGGGACGAGGAGAGCGACGAGCTGGCTCTCGTCGCCGTCTTCGACGGGGTCGACCTCAAGAACCGATCCAAGGCGTTCAGAGGCGGCTCGATGCTGGCGTGGTTCGGCGGGATCGCCGTCGACCTGCGCGAGGCCGAGCTCGCGCCGGGTGCGCGCCTGACCGTGCGCACGCTCTTCGGCGGCATCGCCGTCAAGACCCCGCCGGGCTGGCGGATCGAGTCGAAGCTGCTGGTCCTCTTCGGTGGGGCCGACGACGGGACGCCGGCCAAGGACGACCCGGACGCGCCGGTCCTCGCCGTCGACGGCCTCGTGGTTCTCGGCGGCATCGCCATCGGCGCGCGGGCAGAAGCCGCGCGTTAGCCGCCTGTTGCGCCCCTGTTAGCTGCCCTCGGGAGGCTGCGGCCGCAAACCGCAACCCACGAAGGGAGCACCGCATGAGTGCCACCGCTGAGACGACGATCCGCAACGGCGTCGACACGGCCCAGCTGTTCGCGACGCTCGACGCGATCAAGGCCGACCCGACGCTGGCGAGGTTCCAGTTCCGGGCCCGGAACCGCTGGATCGCCGGAGCCCACAACCGAACGACGATCCGCGACTTCTACGCCGCGAACCAGGAGGACACGTCCCGTGCAGGCGCGTTCTCGGTCGAAGCGGGCGAGCCGGCGATCCTGCTCGGCACCGACACGGGGCCGAACCCCGCCGAGTACCTGCTCCACGCGCTCGCCGCCTGTCTGACGACCTCGCTCGTCTACGTCGCCGCCGCGCGCGGCGTCGAGCTGACCGAGGTCGAGTCGATCCTCGAGGGCGACATGGACGTGCAGGGCGCCCTCGGCCTGTCCGACGACCACCGCAACGGGTTCGAGCGGATCCGCGTCTCGTTCCGCGTCGCCGGCAACGCACCGCCGGAGAAGCTGCGCGAGATCGTGCGGCGGGCGCAGCAGCGCTCGGCCGTCTTCGACATGGTCTCGAACGGCGTCCCCATCAGCGTGCACGTGGCGACGGCCTAGCCGTGAGCGCCGTCCCGAACGCGGTCGCCGCCCCGGGCTTCGCCGACGCGATGAGCACGCTCGCGAGCGGCGTCGTCCTCGTCACCTGCCGGGTCGCCGAGCGGCCCTGGGGGATGACGGTGACCGCGTTCGCGTCGGTGTCCGCGTCGCCGCCGACGGTGCTCGTCTCGCTCTGCTCGCGCACGGCCGGCGCGCGTGCGATCGAGTCGACGGGCTCCTTCGGGATCAGCATCCTGGCCGCCGGCCAGGAGGACGTGGCCGAGCACGGCTCCGCGTCCGGGACGGCGAAGTTCCTCGACGCCCTCGTCGAGCCGCGCGACCGCGCGAGCTCCGCCCCCGCGATCGCGGGGGCGCTGGCGCACCTCGACTGCACCGTGGTCGGGGCGGTCGAGGCCGTCGATCACACCGTGTTCTTCGGTCACGTCCACGCGGTGCGACGGCGACGGGAGGGCGAGCCGCTCGTCTACCACGGCCGCGAGTACCGCTCGCTGTCCAGGAGCCTGCGATGGATCTCGAGCTGACCGCGAGGACGGAGCCCGGCCGGCGCCTCGTCGCGCTCGCGGAGGCGCTCTCAGAGGAGATCGGGACGCGCGCGGCCGTCCACGACCGCGAGGCGAGCTTCCCCCACGAGAGCCTCGCCGCCGTCAAGCGGAGCGGCTACCTCGCGGCGCCGGTCCCGGTGGAGCTCGGCGGCCTCGGCGTCGGCTCGCTCCACGACCTCGTCGTCGCCTCGTCCCGGCTCGCACGCGGCGACGCGGCGCTGACGCTCGGGGTCAACATGCACCTCGCGTTCGTCCTCAACGTCGCGCGCGTCTGGGAGGCGGCGGCCGCGTCCGGTCGCGAGCGCCTCGCCGATGCCTTCGGCACGACGCTGGAGCAGGTCGCGCGCGGCGGAACGGTCTTCGGGTCGGCGATCAGCGAGCCGCGCCAGGATCTCACGCGTCCCGCGACGACGGCCACGCGGACGGAGACGGGCTGGATCGTCTTCGGCCACAAGATCTTCTGCACCATGTCACCGGCCGCGGACGTGCTCTACACGTCCGTCACCTACACCGACGACGGCGGGCGTGAGCGGTACGGCTACGCGCTCGTCCCGCGCGACGCGCCGGGCGTCGTCGTGCACGACGACTGGGACGCCATGGGCATGCGCGCGTCGGGCAGCAACTCCGTCACGTTCGACGCGGTCCGGCTGCCGGAGCCGGCGTTGCGCGGCGGCTTCGCGCCGGGCGACGCGAACGCGTACCTCGAGCGGAACCTCGGCGCCGGACTGTTCCACGCAGCGACGGCGGTCGGCATCGCCGAGAGCGCGCACGCCGACGCCGTCTCCAGACTCGCGGGCCGAGCCGGCCTCGACGCGCACACGAGGATGCTCGTCGCCGAGAGCGTCGTCGACCTCACGGCGTGCCGCGCGGTGCTCGCGCGCGCGGCGTCGCTGATCGACGAGCAGCACGAGGGCCACGATCCGACGCTCCTGTTCGGCGAGGCCCAGAGCGCGAAGCTCTTCATCGGCGCCGCGGCCGTCCGGATCGTCGACCGGGCGCTCGCGGTAAGCGGCGGCGCCGGCTACCTGAACGGCAGCCCGCTCGCCCGTGCGTACCGGGACGTCCGGGCTCTGCCGTTCATGCACCCGCTCGGCGCGAACCGCGCCTACGCGTTCCTCGCGCAGCTTGCGACGGGAGACGAACCCGTCCTCCACTGACGAGCCGTGCAGGTCTACGCTCGGCAGGTGGAATTCCGGATCCTGGGGCCGCTGGAGGCACGCGACGGCGAGCGCGTCCTGCCGCTCGGCGGTGCGAAGCGGCGAGCGGTGCTGGCCCTGCTCCTGCTCGACGCGAACCGCGTCGTCCCCGTCGACCGGCTCGTCGACGGCGTGTGGGGCGACGCTCCGCCCGCATCGGCGCTCGCGTCGCTCCAGAACCACCTCGGGCGGCTTCGGCAGCACCTCGGCGAGCGGCTCGTCACGCGGTCGCCGGGGTACGAGCTCCGGGTCGGCGACGGCGAGCTCGACCTCGACCGCTTCCGCCGGCTCGTCGACGACGCACGCGGCGCCGAGCCGCGGCTGGCGGCCGAGCGCCTCGCGGAGGCGCTGGCGCTCTGGCGCGGCCCGCCGCTCGCCGACCTGGCCGGCGAGCCGGCCGGACAGACGGCCGCGCATCTGGAGGAGCTCCGGCTGGCGGCGCTGGAGGACCGGATCGAGGCCGACCTCGCGCTCGGCCGCGATGCCGAGCTCGTCGCGGAGCTCGAGGCGCTCGTCGCGCGGGAGCCGTACCGCGAACGCCTCAGGCGCCAGCTGATCCTCGCGCTCTACCGCTCCGGCCGGCAGGCCGATGCGCTCGAGTCGTACACGGATGCGCGGCGCGCCTTCGTCGACGGGCTCGGGACGGAGCTCGGTCGCGAGCTGCAGGAGCTCCACCTGGCGGTCCTGCGCCGGGAGCCTGAGCTCGACGCTCCCGTCCGGGTGGACGCCCCCGCGGCGCCGGCTCCGCGCGCCGAGGAGCGAAAGACGGTCACCGTCCTCGCCGCCGACGTCACGCCCGGCGACCTGCCCGATGATCCGGAGGCTCGCCGCGCGGCGTTGCGGGAACGAGCCGCGGCGGCGGAGAGCCTCCTCGAG
>Ga0070712_100003265_pt1 | contig 9984 bp, 6 predicted proteins | sample LARL81metaG_FD_71396 | JGI IMG/M metagenome (GOLD analysis project Ga0070712, IMG submission 71396) | Corn, switchgrass and miscanthus rhizosphere microbial communities from Kellogg Biological Station, Michigan, USA - LAR L8-1 metaG | ecosystem: Host-associated > Plants > Roots > Rhizosphere ...
TACGCACTCTTCAAAAAGTGGAATCGCGCTAGTGTAGTCTCCTCGTTTGTAATAAACCCACGCAAGTGTGTCGGAGATGCTATCCAATTGTGGAAGCCGTTGCCTGGCATGGGTAGCGAGTTTCAGGGCTAAATCAAGGTTCATGTTTTCGGTCGCATAGATCCACGCCAGATTCCCTTCCGCGACGACAAAGTCGGGATCCAGAGTTAGCGCCTGTTGGTAATACTGTTCGGCCCGCCGCAGGTCCTGCTTCTTGATGTATACATCACCCAACAGGGCGTGAAGCGGGGCAGACCTGGGCTGTAGTTCGAGGGCCTTCTGGTAATAAGTCACCGCCGCGTCTAATTGCTGCCGCTCCTGTTTCACCCACCCGAGTTTCAGATAGGCGGCCACAAAATTCGGATCGAGACGCACGGCTTCCGCCAGCTCACTCTCTGCTGCTGGGTATTTCATCAGGGTTGCGAGGAGCGAACCCAGAACGAGGTGGGCACCGGGATTACCGGGATCGCTCGCCACAGCTGCTTGGGCAGTCGAAAGAGCTTTCGCTTCCTGCTTTAAGGTCACCAGTAAATCCACTAATTCGCCGAGTGCATCATCGAAACTCGGGTCGAGCCGCAGTGCCGTTTCCAATTCCGCTTCGGCATCAGCGAGATTGGGTTGCGCAATCGAAACCAAGGCAAGGTTCAGATGGACGGACGGATTCTTTGGATCAAGCTGCTGAGCAAAGAGAAATTGTTCCCGCGCCTTTGCCGGGGAGCCATTCTTCAAGAGGGCGATGCCCAAAAGCAGGCGGTTTGAGACTTTTGATGGTTGAAGCAAAAAACAACGGGTCGCATAGTCTACAGCCTGTGCGCTTTCCCCGTCGCCAAGTTCGAGCTCTGCCAGGCTATAGAGGGCCGGAGCGAAGTCGGGATTCAGAACCAATACACGCCGAAATTGATCCTTTGCTCCCGCCGAATCGCCGCTCTGCTGAAATGCCAGACCCAGGTAATAATGGGCGAGGGGCGAATCGGGTGTGTTGGCGTTGTAGCGCTGTAATTCGTTCAACGCATCTTGTGTCTTGCGAAGAGCCATGAGGATTCGGCCATGATTGATCAATGCAATCGCGTCATGGGGATTCTTGTGGAGGATTGCATCGTTTACTGAGCCGGCATCGCGGATATCGCCACGATCCACCTGGACTTCGACCATCCGGCGCTGAAGTTCCAGATTGGCGGGCGCGGCCCGCAACCCCTCCCGGTACTCGGTTTCGGCCGCATCGTATTGCTCCTGTTCTAAAAAGAAATCACCTACCGCGAGGGCAACCTCAGTCGAGTGGGGGCTGCGCTGGCGCAGGTTCATCAAGACGTTACGGACAGCATCATCTTTCATCTGGGCGTGTAGATTCTCTGCCAGGTGCACGTTGATCGGAACGCTGCCAGGATTGTGTGCTGCTCCTTCTCGGAGTACGCCTTCCGCGGTTCGAAGATCGCCCTGAAGCCAATAGAAATTGGCCAGGTTTATGTATCCAACCACATAGGATGAATCTACATCCACGGCCTTGCGCAAATCTGTTTCGGCATCTGCCAGGCGCCCCAACCCAATTTCCACCAGCCCAGAGTTGGTGTACGCGCTGGGATCTTGGGTGCGAAGTTTGGTAATTTGTCGGAAAGCGCGCAGCGCATCTTCCTTGTTCCCGCCCGCCACCAAAGATGCACCTAAGATCTGGTAAGCGGTGGCATTGTCTCGGTCTTGAGCGAGAACGATAGAAGCCTGCTTTTCTGCATTATTTTCATCCCGAGAATTTAGATACAGCTCCGCCAAGTGCAGATGAGCCTCGATGTGAGATGGGTCCAGTTGTACGGTCTCTTGCCAGGCATTAAACGCGTCTGACCATCGCTCTAGACTTGCATAACAAACACCCAACCGGAAGTAAGCTTCCGAATAGCGAGGATCGACCTGCAGGGCGTTGCGGTATTGGATCACCGCTTCCGGGCACTTGTTCATACGGAAATAGCGTTCCCCACTCTCGAAAAAGCGCTGCTTGTCTCTCGTCGGATTTCGGGTGCAGCTAATCGCCGCGACCACAATGACGCCTGCCGCCAGCGTGCCACAAAGCCGTTGGCCAATGACTGTTAAGCTGTATCTCCGGTCCATATGCATTCGCTAGAGAAGTGATCTTTTCTCTAACTCCCTAAGCGCCGCAGTGGCAAAGGCGGTTGCCCGTGAGCGGGCCTCGGATTCGTTATTGCCACTACGAGTAACAATTCTTACCAGTGCTTCATCCGTACGACGCAAGTAGGTTGCATCGAGCACTGTGTAGAGCTTGCTCCAGTATTCGCTGGCTACGATTCGGCCATGCAATTGATACCAGTAGAGCACTAAATTTCGCTCCGACCCTTTTTCGACGAGATAGGCATTCACTGGCCGGCTGCTGCCGTCAGGCAGTGTTACAGATATAAGGCTTGCTGAGATAGGCTGCCAGCCGCCACCCGGTAAGCAATTCTTGGGAGAGTGAATCGTTATGCCAATACGCTGCTTCGCATAATATGCGATATAAAGGTCAACCGACTCGGGGTCATTCCCCTGATAGATGCGACTGAGGTAATCGTCGGCACCCAAGGCACGCACGACTCTTGGCTCGAGCGGTACATTAAAGCCCTGCCAACCGGAGAACGCTATTGGAAAACGCTCCAGAGGCTGGCTGGGGAAGATTTCCAGCTGATTCGAAGGCATATGCACGGCTACAACCGCCACCATGAGCAATGCGATCATCGGCCAGTAGAATCGGGACGAGGTCATTGTTCTGAGACTTGAGGACGTGGCATGTTGAACAGTCCGCGATGGATGAACAGCAAAGCGAGAACAGCAAACAGGAAGATCAGAATTCCAGAAACCGAGTGCAAAAAGCCCTCGGCTACTCGGGGATTCCAGAACTGCGTTATAAACGCTGCGACCACAATGCGAAAGCAATTGCCTGCCACTGCAATCGGCAACATCGCTGCCGCGAGAGCAATTCGCCTCCAAAGGCTGTCACTGGCCAAATAACCATATCCCAACGCCAGCGCAAGCAGACACATAACTGATCGGATCCCGCTACAGGCTTCCGCCACCGCCAGGGTGTAATTCGGCAAAATAAGTAAATTCCCCTCCCGCAGAACCGGGACTATGCGGATCGCGTGTAACGCATAGGCGGCTAAGGAGGTCGAAATCAGCTGTAATGGCAGGACGATGTGGTTGTAAAGGATAGCTGGTGGCGGCACCATCACCCCCAGATAGCCAAGCGGAAAAGCGAGAGTGCGTACAGTAGCCCAACCCGCGAAGTAGTGCACCAGCCCCACGGTGATCAATACGAAAGAAATGCGTGTCAAGAACAGTTCGGCCGCCAGATTTCCCGCGATCAGCATGAGGAGGGCGATAAAGACGACCAGTATCCCTGCGCCCGCCGGATGCGGCCTGATCGTAGCCAACACCGGCCGCAATCTCCAGATGAGATAGCCGGAAAAAAAGGGGATGACAAAGCCATAAGAAAAGTCGGGATCGGCTGACCATTGCCGGACCAGGCCTGTAATCACCTGCCAGTAAAGAACCAACAGTAAAGTAAGCAGCACAATGAGGCGATGACGCATCCGGGCGGCCTGTGCAACTTGAGAGCCCAGCATGCCCAGTTGCCGGGAAAGCCGCTTTGGCTTGACCGGTGCAGGAACGCTCAGTGCACTCAACCCTGCGGGCAATGTCCAACCATTCACACTCGACTTGGTCACAGCAACGTCAGGCCGTTGTGGTATGTCTTGATCCGTTTGCATCAAGATCATCAACTATTGGTACCTGATAGGTGTATTCATACCGCTCCGCGGGTCAGGAGAAGTATTTTGATGGTTTTCAGAATGATCAGGAAATCGAGCCCTAATGAAAGATTCTTGATGTAGAACAGATCGTAGGCCAGTTTCTGGATGTTGTCTTCGCGAGTGGAGCAGTAGCCGCCGTTGACCTGAGCCCATCCCGTGGCACCTGGCGTTACACTCCAACGATAGGAATAAAACGGGATGTCGGCGGCAAAGTGTTCTTCCTGTTCTGGAACAAAAGGCCTCGGCCCAATGAAATGCATATCGCCGCGTAGGATATTGTAGAGCTGCGGTAGTTCGTCGAGCCGGGTTCGCCTTAGCCACCGTCCGACCCTGGTGAAGCGTTTGTCATCGGGGTGGGCCGGCTGGTATGCCTGGTCAGCGTCCGCGCTGTGGTTCATCGAGCGAAATTTGTAAAGAAAAAAGGTTTTGCCACCCTTTCCTACGCGAAGCTGACGGAAAATTATGGGGCCAGGGGAATCGATTCGAATGATGAAGCCGATGATGAACATCAGCGGCAGAGTGACCAACAACCCAAGCGCCCCCAGCACCACCGAGAAGATTCGTTTGTATATCAAAGTGAACTTCGATGGCCGGAATCCTGGCGAGAACAAAAGCCAACTCAGGCGGAGCGATTCTAAAGGGATTTTGCCGGTTACGGCCTCGAAGAGGTCATTCCCATCCCGCACTACCGTCCCCGATGCCTTGAGGTTCAGCAACTGCTCTACCGGCAGACGGTCGCGTCGGTCGCCCATCGCCACAATCACTTGTCTCAATTTTTCCCGACGCACGATCTCGGGCAATTCATCGGGGGTTCCTAGATAACGCAAGCCACTCGAACCAACCGCGGAATGCTCGACGTAGCCCAGCAACCTTATTCCCACATCGGGCCGGGCGCGCATGGCGTTTGCCAATTCATTGGCCAACGAGCTGTCGCCGAGAATGGCCGCCCGACTGGCGGTCTGCAACTTTCTCAGAGCGCCAAAGAAAAGGTTCCGCCAGAAGGCAAAAGTTGGCAGCAGCAGAGCGAGACCCGACAAAAATACCTCGCGCCCGAGCCTTGCATCAGGGTAGATGTAATAGACCAAAGCCAAAACTAATATGCCAACTCCCAGCGCCTGTAGAAGTCGAACGAACAGCTCGCGCCTGCTCTGAAATGCGCTAGGCTCGTACAAGTCCAGGTAGTACAGCGACATCATGAATACACCTGCAACCAGAGCAATCTTCGCAAAGCCATGCTGATAGGTTAGAAACAGGTCGGCTTCTGCCCTGAACCACACCAGTGTTGCCGCAACAAAGCTCAAGGAAAGCAGGACACCCTCCAGCATCTCCAGCATCAATCTGCGGCCAGAAAACCACGCATTAAAAATACGTATCACCTGTAACCCTTCTCAATCATCTGTCGGACATGCTGAGTAATGTATCTCCATCCAGCCATAGTCATCTCGAATAAACGAGCCCATACCTTTATGCCGATATCAATCACTTCTCGGACACGTTGCATAATATGTCGCAGCGCAGCGACGGTCATCTCGAATGAGCGAGTCACTATCTCCATGCTGCGAAAATTATCCCGAATATGCGGCTCATTGACCACGATGCCTAGAAGTTTGAGTGTGTCCGGGCCTGAGATCGCTTTATCCAAGGCTTTTTTAGGGGTGAATCCTGGTCGAACGACTAATAGAGTCCCATCAGCAACCCGACCCCAAACATTACCGTCCCCGAATGGAATGAGCGGCGGGGAGTCAATGATGATCCAATCGAAACTTTCCGACAGGACGTTGACAAGGTTCAAAAGCCTTTGCGACTGAAGAAACTCTAAGGGGGGTGCGACCGATTCACCTGCAGGCAGAACCCAAAGCGGGGGACTGTTCAGCCGGCAGACGACATTCGAAAGTGGTTCATCACCGGCTAAATAGTCAACCAGACCCTGGCCATGATTGCTCAGCTTAAGCCAGTCGTGGAAGCAGGGGCGGCGTAGATCTCCCTCTATCAACAGGACTTTTTCCGTACCTCGGGCTAAGGTTAAAGCCAGATTTGCTGCAATGACGCTCTTCCCCTCATTTTCGACGCAACTGCTCAGATGGAGCGTTTTCAATCGAGTGTGCTCTCGCATCTGTCTCAGCCTTGCAGCTAGCAGCCGAAAGGGTTCCATTTCTAAGGCTTGAGGGTCTTTGAGTGCTACCAGTCGTGAACTGTCGCTGACTTCTTCCACGCCCTGTGGCTCTACCAGATGAATCGTATCGAGTTCATTTTGCACAGCAGAGCGAGAACCGACCTCTCGCATCGCTCGTTCAGCCTCGGACGAGGAGTAGCTTAGGTCGTTATTCGATGCCGGCACTGCATCGGCAATCGATATCGCATTATTGTAAGTCGGCCGCGAAACCGTACCCGGCGGATCGTACTGGCCCACAGTTTGGGAAGAATGACTCATGCTATGACTCCTCCAGGCACAGGCGTCCCTTGCAGAACCCTAATGGGTCACGTTAAACAGTGTCCCAGCTGCCATCGTAAGTAAGAGCATAAGCGCTCCAGCAAACATGTAGACCCGCTGATAGTGCTGCGTATGCTTCTCGGCCTCTGTGGACAGATGAGGAACACCCGCCAGGATCGGCGCCGTTACCATGCTTTGAATTTCGCTGTCGCTGTGGATCGAGCTGTCCAACAGCTCTGCCAACGTGGCAGTTACGATCCCGAAAACCAAGCCCGCACCCAGTCCGGCGAGCGAAAACATCAGTTTGTTTGGAAAGTCAGTCGTCATCGGAAACGTGGGTGCTTGCAGCACCGTAAACTGTTCGCCTTCTTGTCGTCGCACTAGACTGGCGGCCAGCTGCGCCTGACTTTTCTTGGCTAGGAGGGCATTGTAGTCGGATAGCGACTGATCATAAGTGCGCGTAAGCGCACTGAGCTGATCCTCCCGTCCCGGAGTACTGTTCAACCGGAGTTGTAGCGCCGCGATGCGTTTCTCGAGGGAAATAATGTCAGCGTGTCGGTCGGCGATCTCTTTCTTGTTAGCCTTGGATTGTGCGTCCAGTTGATAGATAGCAGTCGAGGCATTGATCGGTTGCGAGCTAAGCTGGGGATCAATAGAGACACTGGATTCGGGTAGGGCTGGGGCTGGGGCCGGTTTGCCCGGAGCAGGCCCTTGGCGTTCGGCCTCTGCTTTGAGTCGCTCGACCTGCGCAATCTGATCTCGTAGGTTCTTCAAGTCTGGATATTGGTCCGTGTAACGCCCTTGAAGCTCGGCCCGCTGGGCGGTCATCTTCTGCAACTGTTGATCCAGCTCATTGATCAGTTGCGAGCCAGCCTTCGACTGGTTAAGCCCGGAAGAGAGAGACTCCAGGTAGAGCTTCTTCTGCTCGGCGCGATTCAAGGCATCATTTTCCGTTTCAAGATTCCGCTGAAAGCTGGCAAGTGCCAGAACATTGCTATCTTTGTCCCCGGGCAATTCGCCAGCGTACTGACTTTTGAAGTCACTGATGCGCTTGCTCTCAAGATCCAGGTCCACCCTCATTTGCTGCAGCTCTGCATCCAGAAAGCGAGTGGTGATCTCTGACTGCTGCTGGCTCGCGCGTCGATTTCCTTCAATGAACAGCGAAACCAGCTGATCGGTGACTTGCTGTGCCAACTCAGGCCGAGGAGCAGTGTAAGAAATGCGGAATGCCATCGCGTCCACTTGTTTTCCGGGCGGCGCCCGTTTTATGTCCTGCGCGGCCGCCTCGGCAGTTACATCAGGCTGCACGTCATCGAGCAACAACGGTTGGACATGGATGTCCTTGCGCATCTGGTTTACAAGCGCGTCGGGAGAGCGCTCATGACCAACTTTGTAAAGTTCGAACCGTTCAATGATGCCGCGCAGTTCGGCCCAGCCAAGAACCTGTTGGGCCATGCTTTGCATACGTTCGGTCAAGGACGCAGACACGTTGGGGGTGACATAGTCTTTGGAGACGAGATGGGTCTGAACCAGGATGAGGGCGTCAGATCGGTAGGCACGGGGAACAAGCCAGGTGAGAACAAATACGATTGCCCATGCGAGGAAAAATGGCAGAAAGAACCACCAAATGCGGCGCTTTGCTATTCCCAGGTATTCTTCCATGCTTCCCGACGGCTTGTTCTCAAGATCTTCTCTCACGCCTTACCTCCCCCGGGACTTTAGGATTTCGTATTGGAACGTGAACTGAACCCGGTCATAGTTGTTATCGATGGTGACCGGAAGGGCTCCGCCACGCTCGCGCTGCAGGCGACCATACTGGAAGTGCGCGTACGCGTTTTCGCTGATCCGGTAGGACAAGCCTCCGTTTGCTGTAAACATCTTTAACGTGGCATGCGTCGCAAGTACGCTCAGCAGATCATCATCTTCGTAACTGGCCGAGAGCAGGACCCGCCACTGACGGGAGAGCTGGCGCGAGACCTGCACTCGGCCCTCAGTGCGGCGACTAGCGGTCATAAGACCGCCTCCCCCCCCGATTCCCCGGTCCACCATCGCGCGAAAGCCCGACTTCGCATGCTCCCAACTGTAGGTTGCCCCCCCCGCCCACGATAAACTTGTGCTGGTCGCCGGAAGGAAAAGTTGTGCAGTACCAGGCAGTGACAAGACGATTTGGTTAACCGTTCGGGAATGTTCGGGTCCTCCAAAGAACTCGAGCTTCGACTGCGGACTAAAGGTGATGGCCTGATCGTAGAGAAATGAATGGACCTCTGTCCTGGCGGGTGATTGTCTTTGAAAGCTTAGGTTAATGAAGCTATAAAGAAATCCCACACTCAGGCGTTGGCTTAGGCGGTAGGAATATAGGGCTCGCGCTGAAGTCGACTGCGTGTCGATCAGGCGAACCTCCTGGTTTGGTATGAAGTCCTTCATTTGAAGATTGTAGAAACTGCCGTTTAGCTGAAGTTGACTTCGTCGAGCGAATTGATAAGTGGCATTCAGGCTCGCGATTCCAAGGGTCCGTCTCGCAACGGCCATGAGATTCAAGTCACTCGGCTGGTCGATTAGATTAAATTCAGCGGGCTGATCTGATAGCCCGTCGAAGGGTGGCAGTCTGCCATCACGAAATGCGCCCCTGAAACGCAGCGTCGCGTGGGGAGACACTTGTCGCTCTAGGTCGAGCTCCGCATCTTGCTCAATGCGATCGAAGCGACTATAGCGTTGATGTTTGATCAGAATCGGACTGTAGGTAATAAACCCATTGAGTTTGCTACTGGCTTGTGTAATTGAGATGCGCGGGCCGATGGTATAGGCAAAATCTCCTTTACGATCCTGGTCGTTTGAAAAAACATTATCGTCATAGGCCACTCCCGACCGCAGACTGATCAAATACAGGTTGCGGTATTCGCGATTCGCACCTCCGAAAAACGACATCTCTCCCCCGCTGATCTGGGGAGCCGAAGAGTTTTGCCCCCAAACCAATACTCCGGACAGCAATATCGCGAATGGTGTTGCTGAGGTCCTAATAGACAAGGTCAGTACCAGAATCAGTTCCCGCGGATGGATGGTAATCGGCGATAGACTTATGGGACGACGATGGTGTCGCGCGATTGCAGCTCAATGTTTTGCGCCAGGTTGTGTCCCTTGATCGCGTCCTTGTAGTTAAAGCTATATCGCCGCGGCGTGCCGTTTTCGTCGACACGCAAGACATATATTTTCTTCACCCGAGCAAAGTCTTTCAGCCCTCCAGAAAGCGCGATGGCGTCGAGAACTGTCATCTGCGGTCGCATGTCGTAAGTTCCAGGCTTGGTGACCTGCCCCAAAATATTGACCTTCGCGCTCTTAACCTCCTGCAGAACCACTGTGACCTGGGGATTTGCAATGTAGCCGTGCAGAAGGTGAGTGATCTCATATTGCAGTTGTTTGGGGGTTCTCCCGTTCGCAATGACATCGCCCACCAAGGGAAGCGATATCTTGCCATCCGGCCGTACGGGAACGGTGCGCGAAATTTCCGACTCCCGCCAGACGTTGACCATCAGCACATCTCCAGCACCAATGACGAAATCTGGCCCCGTGGCCCTCCCGGCTGGCAAATCCGTCTTGTCCGGGCTGGCCGCGGCGCTTGCGGAGTTCGGGTCGACCGTGGGTCCTCCGCTTGCGACGAAGCGGGCTCTCACACTATCCTGTTGAGCACTTGCCGCGCAGATCAACCCAGAACAGATAATTAATGAAGCT
>Ga0070712_100003272_pt1 | contig 9975 bp, 10 predicted proteins | sample LARL81metaG_FD_71396 | JGI IMG/M metagenome (GOLD analysis project Ga0070712, IMG submission 71396) | Corn, switchgrass and miscanthus rhizosphere microbial communities from Kellogg Biological Station, Michigan, USA - LAR L8-1 metaG | ecosystem: Host-associated > Plants > Roots > Rhizosphere ...
TGCAGCATTGCACACCGGCGGAGCGCAAGCTGGTGGAAACGGTGCTGGAAGAGCGGGCCTTCGTGAGCGTGAAGCACGAGCAGATTTTAGAAATGCTGAACCGCTACGGTTCAATTCCGTATGCCTACGACGCGGCAGCCAAACACGCCGAGACCGCGCGTAAAGCCATCTGCACATTCCCGGATTCAGAAATCAAACGCGCGCTGTTGTCGATTCCGGATTTTATTGTGGAGAGAAACAGCTAGACTCACTGCGCCACCTGTTTCAGCCTGTCCTGAAGATAATCCTTTTCCACCTCATTCGTTACCAGCCGCAGCGCAGCCGTGTAGGCTTCCGCCGATTCCGTCCTTCGCCCGAGCCGCCGCAGAATGTCAGCCCGCGCCGCGTGAAACAGGTGATAGTCCTCCAGCCTCCCACAGGCGCCTAGTTGGTCGATTTGTGCAAGCCCAAGTTCCAGCCCTTCACTCATGGCCACGGCAACGGCATGATTCAATTCGACAACAGGGGAAGGCGTAAGGCGCAATAATTGCTGATAGATGGCCGCAATCTCGTGCCAATCCGTTTCCTGGGGCGTTGCAGCCTCTGCGTGGATGGCGGAAATGGCCGCCTGCAACTGATATGGCCCGGCCTGGCGCATGTGTAAAGCCTGCTTGAGCAGCGTGACGCCTTCGCGGATACGCTCGTGGTCCCACAGTGAGCGGTCCTGGTCTTCCAGAGTTACGAGCTTGCCTTGATGGTTCATGCGCGCATCACGGCGCGAATCATGCAGCAGCATAAGCGCCAGCAGACCAAGGTTTTCCGGTTCGCCGGGTAGAAGTTCGCATAGTGTGCGGCACAGGCGGATGGCCTCTGAGCAAAGCTCGCGACGGACGAGCGAATCGCCCGCGGTGGCCGAATATCCCTCATTGAAAACCAGGTAGATCACCGACTGCACCGACCCGAGCCGTTCTGGAAGCTGCGCTCGCGGAGGCACTTCATAAGGAATGTGCGCGTCGGCGATTTTGCGTTTGGCGCGGACGAGCCGCTGGGCCAGCGTGGGCTCGGGCAGAAGAAATGCGCGGGCGATTTCCGGAGTGGTAAGCCCACCAAGAGTGCGCAGCGTCAATGCCACCTGCGCTTCCTGATGCAGGGCCGGATGGCAGCAGGTGAAGATAAGCCGCAATCGATCGTCAGGGAACGTTATGGGCTCAGCCTCAAGCATGGTCATGTCCGGTTCGTACGTTGTTGGAGTCTCGTAGAGCAAAGGCCCTTGCTTCTCGCGGCGCGTGCGCTCGCGACGGCTGTGGTCCACCAGCTTGCGGTGCGCCACGGATGTAATCCACGCTCCCGGATTGCCGGGAACGCCCTTCGCCGGCCAGTGTGAAACGGCGGTCGCGAACGCTTCCTGCATCGCTTCTTCCGCCAGGTCGAATGACCCGGAAATACGAATCAGTGTGGCCAGAATCCGGCCTGATTCCTGGCGGAAGAGAGACTCGATGGTGTTGCGGAATTCATCCATTGCGAGCGGCTGAGCTCTGCGCCAATTGCGGTTCCTTGTCGGCGGTGGGAATACCGGGCAACAGGCGGATCTCGATGCAGCCTTGCTGACCACCGCACCCCGTAGGAATCTTTGCCGCCCACCCGATGGCCTCATCCAGGTCCTTGCAGTCAAGAATGTAATAGCCGGCCAACTGCTCCTTGGTCTCCGCAAACGGACCGTCAGTAACGATCGGAGCGCCATTCTGTAGCCGGACGGTGGTGGCAGTGGTGGTCCTGGCCAGCGGTTCGCCGGCTTCCAGCACACCACTGCTTCTCGTCTCCTGCATCACGGCAAAGTGGCCGTTCATGAGCTGCTGTTTCTCTTCGGGCGAAATGCGGGCCATCGCGTCTTCACGTGTGTAAATCAGTAGCATGTAACGCATAAATCTCTCCTTGTTAAGTCTTGAACCGGTGAAGGGAAGCGCGCTCAGGCCGTTGCACCAGGCGCGCCATCGTCATAAAAAGAAAGCTGTGCGCGCAACGTTATTTTACGCGGTGATATTCCATCTTCTCCACAAACTTAGGCTTGCCGTTTTCCTGAAATGTCCAGTTGGCGGTGAAGGTGTCCGGGCCGTTGAAGGTGAAGAGAGCATTGTGCATGTGCCCGGCATTCGCATTGGCCAGGCTGCTGCCGCCGGCGAAGTCGAATTGAATCCGGTTGCTCGCGGGATCGTACGCCGCAGCCTGCATATGCGGCTGGTTACCCGCCGTGCAATAGTGCGTAAGCACAAGACGATCGCCATCCAGATGATAGAGCGTCATCATGTCGCCTTCGCCCGGAACGTTGATGCGTTCCGCCAGGGCGCTTCCGTTGGAAATAACTTCATAGGACGTGGTGACCTTACCGCGTTCGCTGGTGGCTTCCCAGGTTCCGGCAAGCGTTTTGAGTTTGTTGAAAGCTGCGGCAGCGTTCGCGTTGGGACTGTCGGCAGCGTGCGCCACGGACTGGGCCAGCCCCAGCCAAAACAGTGTTGCCGCGACTACGCCAATTGTCCAGATTGAGATTGACCGAGTATTGCTCATAACTTCCTCCTCTTTAAATTTGAAGATCGCCGGCAGGAACCGTCTTTGTCCTGCTCACCGTAACGACGAACGGAATGGCGGAAATCGACACCGCTGGGACAGATTTTTTTCGTCCGCCAGCGGCAGGAAAATTGGCTGGCCCATAAATTGGCTGATCCGTATTGAGGTAATTAGCTGCCAGCCTCTATACTGAAGCACGAGGGGACTAAGGTCGTGGCTCTTTCCGTTGTAATCGTGGATGATGAACAACTCGCGCGCGATGAACTCAGGTTCCTGCTGAAGTCGGTGGGAGACGTGAACGTGGTGGCCCAGGGACACAATGGGCTTGAGGCCGTGAACCTCATCAAAGAATTTTCCCCTGATTTATTGTTTCTCGACGTGCAGATGCCGGGCCTTGACGGCTTTGGCGTGCTCAAGAAACTGCTCGACCGGAAGCTGCCGATTCCCCAAATCATCTTCGCCACCGCGTTTGATCAATATGCGGTTAAGGCTTTTGAAGTGAATGCAATAGACTATCTTCTTAAACCATTTGATAAGAAGCGGGTGACTCTGGCGGTGGAGAAAGCCCGCAAGAAGCTTCAAGGCTCTTCCCCCGACACGGAAAAGCTGGACACCTTGATGAAGCTGCTGGAATCTCAGCGGCCGCAGAATTCCAAAGTACTTCTTCGCAGCGCAGGGCGCCTGCTGCTGGTCGATCAAAAAGACCTCTGCTTTGCCTCCATTGAAGATGGCATCATCAGCGTTGTCGCCACCAATCTTGAAGGCCAATCCAACTGCCGCACACTTGAAGAATTACTTGAAGGTCTTGACCCTGAGACTTTCTGGCGCGCACACCGCTCTTTCGTGGTGAATATCAACCGGATCAAAGAAGTCGTGCCGTGGTTCAAGAGCTCCTACCAGCTACGCATGGACGACCGCAAACAGACCGAGATCCCCGTGAGCCGCGCCCAGACCAAACGGCTTAGGGAGTTATTTGGGCTCTAGCGCGCAAGCCGAATTTCACTGAGACCGCATTTCGGGCACTACGGTAAATTCCAATCTTTTTGAGCCGCGCAACACAATCAGCCGCGTCTTGATTCCGATCCTGTCTTCTCCCAGCAGGCGATGAAGCACGTCCACGCCTTCCACGGGCTCGCCCGCCAGAGAGACAATCACATCGCCTTCCTGCAAACCAGCTTTCTGCGCCGGGCTTTCGGGCTCCGCCGCGAGGACCAGCGCTCCCGTTAAAGTCTCAAGCTGATAGTGGCGCGCAATGCTCCGGTTCAACGCCGCGGTCTGCGCCTGGACTCCAATATAGCTGCGCCGCACCCGCCCGTGGCGGATCAGCTTGCTAGCGATAAACTGCGCCGTATTGATGGAAATGGCAAAACACAAGCCCTGCGCCGGCAGGATCGTGGCGGTATTCACGCCCACCACCTCGCCTTGGGAGTTCACCAGCGGGCCGCCGGAATTGCCGGGATTGAGCGCCGCATCGGTCTGGATCACGTCTTCAATCAAGCGGCCAGATTGCGACCGCAAACTGCGTCCCAGGGCGCTTACCACGCCGGCCGTCACCGTATATTGGAAGCCGTACGGGTTGCCGATCGCCACCACCAGTTGGCCCACGCGTATCCGCCGCGAATCTCCCAGCCTCGCGCTGCGCAGGACCGGCGCATCGATCCGCAATAATGCCAGGTCGGTGTCCGGGTCTTCGCCAATCAACTGTGCGCGGAAATCCCCGGAGTCGGGCGTCCATACCGTGATTTTCTCGCCGCCATGGACCACATGGCTGTTGGTAAGGATGAAACCATCCGGCGTAAAAATGAACCCGGACCCGCTTCCACCACGGCCTTGCTTGTTTTCCACCTGTATGCGGACCACAGCCGGGCTCACCGATTCGGCCACCGTCGTCACCACGCGCGAATAGGCATCCATGGCCTCGGCTTCACTCGCGCCAGATGGCACGTTCTGCGCTTCATGCCCGGGAAAAGAAATTAAGTTAAGTTTGCTGCTCATAGCCCCATTGGATAACGCGTCCAAGGCAAAGGATTCAGCGCGCGGGCCCTCCGTTTTTGTAGCCACGCATTTACAATGACTCAAGTGAGCGACTTGAAAGGCAAAACCGTTTTCATTACCGGTGGAGCGCGCCGTCTAGGCAGGGCAATCGCGCTGGCCATGGCGCAGGCTGGGGCAAACATCGCTTTTACTTTTCGCTCTTCGGCCAATGAAGCGGGAGAAACGCTAAATGAGATCAAAGCCGCAGGCGTTCAGGGCATGGCCATCGAATGCGACCTGCGCCAGCCCGAGAGCGCTGGAGATGTCGTCAAGAATGTCCTGAAATATTTGGGACAAATAGACCTGCTGATCAACAACGCGGGCGTTTTTGAAACGGCGAATTTCGAAGAGATCACCATCGAACAATGGGACGAGGTCTTTGCCGTCAACGTCCGCGCTCCGTTCCTGGTCTCTCAACTTTGCATTCCGGAGCTGCGCCGCGCGCACGGCCGCATCATCAATATGGGCTCGCTGGGCGGCCAAAAACCTTGGGCGACGCACGCGCACTATTGCTCGTCGAAAGCTGCTCTGCATATGTTGACTCAGGTGATGGCCAAAGCGCTGGCGCCGGAGATTGCCGTTAACTGCGTGGCGCCGGGCATGATTGATTCCGGCGCGGGTGAAAAAGATCCGGCACTATTGCAGCGGCTGGCCGCGCACACGCCGATGAAAAAGAATGGAACGCCCCAGGACGTGGTGAGCGCTGTAATGTACTTCGCCACGGCGCCGCACTTCATCACCGGGCAGATTCTCGCAGTCGATGGCGGCCTGGGCCTGCGCTGATTATTTCTGGCTCACAAACGCTTTCACCACAATCGCGCGCGGGTCTTTGTCCAGCGGAATCATGGTTTCCAGCAACGGCAATTCCGGCTGTGACTTGCCTTTGCTATCGATCAGCGAAAGCACCGTCATATCGCCACTGCCGGTATTCACCACCAGCAGCAGGAGTTGGTTGGGCGAAAGGGCCATGCTTTCAGGATGGCTGCCAACCGGCACTGACGCGGTACGCTTGCCGTTGTCAATGCTGTAGACCGCTACCGTGTCCGATCCAAAATTCGCGACGTAAAGCAAAGCGTTGTCAGGCGAGACCAGGCCGCGCACCGGATGGTCGCCAATCTGAAAAGTGTTGTTGACTTCATTCGTTGCGGTCACAATCTCTGAAATCGAGCTGGCATCATAATTGGTCACAAACACTTCGCCGCCATCCGGCTTCACCACCAGATGCACCGGCGTCTTGCCCACGTCCAGCAGCGTTAGCAGTTTGTCAGCCTTCAGGTCCACCACGCCAACCTGCCTGGACTCGCTGCAGGCAACAAACACTTTGCTGGAATCCGGCACAACCGCCAGTTCCACCGGCCTGGCACAGACGGTCACTTTGCTGCGCACCGTCAACCTGTCTGTATCCACAACGGCGATGGAATCCTCATCACGCAGGGCCACAATCGCCAGTTTGCCATCGGGCGTGAGCCGGGCCAGGTTGCTGCCATTGCCCGTGGGAATGTACTTAAGCACCTTGCGCTGCTCCAGGTCGATCACTGACAGGTTGGCCGAGCCGGAGTTGGCCACGTACGCTCGTTTGCCGTCGCGCGAAACATCAATAAAAAAGGGAGCGCGATGCACGCCGATGGTCGAGACCACTTTGTTGGTCTCGGCGTCAATCACGCTGATGTTGTTGGATTCCGTGTTGGCGACGTAGATTTCGTTCTTCCGCGGATTCACCGCCAGCCCGGTCGGGCTGCGCCCCACGGAAACCGTGGTCAGGATCGAGAGCGCGCGCAGGTCAATTACCGTAACGCTGTTGCTGCCGCCGTTGGAAACATACGCGTATTCGCGATAGTTGGGGCTGGGTTCCGGTGTGTCCTTGCAGCCGCAGAGCAAGGCCAGCGCCAGACAAGCGGCTAAGGAGATTGCGCGCAAATTACCGGCCGGCCTTGGCGACCGCCGGCTGGGTCGTTGGAACGTTTTGGGGCTCCTGAACATTGCGGTGCAAGATCGCCGCAATCTGGCGTATCTCACCCATCATCTCGTCAAATTGGTCGGGGAAGATCGACTGCATGCCGTCAGACAGCGCGTGGTCAGGATCATTGTGTACTTCCACCATCAGGCCGTCCGCGCCCACAGCCACCGCTGCCCGCGACAGTGGTATCACCTTGTTGCGCTTGCCTGTGCCGTGGCTTGGGTCAACGATGATGGGTAGATGGCTCAAACGCTGTACCGCGGGAACAATGCTCAGGTCCAGGGTATTGCGGGTATGGTCAGCAAAAGTACGCACGCCGCGTTCGCACAAGATCACTTCATAATTGTCTTCGCTCAGAATGTATTCCGCCGCCATCAGGAACTCTTCCAGCGTGGCGGACATGCCTCGCTTCAGCATTACGGGTTTGCGCAACCGCCCGACCTTCTTTAGCAGCGAAAAATTCTGCATGTTGCGCGCGCCGATCTGGATCACGTCAGCATACTCGGATACCAGCGCCAGTGATTCCTCGTCCAGCGCCTCCGTGATGATCCGCAAGCCAAAGCGCTCGCGGATTTCAGCCATGATCTTCAAGCCTTCTTCGCCCATGCCCTGGAATGCGTAGGGCGACGTGCGCGGTTTGTAAGCGCCGCCGCGGAAGAACCGGGCGCCGCTCCTGGCAACGCGCTCTGCAATGGCAAAAGCCTGTTCGCGGGATTCAATCGAGCATGGGCCGGCCACCACTCCCAGGTCGCGACCGCCAAAACTGCCGTCGCTTCCGGCAAAACGTATGACCGTGTCTTCTTCCTTGGCGTCACGGCTCACCAGTTTGTACGGCTTGCTTACCTGGATGACTTCCTGCACGCCGGACATCTCTTCCAGCGTGCCCGGCTCCATGGCCCCTTTGTTGCCGGTAATGCCAATGGCCGTGCGCTGCGCTCCTGGGATGGCATGCGCCCTAAACCCGAGCGATTCAACACGTTCACAAACAGCCCGTACCTGCTCCTCGGTAGCCTGCGCTTTCATTACGACTAACATAACTTGGGTCCCTCGTTGAACTCCCAGTTTACTTTGGTTTTGGCGTGAGTAGCAATCGAAACGAAGCCTTACTACATGCCAGTTCCAGAATGGTCCGGCTCAGATCATCGGCACTACTGCGATGACAAGCGTAACCGCATTGGAATGGACTCCAGAGGGACTGACCACGTCTATTGTGACGACGCAACTGGTGGTGGCGCCGCATGGCGTGTTCAAGACCCTGGGCAACATCAGTGACGTCAATAAACGCGGTGAGCTGTTCAGCAGTTATGAAGCGCGTAGAGTGGGAACTGCCATTCCAGGTAATGATGGAAACCAAATTCAAAATTAGCACCATTGACAGTGAGAAGGAATGAGGGCGTTGAACCGGCGGAGCGAGCAACTACTGTTGGCGAAATCGTACTGATCGAGGGCGGCGGCGGCGGAGGGAAAGTCATCGGCATGTTACCGCTGCATCCGCCGCTCACCAGCCAAATGGCTGCCAAAGCGAAGGCGCGAAGGACAAAATTTGACAACTTCTCCACCTGGAACTCTCAAATGATTGTAACCCGGATTACTTGCGAAATTGAGCAGGGAAGACTCATGTTCCGCGCCATCGGCAGGAACGCTACAAGCTCCAAAGGGTTTACCGCTTCCATATGAACCCGGAAAACTGCCCAATGGGCGTACAAAAGCAGGTCATCCTCTTTCTTAGCCTTCGGGCGCGTGCCGCTGCCTCTTTGGTGCGTCTGTTCCCGCTTGGACCTTAGCTTTACCATGTTAAAATCAATCATTTACCAGCATGCCGCCAGTGGATCCAGAGCGTAAGAGTATTGCCGTACCTAAAAAGAGCACGCCTGGGGTTTACGAACGCAAACGGTTGAGCATGAAGGACGTGCTGCTGTGGGCTGAAGGCGAGCCGCCCAAGCCGGGTCCGAGGCGCATCGGCATACATACCTCGACCGCCGGCGGCGTGGAGATGGCGGCGGAGCGCGCTTACCGGCTGGGCGCCAACACGTTTCAGATATTTTCATCGAGCCCACGGCAGTGGAAACCGTATGAGCTGGCGCAACCGCAATGCGACGCCATGCGCGGGTTGCGAGAGAAATACGGCATCGGCCCAATGGCTATTCACAGCAGCTATTTAGTGAATCTGGCCAGCGCGACGCCGGAATTTCATCGCAAGTCGGTAGCGGCATTTCGCGGAGAGTTGCAGCGAGCATTGGCGCTTTGCGCCGAGTATCTGGTGTTGCATCCCGGCTCCTTTCGCGGACGCAGCCGCGAAGAAGGTTTGGAACTGGTGGCGCGGTCAATTGCCGAAGCTGCCGAAGGTCTGGAACTGGAAAAATCCAACCTTCGCGTTCTCATAGAGAACACGGCTGGCTCGGAGTTTTCCCTAGGTGGATCGTTTGATCAGGTGGCGCATCTGTTGCAATACCTGCGGCCGGTCTGCCCCGTGGGAGCATGCATCGATACATGCCACACGCACGTGTCAGGTTATGACATTGTTTCTGAGGCAGGATGGCAGGAAACCATGCGAAAGCTGGATGAGAGCGTGGGCCTGAAGAACGTGAAGGTGTGGCACTGCAATGACGCGAAGGATGCGCGTGGTTCGCGGCGCGATCGCCACGAGCACGTGGGCCAGGGCACAATCGGATTGGAAGCGTTTCGGCGATTATTGAACGATCCGCGCACGGAGCACGCGGCGTTCATCGCGGAAACGCCGATTGAAGAACCCGGCGACGATTTGCGCAACATTGCCACGTTGAAGTCATTGGTGGAAGTGTTCCAGGTCCCGGCAACGCGAAAACGAGCATAGAAGAGAAGAGATGTCCGAAACGAAAATCAACATCGCCGAAAACCAGCCTGAGCAGCGCGAGCTTCGCTACGAACCGGAGCGCATTGAAGACAAATGGCATGGCCGCTGGGAGTCTGATCCCACGCTTTATGCCGCTGAGCCGCATACCAGCAAGCGCAAGAAATATTACGTGCTGGAAATGCTGCCGTATCCTTCTGGCGCGTTGCACATGGGACACGTACGCAATTACGCCATTGGCGATGCGCTTGCGCGCTACATGTGGATGAGCGGCTACAACGTGCTTCATCCCATGGGCTGGGACGCTTTCGGCCTTCCGGCGGAAAATGCCGCCATCAAGAACAACGTTCCTCCGCGGCAGTGGACGCTGCGCAACATCGCGCACATGAAGGCGCAGATGAAGCGGCTCGGCTTCGCCTACGACTGGTCGCGCGAAGTTACCACCTGCCTGCCCGATTATTACAAATGGAACCAATGGTTCTTCTTAAAGCTTTATGAGAAGGGCCTGGCTTACCGCAAAAAGAGCAAAGTCAACTGGTGCCCTGAATGCGCCACCGTGCTGGCCAACGAACAAGTGGTTGACGGCTGTTGCTGGCGCCATGAAGAAACACAG
>Ga0070712_100003275_pt1 | contig 9962 bp, 9 predicted proteins | sample LARL81metaG_FD_71396 | JGI IMG/M metagenome (GOLD analysis project Ga0070712, IMG submission 71396) | Corn, switchgrass and miscanthus rhizosphere microbial communities from Kellogg Biological Station, Michigan, USA - LAR L8-1 metaG | ecosystem: Host-associated > Plants > Roots > Rhizosphere ...
ATTGAGTCGTGAAAGGGGCTCGTATCTGATGATTTTTAAGGTCGGAGACACCGTTGTCTATCCACACCACGGTGCTGCGTTGATCGAGGCGATCGAAACCCGGACCATCAAAGGCGAACAGAAGGAATACCTCGTCTTGAAGGTCGCCCAGGGAGATCTCACCGTTCGAGTACCCGCCGAGAATGCCGAGTATGTGGGCGTGCGCGACGTCGTCGGCCAGGAGGGCCTCGACAAGGTTTTCCAGGTGCTTCGCGCCCCGCACACCGAAGAGCCGACCAACTGGTCGCGCCGGTACAAGGCCAACCTCGAGAAGCTGGCCTCCGGAGACGTGAACAAGGTCGCCGAGGTCGTGCGTGACCTCTGGCGCCGGGACCAGGAGCGCGGCCTGTCCGCCGGCGAGAAGCGGATGCTGGCCAAGGCGCGTCAGATCCTGGTCGGTGAGCTCGCGCTTGCCGAGAACACGGACGACGCCAAGGCGGCGACCATCCTCGACGAGGTCCTGGCCGCCGCGTCCTGAAGGCAGTGATGTCGATCCCGAGAGTCGGGCTCGGCACCGACGTACACCCAATCGAAGCCGGTCGGCCGTGCTGGCTGCTGTGCCTGTTGTTCGAAGACGCCGACGGTTGCGCCGGCCATTCCGACGGTGACGTCGCCGCTCATGCGCTGTGCGACGCATTGCTGTCGGCTGCCGGGCTCGGCGATTTGGGCGATGTGTTCGGCACCGGCCGCCCGGAATGGCGGGGTGCGGGCGGTGTGGACCTCCTCCGCCACGTCAAGGGGCTGCTGACCGCGGATGGTTACCGCGTCGGCAACGCCGCCGTTCAGGTGATCGGCAATCGGCCCAAGGTGGGCCCGCGACGCGCCGAAGCGCAGAAGGTTCTTTCCGAATTGCTGGACGCCCCGGTTTCGGTGTCCGCTACGACTACCGACGGCCTCGGCCTGACGGGCCGTGGCGAAGGTTTGGCGGCCATCGCGACCGCATTGGTAATTCGCGCCGAATAGTGCCGGTAAGCTGGCACGTCGTGACCGACGGCCCCGCATTGCTTCCGCGCACGCGAGGAGCGCAAGAGCCACTGCGGCTGCACGACACCATGACGGGTGCCGTGCGCGATTTCGTGCCGCTGCGGACCGGCCACGCATCGATCTATCTCTGTGGCGCCACCGTGCAGGGCCTGCCGCACATCGGGCACGTCCGCAGCGGTGTCGCGTTCGATGTGTTGCGGCGCTGGCTGATGGCCAAGGGCTATGACGTGGCGTTCATCCGCAATGTCACCGACATCGACGACAAGATTCTCAACAAGGCCGCCGACGCTGGCCGGCCGTGGTGGGAGTGGACCGCGACCTACGAGAGGGCGTTTTCGGCCGCCTACGACGCGCTGGGGGTGCTTCCACCGTCGGCTGAGCCTCGGGCCACGGGCCACATCACCCAGATGGTCGAGCTGATCGAGCGCCTGATCGAACGAGGGCACGCCTACGCCGGAAACGGTGACGTCTACTTCGATGTTCTGAGCCTGCCCGACTACGGCAAGCTGTCCGGCCACAAGATCGACGATGTGCACCAGGGCGAGGGCGTCGCGAAGGGCAAGCACGACGAGCGCGACTTCACGCTGTGGAAGGGCGCGAAGCCCGGTGAGCCGTCATGGCCGACGCCGTGGGGCCGGGGCCGCCCCGGCTGGCACACCGAATGCGTCGCGATGTGTGAGGCATACCTCGGACCTGAATTCGATATCCATGCCGGCGGGATGGATCTGGTGTTCCCGCACCATGAAAACGAGATCGCCCAGGCCGAGGCCGCGGGCGACGCGTTCGCCCGGTTCTGGCTGCACAACGGCTGGGTCACCATGGGCGGCGAGAAGATGAGCAAGTCGCTGGGCAACGTGCTCGCGATTCCCGCTGTGCTGCAACGGGTTCGGCCCGCGGAGTTGCGCTATTACCTGGGCAGCGCGCATTACCGCTCGATGCTCGAGTTCTCGGAGAGCGCGCTGCAGGACGCGGCCAAGGCGTATGCGGGGATCGAGGACTTCCTACACCGGGTGCGCAACAGGGTCGGCGCTGTGGTGCCGGGGGAGTGGACGCCGAAGTTCGCCGCGGCCCTCGACGACGACCTTTCGGTGCCGATCGCATTGGCCGAGGTGCACGCCGCCCGAGCGGAGGGCAACCGGGCGCTGGACGCCGGTGACCACGAAACGGCCCTGACGAAGGCGATGTCGATCCGGGCGATGATGGGAATTCTCGGCGCCGATCCGCTCGACGAGCGCTGGGAATCCCACGACGAGACCTCTGCCGCCATGGCAGCGGTCGACGTCCTCGTGCAGGCGGAGGTGCAGCGCCGCGAGGATGCCAGGGCGCGACGGGACTGGGCGGAGGCCGATGCAATCCGCGATCGGCTCAAGGAGGCCGGCATCGAGGTCACGGATACCGCCGACGGACCGCAGTGGGCGCTCCTCGACGGGTACACCAAGTAGAGATGGCTGGAAACTCACGGCGCAGGGGTGCGGTACGCAAAGCCGGCACCAAGAAAGGGCCGACGGTCGGGTCTGGCGGGGTGCGCCGGCGCGGGCTCGAGGGCCGCGGCGCTACCCCGCCTGCACACATGCGACCGAATCACCCCGCCGCCAAACGTGCGGCGAAGGCCCAGCAGCGGCGGCCCGCCCGCAAGACCGATGACACCGAGATCGTGTTGGGCCGCAATCCGGTGGTCGAGTGCCTGCGGGCCGGGGTGCCCGCCACCGCGCTGTATATCGCGCTCGGCGCCGAGGCCGACGAGCGGCTCACCGAATCCGTGAAACTGGCCGCCGACTCCGGCATCTCGATCCTCGAGGTGCCGCGTCACGATCTGGACCGCATCGCCGCCAACGGACTGCATCAGGGCATCGCATTGCAGGTGCCGCCGTATCGATACGCGCATCCCGACGACCTGCTCGCGGCTGCGACGAAGGACAGCGTGCCCGCGCTGATGGTCGCGCTGGACAACATCTCCGATCCACGCAACCTCGGCGCGATCGTCCGCTCTGTTGCGGCGTTCGGTGGCCACGGTGTGGTGATCCCGCAGCGGCGCTCGGCGTCGGTCACTGCGGTGGCGTGGCGCACCAGCGCTGGTGCGGCCGCCCGGATACCTGTGGCCAGGGCGACGAATCTCAATCGGACGCTGAAGGATTGGGCCAACGCGGGCGTTCAGGTGGTCGGGCTCGACGCGGGCGGCGACACCATGATCGACGATCTCGACGGCAGCGGGCCGACGGTCGTGGTGGTCGGCTCCGAGGGCAAGGGATTGTCGCGACTTGTGCGCGAGAACTGCGACGCCGTGGTGTCGATCCCGATGGCCGGTGCAACGGAGTCGCTGAACGCTTCGGTGGCCGCGGGCGTGGTGCTGGCCGAAATCGCCCGCCAGCGCCGGGATTAGCTGTCAGTCCGGGGCCGCGTCAACGTGAACTTGTCGACCGGTGTGACCTCGCCGAACGGCCCGTTCACCGCGTAGTACGTGGCGGCCATCGACGTGTTGCCGCCGGGCTGGCCCGGGTCGACGTCGAATGCCACAAAGCCACAGGGGTTGTCGCGGTCCCGGAACACTGACCACGGTGCGGCCTCCTGCACGTACCGTGGCGTCTTCTTTCCGGTGTCGGGGGTGACGTCGCCCACCGACATGAGGACCCGGCATCGCGGCTCGGGAAAGAACATCCTGTTCGACGGAATCGATGTGCCCCCACCGCCGATGACCAGATGAACGGTGCCCTTGCTGGTGTCGATTTGATCTTGTTGCGCACCGACCGGATTCGGTGTCAGCGTGTCGGTCGGTAGGGTTCCGCGAATCGCGTGGCTGCGTTCGTAGTGGTGCTCATGCCCGCAGACGACGAGGTCGACGTTGAAGCGGTCGAAAAGTGGCAGCCAGTTCTCCCGGATGCCGAGGTCGGCTCCGTTGGTGCGGTCGCCCGTCGAGACCGCGGTCTGATGCATGCACACCACGATCCAGTCAATCCCTTTGTCGCCGCGAGAGCGTTCGAGTTCCTGTTCGAGCCAACGCTTTTGGGCGCCGCCGGAGTAGCCGCGGACGTAGGAATTGCCGCCGTCCTGATAACACACGTCGTCGTTGGCCAAGCTGATCACCCGGACCGATCCCGCCGTGAACGCGTACCACAGTCCTCGCAGCTCCTGGTCTGAGGCGGAGTCCGGCAGCGCGAAGTACGCCTGGTATGCGCCGTAGCCGATCGGGCCGTTGCCCAACTCGTTCTCGTGGTTGCCCGCCGCAGGCATCCACGGGCGATGGCGCGCGGACCTGGAATTGTTCTCGAACCAGTCCGACCACGTCCTGACGCGGTCGTGGGACAGGTTGGCGTAGCACAGGTCGCCGTTGACCAGGTGGAACAACGGCTCAGCGCGCTCGACCGCGGTCGTGACGTCACCTGCCAGGGGCGATCCGAGGTGGTCGCTGCCGAACGCCTTCGCGACCATCGCATCCAGCGTCGGGGTGGACTGGTCGCCGAAGCTGGTGAAACGCACGGCCGCGCGGCCGCGCGGCGCGGTGCGCATGGTGCCCAATTCGGGACTGGCGCCGTCGTGCACGGCGGCGTACACGTAGTCGGTGTCCGGAGCGAGGCCGGTCAACCTGGTGTGGTGGACGCGGATCTCCGTGCCAGAAGCGGCGTCGCGGTAGCTGACGGTCTCTGCGGCGGTGGTACGGCCAAACCCATCGTCGGGCGTGCCCACCATGACTCGCGGGTTGTTCACCGCCGGGGCGGTGTGCCACGACACCACCACCTCGGATGACGCGTCGGCACCGTACTGCAGATGCAGCCCGCCGACGCGAGGCGCGTCGCTCCGGTCGCCGCGCTGCCACAGGGTGGGACCCGTCCGATCGCTCGCGACGAACCCGGCGACCCCGGCCCCGACTCCCGCACCGACGATCGCCGACGTTCCTCCGACGATGAGTGTTCTGCGACTGACGTCCATATCGGCCTAAACGATTTTCGTCAGTGTCGGGTATTTCGGCTTGACACCTGCGCCCGGCGTCGCCCGGCGTAGCCGTTTTGCCAGCCACGGCGCGGCGAACGCGAACGTCCATTGCAGATTCTCCCAGAAGCTGCGCACGGGTGGCGACGCGAGGAGCGCAGCCGACCGCGTCGGCAGGTTGTGCGAAATAGTCAGTGTGTCAAGAACTTTCGCTGCCATCCGCTCATGGCCGAGCGGCGAGAGGTGAATGCGATCGCCTGCCCACAGGCGCGGATCTCGAAACTCGGTGAAGCGCCAGAAGTCGACCAGCTGCAGTCCGAGGTCGTCGGCGATGGCGCGCAACAGCTCGTTGTAAACCGCGGCGCGGCCCCGCAGCCGGCGAAACAGCGGCACCGTGCCCAGATCGCCCGCCGTGAACGCCAATACGTGGGCCCCGGTCTGCTGCAGAGTCTTCAGCGCATCGGCGTATCTGGCCATCATCGCGTCGATGTCGTTGCGCACCAGAAGCAGGTCGTTCATGCCCGCGTAGACGATGACGAGGTCCGGTTCGAGCATGACCGCGGTCTGAAGCTGATCCGCGAGGATCTCGTCCATCCTGCGGCCGCGCACCGCGAGGTTGGCGTAGCGAAGGTCCGGGTTGTGCTGGGTCAGCGCAACTGCAACGTGGTCCGCCCAGCCGCGCAAACCATTGGGGCTGGTGGGATGTGGATCGCCGACACCCTCGGTGAACGAGTCGCCGAGCGCCACGTATCTGCTGAACAACATGGCCACGACACCAATCTTGCCGATGCTATGGCGAATTGCTCGCCCGCAGCGCCATCGGTGGGCGAATCGACGTCAGCCGTCCCACCGCTGTTCGCGTCGATGTAACCGTCGCTTAGGCCTACGCCGTCGATGATGTGGCCGAACCGAATGAGGAGACGTCATGGCGGCCCTGAAGTCGGACACCCGCGTCGAGCTTTCGTTCCGCGGCCGATTCAGCTTCGGCATCGACCAATGGGCCTACGTGCCCTTCGAGGTGCCCTCCGGCACCCAGCGGATCGACGTCAGCACGTCGCATGACCAGTTCTCGCTGCTCGGCATCGGCCGCAACGTGCTGGATCTGGGCATCTTCGGGCCCGCGGGCCACGAACTCGGCAACGCCGCGGGGTTCCGGGGCTGGTCGGGCGGGGCCCGCGCGGGATTCATGCTGTCCGCGGTCAATGCGACGCCCGGCTACCTCGCGGGCCCGATCGACCAGGGCCGCTGGGCGTTGGCGCTCGGGCCGGTGGTGCTCAACCCGATGGGCATGGACTGGCAGGCTCAAATCACCCTGACGCGGGGCGTGCAGCCGTCGTTGCGGCCGGTTCCGGACTACCGCCACGCCGTGCGGCCCGTCAGTCAGCCGGGCTGGTATCGCGGTGACTTACACACGCACACAGTGCATTCCGACGGCCGACGGCGGATTGTCGAGATGGCGGACGCCGCCACGTCGGCGGGCCTGGATTTCATCGGCTCCACCGATCACAACACCAGTTCCGCCAACCGGGCCTGGGCGGCCGCCGCAAGCGACGGCCTGGAGGTGATCGAGGGTGAGGAGGTCACCACTCGCCACGGGCATTGGCTGGCGATCGCGCTGCCTCCCGGCTGCTGGATTGACTGGCGGTACGCACCGCGTGACGGTGTCTTCGCCACCTACGCTGAACGTGTCCGTGCGGACGGCGGCCTGGTGGTGGCCGCGCACCCGTCGGTGCCGCTGCCGGGATGCGCGTGGGAGTTCGGCTATCGCGACGTGGACGCGATGGAAGTCTGGAACGGGCAGTGGAACGTCGATGACGAACTGTCGCTGCGCATCTGGCAGCAGTTGCTGCGGCAGGGCAGACGGATAACCGCGGTCGGCGGCAGCGACTCGCACGCGTCGACCCAACCGCTCGGGCGACCCCAAACCGTTGTGTACGCGCAGGGCCTGGTGACCCGTGACCTCGTCGATGGCCTCCGTCGCGCGCGCTGCTACGTCGCGGAGTCGAGCGCAGTGTCGTTGGTTCTCAGCGCATCTCGCGAAGGCAGCAGGTCCACGGCGGGGCCCGGCGAGACGTTGACCGTGCCGCCTGGCGCTGACGTAGCGGTGACCGCCGAGGTCAGCGGTGCACCCGACGCGAATATCGCGCTGGTGACCGACGGCGGTTGCGTGGGTCGGGCGAAGACCGATGCGTCAGGGGACGGGCGGCTGACGTGGACCACTTCGGGTGGCGACGCGCCGTTCGCCCGGGTCGAGGTGCGACGCAGGGCGAGGTTTCCTTCGATGGTGGCGTTGTCGAATCCGGTCTGGCTGCAACCGCTCTAGACGCCGAAGACGCGGATCCCCACCCACAGTGCGAGCACCGCGATGACCAGGGTGAGCGGCGTCGTGAGCAGGCCGACGCGGGTGAACTCGAGGAAGCCGGCCCGGATATCGCGGCGCACGACACTGCGCCAGAGCAGATTCGCCAGCGAGCCGACGTAGGTCAGGTTGGGCCCGATGTTGACACCGATGAGCACTGCGAGGACGGCGGCGGGACCCGACGCGGTCACCAACGGCAGCAAAACAAGGACCGCAGGCAGGTTGTTGACGACGTTGGACAGCAGCGCCGCAATCGCCGCTGTCCCGAGCAGTGCGGGTAACGAGTCGCCTGCCGGCAGCACGTCGCGCATCGCGCCGTCGAGACCGTTGACCATGACCGCGGCGACGACCACACCCAGACACAACACGAACGCCAGGAACGGCACGTCCAGCGCGTCCGCGATGCCGGCAAGGGTGCTGCGGCCACGGGCCAGGCCGTGTACGCCGAGCACGACCGCGCCGGCCAGTGCGGCCCATGCGGGCGACAATCCGAACAGCGAAGTGACGGCGAACCCTGCAAGCGTCAGTGTCAGCACGACGAGCACGAAAACCGGCACCTGCACATCGTCTGAGCGGTCGTCGTGTCTGGGTCCGACCGCCAGCTCCCGTGCGAAAAGCCAACGCAACAACAGGAATTCGAGGCCGACCGCGGCAAGCCACGGCAGCGTCATGACCGCCGTGAAGTGGAGAAACGACAGCCCCGCCGCTCCGAAGGCCAACAGGTTGGTGAGGTTCGAAACCGGAAGCAGCAGCGAGGCACTGTTGGCAAGGTGCGCGGTGGCGTAGGCGTGCGGGCGGGCAGGCACCCGCAGCGTGCGGGCGGTGGCGAGCACCACCGGCGTCAGCAGTACCACGGTCGCATCCAGGCTCAGGATCGCCGTGGTGGCCGCCGCGATCACGAAAACCGTTGCAAGCAACCGCTGCTGGTTACCCGAATTGGACCGGGCCATGGCCGCGCCAGCGGCGCGGAACAGGCCCTCGTCGTCGCAGAGCCGGGCCAGCACGAGGACCGCGGCGAGAAACCCGACGACCGGCAGCAGCCGGCTCACCTCGGCCGCAGCCTCGTGCCAGGAGATCACGCCGAGTGCGATCAGCAGGCCTGCCGCAGGCACCGCGGCGACGGCCTCGGGCCAGCCGCGCGGGCGGAGCATCGCGAATCCGAGCACCACGGCCAGCGCGGCCAGCGCCAGCGTCAACTCCACGGGTCGCAGCGCTGCCACAGCGTGGGCAGGTGCAGCGAGACGCCGTCCTCCTCGGCCAGCCGGGACAACACCCGCATCGACACGTCGAGATCGTCGCCGACGTACGGCAGCGCGCGCAGCGGCTTGTGCAGCGGGCGGAAGAAGTCGTCCCAGTGGACGAGCACGACACGGCGCGCGCCGACAGTGCGGACGGTCTCCGTCCAGTAATCGACGATGTATTCCTCGGGTTGGAGCCCGAGCTGCCCGACGCCCAGATATACGACCTCGGCATGCTGCCCGACGAGCGCACCCCTGACAAAGCCTGCGCTGCCGACGATCAGCATCCGCCGGTCCGACGGCCGGTGGTGCACCAGCGTCGACCAGGCCTCGCCGCACTTGTACGCGGATACCTTGACCGGCGGGACGATCGGCTCGCGGATGACGCCCGGAAAGCGGTCGGGCGGGCAGTGTTCGGCCTCGATCAGGGTGATGTCGTATGCGCCGAGCGTTATCGGCTCACCCGGTGTGACGACAGTAAGCCGGTCGTCTGACAGGCCGGCGCCGCGGCCGATCTGCACCGCAGACGTGCCGCCGACGATGCGGGCGCCGGTGCGTTCGGCGACCGCCGCCGAGTCCATCGCGTGGTCGAAGTGCGTGTGCACGGGCAGCACCGCCTCCAATCGGTGCACGCCGAGGCGGGTGAGGCAGCCGTCGATCCGCGGCGCCGACGGCGTCAGCCGCTTCACCCCGACCTCGAACAGGCTGGGCCGCGAGAAGAAGCCGTCGGTCATCACAGCGGACGCGCCGTCGTCGATCAGCAGCGTGGTGACGCCTGCCCACGTCACGGTCAGCGGTGCATCCGGTCCGGCCGCAGGCGTGTCGAAGCCGCCCGCATAGTCCCTCAGGTCCGGCCTGCCGAGTTTGAGGCGCATTTCGCCAACCTTAGGTGGCGTGCGGCGCCGATGCGCCGAGCGCGCGACATATGACAGACTTCGGAGATACTCCGTCGATTCCCGACTCTCGCCAACCGGCTCTCAATCACCCTCGGGAAATGCCCCGCTTGGGTAGACTTCCCGGCACGCCTGACAGGTGAACTCACTCGCAAGTGGAGTGTCTGATGGCCAGCAAGAAATCAAGGATGCGGCGGCCGGCACCGCCAGAGCTCAAGCGGCAGAAGAAGAATCCGCTCACGGCGCTCGGCGTCACGACCATCGACTACAAGGACACGCACCTGTTGCGTACGTTCATCTCCGACCGGGGCAAGATCCGGTCAAGGCGGGTGACAGGGCTGTCGCCGCAGCAGCAGCGCCAAGTCGCGACGGCGGTCAAGAACGCCAGGGAGATGGCACTTCTGCCGTTCGTCGAGACTAAGTAAACGCCTTCAACTCAACGCCGTCGGCGACCAACCGGTCCCGAACCGAGTTGGCGATCTGCACCGCCCCGGGCGAGTCGCCGTGCACGCAAACGGATTCCAC
>Ga0070712_100003278_pt1 | contig 9957 bp, 9 predicted proteins | sample LARL81metaG_FD_71396 | JGI IMG/M metagenome (GOLD analysis project Ga0070712, IMG submission 71396) | Corn, switchgrass and miscanthus rhizosphere microbial communities from Kellogg Biological Station, Michigan, USA - LAR L8-1 metaG | ecosystem: Host-associated > Plants > Roots > Rhizosphere ...
TGGAAGTACATCGCCAGGCCGGCGCGCATCTCCTCGCGGGTCTTCGGATGCCCGAGCAGGATCCGGCCGCCTCGGGCGATGCCGTCGATCGTGCGCTCGGGGCCGCGGGCGAGCTCCATCACAAGCGCCTCTGTGCGGTCGTCGCCGAGCAGGTCGACGAGCTCCTCGAGCCGGAGCGCCTCCGCGACGCCCGGCCGGTTCTCGAGCAGCTGCCGCCGGCGATCGGCACCCGCCGAAACGATCCGGAAGCCCCGCGAGCCCGAGGAGACGAGCGGCTTGAAGGCGACGTCCTCGTCCGGGTAGCCGAGCTCATGGGCCGCTGCCGCGACCTCGTCGACGCCGGCGACGCGGCGCCAGGCCGGTCCTCGGACGCCGATTGAATCGAGCAGCGCGTAGGTCTCGGCCTTGTCGTTCGAGCGCCGAACGGCAGCCGGGCCGGCGACGAGCACCGCCGTCTCGCCGAAGCGCTCCTTGCCTTCGGCGAGCGCCTGCAGCTCGTAGGACGACTGCGGGAGCACCGCGTCGACGTGCTCCCGCTCGCAGATCTCGGTGAGCGCGTCGATGAAGCCGGAGTCGCCGCCGCCCGGGACGAGGTGAAAGACGTCGCAGTAGTGCCGACCGATCGCGAGCTCTGACATGTCCGTGCCGACCAGCCGAAGCTCACGCTCGCCGTTCTCGCGCAGCGCCCTGATCAGGGCCGTCGATCCGGGCACGCCCGAAGCGGTGAGCAGGACGGTGAGCGCCTTCACGTCAGATCGATTCGGTCTTCGGCGAGGCGCGCGAGGTCACGCTCGCGCTCGGTCTCCAGCATTGCGAGCATCGTCTCGCGCATCGTCTCGCCCGGGTAGGCCCAGATCTCCGGGTGCGTCAGCAGCTGCAGCCACTCGAAGCCACCGGCGGCGAGTTCCTCGTGCGGGCAGCCGTTGCGCCACTGTTGGTTCGAGTCGGAGCGGTAATGCTCGGGATCGAAGTAGCCGGACTGCATGACGTTGATCGCGTCATCGAGCGGCTCCCGCATGAACTCAGGATCGGGGTTGTGCCACGCCACCACGGGATCGAAGCGGTCGTCGAGCTCGAACCGCGGGTAGACGGCGTGGAGCCCGACGCGGTGTCCGAGCTCGCGCAGGCGCGCGAGCGCGCGCTCGCCCTCGGGCGAGCCGAGGTTGTAGAAGACGCTTTGCGTCATCAGGAAGTAGGTCGCCTGGGCGCCGGCCTCGGTCTCGAGCTCGGCGAGCCTGAGCGCCGCCTCGAGCGAGAGGTCGACATCGTGGCGGAGCAGTAGGTCGCCGGGTTCAGGCTCGCGGTCGAAGAACGCGAACCGGTAACCGCCGGTCTTCGCGGCGGCCAGCAACTCGGCGTAGTGGTCGAGGTCGAACGCGCAGCTCAAGAGTCACACTTTCGGCACAGACTCGGCACACACTTGTAGGAAGTTCCGGGGTACGCTCGCCGCGGGCGGCGGGTGGACCTCTCATCCCCACCCTGGGTGGGGCGACGCGCTTGGGGCGCGGCCGGTGAGGGCTTGGCTCTTCGGGACGCCGTCACTCGACCTCCACGTCCAAGAGCGTTGCGGCCGCCTCGGCCCGTTCGAGCGCTTCGATGTTCGTTTCGCCGACCGCGATCACGTAGCCGCGGCGGTCGCCGTCTAGCCGCACCGGCCTGATCGTCTCGCCGGGCTCCAGAAAGACGTCCGCCTGGACGACGCCCGGGAACGCCAGCACCTTGTCGAGCGGGCCGACGCTTGTGACCTTGCCGACCGGCAGCGGCCCCGGCTGCGCCGTCAGGAACCTGATCGCAAGCGGTTTCTGGAAGCTGGGCGTCACGAGCTCGTCCGGCACCTCGAGGCCGAGCGCCTGCCGTAGCGCGATCTCGACCAGGTCGACGCCGACGGCATGCCAGGCGAGGTCCGCCATCTGGCCGCCGGGGATCCGAGCGGCGCATTCGACGAGATAAGCGTGGTCGTCCTCGCCGACAATCAGCTGCGGGAAGGCGATTCCCTCGCGTAGCCCGAGCGCGTGCACCGCCGAGACCGCCGCCTGTTCGGCCTCGATCAGCGGATCGGCGAACAGCCGCGATGGATACACATGGATCCAGCCGACGCCGAAGCCGATTCCGGGCGGCCGCAGACGGTCCGACAACGTGAGCGGCGTCACATGGCCGGCGCGCGCGATCGCGAGGCCGTTCAGCTCGATCCCCTCGTGGTAGCTCTCGATGATCGCCTCTTCGGTTGGCGACTCTGCCAGCGCCGTGTGCAGATGCGCTTCGAGATCGTCGATCGAGTCGAGCCTGAAGACCCCGCGCTGCCCGCCGGAGTCCGCGGGCTTGAGCACAGCCGGAAAGCCGACGGTCTCGACGGCCGCATACCCCTCGTGCACCGAGCGTGCAGCCGCGAACCGAGGCTGCGGCACGCCCGCCTCGGCAAGGCGGCGCCGCATCGCAATCTTGTGGGTCATCAGATGGGCGGTCTCCGTCCCGATGCCAGGCAGTCCGAGCGCCTCGGCGACCGCGGCGACCACCGGCACCGCGCGATCCGCCGAGACGGTGAGAACGCCGTCGACGGCGTGACGGCGGCCGACCTCGGTGACCGCGGCGACGTCCATGAAGTCGACGACTTCGGCCTCGTCGGCTTCCCCAAGCCCCAGAGCCTTCGGGTTTCGGTCGACCCCGACCACGCGCAGCCCGAGCTCACGCGCTCGCCGGATCGCGCGCCGCTGGTGCCGGCCCGCGCCGACGAAGAGAACAGTCCCGTCCAAGCGGGACGATGCTAACTGTGCAACGACAGGCGGTTTCGCCTGCACCCCACCGCTAGACTCGCCGCCGTGGCGCTGACCGGGAAGCGCATCCTCTTGACCGGCGGGGCGGGCTTCATCGGCTCGACGCTGGCGCGACGCCTCGTCGAGGACAACGAGGTCGTCGCGCTCGACAACCTGCACCGCGACGCGATGTCGGGCAGCGAGCTCGCAGAGCACCCGAACCTGACCTTCGTCCAGGCGGACGTCCTCGACGCCGAGGCGGTGCGCGAGGCCGCGGCCGGAGCGACGCACATCGTCCACCTCGCCGCGATCGCCGGTGTCGACACCGTCCGCGAAAGCCCCGTCCGGACGATGCGCGTGAACGTGATCGGCACCTACAACGTGCTCGAGGCGGCGCTCGCAACCCGGGGCACGGTCGAGCGTCTGGTCGAGATCTCGACGAGCGAGATCTTCGGCACGCACGCGTACAACGTCGCCGAGGGCCATGTCTCGACGATCGGCTCGGTCGGCGAGACCCGCTGGACCTACGCGGTCTCGAAGCTCGCCGGCGAGCACATGTCGCACGCGTACCGCGAGGAGCACGGGATCCCGGTCGTGACCATCCGCCCGTTCAACGTCTTCGGGCCGGGACAGATCGGCGGCGGGGCGATCCGCGCGTTCATCGAGGCCGCACTGGCCGGCCGCGACCTGACGATCCACGGCGACGGCTCCCAGATCCGCGCCTGGTGCTACGTCGACGACATGGTCGACGCCCTACTCCTCTGCCTCGAGCGGAACGAGGCCATCGGGCAGACCTTCAACGTCGGCAACGCCCGCTCGGCGGTCACGATCTTCGACCTCGCGCAGCGAGTCAAGCGGCTGACCGGCGCCCCCGGCGAGATTGTCTTCCAGCCGCTCCACTACGCGGACGTCGAGCTGCGGATCCCGAACGTCGAGAAGGCGCGTGAGGTTCTCGGATTCGAGGCGAAGGTCGACCTCGACGAAGGCCTGGCGCGGACGATCGCGTGGTACAGGGAACAGACGCCCGTACTCAGCTGATCCGCCTCGCTTGGCCCGATGTCGGGGCCGCCGAGGCCGCGGCCGTGGCCGAGGTGCTCGAGAGCGGGCAGCTGACGATGGGCCCCAAGGTCGAGGAGTTCGAACGCGGGCTCGCAGCGGCGTGCGGTACCGAGCACGCGGTGGTCGTCTCGTCGGGAACCGCCGCGCTGCACCTCGCCGTGCTCGCGCTCGGGGTCGGGCCCGGCGACGAAGTGCTGGTCCCGGCCTACACCTTCCCCTCTACCGCGAATGTGGTCGCCTTCGTCGGCGCACAGCCCGTGCTCGTCGACGTCGATCCGGAGACGATGAACCTCGACCCCGGGAAGCTCGAGCCGGGGCCGAAGACGAAGGCAATCGTGGCGGTCGACCTCTTCGGCCGGCCCGCGCCGGTCGAACAGCTACCCGAGGGCGTGCCGGTGCTCGAAGACGCCGCCGGCGCCCTTGGCGCCAAGAGGCGCGGCCGGCCCTGCGGCAGCCTCGGCGCGGTCGCCTGTCTCTCCTTTCATCCCCGCAAGATCGTCACCACCGGTGAGGGAGGGGCCGTCACGACCGACGACGCCGAGCTCGCGGACGCGATCCGCCGCATGCGCCACCACGGGATCGAGCCCCGCGGGAGCTTCGAAATCGCGCACGCGGGTCTTAACTACCGCCTCTCGGACATCCTCTGCGCGGTCGGGATCCCGCAGCTCGCGCGCCTCGGCGAGCTCTTGGAGGCTCGCACCCGGATCGCGGCCGGGTACACCGAGCGCCTCCGTGACGTCGTCGAGACCCCGAGTGCCGACGAGGGCGACGTCCACGGTTGGCAGGCCTACGTGGTGCAGGTCGACCGCGCCGCCGACAAGATCGCGGCCCTGCGCGAGCAGGGGATCGAGGCCCAGGTCGGTACCTACGCGCTCCACCGGCTCGCCGCCTACCGCGACCAGGGCGAGTTTCCGGGGGCGTCGCGCGTCTTCGACCGGGCGATCGCCCTGCCGTTCCATACGCGTCTGACGGAGAGCGACCTCGATCGTGTCGCCGATGCCTTGACAAGACTAGTAAGTAAGTAGTAACTTACAACGCATGGCAGTCACGGGTCAACGCAAGTCGGCGGAGGAACGTCGCGAAGCCGTGCTCGAAGCGGCGCTCGAGGAGTTCGCCGCCCACGGCCTCGACGGCGCCTCGACCGAGGCGATCGCGGCCAAGGCCGGCATCTCTCAGCCCTACGTCTACCGTCTCTTCGGGACGAAGAAGGAGCTCTTCAAGGCGGTGATCAGCCGTTGCTTCCGCCAGACGCTCGAGCGTTTCCAGCGCGCCGCCGAAGGCAAGCGTGGCGCAGACGCCCTCGATGCGATGGGGGATGCCTACGTCAACGAGCTGCTGCCGGATCGCACCTTTCTCCGCTCCCAGATGCAGGCCTACGCGGCCTGCGAGGACGACGACATCTGCGAGGTCGTCCGCAACGGGTACGGCGACCTCGTCGCCTACGCAGAACGGGTCTCGGGCCTGCCTCCGGAGGACGTCGGCCGCTTCTTCGCCACCGGAATGCTGCTGAACGTGATCGCCTCGATGGGCCTCCAGGACCTCGAAGAGCCCTGGGCCGCGCGGCTGGTCGGGGGCCTGAAGAGAAAGTGACCTCTCTTTTTTGGGAGGTAAGTAAGTGACTAGTCAAGAACAAGGAGGAGCGATGACAAGCCGGAGCAACACGTTGTGGACGTTCGCGATCACCTCGGTCGCGCTGTTCATGGTCACCCTCGACAACCTGGTCGTGACGAGTGCCCTACCGGTGATCCGGCGCAACCTGCACGCGTCTCTGACGCAGCTCGAGTGGACGGTGAACGCCTACACGCTGACCTTCGCGGTGCTGCTGCTGACGGGTGCTGCACTCGGCGACCGCTACGGGCGCCGGCTGATGTTCTCGATCGGGATCGGCGTCTTCACGCTCGGGTCGGCCATCGCGGCGCTCTCGACCACGGCGACGGGGCTCGATCTCGCGCGCGCATTGCAGGGAGTTGGTGGCGCGATCGTGACGCCGCTGACGCTGACGCTTCTTTCGGCTGCGGTTCCTAGAGAGAAGCGCGGGCTCGCCCTCGGCGCCTGGGGCGGCATCGGTGGACTTGCCGTCGCGATCGGCCCGCTCGTCGGCGGCGCGATCGTCGAGGGACTCTCCTGGCAGTGGATCTTCTGGCTCAACGTTCCGATCGGGCTCGTGCTGGCACCGCTGGCGTTCTTCCGGTTGCGCGAGTCGCACGGCCCCGCCGACCGCCTCGACCTGCCGGGATTGGGGCTTGCGAGCGCCGGCCTGCTCGGAATCGTCTGGGGACTCGTTCGCGGCAACTCCGTGGGCTGGAGCTCGCCCGAGATCGTCGGCTCGCTCGTCGCCGGTGTGATTGTGCTGGCGCTGTTCGTGCTCTGGGAGCTCCGCGCTCCGGCGCCGATGCTGCCGATGCGTTTCTTCCGCAACCGGACGTTCGCGCTCACGAACGTGTCCTCGCTGTTCATGTTCTTCGGCATGTTCGGCTCGATCTTCCTGCTGATCCAGTTCTTCCAGACGGTGCAGGGCTACTCACCGCTGCAGGCCGGCCTGCGGATCCTGCCGTGGACGGCGATGCCGATCTTCATCGCCCCCATCGCAGGCGCCTGGTCGGACCGGATCGGCGGCCAGCGCCTCATGGCGGTGGGACTGTCGCTGCAGGCGGTCGGGCTCGCGTGGATCGCGACGGTCACCTCTCCGACAATGCCGTATGCGGACGTGGTCGCCCCGTTCTTCCTCTCCGGCATCGGGATGGCGCTGTTCTTCGCCCCGGTCGCGAACGTCGTCCTGAGCTCGGTGCGCCCGGTCGAGGAAGGCCAGGCTTCCGGAGCCAACAACGCGATTCGCGAGCTCGGCGGCGTCTTCGGCGTCGCGGTGCTGGCCTCGATCTTCGCCCACTACGGCGGCTACGGCGCTCCGCAGCACTTCGTCGACGGGCTGCGGCCGGCGGTCTGGGTCGGGGCCGGCTTCGTCGGCGTCGGCGCGTTGGCCGCTCTTGCAATCCCCAGCCGACGGCGCCAGCCCGAGACGCAGCCGGCGCTCGGGGCCGCCGGCTCATGACTCAGGAGCACCGTCCCGTGCGGTCGTGACAATGCCGCCAGTGGATGCGAACCGCCGCCTGCTCGTTCTCGGCGCCGGGCGCCAGCAGCTCGGGCTGCTGGAGGCTGCCTGGCGCCGGGGGCTGGTGGTGGTTGCGGTCGATCGCGATGCCGCCGCTCCCGGCTTCCGGTTTGCCGACCGGCGCGCTCTGATCTCGTTCGAGGACGAGCCGGCGCTGCACCGGCTCGCGGAGGCCGAACACATCGATGGAGTGATCTCGCCGGCGAACGACTGGTCGGTGGGGATCGCGGCGCGGATCGCGCACCGACTAGCGCTGTCGCATCCCCTCGACCCGAAGACGGCGGCACTTGCGTCTTCGTGGCTGAAGCAGCGGGAGCGCTTCGAGGAAAGCAGCGTGCCGACGGACGCGTGGCTGGGAGACGGCCCGGAGGTGACGGTCCAGGGATTCAGCCTCGGCGGCGAGTTCCACGCGTTGTCGGGCCCGGCTGCGGTCGCTGGGCCGGCGCACCAAGCCGCCGCGGCGCTCGGCATTCGTGAGGGACCGACCTCGACACGGATCCGAATCACCGCGCGCGGCCCTCGGGTGATCGAGCTCGCGGCCCGGCTTGGGAGCCCGGCCGAGGTCGAGCTCGTGCGAGCCGCAATGGGCGTCGATCTAAATCTCCTCGCCCTGAAAGGGGCACTCGGCGAGCCGATCGGGCTCGACGACCTCCTGAGCAGGCCTCAAGCCGCCTGATCTAGCCCTTTCACCCCTCAAGCCCCGCGCCTGATCGGTCGATTCCTCATGCATGGCGATCAGCCATGCGCCCGCGGTCGGGATTCCGACGTCTCGTTCGAGGCGGACGAGACGTCGCGTGCTCTTCTTCGGCACCTACGACGCCCGCCGCTACCCGCGGGTCCGTGTCCTCCAGGAAGGCTTCGTTGCGCTCGGCGACGACGTGCTGGAGTGCAACGTCCCCCTGCGCCTGGACACCGCTGCGCGCGTGAAGATGCTGCGCCGGCCGTGGCTCGTCCCGCTGCTCGCGATCAAGCTCGCGGCCACCTGGTTTCGTCTGATCGCCCGCTCGCGGCGCTGCCGTGGCGTCGACCTGGTCGTCGTGGGCTACATGGGCCATTTCGACATTCACCTTGCGCGCCTGCTCTGGCCGCGCACGCCGCTCGTGCTCGACCACCTTGTTTCCGCCCGTGACACCGCGCTCGACCGGCGCGTCTCGTCGCGCTGGCTCGTGCGGCTGCTCGGATGGCTCGACCGCGCGGCTGTCAACGCTGCGCAATTCCCCTGCGTCGACACGATCGAGCACCGGGAGCGTGTCTCGGACGGCGCTCGCGGCCGGTCGGTGGTCGTTCCCGTCGGGGCGCCGAGCGAGTGGTTCTATCCGCCGGTGCGGATCGCCCGCGAACGCGTCCGGGTCGTCTTCTTCGGCAGCTTCACGCCGCTGCAGGGCGCGCCAGTGATCGGCGACGCGCTGCGGCTGCTCGTCGACGACGATCGGTTTGCCTTCACGATCGTCGGCCGCGGACAGGACTACGAAGCGACGCGTGCTGCCGCGCGAGTCGGAGCCGCGAACGTCGAATGGATCGACTGGGTCGAGCCCGAGCTGCTTCCGTATCTCGTCGCCTGCCACGACGTCTGCCTCGGGATCTTCGGCACCGGCCCGAAGGCCTTGCGGGTCGTGCCGAACAAGGTCTTCCAGGGGGCCGCCGCAGGTGCGGCGATCGTCACCTCCGACACGCCGCCGCAGCGGCAGGAGCTAGGTGACGCGGCCGCGTACGTCCCCGCCGGCGACCCCGATGCCCTCGCGGCCGAGCTGCGCAGGCTTGCCGAGGACCGGGAACGGCTCTGGGAGCTTCGCGTGGCGGCGTTCGGCCGCGCGAACGAACGATTTCACCCGGTGGCCGTGATCGAGCCGCTGAACGCGCGTCTGCCGGCGCCAGCGACGGTTGGCGCGGCGCGCCCCGTGCCGGCGTAGAGCATTCCGGTGCGCACGCAGGCGCCGTCGTTACGCTGAGCCGGTGAAACGGCGCCTGATCCGGCTCGCCGGGACGCTCGTCGTCACGGGCCTCTGCGCCACCTACATCTTCCTGAAGATCGACGTCAGTCAGACCGTGCACGTGCTCGTGCACGCCAACTTCGCCTACTTCGCGGCGGCGGTCGCGATCATCGTGCTCTCCGTCTGGCCGATGGCCTGGCGCTGGCAGTGGCTGCTGGCGGCGAAGGGGATCCACGACCGGCTCAGCTGGCTCGTCCGCGCCTACTTTGTGGCCTACACGGGCGGCCAGGTGCTGCCGACTGCGGTCGGCGGCGACGCCGTCCGGATCTACGAGACCTCGCGCCGGCATCCGGGCAACGGCGGCAGCGTGGCCGCCTCGGTGCTGCTCGAGCGCGCGCTCGGCGGGGCGGCGACACTGACGCTCGCTGCGGTCGGCTTTGCGCTCGCGATCGGTCATTACGACGTGGGCGCCTACCTCTGGGTCGAGGGCGCGTTCGTCGTCGCGACGATCGTGCTCGCCGTCCTCCTCTTCTCGCGCCGCCTACGGCCCCTACTGGCGCGCACGGTGCCGCTGCTGCGCTTCCTTCGCATCGAGCGCCCGGTGCGGGCCGTCTACGAGGGGCTTCACGCCTACCGAGGCAACGTGACCCTGCTCGTCTGGGTCTTCCTGCTGACGCTGGTGGTGCAAGCGGTGCGCGTGCTGGCGATCTGGCTGACCGGAAAAGCCGTCGGCGTCGACCTCTCTCCGCGGCCCTACTACGTGATGGGCCCGCTGCTCTTCCTCGTCTTGCTCGTTCCGTTCACTGTCAACGGGCTCGCGGTGCGGGAGACGTTCTTCGTCAGCTTCCTCAGCAATCTCGGCGTCAGCGCGAACAAGGCGTTCGCGACCGGCTTCCTCTTCTTCTTCGTCACGATCGCGCTTGCCCTGCCCGGCCTCGGGATCTTCGTTTGGGAAAGCCTCCGCGGCGCCCGGCGTGCTCCACTTCACCAACCGGATGCATAACTCACCGCGAAAAATGCTGCGCATTTTCCGCGGGACTGGTTTGTCCCATCGCTTCGCTCGGGAGATTTGAAGGTGGCTACGGCAGACGTTTCCGTGGTCGTAGTT
>Ga0070712_100003284_pt1 | contig 9949 bp, 6 predicted proteins | sample LARL81metaG_FD_71396 | JGI IMG/M metagenome (GOLD analysis project Ga0070712, IMG submission 71396) | Corn, switchgrass and miscanthus rhizosphere microbial communities from Kellogg Biological Station, Michigan, USA - LAR L8-1 metaG | ecosystem: Host-associated > Plants > Roots > Rhizosphere ...
GGGCTGGCCCGGATCGGGCTGGCGGCGCGGGCGGTCATGTCCGGCCGGGCCGGGCGCGCGCTCGGGCACGCGACCAGCGGTCCGGCGCTGCAGCAGAACCTGGTGTGCGTGTTGTCCGGGGAGGCGTCATGAAGCGGCCCGCGGCGGTGCTGGGGGTCGGGCAGACCCGGCACCGGTCTAAGCGCACCGACGTGTCGATCGCCGGGCTGTGCCGGGAGGCGGCCGACCGCGCAGTGGCGGACGCGGGGCTGTCGCTGGCCGACATCGACGCGATCGTGGTCGGCAAGGCCCCGGACCTGTTCGAGGGCGTGATGATGCCCGAGCTGTACCTGGCCGACGCGCTCGGCGCGGTCGGCAAGCCGCTGCTGCGGGTGCACACGGCAGGTTCGGTGGGCGGCGCGACCGGTCTCGTCGCGACCAGCCTGGTGCAGGCGGGCCTGCACCGGCGGGTCATGGCGGTGGCGTTCGAGAAGCAGTCGGAGTCCAACGCCATGTGGGCGCTGTCGATCGCGCCGCCGTTCAGCATCCCGGTGGTGGCCGGGGCGGGCGGGTACTTCGCGCCGCACATCCGCGCCTACATCCGGCGCAGCGGCGCGCCACCGCACGTCGGCGCGATGGTCGCGGTCAAGGACCGGCGCAACGGCGCGCTCAACCCGTACGCGCACCTGCAGCAGGGTGACATCACGCTGGAGCAGGTGCAGGCCTCCCCGATGCTGTGGGACCCGGTCCGGTACGACGAGACCTGCCCGTCCTCGGACGGCGCGTGCGCGGTAGTCATCGGCGACTCGGATGCCGCGGCGGCGGCCCCGGGGCCGGTGGCCTGGATCCGGGCCACCGCGATGCGCAGTGAGCCGACCATGTTCGCGGGCAAGGACCACGTCAACCCGGCCGCTGGCCGGGAGTGCGTGGCGGCGCTGTGGCGGCAGGCCGGCATCACCGACCCGCTGAACGACATCGACGTGGCCGAGATCTACGTCCCGTTCTCCTGGTACGAGCCGATGTGGCTGGAGAACCTCGGCTTCGCCGCGGCGGGGGAAGGCTGGCGGCTGACCGAGGCGGGCGATACCGCTCTCGGCGGCCGGCTTCCGGTCAACCCGTCCGGCGGCGTGCTCAGCTCCAACCCGATCGGCGCCTCCGGCCTGCTCCGGTTCGCCGAGTCCGCGCTGCAGGTGATGGGCCGAGCGGGTGCGCACCAGGTGCACGGAGCGCGCACCGCGCTCGGCCACGCCTACGGCGGCGGATCCCAGTTCTTCTCGATGTGGGTGGTCTCCAGCATGCAGTGCTAGTCCGGAGAGTCGAACGTGTAGGTCTGGACATCAAAGGTACGCCCGGCTGCGTCGGTCGGCCTGACGGTGACCGTGCTGCCGTTCACGGTGACCAGCAGGAAATGGTACACCTGGGTCGCCGAGGTTGGCGTGGGCGCGCGGCCGCACTTGCTGCCCGTGCGCGTGGATGGATCCCAGCCGATCCCGTACGCGTCGGTCGGTGCGCAGCCGCCACCGCCGATCCTCATCAAGGCGCCGCCCCCGCCGCCGGTGACGTAGCTGATGACGCCGCCGGGCGGTGCGGTGTTGCGCTGGTAGATGTGGGCATGGCCGTTGAACGCGATCGCCACGTGGTACTGATGGAGCAGCCCTTCCAGGTGACGCGGCCCGTCCAGGTAGCTGTCGGACGGCTGCGAGGTCTGGTCAGAATGCAGCGGGTAGTGGAAGACGGCGAACCTCAGCTCGCGGGGATGGGTGGCGAGGTCGTGTCGCAGCCACGTGTACTCGTCGTGCTGCGCGCCGGGCGCCCAGTGCGTGTCGTAATCGTCCTGGTACTGGCTGCCACGGCCGAGATTGGCGGGGTCCCATGCGGCGTCGAGGATGTAGAAGCGGGCGTCGCCCTCGTCGAAGGCGTACCAGCCCGTCCCGTAGTCCTTGGCGGCAATCCCGTCGACGCAGCAGTAGGACTCCATCTGGTACTGCCCACCTGAGCTGGCGGTGACCGCGTCAGCGGGCCATTCGGTCAGGAACGTGCTGGTGGGAGCGTGATTGCCGATCGAGTTAAACATGGGGACGGACTTGCCCACCACGGGCCAGAACCGCGGCCCGAACACTGTGCTGAGGTTCTGCCCCGACTGCTGCAGGTCGCCGTAGCTCGTCTGGCTGCCGGCCGGGTAGCCGGTGTCGCCCGTGCCGAGCACGAACCGAGCGCCGCTGGCCGCGATCTGTTTCATGATGCTGGCTTGATCCGGGTTTCCGTTCGCGTACGTCTGGCCCCAGTCACCGATCACGGCGAACGAGAGCGGCTTGGCCGAACCGGCGGGAAGCTGCGTGACGAACCGTGGCGACCGGTCAGTGCGCAGCAGGTCGATCGGGGACGTTCCGAAGTAGGGGCGGTAACAGTAGGCCGCGTCCGGCCGCAGTGGGAACAGCAGCGCCTTCCATTGGTATTCGCCGACTCCGTTCACCATGATGCTGGTCTTGGTCGCCGTCGTCGTATGCGCGGTGCATGACTCTGCCCCCACCCGGCCCCACTTCACCACGGCTGAGTCGCTGGACTGGTCGGTGCCGAAGTTCACTGTCGCATTCCGGCCGGCCACGTCGGTCAGGTAGGGGTACCGGGTGAGCTGTGTCTGTACCATCAGCTCGGGCGAGTGTGCGCCTTCCCGGCTGCCGAATTCCGCGTTGCCGCTGCCCACCTGGGTGAGGGCGAAGCTGACCAAGCCGCTGCCGGGCAGGAGCCGGGTAACATCGGCGAAGGCCCACGTTCTGGCGGCAATCGGGCCCGTCTTGCTAGCCGCGTCACCGATCTCTGGGGCACTTGCGGCGGTAATCGACTCCTCGTCCCATGAACCATGGACCGCGTGTACCGCCACCCCGGGTGTGTCGGCCCGGTCCGACCACAAGCGCAAGATCGCCCGGGTGATGGGGCCGGATACCCCTTCTACCGAAAAGGTGAGGTAGCTGCGGGTTTCCGGTTGCGAGGCGGTCCGCAGCACCGGCGTGCTGCCGGGGCTCAGGCCCGGCTGCGCGGAGGAGACCCAGGCGTCGCCGACCGGCAGGATCGCGGTCCGCGCGGCACCGGGGAAGTCGCGCTGCTTCGGCGGAACGGGGTTACCCGTGGTCGGCCGGGACACCGCCCACCAGGCGAGCGTCACCGAGCAGGCGACAACCAGCGCGAGCAGCTGCCGCCGCCACGGCCGCCGCTGCGCGGGCTGGCGACCGTCAGCCGCTGAACGTGTAGGTCTGTGTATCGAAGGTTCGTCCCATCTCGTCGGTGGGTGTGACGGTGACCGTGTTGCCGTTCACGGTGACCAGCAGGAAGTGGAAGACCTGGGTCGCCGAGGTAGGTTTGAGGGCGCTGCCGCACTTGCTGCCGGTGCCGGTAGACGGGCTCCAGCCGATCCCGTACGCGTCGGTGGGCGCGCAGCCGGCACCGCCGATCTTCGAGAGCGCAGCGCCCCCGCCGCCGGTGACGTAGCTGACGACGCCGCCGGGTGGCGCCGTGTTGCGCTGGTAGATGTGGGCGTGACCGTTGAAGGCGATGGCCACGTGATACTGGTTCAGCAGTGCTTCCAGGTGCCCGGGCCCGCCGAGAAAACTGTCGGAGTTCTGTGAGCTCTGGTCGGAATGCAGCGGGTAATGGAAGACCGCGAACTTCAGCTGGCCGGGGTGGGCGGCGAGGTCGTTGGCTAGCCAGGTGTACTCGTCGTGCTGCGCCCCGGGTGCCCAGTGCACGTCATAGTCGACCTGGTACTGGCTCGCCGTGCCGACGTTGGCGCCGTCCCAGGTAGCGTCGAGGATGTAGAAGCGGGCGTTGCCCTCGCCGAAGGCGTACCAGGCGGACCCGTAGCTCTTCGTGGTGATTCCGTCCACGCAGCAGTAGGAATCCATCTGATACTGCCCGCCCGAAGCCGCCGCGGCGACAGCCGACGGCCAGTTGGTGAGGAAGGTAGTCGTGGGCGCATGGTTGCCTTCCGAGTTGAACATCGGGATCGACTTGCCCACCACCGTCCAGAACTGAGGCCCGAAGACGGCGCTGATGTCCTGACCCGTCTGCTCGAGGTCGCCATAGCTTGCCTGGCTTCCCGCCGGGTAACCGGTATCGCCGGTGCCGACCGCGAAGCGGGCGCCGCTGGCCGCAATCTGCGCCATGACGTTGGCCTGGTCGGGGTTACCGCTGGCGTACGTCTTTCCCCAGTCACCGAGGACGGCGAACGAGAAGGCTTTGGCCGAGCCGGCAGGCAGCTGCGTGACGAACTGGGGCGACGGGTCGCTGCCCAGCAGATCGATCTGCGAGGTGCCGAAGTAAACCCGGTAGCAGTAGGCCGTGTCCGGCTGCAGCGGCGAAAGCTGGGCCTTCCACTGGTATTCGCCGACTCCGCTCACGCTGAGGTTGGTCTTCGTCGCCGTCGTCGTATGCGCCGTACACGACTCCACCCCCGCCTGGCCCCATTTCACCACCGCCGAGATCTTCGACTGGTCGGTGCCGAAGTTAACGGTGGCATTGCCGCCCACCACGTCGGTGAGGTACGGATAGCGAGTAAGCGGAGGAGCCAGGCTGGCCGCGGCAGCCGGTGCGATCGCTGTCGCTGCTGGTAGGAGCAAGGCTGCCGCTACGAACACCACGGTGAGGGGGACCGCGGCTTTGCCCGGACGCCACCGAGAAAAATAACTGACAGTGAGTCCTCGGATACTATGATTCATCATTTCTTCCCCCTCGCGATGACGCCTGCGAATCTTGCGCTCGCCTTTCGGCAACGGTACCCCTATGGATATTTCGGGCGGTAGAGGTAAATGCCGGACCGTTATCGAGCCGACGTACGTGGCAATTAGTGTCGTCGGTCATCGTTACGGTGGGTTGCCGGTGGACTTGCCGGCGCTGTAGGTGTGATAGTAGACGAGCTCTCCAGCCTCTCCGTTTGGCGCGGGGACCGGCAGGAAGAGGGTGAATACGAGGGCGGTGGCGCCGGATGGCCCGCGCAGGCTCGTCACGGTGGGGTTGCCGAAGCTGCGACTGCCCTGATGGGTCCGGATGTGCAGGGGAGTGGCGATGTGTGTTCTCTGGTCATATAGGTACACGTCCCACTCGGACCCGGTGCCTGCCTGAGCCTCGACGAGCTCGAGCGGCGCGCCGAGGAAGCTCACGGCGTCCCGGTCACCGATCGCTCCTGACACGCCATCCGCACGTAGCGCCGCCTCCAGGGCGGTGTCGGACCGACCGGACCACGAGGAGAAGTTGGTGAGCACGCCGATCCCCGGCCGGTCGAGCCCATGCGGTCGGCGATAGTGGAAGCCGACGACGATACGTGAGTGTGAGAGATCGGGCGAGAGGGTGGCCGAGAAAATGTTCGGCGTCCCTTCGGCTTTGGCGCTGCCGGGCGCGAGGGTCAGGGAGGCCTCGTTGGTGCGGTCCGCTCGGCCGGACAGCAGCGCGGCGAGGCTGGCATAGTACCGGAAGCGCAGTATCCGGAGCTTGGCTGCCCGGTTGACATGCGCCTCGTCCGCGAGCAGGTAGCCAGAGTCGGAGAGCGCGGCGATTGCGGGCTGGGAGGCGTCATTGTCCAGCAGGGCCCTGGATGTCCAGTGCAGCAAGTCGCGCGATTCCGCGACGTAGACCTGGAACACCCCGTGCGGGCCATTGTGGTAGACGCCGAGATAGCCGCCGCCCGGCTTTGAGATGATCTTGAGCGCGTCCATGCTGCGCCCGTGATCGTCCTGGGTGGCGTAGCGGTAAGCAGTAGCGTTCGGGACAGCCTCGATGGTGGCGCGCAACACTGCGGCCGCGGAGTGGGGCGACGGCGCGCGGGAACCGGAAGTCGTCTGTACGACCAGTTCCGGCGGGTGCGCGCCCTCCCTGCTGTCGTACTGCCCACTACCGCTGCCCACCTGGGTAAGCGCCATGCTGACCACCCCGTTGCCTGCTACGAGCGGGGTGACATCGGCGGTTACCCATGTCTTCGCACCCACCTGTCCGGTAAGCGCCACCGCCTGTCCGACGGCCGGTGCATTCGAAGCGGTGATGGAGTCCTCATGCCACGAGCCGGGGGCGGCATGCACGGCGGCGCCGCGCAGGTCGGCGACGTTCGCCCACAACCGCAGCGTGGACGCGGTGACGGTGCCGGAAATCCCCGATACCCGAAAGGTCAGGTAGCTCATGATCTTCGGCCGGGAGGCGGTCCGCAGCACCGGGGAATTTCCCCGATTGACGTCAGGACGCGCCGAGGAGACATACGTGTCGGCGGAGGCCGAGAACGGGATGGACACGGTTGACGGCAGGCGGGCGGGCGGCGGGACGGTGGGCCGGGTGGTGGCCCACCAGGCGAGCGGCGCCGCCACCGCCACCGCAGCGGTCAGCGCCAGCCATCTCCACTGGTAGCGCCGGCCGGCCGGTCGTACGCGGCCGCGAGTCGGCCTGGACTGGTCCGAAAGCCAGGCAGCGTTCTTCCGCCGCGTGCCGAACGGGCCAGGCACCTTCACCGGAAACCGGCTCCGCGTCTTTTCGGATAGTGGATTTGGCATTATCTCCGCCGGATGACGAGGTTCTGCTCGGCGGTCTGGAACAGCCCGTCCTTGCTGGCATAGATATGCACAGTAAAGCCGCCAGGCGCGTCCAATGCGACCAGACTGAAGTTGGCATGGCCCAGAATGTCTGTCGACCGGGCCTGCCATCGCACCCCCAGCCCTTTGCTGTTGGTGATCTCCACGAAGAGGTGGACCAAGCTTGCGTTGACGGTCTTGCCTGACGGGAGCATGGAGCAGAGCACCTGTATCCTGAACGGCGCACCTACGGTCACCACGGGCGGCGCGGTGACCTTCAGCGCGAGCCGACCTGGTCTCGTCACGGACCGGGTCGGTGCACCCGGCACACGCCCGGCCAGCGTGGCCGATGCCGCCACGATGCGCCATGCCGGGTGCATCTCGGCCCGGTCGTGCAGGTTCCTGTTGAGCACCCAGGCGCCGTAGATGGTGGCATGCTGGCCAAGCGCTGGCAGCGGGACGTGCGCCAGGTCGGCTGGGATGATCCGCACCGGCAACAGGCCGTGATCAGCGGCGGTGAGGAAGCCCTGGTATTGCGGATCGGGTGCGATGGTCACCTGCCAGTCACCGTCGCCCGGCTTGTACTGCACCTGCTCGACGAGGCCGCTTACGGTCGCGCAGTTCGCGACCAGCTTGAGACGGCCAGGGTCATGGACATGCGTCAATGGATCACCGCGGCATGGCGCGGCTCCAGGCTGCCACGCGGGCGCGCCCACCGGCTTACGCAGTACGCCGGATGGGCCGTACAAGGCGTACCCGACAGCCGCTCCGGCGACCAGCAGGACGGCGATGGCGATCACAAGCTGCATCCCGGTAAGCCGATGGGCTTCGGCGTGGCTGGTCGCTGCCGCCTGCCGGGCGGCCTGGTCCGGTTCTGTGGCGCTCACCGGAGTTGTCCCCTCTGAATCGCCGTTGTGTAATGGTCGGCCGGGTCCCTCAGCTCGAGAAGCCACGATGGCTTCCCTCCGCGCGGCAGCGCGAACGACAGCGAAATGGAACCGCGGGCATCGGCGCGGGTGCTCGTCTTGAACTGGCCGTGGTAAACCGCGTTCACTAGAGCCCCAGGCTTGTAGCCGGAACCATGAATGATCACCCGGCCTCCGGAGACGGTATAGCTCAATCTTGGGTTGGGCAGCAGGAGTGCACTGCGGTTGCCCAGGCGGTCGGCTACCACGAGCTGCCAGTGAGGGAGGATACGGGCGGGCGGGCCGAAAGACACCGACACGCTGCTGTCAGCGGCCGACCGTCCGCGCGCAATGACCACGCCGTGGTAGGTCACCGTTATCGGCGAGGAACTCTGGAAGCCGGCACCGGTCACGGTCGCGATGCCGCGCTCGCTACGGTACGCGATGAAGGGCTTGGGCAGGGTCACCGACGCGGACCGGTCTGCCGCGTCGGTCAGCATGAGCAGGTAGCGGGGACGCGGGTGGGTTGGGTACGGCACGGACAGCGATACCGAGCCATCCGATCGCGATTGGCCGCGCACGATCGGGTGCCCGTTGTAGACCGCTACCACCTGAGCGTTCTCGGTGAAGCCGGCTCCGTGCAGCGTCAGGGCGGAGCCGCGAACGGCGTATGACAGGACGGGGTGCGGCAGCCTCGCGGTCAACCGGTAGATCCACGCCCGGCCCTCGTGGCGGTAGTAGACCGTGTGCACGAGCTGTCCGCCGTAGCGCTCGATGAGCAGCCGGAACTGGTGCTGCGTCGAGGTCTCGACGACTTGGTTCTCCTCCGGAGGGTCGTCCGCGACCGTGGTGTAGTACACGGCGTAGGAAACCTGGCCGTTCCTGATCAGGCGGTCGGGCCAGCCGTCGACCCAGTCACGCGGCGTCCGCGCTCCCTGGGGTGGCGCGGAGGCTGGGACGACCCGTCCGCCTGGCAACACCGTGGCGAGGTTGAACCGGCCGAACGGATAGGAGTCGCGGTGGGCATAGAACGCGAAGACGTACTGGGCCGAGCCCCGCGAGATGGTTAGGACGCCGGCGCTCGGCGGTGTTGACCTGGCGATCCACGCCGCCGCGTCCTTCAGGCCGACATAGCTGTCGTCCCGCCATACATCCCGCAGGTACGGGGCGGCGGCGCCCACGGCCACGATGGAAAGGGCGGCAGCGGACAGCAACCGCAGTCCGCCCGGGCGCGACCACTGGACCAGGGCGTCGAGGGCCCGGCCTGCCAGGATGGATAGCGCCGGCAGGGCCGGCAGCAGGTAGTTGAACGCTTTGAGCGGATAGATCTGGTAGAAAACCACCACCGTGAGCAGCCACAGCAGGGGTAGCAGGTCGCCGCGTGCCCGGCGGCCCACGGCGAACGCGATGCCGATGATGTAAAGAGCGAGCAGGAGCGGGCCGTCGTGGGCCAGCAGGACCTTTCCGTAGTAGTACCAGGGCACGGCGCTGGCCCGCCGTACACTCGTCGACAGGAAACTCGTGTACAGCGTCCAGTTGGTGGCAAGCTGCACAAGCATCGGGGTCAGCGCGGCGAGGAACACCCCCGCGCAGATCAGCAGGCGACGCCAGGTGAGCTCCCCGGCGGACCGGCTGATCAGCAGGTAGGTAGCGACGACGAGCAGGGCGAGCCCGCCGACGATCTTCGCCTGGACGGTAAGGGCGGCGGTCGCGGCGAAGCCGTACAGCCACCCGCTCCGTCTGGTCGCGGTCCACTTGGCCGCGCACAGCATGGCCGTGGCGAACAGGAACGTCAGTGTCGAGTCGAGCAGGGCCAGACGGCCGAGCATCACCGAGTAGCCGCCTACCGAGAGCAACAAGGCCGAGAAGAGCCCGGTGCGCCGGCCGAACAGCGTCGCGCCGATCCCGTAGACCACCGCCACCGTCAGAACACTGAAGGCAGCTGCGACAGAGCGGGCGGTCACATCCCCGGCTCCGGCCACCCGGTACACCACCGAAACTAGCCCCTGAAAGAGCAGGAAGTTCGAGTCGCCGCGGCTCTGCAGGATGAAGTAAGGGCCAAAGCCCTTCGCGCCGGCCAGCACGGCGGCCTGACCAGCGTAAACAGCCTCGTCGCCACGAAGGCCGACTCGGTCGAGGTCCCAGAACCGGAGAAACGCGGCGAGCGCCATGATCGCGATCAGCAGCGGGTCAAGCCGTCGGCCGACCGCGGCGGCAAGGGACCTCCGCCCCGGCTGGCGCTCAGGAACGCCTTCCCCGCTCCCGGCACGTCCCCGGGACCGCGACCTCAGCGGCAGGAGGCTCATTTCCCTCCCCCCGCGCCGTGGCATCGAGCATTCCCGGAGTCCTGGAACGACCCGTCCACCGACCCGAAACGCCAGCTGAAGCCGTCCGGATGCAGGGTCATGACCAGCACGCCCGATGCCGTGTCGTTGCGGACCACGCTGTTCGGCTTGATCGTCTTGAACCGGTAATGGCTCTTGCCGCCCGTCCCAACGACGAACTCGCGGATACCGGACG
>Ga0070712_100003287_pt1 | contig 9946 bp, 17 predicted proteins | sample LARL81metaG_FD_71396 | JGI IMG/M metagenome (GOLD analysis project Ga0070712, IMG submission 71396) | Corn, switchgrass and miscanthus rhizosphere microbial communities from Kellogg Biological Station, Michigan, USA - LAR L8-1 metaG | ecosystem: Host-associated > Plants > Roots > Rhizosphere ...
ACGAGATGCAGATGCCACCGGGTTCCGCGATACTCTCAAGCCTTGCGGCGATGTTGACACCGTCGCCGAGAATGTCATCGCCCTCGATCAGGATGTCGCCAAGATTGATCCCGATCCGTAACAGCATACGCCGATCCCGCGGGACACCTTCGTTCCTCTGGGCCATCACCGCTTGCACAGCCACTGCGCATTCGACCGCATCGACCACCGATGGAAACTCAAGCAGCACGCCGTCACCCGTGGTCTTCACGAGACGGCCCCCGTGTTTTGCCACGAGTGCATCGGTAACCTTGCGGTGTTCGCGGAGTGTGCGGGCGGTGCCGACCTCATCGAGGCCCATTAGTCGAGAGTACCCGGCCACGTCAGCGGCCACTATCGCTGCTAACCTGCGTCCGACCCGTGATGGCTGCTTTTGCTTCATGGCCAAGCTGCCCCAGCGGCGTCATCCTCGCTTAGACGACGCCTGCCGCCAGTCTGTGCTTCGGCGCTCACCTCGTCAACAAATGGAACCTTTGGCTCCCTAAGAATAAGCCATGGATGCTGGTGCGGAGCCTGAGAGCGCGAAGCGAGAACATTGGGGCGACCATTGTTAAACCGCTGTGGCGCAGGACGATGCATGATGCATTTGGTGGTCAGTGAAGCTAACATGTGGCCGATGACCGATGACAAGGTAAAACGGCGACTGACCACCGTCCTGTGCGCCGATGTGCACGGCTATTCTCGCCTCATGGGAGCAGACGAAGCGGGGACGCTGGGGACGCTGCGCCGCTACCGCAGCGCCATTGCAGGATTAGTGGAGCGCCACGACGGGCGGATCGTGAATACTTGGGGCGATGCCGTGATCGCCGAGTTCGCCAGCGTTGTCGAGGCCGTGCAGTGTGCGGTCGAGATTCAGCAGGAAATCTCCAATCAGGTTTCGGACCCACCTCACGCGCATCAGATGCGGTTTCGCATCGGCATCAATCTAGGAGATGTGATGGTGGACGGTTCCGACATCTTTGGCGACGGGGTTAACATCGCGGCGCGGTTGCAAGAACTCGCCGAGCCCGGTGGCGTCGTGGTCTCCGCTTCCGTTTACGATCAGGTGCACAACAAACTATCATTTGGCTTTGACTGTCTCGGCCAGCAACAGATGAAGAACGTTGCTCCCGTAATCAGCTATCGAGTGACCATGGGCGGCCGAGCCGATAGCTTCCCCGTTGATGAGAGCCCTACCCACCAAGCTGGAGCAGTCGGCCGATACGAGCCATCCAAATGGATGACCTCCATCTCGGATCGGCTAGCGAACCTGCCTCGCCCCATTGCAGTAACTCTCACGGTTTCGGGCTTCCTGATTCTAATCAATGTTTTCTCCGGCTTGCACAAAATCTGGTTTCATTGGCCAGTCGCGGCATTGCTCTTCCTTGGAATCCTGCGGACAGTGCTCGGACACAGACCTGCTTCGGACAGAAATGAGCGACGGAGGCGTAGGGAGTGAGGAGCCACCCATCACGCGGGGTCCCCGCGAAAACCGATGGTCGGGGCATGCGTCCAGATGACTCTGCGGACTCCACTGGTGGCCGTTTGGAATGCAGGTAGCCGGACGGGCCACAAGCGAGTCCAGAGTCACCGCTGGGGCTCCTAGGGGCAATCCGGCAATACCACCCGCAAGCATGCTTGTTAGTTCTGGGTCGCCGCCGTAGACGAAATGACCGAATCCATGTACTTACCGCGCCCCCGTTTTTGAGGTCGTGCTTTGTTTCAATTCAGCGCTGCCGAGCTGGTAATCGGCGCGGCGGCGGGAAAAGGTGAAAAACATCATTACGTCCCGGTCTTCTAATTCTCGCGAATGGGCCGGGCAGGATGGGCGTTTGTGCGAGTACAGCCGCCCCTACAGGGAAGTAAAGCCGCAGTGGAAGCACCCGGACGCGACCGGCTACGTTCGTGGGCTCTATTCTGTGCCGAAGAACGACCCCCTCGTTTCCGAATACATCGAGCGGCATTTCTTTAGGATCACTGACAACGGCGCAGCCCTCGTTGCGCAAAAGTTGCGAGCCGGAGGGCCCATCGACTGGTTCTCGATGGACCGCAGCTCGTGGTCGCGCTTCATCATTTCGTTGATGCTTCGCAATCCCGAGTACGTAGCCCGCATGGCGGCCGAAGTCGTCCGCTTTTATGACCCCGTTTCGAGCGAGTACAACGATGCAAAGTATCAAGAAATCAGGAGGTCGGACGACCCCGAGACCTTCGAGGACTATCTCGCGAAATGCGTCTACCACCCTGCCGGGCGCATTAGCGCATACGCGCTGCAGACGATCATCGACAGCCCAACCATGGGCGGACATTTGAACCAGATGCGCTGGAGCCTCGTGACGTTCAAGAACGAACGGCACACGCTTCTGACTTCGGACCGACCAATCATTATGACCAACGGGTTGATAGGCCCGGAGGACCATTTGGCCCTGCCGATCGGACCGCGCATGCTCTTTGTAGCCACCAACAACATTGAGACCGAGAACAAACTCCGCATGATCGACACGGCCATCATGATGACCCAGGTCAACGACCGTGTTGCGTCCCGGGCGCGCAGGTACGTCTACGGTGCCGACAACAAGCAGCTCCGATTCGTCGAAAATCGGCTCGGAAGAAGGTGGCCGTCAACGCCGCTCGAAACGCGCTTTCCTGCGTAGGGGCTGGGGGAACGGTCGGGAACTGTGTGACCCAATGGCCAAAGAGAGCAAAGGACAGAAGCACCATTACATTCCGGTTTTTTACCTCAAGCAGTGGATGGGTCCTAAGAAAACGGTCTGCGAATTTAGCCGGCCGTACGACCGCGTAAGAACTCGATCCCCCCATCCGGACGGCACCGGTTATGTGCGCGGCCTGTACGCGATCGACGATCTTGATCCGAATGTCGTCAACGCAATTGAGGACATGTTTTTGAAGCCTAGCGACGGCATGGCGGCCGAGGCGCTTCAAAGCCTGCTGCAAGAGGTACCATTCACTCACCCCCTCCGAATGCGGCACGCCTGGACGCGTTTTCTACTCTCGCTCCTCATTCGCTACCCGGAAGCCATCGCGGAAATGAAGAAGCGGCTCCGTGAGAACGTGGAGCAAATATACCTCAAAACACGACAGCCCGATGAGCCTGAGACCTTCGCAGAGTACGAAGCAAAACTTGGAACAAACGAGCTAGCGCGAGTGCACGGCAAGCTCATGATGGATCTCATGCTCGATTCCAAGATGGGGCGCCTGATCTTCGGCATGCATTGGGGCGTCGTGGCATTCACCAATCATAGGCATGAACTTCTCACCTCTGATCGACCGGTTGTCTCCAACCAATTCCCGATCAGCGCGAACCATATATGCCTTCCGATCAGCCCGACCATGCTCTTCGTTGCTTGCGCGACCGAACAAGCTGAAAAAGAATTTCGCGCCCTGGACGCAGGGCATGTGATGAAGCTTATGAATGATTTTGTCGCAAGCCGTGCTCGCACCTATGTTTGGGGTCGAGATGCATCACAGTTGCGTTTTGTTGAAAATCGCCTCGGCAAGACCGGCTCGCCTGAAGCGTATGGGATTGACCGCCAGCGAATGGGCCGGTTTCGTGAAACGGCCAAGTCAATTGGTTCTTAAGAGAGGCGAACGAGAACACCATCACTTGGCTACAAGGTACGCCAGAAGCTCCGTTTTATTAGATGAAGGGCTGCCCACTGCTGAATAGCAGTGTCGGATTCCTAACCCGCGTTCTGAGAAGCCAGCCTCACCGACCCATGCAAATCGGAATCCCAGCGATTCCGAAACGCCTCTACTCGCTTCCAACGGTCGCTGTTACTAATTGGCCTAACGTTCGTTACGGTGATTTGTAACAGGGGCAATCCGATCATGGCAGAAGGCAAGTTCGTCTCGTACCTTCGGGTCTCAACTGACAAGCAGGGCAAGAGCGGTCTCGGATTGGAGGCTCAGCGGGAAGCGGTGGCCCGATATCTCAACGGTGGTCGGTGGAAGCTCGTGGCCGAATACGTTGAGGTAGAGAGCGGCAAGCGGAACAGTCGGCCTCAATTGCAAGCAGCCATCAGCCACGCCAAGGCCACTGGAGCTAAGCTGGTGATTGCGCGTCTCGACCGGCTCGCAAGAAACCTTCACTTCGTCTCCAGCCTCCAGGAACGCGGCGTAGACTTCGTGGCGGCTGATATGCCCGACGCAAACAGGCTAACGATCCACATCATCGCGGCAGTGGCTGAGGCCGTGGGGCGCACCATCTCAGAGAACACTAAGACTGCCCTCGCGGCTGCCAAGGCCCGGGGTGTCAAGCTGGGCAATCCCAACGGAGCCCGTGCCCTTCGGGGCAAGCAGGTTGGCAACAGGGATGCGGTGGAGAAGCTGAAGGCCGACGCCACTCAGCGCGCTTTGGACCTCGCAGGCATCGTGAACACGTTGCGCGCTAAGGGCTTCACAAGCGTTCGCAGCCTCGCCGATGCATTGAACGAGCAAGGGATACATGCCCCGCGTGGCGATACATGGCATCCCACCGCTGTCTCTCGCTTGCTCAAGAGGCTATCGGCAAACACCGCGAATGCGCCAGCACGAACACAGGCAGGACAACGCTAATGCTCATCACAACTGGACTATGGCTCGTCGCCACCGGGGTCGTAGCCGTATCGCTCGAAAGCTTCGGAGCTGCGTTGGTGCTTTTTGGTATCGCGGGATGGATGCTCTCGTAGGATCGCCGTCAGTCACATATGCGCTTCTGAAAATGGGTCCCCTTTCGGGGCCTGAAATCTGGCAAATTCCTATTACGCGACTTCAAAAAATGGGGGGCTTTACGCTCGCTGCTGCTCCGCTGAGTACTGCGGTGTTCCAGCGCTGGAATGGTCCACCGTATTTGAACGCATAACGGAAGCAAGTCAGATAACGCGCGATGTCCGAAAAGGGCCAACAGCCGACATCAACGCGTGGGGCGCTCATTCTTTCGCCTTCTCCGCAAAAGCAATCTCGCTTCGCAGTCGATAATGTAAGTCGCGGAACGCCTGCTCTGCGATGTGCAGGTCAATACTAATTGGTTCACGATCATGGGGCAGAGGATAGCCTAGCAATTCCCAAATTAATGTTTCCGCCAAGACGGGTTCTTCAACATTTTGATAGCGATGTGCCTGCCAGCCGCCCCAGATACTTTCTGCATCACATTCTTCTAGTGTTCTGTATGTCAGCCCGATTTTAACAAGCCCGGGCTTGTCGGGATGTATCAACAGAAATAAGACGCCTGATTTTGCAGCTTGCCTAATTTCTTCTGGAGTTCTTTGGCCCATTCCACACTGAGGGCAGCCTTCACCTTCCGCCACATTGTTGGGTTTCGTGCGCCACTCATGGCCGTTGCTGCATTGAAAGTTATTTCTTCCAAACTTGCTTTTGACGTGCCCTATTAGGGTGATACCACGTCCGTCCAGTCGTTTTTTCATCCATGCCGTATACGCGTAGACCCAGTCCGGCAACTTTGGTGGAGGCCGTACACCCGCCTTCTTTGCTGCCTTCAAACCCGCCTGTACTAGTTTCCATTCCATCCTTTCAACTTCACTTCCTCCTCGACCCGGGATTTCTGACAAACCCGTTGCTCCCCAAAAAACCGCTTCGGCCCAATTTGGATCGGGGACGGCAATGTATGTTTTGAGTTCCCATTTCTGACCGGTCTCTTTGACGATCCGGCCCGCATGTTTTGAGTAATCGCTATTGTGCTCGACCAATCGCTCCTGAGGGTGACGGGTAGTCTGTCCAACCTTGTAAAGGTCCGGATCAGACGGGTGGACCAATACATAAAGATAACCTGACTTCATTGTGCTCTCGGTATCCGTATGGGTCACATGCGGCGCCTCATTCGATCACAGCGTCGAGCGAACCTCGCGCTCGACGTCGTTGAAGCTCTTGCCGTCGATTGTCTTGATCTTGTTGCGGCCGGTCATCGCACGGGTCCTTGGCTGGAGTAGTCGCAGTCGTGCCGGAGCGCCGTTCCGGGAGGCGTTTTAGAAAGCGGGGGACAGGGCTTCGCCGACCGGTGCAGCTCCACCTTAGGAGGAGTGGGCTTGTCGTGGCTCCGCTCGCTCATGAGGCTCGTGGCGAACCACCCCATGAAGCCGATGTACCCGAAGATGATCAGTAAGTTGATCAAAAAATAAAGCGCGATGCAGCCGAGGATCACGCTGAGGCAGAAGCGCATGAAGCGGTTCATTGCTTCACCCCGGTCGAAGGCATCATCCAAGGATTGTCGTCCCTGCTGCAGTTCAGCTTGGTGACAAAGGCGTTAGCGGCGGGCTCCAGCGCAGCCGCAAAGATCGTCAGCTTCAATATACACTCCTCATCACGAAGACCGCGATTGTGTGGGTCCCTGAACCTGGCTTCCGCCAACTGCGGCTAGCGCTACGGCCGAGCCAGACCACGCGGCTGCTATAAACGCCAAAATACAACTGGTTGTGGCAAAAAAGGCCAGAAAGCAAAGTTCGGCATCATCGCCCTAATGAACGGAAACGTACGAGGTTAATCAGAGTGCATTTTGTTTTTCTTGTTAGAGACAGCCAATCTCTTGCTTTTTTGCGCCAACCACTCGGCCGGGTACCACCCGATTGATGACTACTATCGCATCTTGCTCAAGACCGTTATGGGTCAATGGCTACACTTGGGAGATGTCCGCGCCACGTCCGCTTTCCCCCTGATAGCGACCAGATCGCAGACGCGCCGACACGTCGTATAAATGCGCTCCGGTCATTCCCGAGAACACTTGTGAGCCCCAAGGAACACCAATGCGGCCGACAGCGGCCACGGGACAGCGCGACCGTGAAGGCACCTATGAGCCCTGTGGAGGCCCAAAGCGAACCTTGGTGGCCCAAGCCGGTTCCCGCGCGGCAAAGCCCGCCACATCCCCCAGCTCGCGTATTTCCCTAAAGTATCCACTGCCAACCGGATGATTGACGCTGGACGGTGTCGGCGGCTGTTGCTCAATCAATCGGACAGCACCAGTTAGCGCGGACAAGTCACACGGAGGTAATGATGCCGAAGGGGAAACTTTCGCCCGAGGGTGAAGTCATCGCAGCCTATGGTGCCGCTATGGTCGCGGCGTTCCAAGTGCTTTCAACTGCCTCGAGGAGAATGACGCGCTGCTACCCGGACAGTTTCCCGCCGCGCTCGGCGTTTATATGGAAATGGTGAAGAGTAGACAGGGTGACGTGAGCGACGTGACACTTGCTGTGCTCCACGACATGCGGACGGCCACACTGACTTAGATTGCCCGGCAGACCTCAAGCGAACCTTGGTGGGCCAAACCGGAAAGAATAAGGGCAGGACTCGTTCCCTCAAACACGATGCGCTTCAACGAAGACTTGCTATCGCCATCGGCTACGCCATCCGGTGCCACCCCGGACAAGCCTTACGATGAACAACAAGATAACGGCCCCGATCGTCGCGTTGACGATTGCGCTGACGATGCCTACCCCGAGGTGGATGCCCAACCTCGGTAGCAGCCAGCCTCCAATGAAGGCACCGACAATTCCGATAAGCAGATCGCCAATGAGACCAAAACCGGCTCCTCGCACAAGTTGCCCAGCCAACCAGCCCGCGACTACGCCGACAATTATTGTGACCAGAAGACTTTCGCCCGACATGTTCATCGCAGAACTCCATGGCCTATCCCGCGGCCTTCGAGGATTTGCTAACCAACGACCCAGCGAATTAAGAGTTCCGCCCATCAAGGCTTCGCTCCGCTATACCGGGTGGGGCTTCAGTTCGGCGGCTGCAGCGGGTTCGAACGCCACAGCGCCGATGCTGTCTTGATCATTACCCGCTCGGTATCCCGCACTTCATGCAATCAAAGGTGCATCGCTCCACGCCCAAGTCCGCAGGTCTGACTATGGCAAGAACCATCGAGGCATTGCACCTCGCGCACAGCCGCGCGTCGATTTTGTTTGTGCCGGAGGCTGGGGTTGGTCGTGATGTTAGCAATCAATTCCCTCACGTTAGGCGGGAGCACCACAAAACTCTCTGTCACCGACAGCAGCCGATGCGGTGATGGAAGGAACATGCGCTCCTAAGTTCCAGAGTGCTGTTGAATACGGCTCACATTCCGAAACTAAATGAAGAATTGGTTCTAATGCCGTTCTTTGAGCAGCGGCTTCTCATGCAAAACCGCGTTTAACATCGAACTGTGAACTTCGATATGGCCGTTATAACTGATGAGGCCCAGCTTGCGGAACTTGTTCATGAAATGGCTGACCCGGGATCGGGTGGTGCCTATCATCTCTGCAAGCGTTGCTTGACTGATGTTCGGATTGATCGACTGCGGGCTGCCTTCCTTGCCGAAGTTTGCGAGCAGCAAGAGCAGCCGTGCCAGTCGCCGCTCACTCGAATTGAATAATTGATCAATCAGGTCCTCTTCGATCCGGCTGTTTCGGCTCAGGAGGTAGGCCATGAATAGCTCAGAGAATTTCGGCTCATTATGAATGGTGGCGATCATCGCGGCTTTGGTGATGGACGTGATGACGCAATCTTCTATCGCTATTGCTGTCGATATGCGCAGCTTATGGCCGTTCATGCACCCTTCGCCGAAGAACTGTTTGGGCTCAAGGATCGCGACGACGGCTTCCTTGCCCTGGTCAGACAGGACAGTGAGTTTCACCTTTCCAGTTTGAATGTAAAAAACCGTATCAGCGGTTTCACCTTGTTCGAACACTTTCTGGTTCTTGTGAAATTCGAGGATCGTTTTCCCGACACCAACTTTGGCGAGAAAGACCTGCGCGTCAAACCTGTCTTTGGGCGGCTTGCTCATGGAAGCCCTCCTTTGGCTCGGACGAACGCAACCAAATCCCGCGGGCTTGCTGAGCGGCTGCCTATCACGGTGAGCGGAACTGGGACGCTGGCGTTAGCCGTCCAACGTATGGCTTTCGAGCCATTTCTTGTTCCTGAAGAGTCTTCGAAGCGACAGCGTAATTTGCCGGTCCTGATCACGTTCGCCTCCCGGAGGAAACGTCCGGGCATATCGTAACACATTGCGCCGGGTCTCCATAAAGTAGGCCACCTCGCGGCGATTGTCGGTTTCTGGCTCTGACGTTCTGTTAGGAGACGGCATGATGCCCCCTTTGGATCAGGCGGGAGCTTTGCTCTCATCACCGGTAGCTGCCGGGTGCGGTGGTGATCAATCATGGCTCGGTTCAGTTCTGACCCAGTGGTCAATTTTGCTCACATTAAGAAATAGAAAACGGCCCCAGCGCGGGGAGATGATCTAGAGGAGATATGGGTGAGCAGGATTGTGGATTCGAAGCAAATCCGCAAACCGGAGAACCTTCACGATGCCCTGGCAAATCTCTGCCAGTTGTTTGCAGCGACCGTCGGCGAAGACGACGTCAAGCTGTTCAAATACCATGTCAAATGTGATGAGCCCCGCAAGTGGACGGGCACGGTCGTTGAGATTCATGTGCCCGCGCACATCAATTTCAAATGGAATCACAGCAATCTCGATCAGGGGCGAGCCTTGGGGAAAGCCGCGGCGGAGGAAGCAATCGCGGCGTATAAGATGCCGATAAGAAAACTGAAATTGGTAAAGCACGATTCATCAACGAGAGGAAGGACGAGAAAAAGGGGCAGCATGACGCCAAATCTGGAGAAGAAGTCGAGCCGGACGAAAACGGCCGATATCGCAAGGGCTCCATCCCATATACCCTCTTTGCGATAGGCTATCCCGAGGTGAGGAGGATCTATGACCGACTGGGTGCGGCCAGATCCCGGTTTGGAAAAACTGTAGTCCAAGTCAGGTCACCGCAACTGGTCGAGCAACGCCTTTGCCTGCTTTAGATCTTGCGTGTCAAATCCCTCGGTGAACCAAGCGTAGATGGGCGCGAGAAGATCGAGCGCTTCCTCGCGCCTGCCCTGATCGATCCACAGCGCGGCAAGGTCCATTGCAGCTCGAAGTTCAAGGGCTTTGGCGTGT
>Ga0070712_100003288_pt1 | contig 9945 bp, 9 predicted proteins | sample LARL81metaG_FD_71396 | JGI IMG/M metagenome (GOLD analysis project Ga0070712, IMG submission 71396) | Corn, switchgrass and miscanthus rhizosphere microbial communities from Kellogg Biological Station, Michigan, USA - LAR L8-1 metaG | ecosystem: Host-associated > Plants > Roots > Rhizosphere ...
TCCCGCGCTGCTTGACCAGATCCTTGATCCCGCCCCATCATCGGACTCGGTGCCGGAAAACTGAACTCTTCCAAAAACAATCGAAGGGCTCACCCGCTGCGCGGATACGTCTTCATCGCGTCCGCCGCATTTCTGTGGGGAGTCTCCGCCGCTATGGGCCGCGCCGTCTTCACGGGCAAACTTCAGCTCGCCGGAGAAGCCCTGCACCCGATTGACCCACTCATCCTCTCGCAGACACGGACCACATTCTCGCTTCTGATACTTCTTCCAGCGCTGCTCGTCCGCGGCGGTTGTAAGCGCATTGAAATTCCCACGCGTGATCTCATTCAGTGCCTCATTCTCGGAATGTTGGGAGTGGCGGCATCGAATTACTTTTATTACGTAGCTATCCAGCGGACGAGCGTCGCCATCGCGATCGTTCTGCAATATACGGCGCCAGTCTGGGTTCTGCTCTACGTCGTCGCTCGCGGACAACAGAAGCTCTCATTTCAGAAAGTTGCGGCGGTTGCAGTCGCCATCGCGGGAATCGCGCTCACGATCGGCATTGTTGGCGGGAATTCGGCGGCGCCACTCCGTCTCGACCGCTGGGGTCTTCTCGCCGCCATGGTGGCATCGTTCTCCTTCGCTTTTTACAACGTCGGCGGGCACAGCATCCTAGCCCGCTACGACCGATGGCGCGTCCTCACCTGGACTCTGGCTTCTGCTGCCGCCTTCTGGCTTTTCGTCAATCCTCCCTGGAAAGTGGCCGCCGCACACTACACGGTTGCGCAATGGGGATTTCTGTTCGTTTTCTCGATGATCTCGGTCCTGGGATCGTTCTCGCTCTACTTCCTAGGCCTGCAACATCTGGAGCCAACGCGCGCCATCATTGCCAGTTGCCTGGAGCCGGTGTTTTCTATTCTGCTCGCCGCAGCGCTGCTCGGCGAAGGTGTGAAGCCAATTCAAACACTCGGGATTGTGCTGGTGCTCTCGGCAATCGTCATCGTGCAATTGCCGCGGAGGGAAGTGTCGGACCGAGAAGCCGTGATCGTCGATCCCATCGACTGAAATCGCCCGCGGAAATCCCACAGCATTTTGAACTGAGTCGCGCTTCAAGAGTCAACGTATCCGTCAGCGAGTGTTACCATATCCGCCACTCACGCAGTCGACTCCGCTGGAGGTCGAGATGCAGTGGACTCAGGTATACGATCCGTTTGGTCACTGGTGGCTGTCGACTCTCGTCGCCGCACTGCCCATCATTGTTCTCCTCGGGCTGCTGGCAGGATTCAAAGTGAAGCCGCACTGGTGTGCAATATGGGGCGCTAGCACCGCGGTCTTAGTGGCAATCATCTTTTTCAGAATGCCCCCTGCTCTGGCGGCGATGAGTTTTGCTTATGGCGTCGCCTTCGGAATTTTAAAAATTGCCTGGATCGTCCTGGCCGCCGTCTACCTTTACGACATCTCTGTCGAAACCGGACAGTTTGAAATTATGAAGGAGTCGGTCGCCGGCATAACGCCCGACCGTCGTCTGCAAGTGCTGCTGGTCGCGTTTTGCTTCGGAGCCTTTATCGAGGGTGCAGCTGGATTCGGCGCTCCCGTCGCGATTGCGGGCGCCTTCATGATCGGACTTGGCTTCAAGCCGTTTCACGCCGCAGCCTTGAATCTCATCGCCAACACAGCGCCCGTGGCGTGGGGCGCGATTGGCACTCCTGTGCACACCCTGGCAGCGGTTACTGCTTTGCCAGAGTCCGACCTTAGCGCGATGATCGGCCGCATTCTTCCAATCACTGCCGTTATGGTTCCGTTCTGGCTGGTGCGCTCAATGGTGAGTTGGAAGGAAACGTTCGAGGTGCTGCCCGCGATCCTTGTGGTCGGGGTTTCCTTTGCTCTGACACAGTTTTTCTGGTCCAACTTTGTCGACAGCAATCTAGTCGATATTTTGGCGGGCGTTGTGTCGATCGTGGCGACACTAATCTTTCTCCGTGTGTGGAAACCCAAACGAATCTGGCGATTTGATTACGATGACAAGCCGAACCCGCTGCCGCCACCCTCCGCTGAAATCGCCGATCAAATCGGAACGGAGTGGGCCGCTACTCAGTACGACGGGCGCGTCAAGACTCGCGCTTATAGCAGCGGCCAAGTCTTCAAGGCGTGGATGCCTTTTGCAGTCCTCTCGCTGGTTGTCTTGGTGTGGGGCTTGCCCAAGGTAAAGCTCGCGATGAATCGGGCAACCACCCCGGCCTTCAGTGTTGTCTTGGCCGATGGCAAGGTGCGTCCCGGGCCGCCAGGATGGGATGTTCCTTATCTGCACAACGCCGTTTCACGTGCGGCCCCCGTTGTGAATAAGCCCACACCAGAAGCTGCTCGCTACGACCTGAATTGGCTCTCGGCAACAGGAACAGGTTGTTTCCTGGCTGCCGTTATCTCTGGACTGCTGCTGGGCTTACGTCCCGCGAGATTGATGAGGATTTTCTGGAAAACCTGCGTCCGGATGCGTCTCGCCATGGTCGCGATCTCGTTCATGCTCGGACTGGGCTATGTGACGCGCTACTCCGGGCTCGACGCCGTCCTCGGCCTGGCTTTTACGCGCACCGGATGGCTCTATCCATTCTTCGGAACATTTCTCGGATGGTTAGGCGTCGCGCTCACTGGAAGTGATACCTCAGCGAATGCTTTATTCGGGAGCCTGCAGCGGATTACGTCACAACAACTTGGCATCGACCCGGTTCTCATGTGCGCCGCCAACAGCGCTGGCGGAGTGATGGGGAAAATGGTCGACGCTCAATCCATCACGATCGCCACCGCTGCTACCGAGCAGGTTGGAAATGAAGGCGTCATCTTTCGCTTCGTGGCATGGCATTCGATTGCCCTGTGCTCGATCGTCGGAGTCATCGTGTTGCTGTATGCCTATGTATTCCGCGCAGCGGTGCCCCATGGGTTGAATTTTGTGAAGTAGGTGGCGGTAGAAGAGCAAGTTCACTATTCCAGCCTCTTGCCTCGCGTCTCCGGTAGCTGCGTCGTCATTAGTGCCCCCAGCAGATATCCCGCCGCGCAAAGAGAGAATGCCCAGCTCAATCCTTTCGCCTGGCCGACGCGCCCAATCACAAGGGGCGCAAGGGAACTCATCGTGCGTGCGCCATTGTAAGTGAAACCAAGCGCCCGCGCCCGCACCGAAGTGGGGAAAATTTCGCTTCCCATAATCCCCGAGCCAGAGAAGATTCCGGTTCCAAAGAACGCCACAAGCGTGCCCAATACCAACAGGATTCCTTGCGATCGGGCCGCTGCATACAGGGGAATCAACACCGCAGCCACAAGCGTGTACGCCAAAAAAGCATTTCGGCGTCCGATATGATCCGCCACCCAACCAAAGCTAGCGTAGCCAGGAAACATCCCGAACAAATTCAGGACGACCATCAGCGTAGTCATTCCAAGCACGCCAAAGCCGCGTCCACCCTGTTCCACGGGAAGAGATAAGTAAGGCGGCAGCCAGGTAAACAATCCCCACCATGCAAACATGCAGAAGAAGTTGAACAACAACAGCGCAAACGTATGCCGCACATAGGGCGGACGAAATATGGCGCTTGTCGGGACGTGACTGCGCGGGTCGTTGTCGGAAAGGCCGGAATCGCCGTGGAAGAGCGGCGCTTCAGCGCCGCGTAACGGGTCCAAAGGAGGGGCTTTAGCCCCAGCGGCTTGCCGCCGCCACATGTCCGACTCGGGCACTCGCCGCTGAATCCACAACGTGATTAGCGCGGGAAGAATTCCCACAAAAAACACCGCCCGCCACCCATACAACCGTGACACGGGCCCAGCGACCAAAGCGGCGGCAGCAAATCCGAGTGCCCACGAACTCTGCACAATTGAGATCGCCTTCGCCCGCAACTCGGTGGGCCAGGTCTCGGCAACGAGCGTGGCGCCGGTATTCCACTCGCCGCCCATTCCCAAGCCGAGCACAAACCGTGCCACCGCCAGCATTGCGATACTTGTCGCTAATCCTGATGCAAATGAGCACACCGAATAGGTGAGAATGCTCGCCATCAGCGCGTGCTTTCTCCCGATCCGGTCGGCCAGAAGGCCGAAGAATACGCCGCCGATGCCGGACGCGAGCAGCGTCAACGTCCCCAATGATCCCGCGGTGGTCTTGCTCATTCCCAAGTCGCGCATCAACATCGCCAGAACGAGCGAGTACAGCATGGCATCGAAGGCGTCGAGCGCCCACCCCATCGCAGCCGCTAGGAGAGTGCGCCGCTGTTCTGGTGTCGCTTGCTGGATCAGTTGTATTGGACCAATCGCCATGGGAGCGTTCGTCGATTGGCGATTGTAATGGAGAAATTGTTGATTGTTGATTTTTGATTGTTGAATGAAGACGATCTCTTCGAATTTTGTGTGCTTCCAGATGGTGGTTTTTATTCAACAATCATCAATCAACAATTAGCTTCAGCTGAACGGTTACTTCCGGTTACTTCCGTGCATTTCACTTTACATCCGATTGACATTCGTCCTGCGTTCCTTCAGTAGGCTGCAAGCATCCCCTAACAATTCGTTTGAGGCTCTCGGTATGAAACTGCGCTCCATCATTCATAATGTCGCTTTCTTGTGTCTCACTTTGACGCCCTGCCTTGCTCATCACACGGCGTTAATCGTGAATAAGGACAACAACGTCGACAATGTAACATCCATTCATCTCAGCAAGATTATCCGAGGCGAGATCAAGCAGTGGCCGAACGGCAGAGGTATTGTTCTCGTGCTTCATAGAGACGCAGCCGGAGAGAAGGAAGCGCTCGAACATTTGACCAAGATGTCAGCCGCTGAATGGAACGCATTCTTGTTTGCACACAAGGAATCAATCCTCTTTGTGGACACCGATGCCGATGTCTTGAAAGAAGTCCAGTCGGAACCATGCGCGGTCGGGCTCATTGGAGTTCATTCGATCGACAATAGCGTCAATGTCGTCCGTGTGGATGGCAAGCTGCCAATGGAAGTCGGCTATCTGCCCCACTGAGTTTGTCCCTGTGAACCTCTGTGATCCCCGTGGTGAGTAGGTTTTTCTCTACGGCCGCCTCGAAGCGTCGTGGAAGAGAGGACCTTCGCGTCAGTGCTCCCAGAAAATCTGGGGATTAGCCGCTGTGTAGCCGCAGTAAATGGAAATATCTCCGCGCCTTCTTGACATCGCGCGATATCTGCTCGCGCAAGGCGTCAACCGACGGGAACCTGATCTCATCTCTCAGCCGATCAAGGAAGCAGATCTCGACTTCGGTCTGCGGGGTCAACTCGATCGGATGGAAATTCAACAGATGGGTTTCGATCGCAAATAACTCATTGCCGAACGTTGGCCGATTGCCCACGTTGGTAACGGAATCAAATTGCTCCTTCGCAACGCGTGTCCACGTGATATATACCCCGTCCTTAGGAACAAGTTCATCGTACCGAGCCAGGTTGATAGTTGGCACCGTGTACTTCGATCCGTATCCCCGGCCGCGGCCCGGCACACTCAGAATGCAGAACGGACGTGCCAGCAAATGCCGCGCGCGGCTCACCCGCCCGGCGGCAACCAGCTTGCGAATCTGGCTGCTCGAAACGGTCTCGCCGCGCAGCTTCATCTCCGGATACTGCTTCACGTCAAATCCCAGTTCGCGCCCGAGGTCCGTTAAGGTGTTCATGTCTCCAGCAGCTTGGTGACCAAAGCGGAAATTGAATCCCTCATGCACCTCGCGGGCGTGCAACTTGTCTTTCAATATTCGTTCGGCAAAGTCGCGCGGGGTCATCAGCGACAAATCGCGGCCGAACGGAAGCAGCAAGACCGCATCAACACCAGTTGATTCGAGCCAGCGCAGCTTTTCGGCCGCAGGCGTCAGTAATTTCAATCCGGACTCCGGCTTCAAGATCCTCGCCGGGTGCGGCTCGAACGTAACCGCCACAGCTTTGCCGCCATTCGCCCTTGCCCGCGCCACAATTTCGCTCAGCACACGCGCGTGCGCCCGGTGCACACCATCGAAGTTGCCTACGCTGATGTAAGTAGGGCCGAAGTCGGCAGGTACGTCCTCGAGTTTGTGGAAGACCAGCATAAAAAGAAATTGTTGATTGATGATTTTTGATTGTTGATTAAATTCTTCAGCTTATCCAGATCTCACCATTTGGCTAGGACCTGGAAGCTAGCGGCTTTCATTCAACAATCATCAATCATCAATCAACAATTAAATCTCAAACTCCAGCTTCATTCCGTCGTACGACAGCCGCACGTTCTTCGGGAGCACCGCGTTGGTCGCCTCATGCGCGAGGTCATGACAAATGTGGGTGAAGAAAGCTCGCTTCGGCTTCAACCGATCGACAATCGCCAGCGAATTCTTGACGGTCGAATGTGTCGGATGAGGTTTGTGCCGCAATGCATCAAGAAAGAGAACGTCGAGACCTCCCAGTTGATCCATCGAAGATTCTGGAATCTCGCTGTGGTCGGTGAGGTACGCCGCCGAGCCGAAACGATATCCATAGATCTGGGCCTCACCGTGAATCAAAATCACAGGCTCGAAACGTACTCCAAAGACATCTACCGGTCCATCGATCGGCCGCAATTCAAGCTGCGCCAAACCACCGTACTTGTAATCGGCGTCAAAGATGTAGGAAAACATTTTGCGCAGAAACGCCGCCGCGTCGGGACGCGCATAGAGCGGAAGCTTCTCGGGTTTGTGTTGAAAGCTCAGGGGACGCAAGTCGTCGATCCCGAGAATGTGATCGGCATGCGTATGCGTGTAAAGCACCGCATCCACAGCCCTGATGTTCTCGCGGATGGCCTGCGTGTAGAAATCGGGAGTGGTGTCGATGAGTACCACTCGCCCGCCATACTGAAGCATGATCGAAGGCCGCGTTCTGCGGTCATGCGGATCGTCGGAATGGCAAACGGCGCAGTCACATCCCAGAGTGGGTACGCCCATCGACGTTCCACTGCCCAACACGGTCAAGGTCGCTTTCATCGTTTCTCGATTAACGTCCGGTCGTTCCCGTAGCGGGTCCAGGCTGCGGCGGACGCGCCAGCGCGTTCGTTACCTCCACATATGCCATGCGTAATTCATAAAGGCTGTTTTGCAGGAAGTTTTCTTCCGTAGGCGTGAGATTGCCCTTGGTCTTCTCAGCGATCAGGCTAAGAGTATCAATCGTCAACCGTGCGCCGATGATGTCAACCCCGGGTTGCTCTCCTTGGCGGCGCATCAGCCCCAATTGCAGCATCGCGGTCATGTAAAGCTGGGCGAGAAATTTCTCGAATGTGATCTCGAACTCTTTCGCGGAGCCTCCGCTTAACTCGACCTCCTTGTCGAGGTCTTTTGCGGACTGACGATACGCGTCCGCTTGTGCCTGCTGCTCGGCGACGGTCGGCGGAAGAGGCATATCGCGTTCCAACTGCGACTCGCCGTCTGAGGGTTTCGTCGTCGTTTCAGTAGATGCCGGTTTCGGCGCAGTCTGAGTCGTCTGCTTGGGCGGCTCCGGTTCTTCTGGAATGTCCGATCTCAGATCGCCATCCGGGGTAAACAAACGCCTGTCCGTCACCGTAAAACCGGAATCATTTTTCTTGTCAGCCATAGGATTTTTGCCTCAATCGTTAGTCATCACAGGAATACAAGCAAAGATTTGTCATTCCGAACCGGCAAAGCCGGAGAGGAACCTGCTGTCTGCTGGCAGCGTCGGAACTGCCAGGTATAGCGGATTCCTCCTTCCTCGCTTCGCGAGTCGTCGGAATGACAAATCCAAGCACGACTCTTACATCCCCTTGAACGGCAGTTCCCGAATTTGTGCCTGCGCCGTTCCGATCAAAACTTCTTTCCCGGGCACGCCGACTTCACGTCGAATATATCCGAGCGCAATAAGCGGCTGCCCGGCCTCAAGCGACGCCACACTCGTAATCTCGCCAACTTCCTTACCTGCCAAAGACACTTTCATGCCCGATGTAATGCCTGCATCGCTGTCTGAGCTAAAGCCACAGAACTTCCTGTGCACGGCGCCACGCGAGCGGATCCGTTCTACAATCTCCTGCCCGACGTAGCATCCTTTATTGAAATTCAAAGCGCGGCCCTGCTCGGTCTCCTGCGGCAAATCCCGATCACGAATATCGACGCCATATAGCGGGATCCCGGAGACAATCCGCCAAAGCTCCAGTGCCTCCGAACCAACGGGCGTTGCCCCATGCAACACGAGCGCATCCCAGGTCTTCTTCACGTCTCCAGGAGCGACCCAGAGTTCGTAGCTCTCGATCATCGGATCATCTCCGCGCACTACGGGACAATTCATGCACTCGCAGTCGCAGGTGCACTTTGCCTCGGCGATCTCCAAGGCCTGCATTTCGGGAATCTGAATGCCGGCAGCGACTAAAACTTCTCGCGCTTTTGTCCCCGCAATTCCGAGCGCGGTCACCTGATCGCTGATGTCTTTCACTTCTACATCATCCATGATGATGTAGTGATTAAACGTCGCGAAAATTTTCTCAAGCTGGCTGCGATCCGTATCGACCGCGATTGAGTCCCCACGGTTATATGCGTAAAGATCGCCCAGAATACGCCCCTGCGGATTGAGCAGAAACGCATACCCTCCGTGCCCCGGCTGAAGGTCCCGAACATTGTTGGTGACCATCCCGTTGAGCCAGCGCACACGATCGCCGCCGGTCAGGGAAATCTTTGCCCGATAGCCAAGGTCGTAGACGCCGCAGTTCGAGCGTAGGGCAGCAAATTCCGCGTACCGGTCGGTAAAGCGCGCTGCCATCTTAGCGCCACGATACTCGCCCACGGCCTGGGGGCGCGATGCCTCCCCTTGAGCTTGGAGAACGGTAAATTCCATACCTGTATTCGATTATAGCGAGTGTGTTAACGTTCCAGCCGTGAGCGCGCAAATCAGCAAAAAGAAACGGATCGCGGTGATCCCCGGCGACGGCATCGGCAAGGAAGTGATTCCGCAGGCAGTTAACGCGATCAAGGCCTCTGGCGCGGCGGTTGAGATGACCGATTTCGACTGGGGCGCCGACCGTTATCTTCGCGACGGAACCACCGTGCCGCCTGACGGCTTCGCCATGCTCACACGTGATTTCGATGCCATCTTAGTGGGCGCGTTCGGCGATCCCCGCGTCAAAACGAACATTCACGCCAAGGAAATCCTGCTCGGCATGCGCTTCAAGATGGACCTCTACGCCAACGTGCGCCCGGTTCGCCTCCTCGATGCTGCGCTTTGCCCGCTGAAAGGAGTCGAACCAAAAGATGTCGACTTCGTCGTAGTCCGCGAGAACACCGAAGGCGTCTACACCGATGCCGGCGGCGTTTTCAAGCAGGGAACTCCCGACGAGATCGCCACCCAGGAAGACATCAATACGCGGAAGGGCGTGGAGCGCATTGTTCGCTATGCCTTCGAATATTGCCAAACTCACAACAAACTTGATGGCTCGCCGCGAAGCAAAGTCCTGATGTGCGACAAGTCCAACGCGATGACCCACGCTGGAGGTCTGTGGCAGCGCGTGTTCAAAGCGGTCAGCGGCGAGTATCCGAAAATCACCGCGCAGCACATGTACGTTGACGCGCTATGCATGCAAATGGTCCGCGACCCGCGTCAGTTCGACGTGATCGTCACCAACAACATGTTCGGCGACATCATCACCGACCTCGCCGCCGGCCTACAGGGAGGTCTCGGCATGGCCGCCAGCGGCAACATCCATCCGGGACGCACGTCGATGTTCGAACCGGTCCACGGCAGCGCTCCACCGATTGCTGGAAAGAATCAGGCGAACCCGTTGGGTGCGATCCTGACCGCGGCGATGATGCTGTGGAATTTGGGCTTTGAAAAGGAAGCCGATAAGATTGAAGCGGCAGTGCTGGAAGCAGTGCGCCAGAAGAAGACTACCCAAGATGTAGGCGGCTCACTAGGAACACGGGAAGCAGGAGACTGGGTGGCGAATGCGGTCAACGCGTGAGGCACACCGAGAGCTGGTCAGTGAGA
>Ga0070712_100003289_pt1 | contig 9943 bp, 10 predicted proteins | sample LARL81metaG_FD_71396 | JGI IMG/M metagenome (GOLD analysis project Ga0070712, IMG submission 71396) | Corn, switchgrass and miscanthus rhizosphere microbial communities from Kellogg Biological Station, Michigan, USA - LAR L8-1 metaG | ecosystem: Host-associated > Plants > Roots > Rhizosphere ...
TTAGTTAACAATGGGGACATTTCTAAATAGTCTTGACAAAGTCCCACTTTTCGCTTGACGTACCGCAGAACCGAGAGCATAATCCGCCCGCCTCTCCGAAGAGCAGTTTCCCGCTAGACCAAGCGCACACCCCCTGAGGCGAAAGCGGCCCCGGTTCCCGGGAACGAACCCAAACGGAAAAACTGAGTAAAGCCAAACCCCGCGCGAGCGAGGGACAAAAAGACCTCCGCAGCAACTCGGCCGACTTTAATTTCGCCGGGACCGACTAAGCCCATAATCCGTTGGGAGCGGCTCAGATGCAAACTCGGTTCAAAATAACCCTCGGGAGCATAAATGCACTTGGATTTCATAAAGGCATAATCAATGCATTGGGGGAAGACTTATGAAAACGCGGAAGAGAACTGTCCTTAAAGCAGCCAAAACAGCTCTAGCCAGCGGCTTTGCCCTCACTTTTTTCTCAGGGCTCGTCACGTTCGCGACGGCGGACGATAACGTGCGCAGTGCACCGAAGGATACCAATTCGTATTCCCGGCCTGTGGACCCGAACGACTTCGATCCTTTGAACACCCGCGGCAAGGCGAAGCCGAGGGACTTCGCCGTCTTCGTGGTAGACACGGTGGTGAACAACACCAATCCCAACTTGACGAACACCGACATCTTCGGCGATGGCGAAGTCAGTATCGCAGTCAACCCAAACAAAAAAAACGAAATCGTGATCACCGCTTTTTCGGGTACCTGGGGTACCACCGCGCCCCTCTGGCTGTCAGAAGACGACGGCAAAACTTGGACCAAAGAATTCACCATCAACCCGCCACCAGGGGTAAGCGGCGTGCCCGGTTGCCCGTGTGATCAGACGGTCGATTTCGACCACTTCAACGCTTTGGCGGGCACTTTCCTCACCGACACGTTCAACCCCAACAACTTCACCAACGTCTACAGTGCCCTCACCAGTAACCTGACCATTGCGGCCTTCAATTATTTCCAAGCGTCGCCCGGGGTCGCCCAAGCGACGACTCACCTCGATGGCGTAAACAAGGAGGATCAGCCTTGGCTGCTCGTCGGCCGGACGCCAGATGACAGTCAGAAGCTCAAGGTCTTCAATGAGAACGTCTACGTCGCCTATGATGATTTCAACACCGCACCGGACATGCGGGTGGCTGTTGCGGCGGCAACCGACCCGCTCGTCTTCGATATCGACAATCGCACCGGATTCTCCACCGGCTTCGTCAATCCCGGCCATCGGCTGGCGATCGATCGGCATTCTGGCGCGGTCTACAGCCTGTTCCAGCGTCGGATAAACGCCGGGGCCGGTGGCTCACAGAACATCGACTACATGCTGAACCGCTCCACCGATGGCGGCCAGACTTGGAGCCTCAACGGTGACACGACGGGCATCACCGTCTCCAATGCCGACAGCACGCAACCGCAGAAGTTCTGCACGGTCAACGCGTTGCTGGGTGGTGCCGATCACGCTGCGGTCGATCCCGAAACGGGCGATGTGCTCTACGTTTACGGCAACCGCGATCCGAATACCGGCAACAATCGGCTGGCCATGCGGCGGCTGACCGACGACGGCAATGGTGGCCTGGCGATTGGGCCGGAAATATTCGTCACCGGGCAAGTGCAGGCTGCTATTCCATCCGTGGCGATCACCACGAACCACATCATCGGCGTCTTCTACTACACATGCGACGGCTTCTCGGCCACCGGCTTCCCGATTTTCACGGCACATTTCGCCATCAGCACCGATCGAGGGGCGCATTTCATCGACCACGATCTTGAAACCTTCCTGTCGCCAGCCAAGGACAACGGCGATCCCCGCCAGCGCGTGCTCGGCGATTACATGCAAGTGAAGGCCCTGGACAACGAATTCTTCGGGGCCTTCACCGGGAACGGCGTGCCGTTCGGACGCAGCATTTCCAACAATGACCCCGTTTTCTATAAGGTGTCCGTCAAAGGAAACGTGACCTCGCAGGGCAACTAGCCCCTTCGCCACACAGCGGGAACGTGCAAACGCTCCCGCTAGTGACCTAGCTCAATGCAGCTATAGGGCGGCTGTGCCCCCGACATTGAATTGCCGACATAGCCAACGAGGGTTATGCGAGTTCCGGCTGGAATGTTACCGGCGACATCAAACACGTCGCCGGTAACATCCACGGAAGTGGGTGTCGCTCTATCCATCATGATCGTCACAAATTTCCCACCGCCTGGGGTCTCCCCACGCAATTGGTATGCGCCGGTCAGGATTTGGTAGCGCGGGCCGTATTGATCGGTCGGCCGCGGGCACGAATTGGGCGCGGCCACCTCCACAGCATTTGTGCATCCGAATGCGAGTAGGATCAATGCGGCGGACAGGGTAGCCATTCGGATCATGAGCCATCGTAATAATTGATGGAATGCCTGGCAAGCGGTTACGCTTCGGTGTCTCTTCGCGACGACAAGTTCCTCTACTTTTATCCGAACTAACTCACGCCTGCCAGCTACGCGGAGAAGTACTACAGCGAACGCCCTGTCAGTGGTTCAGCCCTGCTCGCCTAGATTGGCGACTGCGATGCTGCTTAGGCAGGAAGAGAATGACTAGAACGAGCCCTCAGGTGCACCGTGTAAGAATTTGTCGATGGACCCGGGGCTTTACGTGTTTGGTTCGCCTGTTAGATGCGCAGTCACCTTCATTTGCCGGCGGTGCTATTTGCGTTCGATCAGCACCTTTGCGATACCGAGGGCAATGGTGGAAATCAGCAAAGTGCCGCGAGCACGCCTTGGGAATACTCGGCAATCCGCCAGCAGACTGCTCCCATCCCCTTAACCAAGAAGTTTAGTAAGCGCAGGATTATGTAAAATGATGCGATAAGCCAGCCGGTTGTATTTAAGAAGTAGACGACGAATGAGAATGGCCAGACTAACAAGATGATCATTGTCGGGACCAGCCTGCCGCGCACTAGCCAGCACAGGCCCCAAAACGCGGCAAGAGTTGCCACACTAGGCACATAAAGGAACAATAGTCTTCCCAAGAAAGGCCAAAAATGGCCTTGACCGACGAGCCAACCTACCAGACGCGGACAGAGTGTTCGCACGGTGAGGACTGATGCAGGAATAGCAGCGAGCAGACCCATAGCCATCGCCCCAACTACTGTGATCCGTAGAGACTTCTCAAGCGCTGGTAGCGCATCAAACAAGGTTGTCAATGGTGCCCGGATGAGGTCAAGCTGAAAGGCGAGCGCCCCTCCGATTAACCGCGGGCCAGCGACCAACGCAAAGAGCGACGAAAACACAGACCACCAAAAAGCTGGCCTGGGTCTTGGCAGCGATGCGAACCACCGAACGGGTTTTAGATCATCAATCCAGACTGTAAATGCTTCAAAGCGCTCCTGCAATTGCTCCTTCTGTTGTTTCCTGAGTAGCAGGTCGCCGCCTTTGACGAGATTTGCGAAGAGGCCAATCGCCAGTAGGACATTAATGGCATGCACCTGCAAGTGAGGTCCCCTGACTCAAGCAACGGAATCATACTAGAAGACCCCATTTCACGCACTGTTGGAACTGGAGGCGGGCTAGGAGTAATGTCCCAAAAGCACCGCAAACAGGTTTCAGGAAAGCGTCAGCGTTTGCCCAGGTCATACCGACGAAGATGGCAGCAATAGGATTATTAGGTATTTTCAGTCTAAGCCTCCTTAAATGCCTGCTGCGACGCTGGTGATGTCCGGACTCCGAGTATTTGTGTCCCCAGGCTGCCGTTTTAGAACGGAAAAGGGACGCCATCGTGGGACACGCAATACGAAATACAGAAAGAATCATAGAAAAAGTTGTATGCGAGCGCTGCGAAGACAAGGCCTAAGCCTGTAGCCGCCAAAGTCATATTGTGGCCGAGCAGTGCAGACACGAACAGCGCAGCCCCGATAGCGAACACGACACTCGGCAACAGATGCAACTCAGAAAACGTGAACGATCCGATTCCGTCTGCCATAAGGCCGCCATCCTACATTCCCTCCTGTGAACTGACAAGGCCTGTGCGTTGGGGCGGCAACCACTGGAGACATCGCTCGACCACGTATCGGGTGGAACAAAGGGTCTTTCGGTACCGACGCACTCCTCGCGCGTTCCATTGGTTTTTCGGTTGCGAAAAACGGTTCTTCGCATATACTGGCGGCCTTCCCAATAGCATGACGCCCTCGCGTTCACGAAAGTCGGCCCCAAGGCTCGAGCAAGACTATTAACCTTTTTCGAAAGGTCCGAATAATTAGGTTCTGCAATCTCCAAGAGGAGATTAGGTGGCGAAATTGTTGAACCTCCGTTCTCGGATACCGACAATTCTGGCAGTCTCGTTAGCGCTCGGCTTTCTCAGCCTGGCCCCTATGTTTGGCTGGCTATTGTTACGGGGCTCGCCACCTCTCCGTTTAGATTGCTTCGCGTCGAGTGATAAGGACATAGTTTGGACGTATCGCTTGCTCTCGGCATGGGAACTAGAGGGCAATGGAAACGTCGACCAAGCTGCAAAAGAATACAGAAGTGTACTCGAGTCCAACAACGATTGCGTTCGGAACGCCGCGCTTGGGAGGTTGCAGCGAATCTCGAGGATTCGGGAACGGCTTGGTTTCGCCTACTCGATAATCACAGGTGTAGCCGACGCATCTGCACGCTCGCGTTCCACGCTGGTGGCTGCGTTGGTTCTGATCGCCGTACCTTGGGTTATCGTGGGCATGGTTCCCCGCCGCGGCACTCAAATCGCTGGATTTCCCGTTTACGGTTGCAAAGAGGAAGCTGCAAGTCGACTGTTTCGTGACGCCCTTGTCTGGTTCGCGAACGAAATCAAACGGGTTTACGGTTCTGAATATGCAAAATCTGTGGGCATCACGCTCCTGTTCGACGACCTGAAAGGCCAACCACTGGAGGGTGGGACCGCAACCGAAGGCGACTTGGCCGAAGTGAAAGATCCGGACACAAAGACGGCAGTTCATTTTGCACTTACCCGCGTCATCCGGTTGTTGCGCGACGCCACGGAACGGCCCTTACTGATCATTGAGGGAGATGTTCGTTTGTTTCCCGGCGACGCAAAGGCAGTGGGAATAATCAAGAACGCTAGTACTGGCGAAGAAATCAGGATAGAGGCCTACACGAAAGAGCTTGGCGAGATTCCCGGCTGGCTCTCAATCGAGAACCGGTTAGTGAATCCGCCCGTGACTCCATTGCAAGTTTCCCCGTCTTCTATAGCCGAGGAGTCACGCCAAATGTCGAAACAGTTGTACGTTGTGGCACTGTTGCTGGCGTGCAAGATACGCTTTGCTCAGTTGAAAGAAGTCAATGTAGGGTATAAACCCAACTCCTGGAAGACTGTGTGCCTGTTCACCGCGGCTGCCTTAGGGCTGGAATAGATAATGGATACGAATGCAGCTCCCATCAAGGAATATGCAATCGAGGCGCTCCGAGCTATCTGCACGAATTTAGACCCGCTGTATCGTCCTGCGGAGTTTCTGCTGGCCTACAGCTATTTGAGTCGCGGAGATGGACAAAATGCCGCAGTCGGATTTCGTCGTTTGGTAGAGCGGTTCGAAGATGAATCTGCACAAGTCATTGAAAAGCTCAGCAAAGAATGGTTGGGCGTCAGATGGATAAAGCTGGGTAGACAAATCTCCTTCGTGAATCAATGGATCGAGTACTACGCAGATTCAATGTCGTACTTGCACGGCGGACAATATGTGATTGCTGCGAAGACCTGGAAGAATCTCAGAGCAGCATTGGCTGAACCTTCGGCACCGGTGTATCGCTCGGTACGCGAACAGCTAATCGAAATGCAGATCGACACTCTTTCAAGATCATTGGGGTCTCGTGATCTCCCAGATATTGTGGCCGGCAAGGTTAAGTCTGTGACAACTCCGCCAGAGAAGGCGAGGGCAATGCTAGACTATCTGCTCGATGAGAACGAGATATACGATTTTGATTTAACCCTGATGCTTCTGGATACGGATTATGCTTTTCAGGAACTAGCTCAGGGATTCCAGAATGCCGGTATCCCATCACCCTCTGTGCCCGAAGATGATTCGGCGACAGACCTTAGCAAATTGTCGAAACATCGTATCGTCTCCCTCCTAGAATCGACGGTGAATCAGCTTAAATCCCATGTTGACCAACGGGATTGGGCCGCAGCCCGCGAAATTATTCGGCGGATGCGGCGCTATACAAGGGATCGTAGCCCAAACGAGTTTGCGGCTGTGTTGGACAACACCGAAATGGAAACGTGGAAAGTGTGGGTTGCAGGTTTGTTTGTACCTGCGTTCAACAATGTCCGACGGCGGAGAAATGAATTGCGGCAGCCTTTGTACACTGAAAGCATGTATTACCTGGCTCGATCTCTGCTGATGAGCTTCGAACCAGAAGGTCTGAAGAACGCTCATGAAGTGGCGGAAACATTACGTCAAAAGCGTCTTGCCCCAAACGTTCCTGGCAGACAGCGGAACCTCCATATACTAACCGTGTGCCTCGAAGTTGAGGCGTTGGAGCGGTGGACGGCGATGGAGCCGAATCACGACGCAGAAGGGGCGCTCGATTCCTTGGTCTCCAAGTGGGGGGATAAGCTCGAGAAAACGACGTCGACAAAATCCCTGAGCGGTGAAGTACTCGGCGCTGCTTGGGTGGCGCTTGGCATGATCGAGCGCAGGAGCCGCCGCCGAATGTTCGATTCATCCGATGACCAGAAGCGCGCGAATAGCCTCTACCGCGAGATGAACTGCTACCGCAAAGCTCTTGAACTGAAACCGACAGCAACGACATACTGCTACATTGCGGAATGCCTGCTCGAACGAAAGCGCCCGGATGATGCTGGATTACATGTCCAGCAGGCGCTGATCATGGCACCGGCTCACATTTTGGCAAAAAGACTTAGTGAAGCTCATAGCGGACAGAGTTGAAGACAACGTCGATCAGTGCTCTTACATTTTACTTAACAGCGACAGTTGTTTTCCTTTCTTGACACGGATTTATATGCCCGATGAAGAGTCTCCGATTTCGGAGCTGGTTCATGAAACATGGCATCGCGGCGTTTCGCGATGGCTGGATTACAGACTATATTTTGCCCAACGACGAAGGATCTTGGCAAATCCAGTGGTTGTGCTCATGGACGATTTTCCAGGTTTGGGCGAGAAATCGGCACTCAAGTTCGCCTCTCAAGGTGCCTTGACGACTGTCGCTCTGTTGTGGGCGATCGCTTTGTTTGTGGGTGTCGTGGATCGTTTGCTGCCCGACAGCAAAGACCCTCTCACAGATCTTTTCATCAGCATGCAAAGGTACAAACGACCTATGGAGCGACCGGAAGAATTGATCAAACAACTTCCAGGCTGGGTAGAGAATTCGCCGACTTCGGAATCGCGGGATTATGCAGCAAAGGTGCTCGCCTCGGACTACACCGACGAAGAAGTTCGTGAAGAAGTCGAATATGTTAGAGAAGAGATTGATGATCCCGAAAAGCTCGCTGAACGAGTGGCAGCTTTCAATGGTGAGCTGCTCAAAGAGCCTAGCAAGGACCCTATGACCGGCGTAATGAATCTGGAGCTGGCAAACCTTGGTTGGCGCCGAGATCTCGATGTCAAAGCTATTCTGCTACTCAATCGAGTGAACTACTACATCGAATTTGAACGACAGAAACGGAAGGCTTTGACCTTCCTGAATAGTGTCGTCGGGCCATTCTCGCCCCTTTTGCCGGCTTATGTGTTTGCATTTCTGTTAACGCGAAGTATTGGGCGTGTCGCACAGAATACAGCGCAGGCTCCGAATGTTTACCTTTACATTGTGACCGCAAGGATATTCTGGGTTAACCTGAGTTTTTTCGTGGCCGGCTACCTACTCACAATGTTTATTTGTTGCCCATGTGGCCGACTTTTGTGGTGGTTGCCTCGACGGACATCTTCTGTCATAGCGTATGGTTGTGGATAGTTTTACGGCGGGCTTCTGTTGATCTTGGTCACATTTTTCGGATACCTGGTTTGGGCGAAGGTTGGGGTCCCATCTCTGCGGATATTTCTCGTGTTTTCCGAGTACCTATCGATCTGAGCGCCTACGTGCATCGACGGTTGGCGAAAAAGATAAGGATGATTGTTCTGATTTCTGGTGTCATCGTATTCGTGGTCCCTTCAGTGCTTGAGCCGTTACTTGCGTCTTTATACGCGCGGTCCGTGACTTGGTTCTACCTAACGAGAGCCTGATGCCGGGGGCGCAGGAGAAACTTCATAACCCGGTTAGAAAACTACTTGTTGCTAACGCAAGTTTGGATATTAGAAACTGCAGTCTCTGGGGGAGCGCAACGGAGGAATTATGGATAGGGTTTCTAACGCCGCCGTGGAGTGGGTGTGGAACGTTTTCTTTCCAGTGGTCGCCAGCCCAGAAGCTAAACGGGACACGGGTCCAGAAACGAGTTTCGAGGAGGTGGTCTGATAGGTAACGAAAATCGGCTTGTCGCGAGCAATCGGTCAGTGGCCACAAGCGCGTGTCTCGTTACTAATCTAACCGACGACCTGCTAACTTTCGGCTTGCCCATCATCCAGAAACAAGATTGCTCCCGTCCGAGTATGATCGGCGCCCGACTGGAGGCTGAACCGAAGTCTACCCCGTGGCAATCGCAACTGGGTGGGTCTTCTACCACATACTGTTTGGTATATATATCGGCGGCTGAAAGGCTGGCAGTTTTTTACGAGGGAACTCTCAGTGTATTGGCTCTGCCTATGGATGGGCGATGACCAACAGGCTGGGAGCTCGCCCCAGTACAGCTTGTAAGCATCTGCGCAGATTCTCAGGGTCGAGGGCCGCGAAGCTTTCATCCAGGATAATCAGACTGGCACCTTGGAGTAGAACGCGGGCGATGTAGAGGCGGCTGCGTTCCCCATGAGAAAGGCGCCATCCGGTCTCACCGACAATCTGAAGCAGTCCACCAGGCATGCGCGCAAGGAGATCTCTCAGGCCCAGTTCAGCACAGATACTTTCCGCCTCTTGCAGATCTCTGGAGACCGGCGGCCATCGTTTCCCCATGAGCAGGTTGAAAGCAAATGTCTCAGTAACTATGTGGTTTTCATGGAACTGTGGAGCCGTAGCGACACGTCGTCGCCAGCCATCCGCACCAAGCGTGGCGTAATCCAGACCGCTTACCAGGATTGAGCCGGACTGCGGGCGGCGTATGCCCGCTAGCAGGAGGGCCAAAGTCGATTTGCCTCCCCCCGAGCGCCCCTCTACAAGCAGCCGGTCTCCGGATTGGATGTGGAGAGTGCATCCCGAGATCACAGGCTGGCAACGTCCCGGATAGCCGAAAACGATGTCTTCTGCGTCCGCAGTGGTGTTGGGCATCGAGTCGGTGCTCCCTCTGTCAGCATCGAGTGAAACTGTTGGCATTCCAACTTCTTCAGAACGCGCAGCTGCAACAAATAATGGCGCGACTTTTTTCCAGGAAATTGCGGCGTCGCTCCACGACATCAAACCCTTCACCAGCTTTTGCAGCGCGCCATACGCCAGTAAAATTCCACCGAGTGAAACCGCCAGTCCGGTAACCCGAAAGTTGTTCGAGGTGAAGTTAGGTGTCAGCCCGGCGACAGCAATGAGTAGCCAACCGCGAGGAACAAATGCGTTGAGTACAGTCGCAGTTCGGTCCACAGAGCGGGAAAGTACTAGGTAATTCTCGAGCGCGGCATCTTCGCTGACATGCCATTGCTCACGACGCTGCTGTGCCAATCTAGTTCGGTGTCCGACCATGGCCTCTGTTAGGTCTTGAGTAATACGAAGGCGCGCCTCTGTCCAGCGGCGACGGCGGCTAAAATAGTTCACTGCTAGTACGCTGGTAAATAGCAGCCATCCAAGTAACAAAAGGATGAGCAGCACGCCAATTCCGGACAGTTCCAATACAATGATTCCAGCAATGAGTTCGATGGACGCGAGCAAAGTCAGGAAACCTCCACTGAGTGCAAGTGATTCC
>Ga0070712_100003292_pt1 | contig 9939 bp, 6 predicted proteins | sample LARL81metaG_FD_71396 | JGI IMG/M metagenome (GOLD analysis project Ga0070712, IMG submission 71396) | Corn, switchgrass and miscanthus rhizosphere microbial communities from Kellogg Biological Station, Michigan, USA - LAR L8-1 metaG | ecosystem: Host-associated > Plants > Roots > Rhizosphere ...
GGCTTGGCTTAAGCCGTGCCCTTTCAAAGCGTTCCATACAATTTTCCTTTGTCCGGCCGTGGTGTCCAAAACCTTGCAGGATTTCCCATTTCCAACGTTCTAAAGGAGACGGCCTTTCTCTGCTTGGACGATGGAGGTCCTCATGACGCGCGCTTTCGCCCTGTTGTGGCTGAGTTGTGGCCTGATGCCGGCTGTTGCCCAAGACTTACCGGACGCAATAACCGTTCCCGAGGAAACGATGCAGAAGCTGGTGATCCACAAGGTGAAGCCCCTTGTGCAGGCGGAAGGCGAAATGCGTATACAGGGGACGGTCGTACTGGATGCGATCATCAGCAAAGGAGGAAGCATTGAAAGCCTGCAAATGGTGAGCGGGCATCCGATGCTGGTTCCGGCTGCTCTGGGAGCTGTGAAGCAGTGGAGGTATAGGCCCTACGAAGTGAATGGGATTCCGAGAGCCGTTGAAACTACGATTCGTGTGGAGTTCTTGAATGAAGAAGCAGAAAGAGCCGCGCCAGAGAAGGAATCGCCGATTCTCGCGAATGCGGATGACATGCGGGGGCGGCTGATATATAGAGTCGCTCCGATCTATCCGCCGCTCGCGCGACAAGCGAGGATTCTGGGCGTGGTGCTTCTCAGGATCATCATCAACAAACTGGGAGAGGTTCGGGATACGCAAGTGGTTCGCGGACATCCGATGCTCTCTCCCGCGGCGGTGGATGCGGTTAAGAAGTGGAGGTATATGCCATATGAGTCCGAGGGAGAAACATCCGAGATTGAGACTGAGGTGCAGGTGATTTTCACGCTGGCAGGATCATGATTCGTGTGCGTGCGAGAAGTGGCGTCCGCAAAAGCGGGCTCGAATTTGTTTCCGTATTCCAGGCCGTCGCGCCTTGAATTGGAAGCGGGTGGTTGCGACGTTGGCGATTTTTCTTTCGCCCCTCTGGGCTTGACAATGTGTTTTACCTGACCCACAGCTTGCGCTGTGGGTTGTATTCTTTCGCCGCTTCGCTGCTGGGGTTGGTTGTCCTCAGCAAATCCCCACTTCTGTCAAAATCGGCCAGAGGTGGGGTACCCAAGGCCGATTGCGGTAGGGCGAATTCCTCAAAAAACCGATCTAACGCAAGCACGATCTGGACGTTAGTCGGCGGCGCGGCCCGTGCCCTTGAATGCCTTTTGCACCAGTGTGTAGCGGGCGGCGCCGATCAGGCCGGAGTCGTCGTTGGCGATGATCTGCACGGGCATGTCTTTCAGAATTGTCTCCATGCGGCCTTTGTCGAGGAAGGCTTGCATGAAGGTGCCGTCCTTCATCTTGGGGGCGATCTTGGCCGCGATGACTCCGCCAATGTAGATGCCCCCGGTGGACATGTAGCGGAGGGCGCAGTTTCCGGCTTCGGCACCGAACACACTGACGAAAATCGAGAGGGCCTGCTCGCAAATGGTTGATTTGCCCTCAAGGGCGAGTCGCGAGATGAGGGGCGAGGGATCCTCGGCGCCGTCGATCTGCTGGCGCAATTCCGGCGGTTCTTCGGCTTTCTTCGTGTCGCGCAGGAAGTTGTAGATCTCGTGGATGCCGGGGCCGGAGAGAACTCGCTCGTTGCTAACGCGTCCGTATTTGTTCTGGAGATACGACAGCAGCTCGATCTGGATCGCATCTCGCGGGGCGAAATCGGCGTGGCCGCCTTCGCAGGCGAAGGGATGGTGGCGGAATCCGTCCCAGTAGAGGCCGGCCATGCCGAGGCCGGTCTTGGCAGAGATCACGGCACGGTTTCCTTCAGCATCTTCGGATCCTGGGCTAATGGTGATGAAGTCTTTGGATTCGAGTGCGTCGACGCCGTAGGCGTAGGCTTCGAGATCGTTCAGGAGGCCGACTGTGGGAAGTTTAAGTTGAGTAGCCAGTTCCTTGGCATCGATAGTCCAGGGAAGGTTGGAAATCTTGCTTCGTCCGGCGCGCACTGGGCCGGCAACGCCGAAGCATGCACTGTGCACTCCGATGCCTTCGGTGCGAGTGAATTGCGGCAGGATTTCGGCGAGGCTCGCATAATCGTGGCTGGGATAGTTCTTTTGCACAACACAGTTCAGACGACTGCCTTCAGTTTCGTAGGCTGCGAGGCGGGTGCGAGTGGCGCCGATTTCTCCGGCGAGGATCATGGCTCAATTTTTCTCCATTGACGGTTGTCGGCTTCAAGCAAATGGTCGGACTCGGCTGGGCCCCAGGTGCCAGAAGCGTAGTTCGGAAACTTGCGCGGAGGGAGAGCTCTCCAGACGTCGAGGACGGGATCGATGACGGTCCATCCGGCTTCGACCATGTCGGCGCGCTGGAAGAGCGTGGCGTCGCCAATCATGCAGTCGTAGAGCAGGACTTCGTAGCCGGTGTAGGCGTCGGCGCCGAAGTATTTTGAATATTCGAAACTCATGTCGACCGAGCCTACGCGCAGGACTGGCCCAGGAATCTTTGCACCGAAACTCAGTGAGATTCCTTCTGTTGGCTGGATTTGAATCACTAATGTGTTGGTGTGGCCCTTGTGGTTCGGAGCGTTGCGAAATAGCTCGAAGGGCATGCGCTTGAACTGGATCGCGATTTCGGTGTGACGCTTGGCGAGACGCTTGCCAGTCCGGAAGTAGAAGGGAACACCAGCCCATCGCCAGTTGTCGATGTTGAGTTTGAGGGCGACGAAGGTTTCAGTGCGAGACTCCGGATTGACACCGGGTTCGGAACGGTAGCGCGGGACCCGCTCGTCGGAAACGATGCCGTCGCCGTATTGGCCGCGGACGCTGTATTGCAGGACATCTTCGGAGTTGAGCGGTTGCAGTGAGTGCAGAACCTTCGCCTGCTCGTTGCGGACAGCGTCGGGCGAGAACGAGACCGGAGACTCCATTGCGGTGAGGCTGAGGAGTTGCATGACGTGGTTCGGCACCATGTCGCGCAGGGTGCCAGCGTTGTCGAAATAGGCGCCGCGGCGCTCGACACCGACCGTTTCCGCATTCGTGATCTGGACGTGATCGATGTAGCGGCGATTCCAGATGGGTTCAAAGATCGCGTTGTCGAAACGGAAGACCATGATGTTCTGCACGGTCTCTTTGCCGAGGTAGTGATCGATGCGGTAGATCTGGTTTTCATGCAGGACGGACTTGATGTCGCGATTCAGAGCTTTTGCGGATTCGAGATCGGTGCCGAACGGTTTTTCAATCACCACGCGGCGCCAGCGGCCGTCTTCCTGGGCGGAGAGTCCGGCCTGCCCGAGTTGCTGAACGATCGGCGCAAAGAACTTGGGCGCCGTCGCCATGTAGAAGAGGTAGTTGCCTTCGGTGTGATATGAGGCGTCGATAGCGGCGAGGCGGTCGCGTAGGCGCGCGAACAGGTTCGGGTCCGCAAAATCTCCGCGCTCGTAGTTCAGGCGGGTATGCAGCCACTCAACGGCGGCGGGATCGTTCGTCGGGAGGAATTCGCTGACTTGTTTGCGGAATGTGTCGGGGTCGAGATCGTCAACGGAGACTCCCATGACGGCGAAGGTGTCGGGGAGCAGCTTGGCCTTCACCAAATTGAAGAGGGCGGGGATCAGCTTGCGTTTTGTGAGGTCTCCGGCAGCGCCGAACAGGACGAACACGCAGGGTCCGGCAACTTTACCGGCAAATTCTGGGGAGGTGACGTCGGAAGTGGCCGGGAGTGTGGCGGACATGCTGGATGCTCAATGATCCCCAGAGGAGTGGAGAGCATTTTAGGCGAAAGCGATGAGAATTCCCAGAGTTCGCGGCGAAAAATCGCGCCAGAACAGTTTGGCAGCGCTGGGCCACCGGCCAGAGCGTTTTAAGGTTCTTGTGTACTCGAGGCTTGTCATCCTGAGGTCCGCGCTTTTTGCGGACCGAAGGAACTATGCAAATTGTCGACAGCGTAGATAGTTCCGGCAATTTGCTTAGTCCTTTGTCTCGAAGAACGCTCCTCAGCATGACAATTCAAAAACGGCACACACGGCTGCTTTAGAAGTTCGAACAATCAACGGCATCTTACGCAGCTGTGATGGCTGCAACTTCGTAGTCGTCGACCTGAGGAATTGTGAAGCGCAATACCTGCGAATCAAGGCGGAAGGAAATACTGGTCTCAGCGCGCAGCAGGTCAATGCTTTTTACTTTCACTCCATTGGGCAATGTCAGGCTGACTGTCTGTGATCCCAGAGGGTACGTCGAATCCAGCCAGCCATGGTGGGCGTTGGGATTCGTGTAGTTGAGCAAGTGGATGGCGTAACCAGGTGATGTCTCCCACGCGAATAGCTCGACGAATCCGTCACCTTCGACGTGCACAAGTTGCTCGTCGCGGGTGATCCAGCGAATTGTGTTGTGCAGCAGGCGCAGCAAATCGCCGTGGCCCGTGAGCCAGTAGGTGCGCTCGATGTCTCCGGGAAAGTACGCGAGACGACTTGGGCCGATTTCGCGCAAGACGACTCCCGGTTCGTCGGTATGCGAGATGGGCGGGTACGCCAATTCGGGCGGATACTGAACGAAGCCGGGGACTACGGTAAGGACGGGATTGGAAACAGGCTTGAGGGGAATCCGGTTCTGCGCACCGGGCAGCCAGTTGGTATTGGCAAAGCCATCCAGGATCGGGTGCTTACCGGCGATCCGGCCGTAGTAGGCGTTGCCATTGGTTCCGATTACGTCTCCAGCTTTGCTGATGCCCAGCAGTTCCGCCAGGCCGAACTCCGCGCGGGGCTGCAGATTGTCATCGTAGAGGCTAGTTTGGAAGCTGGCCATTAGGGATCCTCCAGCGCTAACGTAAGCGCGGAGTTGATCACACTGCCGCTCGCTCAGCATCGCAATGTTGGGCAGGAGCAGTGCTCTGTATTTGGCAATTCGTTCCATGTCGATACGGTCTTCATGGACAAAGTCGAAGGCGAAGCGCCCGCGTAGGAGCGCTTCATAGATGCCGTGCGTCGTCTCACGCATGTATGCATGGGCATGGGCTGCGGTGGGTCCGGGGTAGAGAAGTTGCGTGCTTTGTCCGATCAAGACGCCGATGTTGGCGAGTGAGCGGCGAGGTTTGAGATGAGCGTCGTGTTTCTTCGTCCACTGAAAATAGTCGGAACCGACTTTTTGCCAGCGTCGATCCTCTCCGAAGCCGGCCTCTGAACCGATGAAATGGAAATACGGCGCCATGCCACTTGCCACGGTTTCATTCAGCCACATGTTTGCCTCGGCGGGATTTTTCGAGGCATTCCGCCAGCGTACGGTTCCCGTCGAGTAGGCGGCAGTTACATTGCCTGCGAAGTTTCCATCCATCATGGCGCTGCAGACACGGCCTTGCAGGCTACATCCCCAGATTGTGGGATCGTCGTAGGTACGTCCCTGATTATCGGCCTGAAACCAAACTGCGGTCTTGCCCAGTCGATCGAGATTGGGGCCGCAGCGGACGTTGCCGCCGAGGTTGGCGAAGAAGAAGCTGTCGGGCTTCTTCTCTTTGGCAATGCCATCGTACTTGTGCCACAACTCAAGTACGCGGTCATTGAAGATTCGCCAGTAAGCGGTTGTATTCGATGGCGTGAGCTTTCTGCAGATGGCGCAATGGCAGTCGGGCAGGCTTCCGATAGGTGGCCATCCGTTGGTGTAGAAGCAGTCCACTTCGTAAAGGGAATTGATTTCGCGCATGATCGCCGGAACGTAGTCGTCCATGTAGCTAGTGAACATGCACGTGTGGAACAGGCGTGGATCTTCATCGCGGAGAAGCGGAGAGCCATCGGCGGCACGCATGGCCCACTCCGGATGGGCTTCGAGGGCATCGCCCCAATTCAGGTCGGGGCTCATGCGCGCGACGACTCGCATGCCGCGCTTACGGGCGGCGGCGACACATTCGCCAAAGAAATCGCGTCCGTTTAGAAATTTTCCGTGACGGTGGAACTTCACCTTTGACGGATAAAAGGCGAGGATGCCGGTGACGCTGATGAAGACGATGTCGGCGCCGGCGTTGTGCCAGTAGTCGGCCCATTCCTCAATGTTCATGACGGCGGGATCGTGTTCCGTCATGTTGCTCTGGCCGACACGTCGAATCTTTTGCTGCCAAGGCAAAGTAGCAGAATCGATCGGAGCGAGTCGAGGCGGCAGGGGAATGAGTCTTGGGGCGGGGCAGGTTGTCGCGATGTCAATGATTGTTTCCGCGGAAGTCAACTGTGGATCAAGTGCCTGGATAGCCGCGGCCAAGGGAAGCGAGGCTGCGCTGGTTTTGAGAAAGGTCCGGCGGTTGAGCATGGCGCCATTATTGCCGATGCTGCTCGCGAAGTGGAGAAAGACCTAACAGGACAGCCGATGGCGGCCGTCCCCAGATCGATCATCGTCAAGCAAGAGTTCGCTTATGTGGCCTGGGCAACTTCGTACAGATACTCAACGAAAGATCGCACGGCGCCGTCCATGCCTTGAACTTTTTCGTTCTTGGATTCGACTACATAATATTCGTCGGGAGCATGGGCTCCGCTGCCGTGGCCGAAGCCGAAGTGGCCGGCGGCGAGGTGGAGCGGTTCGTTGGTGAAGACATATCCGGGCCAAGAGCCTGCGCTACGCGGCAGGATGATCGGGTCGATGTTGTGATGCTTGTAAACGGCGGTTTGGGCGCGAATCAGGGCTGCGTCGGCCGAGGTGCTGTTGGGGTCGTATCCACCAGTCATGTTGACTTCGATATCGCCGAAGCCATGCTTAGCCAGATGAGCTTTGAGTGCGGCGAGGGCTTCAGTCGCTTTCATGTCGGGTACCAGTCGCATGTCGATTTTGGCGACCGCGCGGTGGGGAAGAATGGTCTTGCCTCCTGGGCCAGTGTAGCCGCCAACCAAACCTTCGATGTTCACTGTTGGACGCGACTCCAACAGTTCGAGGGCTTCCTGCCAGCTCACGTCGTGGACCCAGTGTTCGACGCCCATCTGCTTCTTGGCGACGGATTCATCGAGCCGTTGCGCTGCTGTGGCGATCATCGCTTTCTCTGTGGCTGAAAGCGGACGGGCTTTATCGGCGAACCCCTCGATCGCGGGATCGTTCCCATCTTTTGAAACGAGTGTTGCGAGGGCTTCGACAAGGTGCCAGGCGGGGCTGTCGAGGCGGGCCTTATTGCTGGAGTGAATGTCGCGACGCGGACCGCGTCCCCAGCGCTCGCCGCTCGAGACGAGTTCGAGTTCGACCACGCCTTTCGCTCCGAGTGTCATCGTCACCTTGCCGTCGAGTTCCTGTTCGGCTGAGGGCATGAAGATTCCGACGCAGGGCTTGAGTGCAGCGATTACTTCTGGGCGGTTCACGATTTGCGGAAAATGCGGAGACCCGATTTCTTCTTCTCCCTCGGCGATCAGGACAAGGTTTACGGGAGGTTTACGCCCTGCGGCGCGGAGTGCGTGCAGCGCTGCGATGAAGGAGGACTCCGGGCCTTTCTGGTTAACCGCACCGCGGCCGACGACGGACTTTCCAAGCCCTGGCTTGTCAATCAGAGCGGCGGTAAACGGAGGCGAGGACCACTCCGAGGGATCGGCTTGCTTCACGTCGTACATGAAGTAGAGGCCGAGAGTCTTCGGAGCGCCCGCGTCGAGCTTGGCAAAGATTCCCGGCTGCCCGTCAGTCGAGATCTTGGTGACTTCGTTGAATCCGGCGTCGCGCAGGAATCGCATGGTGAGGTCACAACCTTCGCTGACCCCGCGATTCTCGGCGGCAATCGAGGGCTGTTTGATCCATTCCTGCAGGCGTTGGACGGCTTCGTCGTGATGCTTTTCGATTTGGGTCCAGATGGGAGAGAAATCGATTTCGGCCGCGTGCGCACGGCGCGAGACGGCCAAAGTAGCTGCGCCTGCAAGAGTCCCTTGAAGGAAGCGTCGTCGGTTCATGACGGGGAGAATAATCGCAGGGAGGGGATTCGTCCAGCGCAGAGAGAGGACACTCCGGGATGAGAACACGGCTCCTCCGCAACTCAGTCATGCGGCAGTGTGTGCTCCGGCGCGATCAGGAATCTAGCGGCTGTTCGACACAATCGGCAGCAATACCTGGGAGGGATGGGAAGCATCGTGAAAAACTCGAATATTCGCTTTTTTCATTTCCGCGCTGTTCGCTTCCGAGTTTCCGCTCTGGAGATTGCGGGAGAAGTTTGGACTGAAACTCGCCGAGATTTGCAGGCGGATCCGATGTCCCTGCAGAAACACGTTGCTGGTGATCAGTTTGTCCAACTTCAGTTCATAAACTTCTCCGGGTGACAACAACTGGCGTCCACGCGCCAGATCGCGGTAGCTCGCACGTTGTACGTCGAGACCGGGACTCATAAGATTGATCGCCGTTCCATCCGGAGATACATCCAGCAGCCGCGCCCATAGATCGAAGTCGCGGCAATCGCAAGAAGTGAAAATGCGAGCTGTGATCGGCCCAGTCACCTCAGTGTCTTCCTGCAGCACCGCAGAATCAAAAGTCAGGACATCAGCGCGATCTGAAAGCTTTGCATAGTCGTGGGCTCCCGAGGAATCATACGGGTTCGTGACGGGATTGGACGGATCGGATGTGAATTGGCTGGAGCTGTCCTTGTTCTCGAACGATGCAGCTTGGAGTCGACCAGAACGTGCGCCGCCGGTTGGCGGGGCAAGAAACATCGGCGTCTTCTTCGTAACCGGCGGCCACTGATCTGCCTCCCGCCATTCATTCCGTCCCATGACGAAGTAGCGTACCGGCTTTTCGCGATCCACCCCGTTGTCAACGCCTTTCAGGTAGTGATCCATCCAGCGCAGAATGACATCGTCGTAGTCGATCGCCGCAGTCGAACCGAACTCACGTTCTCCCGAATGGTTCTTTGCTGTGCCACCGTGAACCCATGGACCCAGTAGAAGGTGAGTGTGCTTGTCCTTCTCACTCGCACGGGCTTGGAGCAAGCCGGCGTAATTTGTAGTTGCGCCCTCCGGCCCATAGTTGTCGTCGTACCATGCCGACAGATTGAGGATGGCGGCACTTGTGCGCGAATACTTGTCTCGCAGTTCGCACCAGTTCCACCAGTTGTCTTCTGCCGGATGTCGCAACCAGTCGAAGTAATACGGCGCAACCTGCTGTAATGGCTTCAGATCAAGCAAGGGCAGGGTATTCAACATTGCCTGTTCTTGATCCTTCCATGCGGAGCGAGCTTCTTTGTAAGTTCGCGGTCCCGGCAGGCTTTTTCGTACGCGGGTATCCCAGGCAATGTTGTTCCAGATCCACTCAATCCATGACATGTCCCACGTTCCACCCGCGTAGAAGAAATTCTGCGGTGTGGAGAATGTCATGGCGGGGACCATCGCCTTCAAGTGCGGAGGACTCTGAACGGCGGCCAGCCACTGCACGGCGCCGGGATAGGAAAGACCAAACGTTCCCACTGTGCCGTTTGACCAAGGCTGGGCGGCAGCCCATTCGATGGTGTCATAGCCGTCTCGGCCCTCGTTTTCGTATGGCCGAAAATCTCCGTCCGAGTGATAACGGCCGCGCACATCCTGCACAACAACCGCATAGCCCCGGCTCACGGCGTGCTCGAACCTTGTGTACTCTCGTTGCGCGGCGTCCTTCCCGTAGGGCGTGCGATACACCAATACCGGGAATTTGCCGTCGCCCGCAGGGCGCAGCACATCCGCGCGCAGAATCACACCATCGCGCATTGGTACGGCGACGTTTTTCTCCAGAACTGTATGCGGCCCAGCGTTCGTGGAGTTCTGCGCAAGTACGAGAACGGCAGTCGTGAAAATTAGAATCGAAGCGAGGAGCTTCATGGTGCGTGAGGTTAACAGGGTGCTAGAGTGGCAGCAAGTCGTACGATTTGTTGGATCCTGTTGCTATAAAATCCGTAGTCTGGAATGGCAGGGAACGCTCTGCAAAAAGTTATCCCATCGTTTTGCTGCCGGGTGCTAAGTGACGACGACCTCAAAATTGCCAACCGCTACGACCCTTCCAGCCCGCTACTACACCGATCCCGATTTCTAC
>Ga0070712_100003293_pt1 | contig 9939 bp, 9 predicted proteins | sample LARL81metaG_FD_71396 | JGI IMG/M metagenome (GOLD analysis project Ga0070712, IMG submission 71396) | Corn, switchgrass and miscanthus rhizosphere microbial communities from Kellogg Biological Station, Michigan, USA - LAR L8-1 metaG | ecosystem: Host-associated > Plants > Roots > Rhizosphere ...
GTTAGCCTTATCGGTAGTGCAGTGGTGTTCCCGGGGCTTATCACGAGGCCCTGATTGCTTCCTGCCTGATAAGGAGGGAAATCCCAATGAGTGAACTCAGCGCAGTTGCGATGACTGAATTGACCGATAGGGAGCTGGACGCAGTGTGCGGAGGTTTCTTGGACTTTGGAAATCCCGTCATTCAGATCAACACCGGTCTGAACCTCAACCTCAGTGTTCTGAGCGCCAGCGGCCCCGTCGCGCAGTGGATCGGTCAGGGAAACGCCGGCCTTGTCGGCAGTCTAGTGGGTTAGGCAGGTCGGCGAATTCAGAGGACCTACGTTTGCCGCTTCTTGCGTAGGTCAAGCGGGCCGTGATTACCATCGCGGCCCACTTTTTTAATGAGGTCAAGACACAAAGTTTGCTGGCCGGCCTAAGAGGCGCAACGCAATCATGCTGCGAGGCTAGCGCTAGAACCGGTAAGGCAAATCCGTGACAGCCATCACGTTTTGGAGCTTTGTCGGACGGTCGCACCGCCTTGAGCACTTAATGCATGTGAGACAGAGAACGGAACGATCATCTGAGCATCATGCACATCGTTTAAGATGACAACCTTCCATGCTTCCGCATCGTCATGACCAACTCGAAACAATATTTTGTCGATAAGCTTTCGTGCATGCATATAAGCATCGTGCAAGCTAGTCAGCTCTTTTCCAAAATAATCGGGGATATGGCTATCCTTGGACTCCAGATTAAAATAAAAGCGCGGCATCAAGTCTCCGTCCACAACTACCTGCCAAGATTTGTACGTGGTTTAGAACGAAAACATTAATAGCACTTCGCTTTTGCTCATCGTAATTGATGCAAACAATAGCCAACTTCGATTAAAAACTAGCGACAATTTTAATCGAACTGGGTGCGCATTCTCAGATGTTACCGCGCGCAGTCAGACAAATGGCACTCACCGAGCCGTATTCGATAATCTGCGTTTAAGGCATGCCGCTTATTCCCAGCATGAGTTTTGATCGGACTTGAAGACCGAGAGGTTTGAAAGTCACCACGAAGCGGCGCAAGCCTTGGTGCCCTCGGTAGCGGGGGGATGACCCAGATTGCTGATCGCGAGTTTGATTTTGCTGACCGTGTATTGAGCGGCTTGGCTGATCGCGCAAAAGTAAACAGGCTCGTGAAGGTGCGCCCGAGCGCTTTGAGTTAGGGAGAAGTTAAAGTGAAGCCCTCGCATAATCGGTGCGTCGCCAAAGACCGGTCAACCCATCGCTGCTTGCAAATCTCTAAAACGCTGGCGAGTATTGCCCTAAGTCCAAACAGCAAAGCCGTCGCGGGTTAACCCCACATTCCCAAGACGGTGCCGTGCTCACAGGAGTATCTCTCATGCGGCGGCGCGGCGCGATAGGCGCAATCGTCTGTTCGACGGCGCCATGCCCTGCCGGCGTCGCGGCGGCCGCGCCGTGCCGCACCAGCGGCGGATCAGGTGTTACGATAAATGGCTCGTTGAGTTCGAACACGAGGCGACGGCGGCGGGCGTTTTGCAACTGGCCATTGCCGCCGCGGCGCCCTACCTCACTTACGATCAGCGCATCGTGAAGAGTTATTAATGACCGAACCCGCTAAATCGATAGTTCAGGCCGACTTTAACGGTGTGTATTTGTTGATTGATTGAGAAATCTCTAGCCAAGTTAAAGGCGCCCTCAGTACTGCTCCCAGTCACATTAAGCGCGATGTTATGGCGGCCCAAATCGAGGAAGTCATACTCAATTTTCGCTGACCAATTGTCGACTAGACCGAACTCGACGCCAGTGCCAACCGTCCAGCCCCAATGCGAATTGGCGCCACTTCCCGAACCAGTTGCATCAAAAGCTTGGCAGCCGAGCGGTTCGCCGAAAACTCCTGAGATAAAAAGATTGGTGCAGGCTGTTGCGCTGATATGAAGGTCAGTCGCGAAGTTGCTTTTCGCCCACGCAGCACCGCCTTTGATGTACCACAAAGTCCGATCGTCCGGCCCAGAAGTGATGCCTAGGCGAGCGGCGATGGTAGCGATATCTTGCACTTTGGTTGACAGCCGCTCTTCTGCGTTTGCGTTCGCGACCGTTTGGTAATTGCAGAGGCCGGAACATTCGACGTCGTTGGTGACCGTTGATGCACTACTGGATTGCCCGTGATCACCTTTAAGGCCGGCAAAGCTGAATTCGCCCTCGACGCCAATGACCACGGGCAGATTGGGGAATTGCCAGTTATAGCCGACTTGAAAACCGCCCAGTGGACCTAACGCAGTATCGATACCGGCATCAGCCGCCGGAGCGCTGAACAAGCCAGGGGCACTCCATTGGTCGCGAGCCCACCCTGCGCCGAAATGGCCGCCAACGTAAAATCCTGTCCACTCCCAAATTGAGGCCGCGATCGGTGCTGGTGCTGCCTTTATTGGCACAAGGTCGGCTGAAGCTGCGCCCTGGCATAGCCCCACGGCCAAGATGCAACAGCCCGCTGTCGTCGCAAAACCGCGCATAGAAAGAACCCTTCCTCTAAGTTCATCCGTCGGGATGCCCGCCCGCCTTTAACAGATGATGAGGGAGATTCATCTTTTTCCGAACACATTTATGAAAATTTGGTTAATGGTGCGCTGTTTGAAAGGCTCACGCACGCGGCGCATGCTTGGTCATGCGATCCGCAGAATGTTTGCTCAATGTGCGCATTGCGGTCACCACTCAAGTCTGACAATTAACAATCACGCCAACTCGCTCTTTGTTTTTTTCGTTCGACACTCTCAGCCACAATTTCTCTGCTGTTCGAAACATCCAAGGCAATTTGTCCGCTGGGTTTCTTATTTGAAGCTTGGATTAAACCCATTGGACAGGTCGGCTGTATTTGAATTCGCTGCTTAAGTCCTTTGCGTCCGCGCCAACGGTTGCGATCGAGTATGCGTCCGTTAACCATCAACAAAAATGCGCGTCGCGCGATGGATAATAAACCTTAACAAAATGACAATTATCTGTTCATTAGCGGCAGGCTACGAGTTGCAAGCGCAATGCATGAGCACAAACCGGGCGTAGCCGCACAGGCTCGAGGTAGTCGCCTAGAGCAGTTGAGGGTGGCGGTTTGCGTCGGCACGATTGCCGCAGCGATCATGGCTACGGCTGGCCGATCCGCAGCCGATACATTGCTCGGCGCTCTCACTCAGGCTTATCAGGTCAATCCACAGCTCAATGCCCAACGCGCCATCGTTCGGCAAACCGATGAAGCTGTGCCACAAGCGCTCTCCGGTTATCGACCGAGCATCAAAGTGAACGCCGGAGTGGGTAAGCAGCTTACCTCACAAGAGACGATCGTCGGCCCGGCACTCATGCAAAAGGACTTATGGCCGACTACACCTAGTTCGGTCGGCATCACAGTGCAGCAGACGTTGTTCAACGGCTTCCAAACCGCCAATCAAACACGCGCGGCCGAAAGCAACGTGTTCGTCGCGCGCCAAACCTTGCGGGTGATTGAGCAGACCGTGCTGCTCGACGCCGCCACTATTTATTCGGACGTGGTGCGCGACGCCGCCATCCTGCAAGTCCAGCAAAGCAACGTGCGAATGCTTGGCGAAATCCTGCAACAGACACGCGCTCGCTTCAAACTTCAGGAAGTCACCCGTACCGACGTCGCCCAGGCGGAGGCTCAGCTTGCCGCCGGCCAATCGCAGATGCTCGGCGCCGACTCCAACCTGACCACTTCAAAAGCCGCCTATCGTCGGGTGATCGGATCGGAGCCGGGCCGGCTGGAACCGGGCTTACCGGTTGAGCGTCTCTCACCGCAGACACTGGCCGGGGCGATCGACGCCGGGACGACCGCCAATCCATCGGTATTGGCGGCCAGATATGGTGTTGATGTGGCGCAGCTGCAGGTGAAGATCTCGGAGAGTTCGCTCTATCCAACCGTGACGTTGCTGGGGAGTGCCCAGTACCTGCACGACGTTCCGTTCACCGGCTTGATACCTGAACAGTCCTCCGCCACCGCGCTCATCACAGTAAGCGTCCCGCTGTACCAGGGTGGCGCTGAGTATTCTGCAATCCGCCAATCAAAAGAAACGCTGACACAGCGCCGGCTCGACCTCGCCACCACGCGCGATAAAGCGCAAGCCACTGTGGTCCAGGTTTGGGGAGAGATTCGAGCCGCCAAGGCACAGGTGCAAGCGGCCCAGGAACAGGTTAGAGCTGCAGAAGTGGCCCTCAATGGCGTGCGCACGGAGGCACAACTAGGATTGCGCACAACTCTTGACGTACTGATTGACCAACAAGCTTTGGTCAATGCCCGGCTAAACCTTGTTACGGCGCAGCATGATCGCGTTGTCGGGTCCTATAAACTGTTATCCGCCGTCGGTCGGCTCTCGCCGCAGACACTGGGTTTGGCAGCCTCCATCTACGATCCAATGGTGCATTATCAGCAGGTCCGCGATGCCTGGGCGGGCCTGCGCACGCCTGACGGGCAGTAGCCGATTTATGGACCCACGAATGCGGTTACCGCGAATCAATTATGACAAGGGGCACTTGGTGACGACCTGGCTGACCAAAGTATACGGATGCACTGGCCTCAGAAATGGCTCGGCAGACCGCCTGTCGCAGCCACAGCGTTGCGGCGAGGGCACGGTGGTGGAGTTACTTCACATAACGCAGTCACGCAGTAAAAAGCCTCTTTTTAAGGATGCTCTTAAGTGACACAGCGGCCCTCGTTGTTCAGACAGGAGGCAGTCGATTTTCAGCGGCTCAACCGCGAATGGGGCCAAGTCGCTCAGCTCCAACCGTTCTCAACTAAGATTTTCGCTTGGTTCATTACTGCGGCCACCGCGATCGTTATCACCGTCAGCTTTCTTGGACAATATTCTCGAAAAGAAACCGTCGTGGGCTATCTCACCCCGACATCCGGCACCTCCAAGATCTTTGTCCCCCAACGAGGTACCATCAGAGAGGTCCAGGTCATCGAAGGGCAGCAGGTCCACGAAGGTCAGACTCTCTTGACCATAGATACCGATCAAATCGCGGCGAGCGGCTTGGACGTTAATGCCACGATGCTTGATACGCTGAGGTCACAGAAAGACCTGCTGACCAGGCAAATTGCCGCGGAGCAAGAGCGCGAAAAGTCAGAGCGGGAGCGCCTGACAGCCATGATCAATGGCTTCGAGGTCGAGATATCCCAGCTTCAGGCGCAGCTAAAAATTCAGGGCGAACGCATCCGAGTCGAAGAAGAATTCGTTGCTTCTGCGACCGAGCTCAAAAAACAAGGTTATATGGCGGACGCCGACTACAAACGCCGGCAACAAGCCTTTCTCGAGCAAAAACAGAACCTAAATTCGCTGAATCAGCAACTCGCCGCGCGGCAGAATCAGCTAACCGAAACTCGCTACTCCTTGCAGCAACTTCCAACCGTTATGGCAGGTAAGATCCAGGTCCTGCGCAGCGAACTAGCGACAACTGAGCAGCGCATCACCGAGATTAGCGGTCGCCGCGCCTACGTCATCCGAGCTCCAACTGAGGGGCGCGTCTCAATGCTGCAGGCCACCGTCGGTCAGTTCGCCGACCCACGGCAGTTGCAGATGGAAATCGTTCCCACCGATAGCGTTCTACAAGCCGAGTTATTTGTCCCGACCCGAGCTATAGGCTTCGTGCAGCCCGGACAAGAGATCAGAATTCTATACGACGCATTTCCCTATCAACAGTTCGGAGCGTACCGCGGCAGGGTACTCAACATCTCGCAGACGATCCTAACCAGATCTGACACCTCGGGACCGATTGAGCTCAAAGAGCCCGCCTACAGGGTCACAGCCGCACTCGACCGACCGGATATCGACGCCTATGGCAAGAAGATACCGCTTCAGGCTGACATGCTGCTTCGGGCCGATATTATTCTCGAAAAGCGCTCGCTGATCAGCTGGCTCCTCGATCCGTTGCTGAGTGTGAGGATGTAATTGCGGCGATGACCGTCGAATTCGACGCCGGTTTTGGCGACAGTTGAAGCGCAGGGCAACGGCAGCCGAGGACGGCCGAGGACAAGACCAACCGGCGGTCTCGTTCTACAAACCGAGTTGTTTGTCGCTATAAAGTTTAGTGTAGCCCCGACAAAAATCAAAATTGTCTGCCACGTATGCCGAGGCCCGCGGTTGCACCCCGGTCGACGTGGCGGCCTCCTTTGTCTAAACGGGAAGACGGATCTCATCTCTCAGATTAGCAGCAATCGGTTGCAATGCGGGTCCATGGCTGTCCCGTATCACGGTCTTTGCGATCGCCAGAATTCGATCTGCGCCGCTGCTTATCTCTGGTCGGTGGGCGACGCTAATGCGTGTCATTTGGAGATGCTTGAGGCTCTCATTGATGTGCTTCTCGGTGCGAATATCTAAATGCGCGGTGCCCTCGTCGAGAAAAAGAATTCTTGGCTGGCGATAGAGTGCTCGCGCGAGCAGCACTCGCTGCTTTTGGCCACCCGAAAGCGAGCTGCCCATGTCCCCAATCAGACTATTGTAGGTCATCGGCATTGCCATGATCTCTTCATGGATGCCCGCCAAGTGCGCGCAGTGGATCATCCGCTCGTTGTCGAAGGATGGATCAAAAAAGCATATGTTATCGGCAATGGAGCCGGAGAGTAGCTGATCTTCCTGCATCACCGCTCCAACGTTCTCGCGATAGGCTCTAGGGCCGATCGTCGAAAGCGGGATACCGTCGATCAGCACCTCCCCTCGCACCGGCTCCAGAAGCCCAAGCATGATTTTAATGAGGGTGGTTTTTCCTCCGCCCGACGGCCCCATAATTGTTACGAATTCCCCTGGTTCAATGACGAAACTGATATCTTCAAGGACGAACGGCTCTGTTTCGGCATAGTAGAAGGACACGTTTCGTAGCTCGATCCGGCCCTGGATCTGTCGCCCGTAGCCCAAGAGCTGGTTATGCCCGCGATCGAGTGGACTTAAAGCTATGTCAGCCAAGCGCTCGAGGTGCAATTCGAGAATGCGGAAGTCGAGCGCCTTTTCGACCAGCTGAACAGCTTTCTCGATGAAATGCTGCTTGTAGCTCATGAAGGCGAAGATCATGCCAATGGTCAAGCTGTTACTCAGCGCCAGCCTAGCGGCGAGATAGATCGTGATGACATTCTCCAGCCCGAATAGGGCGTCGTTGATGATTGTGAACCCGATCCTGGTACGGCCAAGTCGGACATTGGCGCTGACCACATCGGCGAAGCGGTTGAGCCACTGGGTCTCGCGGTCGCTTTCGCGGTTAAAGATTTTTAGGCTTTGAACCGCGCGCATGGTTTCGATGAAGATTGAATTCTCCTGGGCTCTGGTCTCAATCGCAACCAAGCTACGCGTTCTGAGCAATCGGTAGAGCCCGAGACGCAGGATCGCGTACAGGACAAAAGCCGCCAACACCACCAACGCGAGCTGGCTGCTATAAACGAAGATCATTGCCAGTGTCGCGACGGCCATCAGCCCATCGATCGTTGCGGCAATCATGCCCTCGGCGAGCGCACTGCGGATTGGCTCAATAGAGGTGAAACGCGATAGGACGTCGCCGATGTGCCGCTTTTCAAAATAGGCGATCGGCAGCCGGATCAGGTGGTGAAACAGGCGGGCGCCGATCTGAAAGTGCAAGACATTCTGTACAATCAGAATGATCAGCGAGCGGATCGCACTGGAGGCAACTTTGATCGCGGTAAGTAGGCCAAAGCCGAGAGCCAGGACGGTCAGGAGATCAGCATCGCCCTTTGCAATCACCTCATCGACCGTGAGCTGAAGGTAAAATGGGCTGACAATCACAAAAGTTTCGAGGATAACCGAGAGGACTAAGATCTGGGCGAGGGCGTGTGTGCTGCCGCGCAGCTGTGTCCAGAACGTCGAAAACGGTAATCGTGCTCTTTCGTCTTTCGGGAGAAAGCCCTCTGACGGTGTGAGCTCGAGGGCGACGCCGGTCAGATGCTTGGAAGCGTCCGCAATCGGAAAGAACCTCTCGCCTGAAGCAGGATCATGGACCACGATCCCCTGTCGCGTCACCGATTTCAGAACTAGAAAGTGATTCATATCCCAATGCACGATCGCGGGCAGATGCAGTTGCTTGAGCTGACCAAGTTCAAAGCGCAGCGGCCGGCAGGCGAGGTGCATGTGGCTCGCCACCTGAATCAAGGCTCTGAGCGTGACCCCCTTAAGCGAAACCGGATGTCGGCGCCGGAGCGTATTAAGGTCGATGCGGTGACCGTGATACGAACTAATCATGGCGAGACAGGCGAGCCCGCACTCAGCTGCTTCGGTCTGCCGAATGATTGGAAGGCGGCCTCGGCTGCCGAAATTCAACAGACCCGTCACGGCAACGTTGTCACACTGAACCGAGAGTTGAGGGTCGGCCTCAGAAAAAATGCTCGTAAGAGCAGATATTATTCTCGAGAATTGCTCGCTTATACGGTTTATTGGGAGTGTGCCGAGCATAGGTAACTAGGCGACAACATTTGACTGATTAATAACCTGTACGACGCTGCCGCCGCCGATAACAACCGCAATCTCAACGGCGGTGTTGGTCTGCGTGACGTTCACGCCAAAGAGTCCGCCAACGGCTAGGTTGCCAAAGTGCAAGCCGCGAAGTAAGCCGCCGAGTAACCCGCCAAATTGTAGATCGCCCACGTAGTGGTGGGATCCAGCAGACACCAAATCGAGATCGGTTTCTCGCAGTTCCTCGAGCGCGCCGATCGTGTCCATAGACCTCTCCATTACTCCGGATAACTTCGTTTAAGCGGCCGGTATTGACTTTTCACCTGATTTTGCCGATGGCCCGCAAAAAATCGCTGTATCGACTCGCTAACGGGACCGGAGCCTCGGCTTTGAGCGGGTCGCACGTCGCGCTCGCCATTGTCACCACGCGCGTCCTTTTCTGAAATTGTGCACATATCCGTAACGGCAGCGCTCCGAGGTAGGCGCGCGCTATCGGGTAGGTACCAATGATAGATAGCGCCCCGACCAAAACCCTTCCGCTTCCGCACTACACCCAAGCCGTCCGCCGCCGCTCTGATCACCTTATTGTACGATAGCCGCTGCCCCTCACCCAGGAGACCGACCATCCTGGCCTCCGCCTCAAGATCAGCCACCGACTTGGGACCGTCGGCTAAGATTCCTTGCAGGAAGATTTTCGCCTCATCCTTGATAACACACTCGCCATGGTCAGACATGGCCGGGAGCTTTTCATCGGCCGTCCGCGTAAACTCATTGCCCCGCGATAACGCCGGGGCTGCAATCATGCCGTTGCCGGCGCCGCTCATTTGCTTCATTGCAGCGACGGCGAGCTGGGTCCGATTTTCTGCTCCGAATTTACGCAAGATGCGGCGGACGTGCACCTTAACAGTGGCTTCCGAGAGGCCGAGCCGTCGTGCAATTCTCTTATTCGGGTAGCCCTGACAAACAAGGCTAAATACGCTCTCCTGTTTCGTTGTAAGGTCCGCGGCGTGGACTGCGCCGTTGCTAGGTATTTTGCAAACCCAATACGACAAAACGGAAGGAGGAAAGAAAGACCCGCCGCTCCTGATGAGAGATAGGGCTTGCAACGCTACGGCGGGCTCAAGGCTCGTCGGCAGGAAACCGACCGCGCCTTCTTTAAAAGCAGCACATATCTCCTGAGGATCCTCGCGGTCAGAGATAATAACCAACGGTGCTTGGGGCATGAGCATGCGTACGCGCTCAATCGATGCCTGATATTGAGCATCTTCGATCGACGCGCTGGCTACGCTAATGATTGTCATTTCACAGTTGTCGGACATGCAACGTGTATGGAGCAGAGTCTCCGGGACAACAGCCTTCACCGTTAGCCCCATTAGGTCGGCCCAAATGTCCAACAAGCGCCTGATGCCGGCTTGGCGTGATCTTTTCGAATCTATAACAAGGAGTTCACGTTTGCTTACGTGCCCAGGGGAAATATGCATTTACCAAGGGCCTCCTCCTCC
>Ga0070712_100003294_pt1 | contig 9935 bp, 11 predicted proteins | sample LARL81metaG_FD_71396 | JGI IMG/M metagenome (GOLD analysis project Ga0070712, IMG submission 71396) | Corn, switchgrass and miscanthus rhizosphere microbial communities from Kellogg Biological Station, Michigan, USA - LAR L8-1 metaG | ecosystem: Host-associated > Plants > Roots > Rhizosphere ...
AGCAACGTCTTGACGATATCCGGTTTGCAACCAATTGAGTTGGATCGAAGCTGTTGAGCGTTTTGCTCTATACCTAAGATCGGAAAGTATCCACCACCAAAATGCGAGCGACGCTAACCCTGTGGGGCTACTATCTACCATTGACTCTTCTAGATCGCCGCGAGCTCCGCGAGAAGGGAGAGAAGCGAAGGCAAACGATCCCGCGGGTGCACGAAGAGCAGCCGCGGCACTGCCACTGCGGCGATTGCGACAAACTTACGACGGCTGACTTTCTCCATGACAAATTCCTTCTTCATGCGAAACGGTTATTCGGGCAATGCTTCGCTCGATTTTCGAGTGAGTATCCGCGGCTCGATGCGGGAAGCGCAAGCATATCTGACGAAGAAGTTACGCGAACGCGACTTGGGCCGTGACTTGGAAGATGCAAAGATTACACTCAACGAGTACCTTGATCGCTGGCTTGAGACAGCAGTGAATCCACGAGTCCGACAGAAGACCTGCCAGGATTATGAAGGTATCTTGCGCCGGTATATCCGCCCCGGCTTGGGCGACAGAGTTCTGATCTCAATGCGCCCGCTGGACATTCAAACCACCTATCAAGAAATGATCGAGCGAGGGTTGTCGCCTCGGACAATCCGGTATACCCACGCGGTATTAAGGTCTGCGCTGCGGCAGGCGCTGCAATGGCGTCTGTTGCTCGACAATCCTGTCGATGGTGTCAAAATCCCGCAGCACCTCAGAGGTGAAATGCGTTCACTCACTGTGGAGCAGGCGCAAGCTTTTCTCAAGGCTGCTCTGCCTACTCCGCATGGGCCAGTGGTTGCCGTGGCCCTCACCACCGGGATGCGGCCCAGTGAATACTTGGCCCTGAAATGGCAAGACCTCGATTGGTCACGGCAAACAGTTAGCGTGGTACGAAGTGTTCGGAGACTAGATGGGAGATGGTGCTTCTCAGACACCAAGCGTTCGAGAAGTCGTCGTCCGATCAGGCTGCAGAGCTGGATTGTTTCCCTTCTTCGTGATCTGCGGACGAAAGCGAGTGCGCAAGGTTCGTATTCAGAGGCACATGACCTAGTCTTCAGAACGCCGTCGGGACAGCCAATCAATGCCGATTATCTCGCGAAGCAGTTCAGATCGATACTCGACCTTGCGGGTGTGCCACGATTGAGGCTCTATGATTTGCGCCACTCGGCGGCCACAATCGCGTTGGCAGCCGGAGTGTCGCCGAAAGTTGTTTCTGAGCAGCTTGGACACGCGAGCACGGCCTTCACGTGGGACACTTATGCTCACGTGCTTCCACACATGCAGGACGAGGCTGCCGCAAGAGTAGAGGCAATGCTCTTTGGAGCGAAAGCATGAGGACCAGCTGAGGACAAGAGTTCGGCACCCGATACGATCACGAGGCAATAACAATTGATGTATTCGGGTGCCGAGCTTTGATTAGCAAATCCGGTGGTTTCACAGGGACGCTTTTGCGCTTCCGCATGGCCGACAGTTCACCCACGAACCCGCCCTTCACTTCCCGCAACGCCATTTCTCGAGTGCTAGGATCAGTGCGGAAGTGACGCCGAGATCATTTGCCCTCCGGCGAGAACTTCCAGATTGTAGAAACCAGCCCCAGCCGATTGGCAATGATGCCGCCGTCGGGAGTCCACGCCGGCGAGTGCAGGTCGCTCGCGTTGTCGCCCGCCAAACGCGTGATTCGCCCCGTCTTCAGGTCAAGCAGCGCCAGCGGATTGAACCACGAGTCGGCCACATTGAGCGTCACGAGCATCTGGCCGTCGCTCCGTATGGTGCCGGGCGAAATGTAAAAATTAAACAAGGGCGAGGTGCGGTCGAACGGAATGGGGCGTTCGGACCCGCCGCCGGCAGGAACATCAAACAGGCTGATCTGCGAACTCTCCGCGCGGCCAACGACCAGCCGGCCATTCGACGGGTTCCACACCACCCAATCGCCGCCGCAGATCCTGGTCGCGTCGCCGCCCCCGGCCGCGATGGACCACACTGATCCTCCCGCCGCGAAGTAGATCGTCCCTCCATTCGCGGAAGCCGCCAGAGATTGAATGCTGCCTTTGCGCGGCGAAATCCGCGCACTGATACGGCCATTGGATGCGTCCGCGACAGCGATCGTTTCGTGTGGCTCGGGCCCTATGGCAAAAGCGATCCGACTTCCGGGCAGGGCGGTCATAGGCGCGGCGGTTTCCTCCGAAGTATTGACTAACGGCACCGGCACCTTGCCGCGCTCCACGGCCAGTAATCGCGTCATACCGGACACCTCCGCGGGTATGACGGCGCGCCCGTCTGTAAGCACCACAACCATGTCCAAAAAAGAAAGCTCGGGGAAACTAGCAATTTTCACTGGTTGCCCCAGAGGTCGCGTCCCGCGCCACGAATAACTCACCAGTTCTGCCGGACGTTCCAAAGGACTCACCAGAATGCTCCCGTCAGGGCCGGCGTCCAGCGCCCAGACGTTGCTGGTCACGGGGAAAAGCTCCTGAGGCTCACCGCGTCCGTCGAGAGGAATACGGACGATGTGGGCGAGAGCCTGCTCTCGAAACGCTGCGATGATGGATTTTCCTTCCGGGGAAATTGAGTAAGTGCGCAGGCTGGCATTGCCCATCCCGTTCACCGGCACCGGCCGCGCCGACGCCGTTGCCAGATCAACTGCCATAAACCCCGGGTTCTCGCCGCTCTTCTCCAACGGGCTTCCATAGACAATCGCGAGCCGGCCGTCGCGTGAAACTTCAATGGGAAAAAAAGAAACCGCGTTAATCATCTGAACCGGAAGTTCCTGCAGTTTTCCTGTCTCCGGCCAAAAATGGAACAACTGCCATCGGCGCTTCTGGTTGATTCGCGACACCAGGAGAGAACCATCGGGCAGGGCCGCCGGATTATCGGCATTTTCCAGAAGCAGGTGTTCCTCGCCGCCCAGAAATGGCACGCTGAACACTCCCTGTGGCACATCTGTAACCCGGCTGAAATAAATCGTGCTGCCATCGGACGACCAGCACAGATAGTCCACCGATCCCCGGTCGCGCCGCTGTGTCAGCACGTTCCAGTTGCCCGACTCGGGTTTCATGACCGCCACCTGTGTATCCCCGTCAACCATGGCTTGAAATGCCAATAGATGGCCGTCGGGCGAAAAGCGCGGGCCTAACGCCATTTCCGGGCCTCCCAGGCGCACTGCGGACCATCGCGTGGCCGGCGGCTCGCGCGACAACCAACGAGTAAGAGCGAAGGTTGCTGCCACGGCGAACAACAGCAGCGTTGCCGTCAACAGCCATCCGCGGCGCGGAGTAGAGGAAACAATCGCTGGAGTCGCGATCGAACCAGAAACAACTGGCGCCATTGCCGTCTCGCTCTGGCTGTCGCCTTGCGAGAGAGCGTGCAGCCCGAACCCGAGATCGCGCGCCGATTGGAAACGGTTGGCCGGATTCTTTTCCAGGCAATGCAACACCACTTCGCGTACTCCACCCGGCACGCTGCGTGGCAGATCGGGCGCTTCGTCTTGCAAAATCGCCGTCATCGTCTGCGCTGCCGTCTCGCGTTGAAAGGCTCGCTGGCCGCTCAACATCTCGTGCAGCATCACGCCGAAACTGAAAATATCGCTGCGATGATCCGTCTCAAGCCCCCGCACCTGTTCTGGCGACATGTAGCCCGCGGTGCCCATGACCACCCCGGGCTCAGTGCGCACTGTCATGGTGTCTTCAGCTGCACTGCTCTGCGAGTTGCGCACTCGAGCGAGGCCGAAATCGAGAATCTTCGCGCGTCCGTCTTTCGTGATCAAAACATTGTCCGGCTTCAGATCGCGATGCACGATTCCCGCCGCGTGCGCTGCCGCAAGGCCGCTCGCGATCTGGGCGGCGATGTCGAGCGTCCTGCGCAGTCCGAATTTGGCGCCGCGCAAAGTCTCGCCATCAACGAGCTCGCTGACCATGTAGCCATCGCCGACGTCATACACCGCGACGATGTTGGGATGATTCAGCGCGGCCACGGCTCGTGCTTCCTGCTCGAAGCGCGACCGGCGTGAAGGATCTGCCGCAACCTCAGTGGGCAGGATCTTGAGCGCAACATCGCGTCCCAGGCGGGTATCGTGGGCGCGGTACACTTCGCCCATACCACCGGCACCAATTGGTGCAAAGATTTCATAGGGCCCTATGCGGGTTCCGGGATTTAGCGGCATGGCGCGTCGGACGATTGTACCGCGGGAAGGAAATAGATAGGAGATGGATTACGGGCCCGAAAGTTAAAGGACGGGACCGGTTTCATAGAAAACGTTCGCGCCGAGAAAACTCCAGGAAAAGGCGCGACTGACATTCCAACAGTCGGCCGATGAGGCGACTACACCCTTAGAACAATGATGGATCCATTTTCCCGTATTGCCTTGTGCGCCAACTGTGTGCATTATTTCAAGTACGAGGGCAAACTGCCGCGAAATAATCTCAATCAATATGATAGGGGCCGATCCTCCGGCCGACCGGGGTCCGTGAGTTCTTGTTGTGCGGGACGGTATGTGGAACCTAATGCCTGATAGAAGCGCTCGTAGACCGCCAGCGCTTCGGCAAAGTAATACTGGCCGATGAGTGACTTGCGAAAACGCGGGTCGATCTCACTCGTTTCCTGGATGGTCTCACTCGACCTCCAACTTCCGTCGCTCTCTCAATGCCGGATCGTCCGCAATCATCTTCAGCGGCAAGGAAAAATCTGGCTTCGAAGACACGATCCAACGTTCCGCGTAGAGCATCTGCAAAGAATTCACGCGAATGACGACTTGAGGCTCATGGGCCGACGGCGTCCCGCTTTCTATTGGCCCGATCTGTTGATTCACGCGATCGCGATTTTCTTTCAATTCCTTTAGAAAGGCCACGCCTTGGGCCGGGAATCCATCAGCCTCGATCTTCTTCTCAAAATCGTGGTAACCGGCTCGGACCTTTCGCGCGCCCTCAAACAATTCTTCGATCAGGGCCGGATCTGTCATCGCGAGGCAGAGTGTAGCGCTCAGGGGTAGGTAAATTGTGACTCCGGGCGATGCCAATCCCAAAGGGCCGCGCCCGCGGTCAAAGTCGTTATCCAACACCAATGGGTGATCGCCAAGATGAAAGGGATCGTCAGGTGTCGCTCCGATCAGCTGCCAGAATTTCGAAAGAAAATGCGGCGCATATTTCCGCGGCGCGTCAGCCAACATATCCATCGAGAATGCCTTGATCTCCTTGTCGGAAAGCATCTTGAAATTCGAAACTTGCGAGGGGTCGATCCCGCGCTTGCGAAGGGCTTCGGCGATACCCTCACTCATATCCTTTATAAGAAAGATGATCTCATCCTGGAGACACAGTGACGCCAGTACCTCATCTCACCAAAGCAATCCCGCTACTTGCGTTCATTCCATACATATAAGAAGACCGCGTCGCTAGCGGTGGCAACATTCCGGCCCGACTTGTGAATGGCGCGATTAAGGGCGGACCGAACCTTTTCCTTGCTTTCGGCTAATGCTGCCAATGGTACTTTGAGGGCACTTCCGTCTGGTACCTGATCGAGATCCGAGAGAATTTTAGTGACAACCGGCTTGTGCTTTCCGTTTCGACCTTGGGGAACATCCACCTGCGCCATTGTCTTGAAGTTCATCGGAGCCTTTTGGGTCTGAGATTTCATCGGATCCTCCGTTTGGTAAGCACTACGTTAAACCAACGACACGTAATCGTAACGAATCGTGACGCTACGTACAAGCGTAAACTTGAGGCGTAAAACAAAACTCACTAACGTGACCGCAGCGTCGCGAAGATAGAGAAACAAGTGTCGATATTTGAGTAACTTAGCCCCCCTAACGGCAAAGAAGAATCTCCAAAAGATTCAACCCGTACGAAACCCCACCTGCTACTGTTTGGAAGGTTAAGGAGCAAAAGGTGAAAAAGGCGAAAACATATTTCCAGCAGATTCCGGTCGAAGTAGTGAAGAAGATTGCTAAAGAACTTCCCCAGAACATAAAAGAGGAACGGGTGGGAAATGGCAAGGGAGGTCTTAAACCCCCCAACGTGAATACTGAGCCGGCCTCACGTACGAGTGTATTTGCCTCGCAGAAAGAGCGTTTAAAATGAGTGACTCAGGAAAACTGGGCGAAAGTTGGCATCGCCGAGCCTGGCAACAGCCTCTCCAAGAAACACCATTTGAGTCTGACGGCAGCTTGCGCACAAGCAGCGCTGAGTCTCCGATGCCAGACCCCAGCACGTCGCCCACCGAAGACTGGCGCGAACTTGCGCAGCGAGTCCAAGTGGAAAACGACCCAAGTAAGATGGACGAGCTTGTTCAGCAACTCATTGCCAGGATTGACGAAGAACGACTCCCAAAGCCCTTTCGCCCAACATCGCGAACTCAATAGGGCCGGGCCCTGATTACAGTGGAAACAGGAGTAGGGCGTGACTGTCAAAACGAGTCTGAAACACTTAATTGATTTCCGAACGAAGGGTTTGTCGAATGCCGTCTTACACTTTCAACGTGTTGGGCCACCACATCCCTGTTTCGCCATCGAGGATCGACTATGAATCTTCATCCAACGTTTCAAGATGAAAGCGCGGCTGACCTCAAGCGAGTCGAAGAGGCGCTGCGCGAAAAAGAAGGGCGCTATCGTACCTTGTTCGCTTTGGTCCCCGTCGCCGTCTATTCCTGCGATGCCTCAGGTGTGATCCGGGAATACAACCACCGGGCAGCGGAACTTTGGGGCCGCAAACCGGAACCGGGAGACACAGACGAGCGGTTCTGCGGCTCGTTCAAGCTGTACCGCCCAGACGGCAGTTTTATGCCACACGAGCAATGTCCGATGGGCGACGTGCTGAGCGGCAAGATACCTGGGACGCATGACGCGGAAGTACATATTGAGCGGCCCGATGGCTCGCGCATTATAGTCATCGTGAATATCGCTCCACTGACGAACGACCAAGGAGAAATAACGGGAGCGATCAACTGCTTTTACGATGTCACGGAGCGCAAGCAGGCGGAGGAAGCAATGCGCGAGAGCGTAACCGAACGCCGACGGACGGAGGAAGCCCTACGTGAAAACCAAGCTCAGTTGAGACTTGCAAACGAAGAGCTTGAGTCCATGGTCCAAAGGCGCACGGCCGCGCTCCGGAATCTTTCAGCCAAACTCATTCGCTTGCAAGATGATGAACGCAGGAGAATCGCGCGTAATCTACACGATAGTTTGGGACAGCATTTGACGAGCGTAAAGATGAATTTGGATATGTTGAGTCGTTCCGCCGCGCCGAACCAAGCCGAAGCATTGTCCGCAGCATTGGAATCGGTCGAGCGGAGTATAGTCGAAACTCGTACTTTGTCCTGCCTCCTACATCCCCCTGTGTTGGATGAGATTGGGTTTGCGTCCGCGGCCCGCTGGTTCACTGATGAATTTGCAAAACGGAGCGGAATCGAAGTCAAACTCGACCTACCGGACGGCATTGATCGACTCCCAGAATTAACAGAGATTGCGCTGTTCCGCATCCTGCAAGAGAGCCTCACGAATGTCCACAGACATTCCGGCAGCTCTTCAGTTGAAATCGGTCTGAACGTAGCCGAAAACAATGCTCTGCTGAGCGTGCGAGATTTCGGGCGCGGAATGCCCGCTCGGTCAAGGCCAGGTTTTGACCTAAATGGCAGTCATGTAGGTGTCGGTCTTAGCGGGATGCGGGAGCGTGTCACCGATTTGGGCGGCACTCTCCATATTGAGTCCGATTCCCACGGGACCGCAATAATCGTTTCCCTCCCGCTGGCCGCACAGCCTTCCGGTGAGTCACACCCCGTTCAAGGCAATCTCGGAAGGAATTTGGCGGCCTGAAGGTAGCCATCCCCATTTCGGGGAAGTCTTCGAGGTCTCGCTTTCGGGGAGCGTGGTTCAAGTGCGGCAACATCAGGCGCTTGCCCTCAATGAAACCGCACTTCTACGGTGTCAAGGTAGAGGTCAGTTTTTGGGTATTGAAGATATCCAAGTGCTTGTGACGCCGTTGTGACCGGAGCAGAGCGCAATCGGCCTACTTAGAAGGGAATTGGCAGCAATTCGTTATTTGTCGAAACCGCGTCGGACGCATTCAGAAGTAATTGCCATCACTAGAGAGTAGATCATTACTATGCCCTCAAAATCCGCCGGGCTTCGGCCCTTGGGGGTTCAACTCCCCCTCCCGGCACCAGCCCTCTTGATTCAGTTTCGGAACTTCACACAGAGCAAACGCCCGAATAAGAAAGGTAGCGTCAGGGGCGCACTGTGCCAGAATTGTGCTAGTTCCATTACTGAATTTTAACGCGATCGTGTTCGGTGGAAGTAGTGTCGGGCTGAATTCTGAGTTTGTCCGTCTCTTTCTGCCGCTGATCTAGTTTTCGTGCTGCATCTTCTAGATCACGCTCGCTCACGATGTTGTAGCGATTGAAGACACTGTGTGTCTTGTGCCCGGAAATCTGCATAGCAACTTTTTCGGGGATTCCAGCGCGAATCATGTTGCGGATGGCGGTTCTGCGTAAATCGTGGAAAATCAGCCCGACGTACTTTAAATCTTTACGTTTCCACTTCATCGAGCATCGTGAACAGCGTAGGTTTGCGCTCGGTTCATCTCCGCAACGTGGGCAAGCGATTCGTCCAAGATTCGCCGCACAGCAGACCGTAGTCCATGTATGGCGGAAGTCGCGCACAGGTTTGGCGTCCGATCGCGTGAAACGTAATCGTGTGGTTGTTTGCCAGCCATGCACTGACCCAGCAATCCATAAATAGCATCTGTCATTTTAACAATGCGAGGTTCATCATTCTTGGTGGTGCCCGCGTCCAGCCGTATCGTCCGAGCTAACAATGACACCTGCCGCAATCGTAAGTTCTCAAGTTCGCTAATTCTCCAACCGTAGGTATACCCGCACTCGAACAAACCGCGCATCCATAAGCCTGCTCGGTTGCATGCGTGTGCTAAACGATCGTATTGCTCGTCTTCAACGAATCCCGTGCGAATGTTTCTCTCAGTCAAATGGGGGAAATGAGGGATTCGGATGACTTTTGGCGGAGTCGCCCTAGCAGCCAATGAATACGCACGCTTTAGCAATGCTAGTTCTCGATTAACAGTTGCGTTCCTGACGCCTTCGCTTTGTCGCTGATCCACGTATTTAGCCAGCAAATCACTCGTGATCTCTATCGCTCGGCGATAGGCGAAGAACGGCGACAAGTGCAACCGCCAGCGAGCTTCTGCGTCGTCCAGACTTTTGCGCTGATTGATTCGGTAATCTCGCAGGCAGTCTTCCGTCAGTTCGTCAACTTTGGCTCGCCTAGTCCTTGGTGTGACAAACGTGTCCTCGATGATCTGCGCTCGCCTGCGCTCAAGTAGCTTGATTGCTTTTCGTTCATCGGTAGTTCGGGTGGATTCGCGGTACGTCCGACCATCTTTGTTGTACTGCATCCAGAAAAATCTGCTACCCGGGCGAGGAAAAATGCGACCTTGGCCACGCTCATGCGTGCTCCGCTGGGTGCGATTTTTAGGCCGATCACTCTCACCCTTGTCCAATGTTATCCTCCCTACGCTTGTTCAAATTGATGAATGCGTCGAGATCGAAGATATCGAATCGCCAGTCGGTGTCGTCGCTATCTGCTACGTACTCCAGCTTGCCGTCCATCACGAGCTTCCGAATCTTCCATGTCGAGCACGACAAATATACGGCCGCTTCAGCGGTTTTGAGGAGCCGCTTCGCTACGGCCCCTGTAAGGGTTTGCTCCCTGCCTGCGCCTGTGTTCCTCTTCATGTTGGCCACCGCAGTTCCGACTGACACAGTTGTGATACAGCAACTACAAGTCACGTGTTCTCAGCGATCTGAAGCTCTAAGGCGGATTCAATATCCGCTGTGTTCACCTAATTGGGCCGACATCCTGCCTTTGACCGGGTGCAATGGAGAGCCAGCAAGAGATTGCGGGTTAAGCGTGG